>Ga0126383_10002871_pt1 | contig 11258 bp, 11 predicted proteins | sample PanSoiMetPlot_35_FD_96882 | JGI IMG/M metagenome (GOLD analysis project Ga0126383, IMG submission 96882) | Tropical forest soil microbial communities from Panama - MetaG Plot_35 | ecosystem: Environmental > Terrestrial > Soil > Tropical forest > Bulk soil | place: Panama | collected 2016-02-17
GATCCAGTTGTTGACTTCGAAGCCCGGGAGGGACTCCCCCACGGTGGGCAACTCTGGCGCGGCCGCCGAGCGCTCCGTGCCGATCGTGGCGAGCGCCCGAAGCTTGCCGGTCTTGGCGTGCGGTAGGACGGTCGGCATCGTGGCGAAGAGAAGCGACGTCTGGCCGGCGAGGAGATCGGTGATGGCGGGGACGTTCCCCTTGTACGGGACGTGGACCATGTCGACCTTCGCCATGGTCTTGAAGAGCTCCCCCGCCAGGTGGCTCGCGGTGCCCATGCCCGCGGAGGCGAAGGTGAGCGTGCCGGGCTTGCCCCGCGCCAGGGCGATGAGGTCCGGCACGTTCTGGGCGGGCACCGATGGGTGGACCACCAGCAAGCCTTCCGCTTCGAGGATCAGGGCGATCGGCGCGAAGTCGCGCACCGGGTCGTAGGGAAGCCTGGAGAACAGGGTGACGTTGACCGCGTGCGTGCCGATGGAGCCTATGCCGAGCGTGTAGCCGTCGGGCGGGGACTTCGCGACGAAGTCAGCGCCGATGTTTCCGCCGGCGCCGGTGCGGTTCTCGACGACCACCGGTTGTCCCCAGGTGTCGGCGATCCCGTTGCCGATCAGACGCGCATAGATGTCGGCGATCCCTCCCGCGGGGAACGGCACGACGATCTTGATCGGCTTGGAGGGGTAGGGCTGGGCGGCGAGCGCCCACGGCGAGAGCAGGCCGAGACCCAGAACAACCCGGGCAACCCAGCTACGCAGCGCGCGACCCATGTCCCGAGGCAGCCCCTCCCTCATGTGACTGCTATTCCCGAGGCCGTTTGAAATAGAAAATCGCTTGCTCCGGCTGGCTGGCCACGCCTACGAGCTCCCAGCCCTCTCCGCCCAGGCGGTTGAGCTCTTGCTCCGAAGGCAGCTGCTCGTGGCCGGCGTGTCTGATGACGGTCTTGTACTCCCATGCCTGAGGTTCATAGACGTAGACCATCGGCGGGTGGGACTGTGCGAGCTCCGGCCCCGGGGGCTCGGGGAGGGGTGGCTCCGGGAAAGGGGGCTGCTGCGTCATGTCGAGTGGGGTCGCCATCGTTGAGCTCCTGTGAGAGCGTTCCTGCGATAGTGGGCCGCGCTCACTCTGATTCGCCAAGCTGACCGGTTCCGCCCGCTGTTTCGGCTGAGTGGGCGGCCTTTCGGCACACCACTGCAAAGTGACCGCGCGACGAGGGATCGTCGATCTCGGCGACGAGGATTTCAAACCCCGCCTCGCGCAGCAGTGCGACGGTCGCGTCGGGCGCGTGGGCGCTGTAAAAAAAATCGACGCCGAACATCTGATCGGTGAACTCGGTTTCGCTGCCGCCGACGGAAACGAGGAGCGGCGCGCCCGGCGCGAGCCAGCGGTGGAAGGACTGGAACAGCGGCCCGTGGTGCACCCTGGGAACGTGGAAGAGCGAGTCCCACGCGACGATGCCTTCGTAACGGTCGGGCGGATCGAACTCGGTCATCTCCTTGTGGATGAGCTCTGCCTCCGGACAGTTCGTCCTGGCGAGACGAAGCATCTCGAGCGAGCCGTCGACACCCGTCACCCGGTATCCCCGATCGAGGAGGTGACGGGCAATCGGGCTGCCCGAGCCGCACCCTACGTCGAGGATGTGCCCGCCGGGAGATGCGAGCGCGATGAAGCGATCAACATAGGGCCGTTCGCGTCGGAGCAGCTTTCTCCCGCGCGACCATTTCTCGGCGATCAGATCGTAAGGGGCCAGGCCAGGTGGCACGGACGGTCGCGCACACGCTCGAAGGGGAATTATTGCGCTATCGACCAATGGCGACAATTCAGCCGATGCGAAAGCTCGAACTCCACCCGAGCTCCCGTTCCGCCTTGAGGCTCGAGATCGTGCCGTCGTCTTCGGCGATGTTGTAGATGCCACGCTTCCCGCGAGTGATGGCGCGCCGCGCCGCATCAGCCGCGGCGTCGACGTGCAGCGATCCATCGCCTCGTGGAGCATCGAAGCCGGTTCCGGGTCCATAGAGCCTGCCGTAGCGCAGAACGATGCCGACGAACGGGGCATCGAGCACCTGCTGCTCGAGGCTCGCGACGGCACGCGCCGACATTGCGTTCGCGGCGTCGGCCGCGGCCACGTCCAGAGGCGAGTCCTCGCGATACGGCATCGGACCGGGCGCATATGCAAAGGCGATGCTTTGCGCAACCATGCGTTTGGTGCCGCCGGCTACGGCAGCCGCGGCGAGATTCCGGGTGCCGACCTCGCGGATGCGGGCGTTGCGGACCCTTGCCTCCGCCATCTTCGTCGGATCCAGCGCCGGTGGGAGGTCGGTCAGCTGATGAATGATGGCGTCCGCTTTCGATTCGGCGACGGCGCGGCGCAGCGCGCGCTCGTCGAACACGTCGACGATGACCGGGTGAACGCCGATGGCTTGTAGCGACGCGGCCCGGTCTGGCGAGCGGGTCGTGCCGACTACCTCCCAGCCGTCCTCCACCAGCAGGCGGCAAAGGCGGCGGCCGATCGCACCGCTGGCTCCGGCGACGAAGACTCGCTTGTTCAAAGGCAACGTTCGACCTGCCTGCTGAGCGGCTAAGCCGACCGTCGCCGGCTGAGAACTCGTTGGATCGTTTGAAGGTCAGTCAGGATCGCGTCTCCCGTGAACTTGATGCTCGCTAGCGCGCGCTCCCCGGCCTCCGGATGACCGGCACCGCAGGCGTCCGTCACCACAATTGGGATGTAACCGAGGTCGGCGCCGTGCCGAACCGTCGGCTCGATGCCAATCTCGGTGGCGACACCTACGATGATGAAGGAGTTGATGCCGCAGTCTCGAAGAGCGATGTCCAAAGGCGTGCCCTCGAATGCGGACATCGTGATCTTGTCGAAGATCACTTCGCTAGGCCGCGGTTCGAGTTCCGAGACCAGCTCAAACCCTGGAGTACCGCGCAGGAACCACGGTTTCACTTCCGCGGCGGTCTTAACGCGCTGCCAGGACATCGCCATCCGCAACTGGAACACCCCCGCGGCCTCGTTGGGCAATGAGAGGTGGCGCGTGAAGAACACTCGCAGCCCCGCGGCCCGCGTCGCGTCCAACGCGGTCTTGACTCGCGTGACAATTTCGCTCCCATTCTTGAGCTGGCTGATGATGCCGACTTGCATGTCGTAGACGAGCAGCGCCGTGCGGACCGGATTGCAGGTCTCCTCGAGCGTTTGGGGGATCTCTAAACCGTAGGCTCTTTCCATTTCGTCGCCTCCTGTTCGGGTGACGGCCGCGCAATGGAGGGGTCAACTATCAGCGGCGCTGGGCGTGCCTGAGGAATTTAGTAGGGCGTGCCGTCCTTGTGCGCGTACCGCCATTTTCCGTCGACGAGTCGAGCTTGGATATCGTCGTCGGGATAGGTCCCCTCATCGCCGGGCGTGCGATCCCCGACCTCGAGATACGCCACCTCTTCCGTCGTCTCATTTACGAGGTGATGGGCGTCGCCTGTCCCGGCCCTAAAGCCTGCACACATGCCCGGGCTGAGCGGGGTCTTGCCCTCGTTGGTGATGAGCGTAGGGGAGCCCCGCAGCACATAGACGAACTCATCCTGTTTGGAGTGGGCGTGCCGCAAGGCCGATACCCCACCGGGTGCGATTCGGGTCAGATTGACGCCGAAATTCGTGAGGCCGAAGAGATCCCCGAGCGGATGCTTTTGCCGCCCGTTCATCCGGGATGCGAAGGGCTCTGGATAGGTGGTCTGTCTTGTTCGAGCTGGCGCTTCAGTCGTGAGGATGGCGATCGGGTAGGTGATCTCAGGCATGGGACGTTGTTGGAACCCGGGTTTAGATGGCGCGACGGAACCTTCTCATCGAGAGAATCTCTGCGCAGCACGTGCCCGTGCTTTGGCGATCTCTTCCGCGCGGCACCTGGGCGGCGCGTTCGTCTCAAGTGACCTGAGGAGATTTCTGGAAACTGCCTCCACCTCGTCAACCGCTGCAAGGAATGCACCCTCGTTGGCCTTCGACGGCTTGTTGAAGCCGCTTACTTTTCGCACGAATTGTAGTGCGGCCGCACGGATCTCTTCATCCGTGACGGGTGGTTCGAAGTTGAACAGAGTTTTGATGTTTCTACACATACGCGGTACCTCGCTCTGTGACGGGGGTCCACGCGCACTGCTGGGAAGCTACGTGGTCGCTTGCCGGAGCACTGGCTCCTCGAACAACTCGACCGTACTGCGCGCGTTGTCAGTTAGCGCGAACACCTCGTAGAACTCGATCTGCGGCTGCATGCCGTACCGTTCGACAATCCCATCGAGCCACGATCCGGCATAGAAGGCTTTCGCGGCCTCGAGCGTCTCCCACTGATAGACACCACCCGCCCAGCCGCTTTCGCTCCAGATGAAATGCTTGCTGATAAGACCGTGCACTCCTCGGAATCCGGGTGCGATCCTGTGAAAGTGCTCTCGGCATGCTGCATAGTCGATGTGCGCCGGTAGTCGGTAACGTACCGTAGCTGTGATCATGCGGCCTCCTAGCGTACTCGGTTGCGTTTGGTCCCGGTTAGCTATTGATTGAGCGTTGACTGCGCGATCCTATCGAATGTTTCAGTTGTTGTAGATGATTTGAGTGCGCACGCCTGGTAGTCAGCGCGCCCTAAGCCGAGGCCGTGAGCAGTTCGCGCACGCGGTGGCCGATTGCGAGCGACGCCGTGAGCCCCGGCGACTCGATCCCGAACAGATTGACTAGCCCGGGCACGCCGTGTTCTCCGGACCCGGAGATCACGAAGTCGGCCGCTTTCTCCTTCGGGCCGACGATCTTCGGGCGGATCCCCGAATAGCCCGGCGCAAGCTGCCCGTCCTTCAGCCCCGGCCAGTAATCACGGATCGCAGCGTAGAACGAATCCGCGCGCCGCGGGTCGACGTCGTAGTCGATCCGGTCGATCCATTCCACGTCGGGCCCGAATCGCGCCTGACCTCCGAGGTCGATGGTGATATGCACGCCGAGGCCGGCCTCGTTCGGCATCGGGTAGACGAGCCGCGAAAACGGTGACTTGCCGGTGAGCGCGTAGTAGTTGCCCTTCGCGTAATAGGTCGGCGGCACGTGCGCACTGGGAAAGCCGTTCAGCGAACCAGCGAGCTTCTGCGCATGCAGTCCGGCGCAGTTCACGACCGAGCATGCGAGGACGCTCGTCGGCGCTGCGCCGCCCACCTCCAGCACGATGCCGTCGTCGCGCACCGCGCCGCCGTTCACCGGGCTCGCGAACGCGACGATCGCGCCGTGCGACTCTGCGTCGCCCTGCAGCGCCAGCATGAACGCGTGACTGTCGACGACGCCGGTCGACGGCGAGAGATAGGCGGCGACGCACCGCAGCTCCGGCTCCAAGGCACGCGCCTCTGCTGCCGTGAGCGACTTTAGATCCGTGACGCCGTTGGCGTCGGCCTGCTGCTTGATCGCCTCAAGCTTCGGCCGCTGCTTCTCGTCCGTCGCGACGAGCAGCTTCCCGCAGCGGCGGTAGGCCACGCCGTGCTCGTCGCAGAAGCGATACAGCGCGAGCTTCCCGGCGACGCACAGCTGCGCCTTCAGTGAACCCGGCGGATAGTAGATGCCGGCATGAATCACCTCGGAATTGCGCGAGCTCGTCTCGGTGCCGATCCCCTCGGCTGCTTCCAGAGCAATTACCTCGCGTCCGGCGATCGCGAGTGCGCGCGCGACCGCGAGCCCGACCACGCCGGCGCCGATGACGATCGCGTCCACTCGCTCCATCCGGCGATTCTACCGGCGCAGATACAATCGCCCGATGAGCCCCGCGTCGCGCCGTGAGCCGCTGACCGGCCGCTGGCAATTCTGGATCGACCGCGGCGGCACGTTCACCGACGTCGTCGCGCGCCGCCCCGACGGCGCGCTCCTCACCCACAAACTGCTGTCGGACAAGCCGGAGGCCTACCGCGACGCCGCGATCGCGGGCATCCGGCATCTCCTCGGCTTGAGTCCGAAACAGCCGATCCCCGGCGAGCGGATCGAGGCCGTGAAGATGGGGACGACGGTTGCCACCAACGCACTCCTCGAGCGCAAGGGCGAGCGCACCGCGCTCGCGACCACGCGAGGGTTCCGCGACGCGCTCCGCATCGCCTACCAGAACCGGCCGCGGCTCTTCGACCGCCACATCGTCTTGCCCGAGCTCCTCTACTCCAGCGTGATTGAGATTGATGAACGCATCGACGCGCACGGCGATGTACTCCGTCAACTGGACGATCACCGCGCGCGCTTAGACCTCCAGGCCGCGTACGACGCGGGCTTCCGCTCGGTGGCGATCACGCTGATGCACGGCTACCGCTACACGCAGCACGAGCGGCGCGTCGCCGAGATCGCGCGCGACATCGGCTTCCCGCAGGTCTCCGTGTCGCACGAGGTGAGCCCGCTGATGAAGCTCGTGTCGCGCGGCGACACGACTGTCGTCGACGCCTATCTCTCGCCGATCCTGCACCGCTACGTGGAGGAGGTCGCCCGCGAGCTGCGCGACGTGCGCCTCATGTTCATGCAGTCGAACGGTGGCCTCACCGACGCGCGCCGCTTCCAGGGCAAGGACTCGATCCTCTCCGGCCCGGCGGGCGGCATCGTCGGCGTCGTGCGAACCTCGCAGCGCGCGGGCTTCGACCGCATCATCGGCTTCGACATGGGCGGCACCTCGACCGACGTGTCGCACTTCGCCGGCGAGTTCGAGCGCGCGTTCGAGACCCAGGTCGCGGGCGTGCGGATGCGCGCGCCGATGATGAGCATCCATACGGTCGCGGCCGGCGGCGGCTCGATCCTCCACTTCGACGGCGCGCGCTACCGCGTGGGACCCGACTCGGCGGGGGCGAGCCCCGGCCCGGCCTGCTACCGCCGCGGCGGCCCGCTCGCGGTCACCGACGCGAACGTGATGCTCGGCAAGATCCAGCCGAAGTTCTTCCCGGCGGTGTTCGGGCCCCGCGGCGACCAGCCGCTCGATGCGGCGATCGTGCGGAAGAGGTTCGAAGCGCTCGCGGACGAGATCCAGCGTGCGACCGGCAACCGCCGCACGCCGGAGGAGGTCGCCGAAGGGTTCATCGCCATCGCCGTCGGCAACATGGCGAACGCGATCAAGCGGATCTCCGTCCAGCGCGGCTACGACGTCACCACCTACACCCTCGCGACCTTTGGCGGCGCGGGCGGCCAGCACGCGTGCCTCGTTGCCGACGCGCTCGCGATGACCCGGGTCTTCATCCACCCGCTCGCGGGCGTGCTCTCGGCCTACGGGATGGGCCTCGCCGACGTCGCCGCGATGCGCGACCGGTCGCTCGAGGTCAAGCTGGAGGAAGCGGGCATGCCGCAGATCGCCGCGACGCTCGATACGCTCGCTGAGGCGGCGCGGGCCGAGGTCCTCGCACAGGGCGTCGCGGTGGACCGCGTACGCGTCACCAAGCGCGTGCACCTCCGCTATGACGGCACGGATTACGCGCTGCTCGTGGATTTCGGCACGCGCGCGCAAATGGCGAAAGCATTTGAAGCCGCCTACCGGACGCGCTACTCGTTCCTCATGCCGGAGCGCGGCCTGATCGTCGAGGCGGTCTCGGTCGAGGCGGTCGGCGGTGCCGAGGCACCAGCCGACCAACCGCCGAGCGCCGCGCCGAGGCCCGCTCCGCCCGCCCCCGCGGACGAGGTCGAGATGTTCACTGCCGGCAAGCTCCATCGGACGACGGTGTTCCGGCGCGAGCTATTGTGGCCGGGGGACCGCATCGCCGGTCCGGCGATCATCGCCGAGGCGAACGCCACCACGGTGGTCGAGCCCGGCTGGCGCGCGGAGATGACGCCGCTCGGCCACCTCGTCCTCGAGCGCGTCGAGGCACGGCCGCGGGCCACCGCGATCGGCACGGACATCGACCCGGTGATGCTCGAGATCTTCAACAACCTCTTCATGTCGATCGCCGAGCAGATGGGCTTCGCGCTCGCCAACACCGCCTACTCGGTGAACATCAAGGAAAGGCTCGACTTCTCCTGCGCGCTGTTCGATCCCGACGGCAACCTCATCGCGAACGCGCCGCACATGCCCGTGCACCTCGGCTCGATGGGCGAATCGATCAAGACGGTGATCCGCGAGAACCGTCTCGCGATGAAACCGGGCAATGTCTACGTCCTGAACGCGCCGTACAACGGCGGCACGCACCTCCCGGACATCACCGTCATCACGCCAGTGTTCGATGACGCGGGCGAGCGCGTGCTGTTCTACGTGGGCTCGAGGGGCCACCACGCTGATGTCGGCGGCATTACCCCCGGCTCGATGCCGCCCGACTCCAAAACCGTCGAGGAGGAAGGCGTCCTGATCGACAACTTCCTCCTCGTCGAGCGGGGTCGCCTGCGCGAGGCCGAGACGATCGCGCTCCTCACGTCGGGGAAGTATCCCGTGCGGAACGTCGAACAGAACATGGCCGACCTCCGCGCGATGATCGCCGCGAACGAGAAGGGCGTGCAGGAGTTGCGGAAGATCGTCGCCCACTTCGGGCTCGACGTCGTGCATGCCTACATGCGCCACGTGCAGGACAACGCCGAGGAGGCGGTGCGACGGGTCATCGACGTCCTGCATGACGGCGCGTTCACGTACGAGCTCGATAACGGCGGCGTGATCAAGGTCAAGATCACCATCGACCAGCGCGCCCGCGCCGCGACCATCGACTTCACCGGGACCTCGGCGCAGCTCCCGAACAACTTCAACGCCCCCTCGGCGGTGTGCATGGCCGCGGTGCTGTACGTCTTCCGCACGCTGGTGGACGACGACATCCCGCTCAACGCGGGCTGCCTCAAGCCGCTCGACGTCATCATCCCGGAGGGCTCCATGCTTCGCCCTCGCTATCCGGCCGCCGTGGTCGCGGGAAACGTCGAGACTTCGCAGTGCATCACCGACGCGCTCTACGGCGCGCTCGGGGTGCTGGCCGCGGCGCAGGGGACGATGAACAACTTCACCTTCGGCAACGACCGCCACCAGTACTACGAAACGGTCGCCGGCGGGTCGGGCGCGGGCGTGCTGCGGGTCGCGCCGGACGGCAAGCCGCTCGAGGGGTTCGACGGAACCGACGTGGTACAGACTCACATGACGAACTCGCGGCTCACCGACCCCGAGGTGCTCGAATGGCGTTTCCCGGTGTTGCTGGAGAGCTACGAGATCCGGCCCGGATCGGGCGGGAAGGGGCGCTGGCACGGCGGCAACGGCGGGACGCGCCGCGTGCGCTTTCTCGAGCGCATGACCGCGTCGATCCTCTCCGGGCATCGCCGGATCCCGCCGCACGGCATGGCGGGGGGATCGCCCGGCGAGCGGGGCCGGAACTGGGTCGAGCGGGTCGACGGCACGCGGGTCGAGCTGGGCGGAGCCGACAAGGCGGAGGTCGGCCCCGGCGATGTGTTCGTGATCGAGACCCCGGGCGGCGGCGGCTTCGGCGCGCCGAAGCCGTGAGGAAGGAGGAAGGGTGAGGCCCGGACGAATCCTCGGCGCGGCGCTCGCGGCGCTCCTGATTTGCGCGGGGCCAGGCCTCGCGCAGACCTATCCGAACAAGCCGATTCGTTTCATCGTCCCGTTCGCGCCCGGCGGCGGTGCGGACGTCGTCGCGCGAATCATCGGCGAGCCGCTCGGGCAACGCCTCGGGCAGATCGTGCTGGTGGAGAACAAGCCGGGCGCCGGCGCTACGATCGGCGCCGACCTGGTGGCGAAGTCCCCGCCCGACGGCTACACGCTGCTCTACGGCACGCCCGGTCCGCAGATCATCAACCCCTACCTCATGGCGAAACTGCCGTACGACCCGAGCAACGACTTCGCGCCGGTCAGCCGGCTCGTCGTCGTCACGAGCGTGCTCGTCGTGCACCCGAGCGTGCCAGCGAAGAACGTGACGGAGCTGATCGAGTACGCCCGCGCGAATCCCGGCAAGGTGAACTTCTCGAGCGCCGGCATCGGCGCGACGAGCCACCTCGCCGGCGAGCTCCTGAAGAGCACCGCGGGCGTCAACATCGTCCACGTGCCGTACAAGGGCACCGGCGCGGCGCTCCAGGACCTCCTCGCCGGGAACGTGCAGATGGCGATCGACAGCATCCCGGTGTTCCTGCCGCACATCAAGTCGGGGGCGCTCCGGGCGCTCGCGGTGACTTCGCCCGAGCGATCGCCGGTCCTTCCCGACGTCCCACCGATCGCCGACCTCTTCTCGGGCTTCGATGCGTCGCCGATGAACTACGTCGCGGCTCGCGCCGGGACGCCGCGCGCGATCGTCGAGCGGCTGAACAAGGAGATCAACGCGGTGCTCGCCACGCCCGAGGTCCGCGAGCGCCTGCTCGCGATCGGCGTGACGCCGACCGGCAGCACGCCCGAGGCGCTCGACGCCCAGATCAAGCGCGAGGCGGCGAAATGGAAGAAGGTGATCGAGATTTCCGGAGCCAAAGCGGAGTAGACGATGAAACTCGAAAACGTTCGGCTGACGGTGGCGGACTACATCGCGACGGTCGAGATGGACCGGCCCCCGGTGAACGCGCAGAACGCGCAGTTGCGGAGCGAGCTCACCTGGGTCTTCGACGCGATCAGCGACCGCGACGACGTGCGCGCCGCGATCCTCACCGGCACCGGCAACATGTTTTCCGCCGGCGCCGACATCAAGGAGCGGCCGGGGCTAGTGAAGGAGCCGGGCGACTACCTCCGGCACAACCGCATCACGCGCGAGTGCTTCCACTCGATCAAGGAGTGCGCGAAGCCGGTGATCGCGGCGGTGAACGGCCCGGCAGCCGGCGCCGGCTACGCGCTCATGGTGTTCTGCGACATCATGATCGCCTCGGACAACGCCTGGGTGAGCATGCCCGAGATCGACGTCGGGCTCTCCGGCGGCATGCGGATGCTCCAGGAGCTCTTCCCGAAGTCGAAGGCCCGGCGCATGTTTTTCACCGGTTGCCGGGTCTCGGCGCAGGAGCTCTATCGCCTCGGGGTCATCGAGGCGTGCGTGCCGCGCGCCGAGCTCATGGCGGAGGCGATGAAGATCGCCCGCGAGATCGCGGCCAAGAGCCCGCTCGCGATGCGCTACGCGAAGGAGGACGCGAACACGGTCGAGGAGATGAGCCTGCGCGACGCGTATCGCTACGAGCAGAACATCACGATCGCGCTCTCCAGGACCGAGGACGCGCGCGAAGCGCAAGCGGCGTTCATCGAGAAGCGCGCGCCGGTGTTCAAGGGCCGGTAGCGACGCCCCGTTGACCGACTCGCAATCCGCGCTGCTGCGGCACTTCGCCGGCCGCCGCCGGCTCGAGACGCTCGACACA
>Ga0126383_10002872_pt1 | contig 11257 bp, 10 predicted proteins | sample PanSoiMetPlot_35_FD_96882 | JGI IMG/M metagenome (GOLD analysis project Ga0126383, IMG submission 96882) | Tropical forest soil microbial communities from Panama - MetaG Plot_35 | ecosystem: Environmental > Terrestrial > Soil > Tropical forest > Bulk soil | place: Panama | collected 2016-02-17
AAGGGCGAGAGGCGCGTTTGCCGTGCCACGAGATCGACGTCGAGTCCGGCGTTAGCGCTGGGGCCTCGCCATCCGGCGCCGAGCTTGGTACGCAACGGTGGAATCTGCGGCAGAGGCTGGTGAGCTGATTGCCGCTCGCCGCGGACGAAGTCGACGCGCGCCGACAGGACCAGCGCGCTCGTTGCCGCGACCTCGAGAGACGCCTCACCGCCCGAGAGCACCGCGTCCGCCTGCTGATAGCGATAGACGGGAAGTGAGTCCTGTGTGGTGCCGGTCGGGGCGATGTAGATGTAATGCGAGATGCGATTGCGGAACGACGACACCTCGGCGCGGACGCGACTCGATTGCCACCGGATGCTGGCGTCGAGGTTGAAACCCGCCTCGGGCACGAGTGTCGCCTGGCCAACCTCGAAGCGGGCCTCTCCAGGATGCGGCCCGTTCGTGAACAGCTCGAACAGTGTCGGCGCGCGCCAGGCGCGGCCGGCATTCACCGAAAGGGCGATTCGCTCCGCTGGGCGAAACACGAGACCGACATCACCCGACCAGGCGGTGTAGTCGCGCCGCTGGCTCCCCAACGCCAGGTCGGGGTTCGAATCGGCGCTGAGCCGCCGCAGATCCACGCGAGCCCCGGCGAGCAGCCGCCAGCGCTCCGACAGACTCACCTGCTCGTAGGCATAGGCGGCGGCGCCGGATGTCCGGGCGTCGGGCACCAGCGGCTCCTGCCCGCGCGTCGCGCTGTTCTGGACATACGCCGATGCCCCGAGTGTCCCGACGACCCGACGTCCTGCGCCGTGATGGGCCAGAAGGTCGAGGCTCGTCGTGTTGAGCAGCAGATCGAAGCCTTTTTCGGCAGATGCAGTATCTCCCTCGACCGTCTCGGCCAGCCAATGCCGCTGGAACTGGCCCTTCGCCTCGAGGAGCAACCCGCCCGCCGGGTGCGTGGCGGCGAATTGCACGCGATCGTCGGTCAGCTTGCGGACCGGGCCCTCCTCTTTGCCTCCGGGCGGCGGTGGAGGCGGAGGGTTCTGCGAAGTGTCGGCTTCGAGTAGATGAAACTCCCCACCATAATGCGTGAACCGCAGCGTGGCCTTGCCCCACGCACCGCGCGTTCCCAGCGCACCCTCGCCGGAAAACGCAGTGAACCCTGTGTTCTCGAGCTCACCGGCCGGCGTGTTCAGCGCTTCGGAGTGCCGGCCCACCAGCCCCGCGAGCCACCCCAGACTGCCCGCCGTCCCCTGCGCGTGCAGGTCGCTGCCGAATTCGTGGTTGTTGCTGGCGCCGTAGACTTCGAGCTGGCCGCGCGGACCGGCGCGCGGGGCGCGTGCGTCGGGGACGTCTTCGGGAATGACGTTCACGACTCCACCGAGCGCGTCCGAGCCATAGAGCACGCTCGCGGGTCCGCGGATCACCTCCACACGATCGGCCAGTCGGGTTTCTATCGAAGGGCCGTCTTCGTCGCTCCAGGAATAGTCCTCGAGCCGGTTGCCGTCACCCAGAACGAGCACCCGCGCTCCCGAGAGGCCCCGGATCACCGGCTTGCCGATCTCCCCGCCCGTCGTCAGCGCTCGCACGCCGGCGAGCGATTCGAGCGCGTGAGCCAGCGAGACGCGGTATTCGCGGGACAGGGCCGTCGACTGCAGCATCGAGGCCGGCAGCGGAGACGACAGCGGATCGACCGGCGCCCGTGTGGCCGTCACCGTCACCGCGGTGAGCTCGAATGGCGTCGGCGCCAGCGTGATCTCGATCGGCGCCACGGCGGGGACCTCGACCGCGCGCACCCCCGGAGCGTATCCGATCCGGGAGGCGACCAGGGTGAAGCGACCGGACCCGACAGCATCGAAGTGGAAGCGGCCGCTCGAATCGGTGGCGGAGGTGCGGTGCAGCTCCACCAGGGAAACCGTGACGCCGGCGATCCCGTGCCGTGCCGTGTCGACGACCTGCCCCGCCACGGTGTCGGCTGAAAATCCCAGGACGCACAAACACAGCGGGATGAGCATGACGAAGCATAGGGCCTTGCCGTCCGGTCGGCCACCGATATTGTGCGGGCATGCTGACCGTCCGAGCGGCCGGCGTCGCCGATGCCGCCGATCTTGCCGAGCTGCGCTACGAATTTCGGGCCGCCGAGCGCCCCGCCATCGAAGCGCGCGACGGCTTCATCGCGCGCTGCGCCGCGTGGATGCGGGAGCGGCTCGCGCCGGGCTCGTCCTGGCACTGCATCGTCGCCGAGCAGGACGGCGCGATGGTGGGTCACGTCTGGCTCGAAGTGGTGGACAAGGTGCCGAACCCCGGCGCCGGCGAGCCCGAGCGGCACGTGTATCTGACCAATCTGTACGTCCGGCCTGCGGCCCGCGGCGGAGCGGGGAGCGCTCTCGTCGAGTCCGCCCTCGCCTGGTGCCGTGAGCGCGGCGCCGACACCGTGATTCTCTGGCCGAGCGAGAAGAGCCGTACGTTGTACGCCCGCTACGGCTTCGCTCATTCCACCGACATCCTGGCGCTGTCTCTGCGGGCATGATGCGGACCGTCGGGGGAGCTACATCGTCGTGGCGACGCCCTGAGGCTCGAGCAGGACTTTGCCCGTCGTACCGCGACCGGCGAGCGCCGTGTGGGCCTCTCCCGCCCGCGCCAGGGGAAGCTCGCGGTCGATCCGGACGTGCAGCGTCCCCTCTTCGATCCAGCGAAACAGGTCGGCGCTGCGCTGCTCCAGCTCGGCGCGCGACGCCACGTAGTGCGCCAGGGTCGGGCGCGTGAGAAACAGCGAGCCCCGGGCGTTGAGGATCTGCGGGTCGATGGGTTCGACCGCACCGCTCGACTGTCCGAACAACACCATCATGCCGCGCGGCGCGAGCACCCCGAGTCCCGCGGTAAACGTCGTCTTCCCGACCGAGTCGTAGACCACCTGCACTCCGGCGCCTCCGGTGAGTCGCTTCACCTCGGCGGCGAAGTCGACCTCGGTGTAGCGGATGATGTCGTCCGCACCCGCTGCGCGCGCCAGCGCTTCCTTCTCTGCGGTCGACACGGTGCCGATGACGCGGGCACCGCGCCGTTTGGCGAGCTGGCACAGCAACAGGCCCGTCCCACCCGCTGCGGCGTGGACGACGCAGCTATCTCCTGAACGGAGTGGATAGGTGGTGTTGGTCAGGTAATGGGCCGTCATTCCTTGCAAAATGACGGCGGCGGCCTGCGTCGTTGTCACACCCGCGGGGAGCTGCACGATCCTATCGCTGGGGGCGATGGCGTATTCCGCGTAGGCGCCGAGTCCCCCGGCGTAGTAACAGGCGACGCGATCCCCCACTGTGCAGCGGGTGACGTCGGCGCCGAGAGCGGCGACGGTCCCAGCCGCCTCCTGCCCCGGGGTGAAAGGCAGTGTCACCTTGTACGCACCCGAGCGCTGATAGATATCGATGAAATTCACGCCGGCCGCCTCGACCCGGATCAGCACTTCACCTCTCTGGGGAGACGGCGTGGGAACCTCTTCGACCTGCAGGGCTTCCGGACCACCGGTCGCCCGGACGCGAATGGCCTTCACGCCGCGGGCCTCACAGGTTGACGCGCTTCATCCCCGCCTCGGGGTAGCGCAGTCCGGACGCCGAGTTGCGCGGAATCGCGCGATCGATGCGGCGCAGCTCCTCGGGGGAGAGGCTCACGTCCACCGCCCGGGCATTCTCCTCGACGTAACGGCGCCGCTTCGTCCCGGGGATCGGCACGATGTCCGCGCCCTGGGCCAGCACCCAGGCGAGAGCGAGCTGCGAGGCGGTGCACTTTTTCTCCTTGGCCATCTTCTGGACAGCGTCGGCCAGCGCCAGGTTGTGCGAAAAATTCTCGCCTTGAAAGCGCGGGTTGTTGCGGCGGTAGTCGTCGGCGGCGAGGTCCTCGGGCTTTTTGAACCGGCCGCTCAGGAATCCGCGCCCCAGCGGGCTGTAGGCGACGAACCCGATGCCGAGCTCGCGGCAGGTCGCGAGGATGTCGTCCTCGGGGTCGCGCGTCCAGAGCGAGTACTCCGTCTGCAGCGCGGAAATCGGATGCGTCGCATGCGCCTTGCGGATGGTGGATGGAGCGGCCTCGGAGAGACCGACGAAGCGTACCTTGCCCGCCTTCACGAGCTTGGCCATCGCGCCGACGGTGTCTTCGATCGGTACTTCCGGATCGACGCGGTGCTGGTAGTACAGATCGATGTGGTCCACGCCGAGGCGGGCGAGCGAAGCGTCGCACGCGGCCTTGACGTAGTCGGGGCGGCCGCTGATCCCCGCCCAGCTGCCGTCGGCCCCGCGCACGTTGCCGAACTTGGTGGCGATCACGAAGCGCTCGCGCCGGCCCTTCACCGCCTGTCCCACGAGGCGTTCGTTGGTGTGCGGGCCGTACGCGTCGGCGGTGTCGAGGAACGTGATCCCCAGCGCCAGCGCGCGGTCGATCGTGGCGAGCGACTCGGCGTCGTCGCGGCCGGCGTAGAACTCCGACATCCCCATACATCCCAGCCCCAGCGCCGACACGACCAGGCCCTGCGATCCCAGTTTTCGTTGCTGCACGTTGCCCTCCGCGGTGGCCGCCAGCTCTCATGGAGTGTACATCATCCCCGTGACCGCTCGCGAGCGGGCCGGGTCCCTTCGGCGACCCCCATGAGCCCCAAGGTGCTGCTGTTCGATTTCGGCGGGACACTCGATGCCGACGGCCTGCCCTGGGCCCGGCGCTTCCATACGGCATATGCGGAGGCGGGCGGCACGCTCGACTTTGACGCCTTCGAGCCGCTGTACCAGGCGTCGGATATCGCGCTGGCGGCGCTTCCCGAGATTCGCGGCCTGGGGTTCCGCGCCGCCATCGAGGCCCAGGTGCGCTGCCTGGTGCCGCTGCTCCCGGATACCGGGTTGCTCCGGTCCCAGTCGGAGCGGCTCGTCGCGGCGGTGCACCAGCCGGCGGTGCGCATCGTCGCGCGCAACCGCCCCATCCTCGAGCGCCTGCAGCACGACTACCGTCTCGGCATCATCTCCAATTTCACGGGGAACCTGGAGCCGTGCCTCGACGAGCTCGGTTTGAGCCCGCTCTTCGCCGCGGCCAGCGATTCGACGGTGCTGGGAATCGAAAAGCCGGATCCGCGGATCTTCCACGCGACGCTGGAGGCGCTGGGCGCGTCGCCGCGCGACGCGTGGATGGTGGGCGACAACTTCGAAGCCGACATCCGGCCCGCCGTGCGACTCGGCCTGCGCGCCTGCTGGATGGCGCCGCCCGAGCGCCGCGCCGCCGCCGACGCTCCACCGCACGCGCGGATCGGCTCGCTCCCCGAGCTCGTGCCGGTGCTGGCATGACGTTCCAGGGCCTCGTGCTCGCCGGCGGCGAAGGCTCGCGGCTGCGTGCCGACGGCGTCGCCGACACGAAAGCGCTGGTGCCCGTGGGCGGCCGGCCGCAGGCACAGCGCGTGCTCGACGCCCTCGCCGCGGTGGGGTGCGAAACGTTGACCTGCGCCGCCCGCGACGACGCGCCGGGGTTGCTGATGGCCCTGGCATCGTGGAACTTTGCGGTGCCGTTCCGCGTCGTCCCCTGCCACACGCCGACGTCGCTGCACACCTTCGTCACGGGACTCCAGGCCACACCGCCTGGTGCGGTGTTGTGTAGCATGGTTGACACAGTCATGCGCGGTGACGATTGGGACGCGGTCGCGCGACAGGCTGCGGCAAGGTTAGCGGAGGGAGCTTTCGTGGTGCTGGCTGTGACGAGTTTCGTTAACGACAAGTCTGGCTTGTACGTGACGCGGACGGCCACCGGGGACGTGGTGGCGTTCGAGCAAGCCCCAGGCGCTGCCCCATGCGTGACGGGTGGGGTGTACGCGCTCGGACCGGCTGTCCGGCCCCTCGCCGAAGAGGCGTTGCGGCTGGGCGTGTCACGGATGCGCGGTTTTCTCGACTGGCTCGTGCGACAACGGCAGGTGCGTGTTGCCACGATCGACGTGCCGCGTATCATCGACCTCGACCGGGTGACGGATCTGAGCCTCGCGAACGCGTGGCTGGCCGCGCCCGAGCCCTGATCCGGCGGTGAGCGTGAGCGCGACCTCGATGACCGACTTCGTGGCCATCTATCGCAGTCCCAGCTATTCCCCGATGCAGCATCGCTCCAACGACACGGCGATTCTCGACGGGACGGTCGCGCATTTGACGTCCAAGGGCTGGCGTGTCACGGCGGTGAGCGAGGCGGACATCGAGCAGGGCCGGCTCCCCGCTGTACCGCTGTACCTCAACATGTGCCAGGGCCCGCTCGCCTCGGAGCGGCTGATGCCGCTCGAGCTCGACGGCGCGGTCGTGCTGAACCGCCCCTCCAGCGTGCTCAACTGCCACCGCCACCGGCTGGTGCGGCAGCTCGCCGGCAGCCGCATCGCGTTTCCCCGCACCGTCGTCGTGCCGAGCTCGGCGACGGTGGCCACGGACGTCCATCTTGCCTCGCTGGGCGGCGACGGGCGGCGCCTGTGGGTGAAGCGGGGTGACGTACACGCCGAGCGTCCCGAGGATGTGGTCGCGACGACGCGGTCGGGGCTGGCGGCCGCGATGACGGCCTTTACGGCGCGCGGCATTCCGTGGGTCGCGGTGCAGGAGCACGTCGAGGGACCGGTCGTGAAGTTCTACGGAGTGGCGGACGGGCGGTTCTTCCGCTATTACCGGGCGGACGGGGGCACCAGCGGCGCGGCCGCGGCGCCCGAGCTGGATGGCGACCGGCTGCGCGCGCTGGCTTTCGAGGCGGCGGCGCTGCTCGGTCTCGAAGTCTTCGGGGGGGACGTGGCGTTTCCGGAGCCCGGTCGGCCCGTGCTGATCGACATCAACGACTGGCCCAGCTTCGCGCCGTTCCGCGAGGCCGCGGCCGACGCGATCGCCGGGTATGTGGTGGATCGCATGCGAGCGAGGTCATGACCGCGATCGAACGTCTGCTGCAGGTGCCGGGCCCGCGTTCCCAGAGTCTGTTCGACGCCGAGGCGGAGCATCTCGCGCCCGGCACGCAGAGCGTGGCGTTGTTCAGCCGGCTGTCGATCGACCGCGGCGAGGGAGCGATCCTCTGGGACGTCGACGGCAACCGCTACATCGATCTGCTCGCCGGCGTCGCCGTAGCGAGTCTCGGCTATGCCCACCCGCGCTACGTCGCGGCGATGCAGCGCCAGCTCGAGCGCGTGCACGTCGGCAGTTTCACGACGGAAAACCGGGCCGCGTTGGTGAAGCTGCTGGCCCATCTCGCTCCGGGCGACCTCAACCGCACGCAGTTCTACTCGAGCGGCGCCGAGGCGGTGGAAGCGGCGCTGCGGCTCGCGCAGTCGCAGACCGGACGCCGCGAGGTGATCGGCTTCTGGGGCGGCTTCCACGGCAAGACGCGCGGCGTGCTGCCGCTGCTCGGCAGCTCGTTCAAGCACGGGCTCGGGCCGCTGCATCCCGGGGCCTATTCGACTCCCTACGCGAGCTGCGCCCGCTGCGCCTTCGACAAGACGTTCCCGTCGTGTGAGTGGCACTGCGTCGAGTTCCTGAAGCAGAAGATCGCGGTCGAAACGAGCAACGACATCGCGGCGATCATCGTCGAGCCGATCCAGGGGACCGCCGGCAACATCGTCCCGCCGCCCGGCTATCTGAAGGTGCTGCGGCGCACCGCCGACGAGCTGGGTGCGCTCCTGATCTGCGACGAGATGATCACGGGGTTCGGCCGCACCGGGAAAATGTTCGCGGTCGAGCACGAGCCGATCGTGCCCGACGTGATCACGATCGGCAAAGGGTTCGGCGGCGGCTTCCCGATGACGGGAATCATCATGAAGGAATCGATCGCGTTCGCCAAGCCGTTCGCGAATCCGAGCGGCAGCTCCTCGAGCTACGGCGGCAACCCGCTCGCGGCGGCGGCGGCCCGCGTCACCGTCGAAACGATCATCGAAGACGGACTGGTCGAGCACTCCCGCCGGCTGGGCGAGATGATGCGCGCCGAAATGAAGCGGTGGGAAGAGACGATTCCGATCGTGAGCGACGTGCGCGGCCGCGGCCTGATGCTGGGGTTCGATCTCGTGAAGCCCGGCACGAAAACGCTGCTCGACAAGGCGACCACCAAGCGCATCTTCCATGATCTGCTGGAGCGCGGCGTGATCGCCATGATCTACAACCCTGAGGTGCGCATCAATCCGCCGCTCGTCATCGGCGAGGAGCAGGCCATGGAAGCGCTGGCCACGATGCGCGAGGTCCTGCGTGACACAGCCCAACGCATTAGCGCATAAAGGCGAAGCCATCGAGGAGTGGATCGACCTGCGGTTTTTCCGCCCCGCAGGCCTGCGTCTCGCGCGCGCCCTCGCTCCGACCGCCGTCACCGCGAACCAGGTGACGGTCTGGGGGGTGCTCGTCGGCGTGCTGGCGGGTCACCTCTTCTATTACTCCAGCCGCAGCGTGAACCTCGTCGGCGTGGCGCTGTTCATCGTCTCCGACATCTTCGACAGCGCCGACGGCCAGCTGGCCCGGATGCGCGGGACGTCGAGCCGCCTCGGGCGGCTGCTCGACGGCTCGGGCGACAGCGTGCGCTTCATCAGCCTCTACGGACATCTGCTCGTCCGGCTGCTGCACGCCGAGTGGGGCTGGAGCGCGGTGCTGCTGATCGCCATCGCGGGGTGGAGTCACTCGCTGCAGAGCGCCGCGGTCGATTTCGTGCGCAATGCCTTCCTCGATGTAGCGGACGGGGAGGGCGGCGAGCTCGACCTTCCCGAAGACGTCCCCGTGGGCGGCGTCTCGCGCCTGTCGCGATTCGGCGCGCGGCTGTACCGCGACTACGTCCGCCGCCAGGCGTTTCTCTTCCCCCGCACGGTGCGGCTGGTGCGGGCGGTGCGAGCGGGGCACGTGTCCGGCGCCGTCGACGAGGCCTACGCGCAGCGGCTGCGGCCGCTGTTGTGGTGGTGCGCCTGGCTGGGTCAGAACTTCCGCTTCGTGCTGCTCGCCCTGGCCGCTGTCGAAGGTCGGGCGGCGCTGGTCCCCTGGATCACCGCCACGGCGCTGAACGTCGTGCTCGCCGGGATCATCCTCACGCAGGAAACGCAGGCCGCCGCGTTGCTCGGTGAGGCCGGTGGTCCGGCCGATGGCTACGCGCGTATCCGCTGAGCCGCGCCAGTACCGCGGTCTCGTCGTCGGAGCGGGAGGCGTTGCGCGGGGGGCGCACTTCCCCGCGTACCAGTCGCACGCCACGGTGCGCGACCGCCTGCAGATCGTCGGCGTAATGGACGCGGCGCCGGTCGCGCCGCTGGCCGACCTGCCGCTCGTCGACCGCGAAGGCGTCGACGCCTTGGGACCGATCGACTTCATCGACATCTGCACCCCGACGGCGACGCACCTCGAGCTGGCGCTGTGGGGCCTGTCGAAGGGCTTCCACGTGCTGTGCGAGAAGCCGGTCGCGACGACGCGACGCGAAGCCGACACCCTCGCCGCCGCCGCGGCCCGGGCCCGCCGCGTCGTGATGGCCTGCCACCAGTACCGCTTCAATCCCGTGTGGCGCCAGGTGATGGAGTGGCTGTCGAGCGGCGCGATCGGGCGTTGGCACCTGGCGGAATGGACCGTCCATCGCCCGGCCGCCGATCCCGGCGCGCAACCCGATGGCATCCCCTGGCGCGGTCGCAGCGTCCTGAGCCAGGGCGGCGTGCTGCTCGACCACGGCACGCACCTGATCTATCAACTGCTCGACATTGCCGGGACGCCGCGCGCCGTAGGGGCGTGGACCGGCCACCTGCGCCACACCGCCTACGACGTCGAGGATACGGCGACGATCCAGCTCGAGTATCCCGGCCGCCTCGCGACGATGCTGCTCACCTGGGCCGGCGCCGGGCGCGAAAACCGCGTGCGCTTCGTGGGCGAGTCCGGCGCGATCGAGTGGAACGGTGCCGAGCTCGTCCTGCAGCGTGGTTCGCACGTGGAGCGGCGCGATGTCGCGGCCGCTACGAGCAAAGCCGCTTACCACGAGTGGTTCGCCGAGCTGTTCGCGTCGTTCGCCCGCGCGATGGATGACGGCGTGCGCGCCGAGGCGATCGCCGACATCCGCAAGGTCGCGACGGTGCTCGAGCTCGCCTACACCGCCGCCCGGACGGGGCGCGTACAGCGCTTTCCCGAGGACGCGTGAAGCGCCGGACGCTGCTGCTGTGCTTCCTCGTCGGGGCCGCGGTCCTGGCCTACCTGATCCACCGCGTCGGGTTCGGCGCCCTGGTCGCCGAAGCGCGGCATACCGGCCCGATGTTTCCCGTGATCTTCGCGTCGTACGGTCTCGTATACGTCTTCAATACCGCCGCCTGGCGCGTGATTCTCGGGAACGGTGAAAAAAACGGCCCGACCCTCTCGTTCTGGCGCGCCTACGCACTGTTCACGAGCGGGTTCGCGCTCAACTTCCTGACGCCGATGCTGAACTTCGGCGGTGAGCCGTTCCGCGTCGGGGCGGCGGGCCGCGTCGTCGGCATCCGCAAAGCGGCCGGATCGGTGTTGATCCACAACGTGCTGCGCGTGCTGAGTTTCATGTTCGGCTGGGTGACGGCGTTCGCACTCGCGCTCGTTCTGCTGCCGGCCAGCGCCGGGCTCGATACACTGCTCACCGGCGGCATGCTCGTCTCCGGCGCGCTGATCCTCCTGATCCTCGCCGGACACCGGCGCGACCTGCTCACCCGCACCCTCAATCTGCTGCAGCGCATTCCCGTGCTGCGCCGCCTGGGGCATCGGCTCGAGGACCGCCGGCCGGCGCTGATCGAGATCGACCGCCAGGTGTCCGATTTCTACCATCGCACCCCGCGGCGCTTCTGGCAGGCCCTGGGCCTCGAGTACGTCAGCCGCTGGGTGCTGGCGCTCGAGTACTACCTCATCCTCGTGAGCCTGGGCCAGCACGTTTCGTTCTTCGTGGCGTTCGTGATCACCATCCTGGGCGGGCTGATCACCAACCTGCTGTTCTTCTTCCCCTACGAAGTCGGTTCGAAGGAAGGCGGCCTGTTCCTGCTGTTCCGGCTGTTCGGAATCCCGGGCAAGCTCGGCGTCTACGCCGGGCTGGTGGACCGCGTGCGCGACCTCGCATGGATCGCGCTCGGCCTCCTGCTGGTGTGGTTCGCCCGCCCCGACACGGGGGCGGCATCCGTCGTGCCGACGCGGGCCGAGGAGCAACAGGCATGACGACCGTGACGCACGTGCTCGTCACGGCGCTGGGCGTGCAGGCGCTCGGGCTGCACGGCTCCGATGCGGCGCTGGCGTACGCGTTCGGCGTCGGCGTCGACATCGACCACGCCTTCAAGGCGCCGTTCTACCTG
>Ga0126383_10002873_pt1 | contig 11255 bp, 9 predicted proteins | sample PanSoiMetPlot_35_FD_96882 | JGI IMG/M metagenome (GOLD analysis project Ga0126383, IMG submission 96882) | Tropical forest soil microbial communities from Panama - MetaG Plot_35 | ecosystem: Environmental > Terrestrial > Soil > Tropical forest > Bulk soil | place: Panama | collected 2016-02-17
ACGAACGCGCCTTCGCATAATGCTCGCGGTCCTCTACGTTGCCGCCCGGAGGCGGCTGCGGCCTCTTCGTTCGCACCATCCACCGCACCGGAAACGAACCTTCCTGCCGGCAGTGCGGGCACACGAGTTGAAGCTGCTTGGTCTCTTCTTTTTCGGTATAAAACTTCTTTTCGTCCATCATCGGAATTTCCACCTACGCAACCGCTTCTGACTCCGCGCGTTCAAGCTCGCTTTCCACTTCATCGAGCATCACAAATCGCAGCCCGGCATCTTTCCAGCGCGGGATCCACTCCGCCAGCGCCTTCACAGTATGATGCCGATCGCCGCGCGCCGCGCTATGATCGCCGTCGTGCAGCAGCACAATATCGCCGCCGCCCACCCGCTGCAAGCGCCGTGCAACTTCCTCGGTCGGCTGCGGCTTCCAGTCTCGGCATAGCCGCGACCACATCACCACGCCCGCGCCCTCGCGCCGCTTCACGATGCCGTTCAGTAGCGGGCTGCGAAAGCCGTAAGGTGGCCTCATCCATCTTGGCGTTTGGCCGGTAGCGCTGTGGATGGCTTCGTCGCAGCGATCAAGCTCGTCGGAAATTCTCTGCGCAGAAAGAAGCGGCAGCGCCGGATGCGTTTCGGTGTGATTGCCAATCGTGTGGCCCGTGGCGATTTCGCGCGTCAATTCGCGATTTGCGCGGACGTGCTTCCCAACGAGGAAAAACGTCGCCGGGACCGAATGCCGATCGAGGAGTTCAAGCAGTGCAGGCGTCACCGCCGGGTTTGGCCCGTCGTCGAAGGTCAGCGCAATCGTCTCCGGATTCCCCGTGCGCCGCACGGTGCGGCCGAAGAGTTGTGCCGAAGGCACGCACGACGCCCAGGAATACGTCCCGGCAGCCCAGCCGCTTCCGGCTAAAAGCAACGAACGCAATAACATAGTGTGCCCTGATCTTCTCATGCTCGGCACACCTGCGCCACTATTCCGCTAGGAGATAGTGCCAAAAGCGCCTGTCCGCTCGCCGCCTGCTATTTGCCGTACACAAGCACGCGAAACGTGCCTGGCACCGGCGCGCGTCGACCGCCGCGTCCGTTTGCCGCCGGAGCGGCAGGGGCGCTAAAGTCCGCCGTGTCCAGATAGACCTGATGCGTTTTCGTATCGAGTCCCATCGTTTTTGCGCCGTATTCGGTCTTGACGGTATCGACCGCGCTGTATTTATCCGGCGAGTCTTCGTGGAAAATGTGGAGATTACCTTCGGTGGTCGAGACAAAAATCAATCCAGTCTCGGGATCGTACGCGGCGGCGTCCGTGCCCGCCGAAATCGGGAAAGACTGGATCACTTTGCCGCTGTCCGCATCCAGAATCGCCAGCATCTGCGGATTGCGGCCCGCGCTAAAAAGACGACGGTGCTCGCGGTCGATCGCCAGTGCCGTCGGTCCACCTTCAGGAGCCACAGGCCAGTGCGCCTTGACAGTCAGCGTCTTCGTATCGATGGCCGCGATTTCGTTTTTGTCGGCAAGATTCGCGTAAAGCATGCCCTTGCCATCGGCAACGGCGAATTCAGGTTTGCCGCCCAGCGTGATTGTCTTCACCACCTCGCCGGTCTTCGCATTTACCACGGTCGAAGTCCCCGGATCGCCGTTCATCGAGAACACGTTCTTCGACGCCGGATCGTAGACTACGCAGTCGGCGTCTGAGTCCGCCTTCGCTTCGCCGGTCACCTTCAAAGTTTTGGGATCGAAAATTGCGATCTTGCCCGTTTCACCGTCGCTGATGAATCCGTGGTTGAATTCCGTCGCCAGCGCGACGCCGTGCTGCCGCTTGAACCCGGGGATGTAGCCGATATTCTTGCCGCTATCGGCGTCCATCACCTGCACCGCCGTTCCGCGACCAAGAAATACCTGTCGCGACGCCGCATCCACGCTCACATAGTCGAAGTATTCCCCTGTGCTGCCGGGCGCAGCTTCGAATTTATAAGTTTTCAGCAGATGATAGCCGCTGTCCGCCGCCTGAGACACAATTAGCGCGCCAAATAAAAGTGCCACACACACTCCAAGAAACTTTCTCATCGTTCCTCCTCGCTCTAAACCAAGCCGCGAGTTTGTCCCTCGCACCTTAAGATCAAATGAAAAACTTAATGGGAAATTCTAGGGTCCTCTACAGCTTTATCCGCGTAACGATTGCTTGTAATCGCCATCTGTTATGGATATAACAGACACGAAATGGCTATAACGCCATCTCGCTCCCAGACACCTCCGTGGCTACTCCTCGTTTTTAGTCTGCCAAAGAAAGGAGCCAGCGCACGAGTGGCCGTCTGGAGACAATTGCAGCGCGCGGGCGTAGTGCCACTCGGCAACTCGGGTTATCTATTGCCGTCGTCTCCCGAAAACCGGGAACGCTTCGAGTGGATGGCTACCGCCATTCGCAGCGAGCGCGGGGAGGCATCGGTGCTGGAAGTTCAGTCGATCGACAACTGTTCCACCCCGCAATTGAAACGGCGGTTTTCCGACGCTAGCGGCGCGCGCTTTCGCGATCTGTTGGACGACATCCGCAAGGTGCGTCGCGGGAAAGCTGGGGCGTCGCACGCGCCGATCCTGCGCCTTCGCCAACGCTTCCAGGAAATCGCCACCATCGATTTTTTCGACAGCCCAATGCGTCGTCAGGCCGAGCGTGCCCTGCAGGCCTGCGAATCGTCTGTCGCCAAGAATTCCACCCACGGACCTTCCGCCAAGATCGTCAAATCGGAGTATCAGGGCCGAGCGTGGGTCACGCGTCATCGTCCCGGTGTTGACCGCGTCGCTTCCGCATGGCTGATCCGAAATTTCATCGACTCCAAGGCGCGCTTCGCGTTTTCGGCTGAAGATTCCATCCCCGCTAATTCCGTGCCCTTTGACATGTATGGCGACGAAGGCTTCGGCCACCGCGGCGAAGATTGCACGTTCGAAACGCTCGTCAAATCGTTTCGCATCCGCGAAGCGAAAGTTCGCGCCATCGCCGAGATGATTCACGACGCCGACCTTTTCGACGAAAAGTTCGGGCGCCGCGAAGGATTTGGTGTGGACGAAATTATGAAAGGCTGGGCCCGGGAGGGGCTGAGCGATCGGGTTCTGCTAGACAGAGGAATGCAGTTGGTCGAGGGGCTGGACAGGTCCATACGCTGAACCATTGCCCAGGACGACTCAAAAATAAGGAGAACGCGATTATGAGCACGTTGAAAAAGAGGTTGAGCACGGCGGTCGGAACCGGAATTGTCGGTACGGCGCTAATGTTGTTTCCGGCGCTCGTCGGAGCGCAGGGACTCGACACGGCCAAAATCGACGCGGCGCTCGGCCGCTCCGGTCAAAAAACCGGCGACGTTTACCGCGTCGCCTTTCCGCGCACGGATCTTCACGTCACCGTCGGTGACGTTGTAATCCGTCCCGGCCTCGCGCTGGGCTCCTGGGCTGCTTTCAGTGGCAGCGACCAGAACGCGATGGTCATGGGCGATCTCGTGTTGCTCCCCACCGAACTCAATCCCGTCATCATGAAGTTGCGCTCGAGTGGCTTTGAGATCACCTCCGTCCATAATCACCTGATGGGCGAAACTCCGCAACTCGTTTACGCGCATTACCATGGGCATGGACCGGCTGCTGACATTGCAAAATCGCTGAAAGCCGCACTCGCCGAATCGAAAACGCCTCTTGAAACTCCCCCGGGGGCGCCGGCGGCTGGTGAAACGCCCGCCTTCGTGAAGACCATTAATGACACTCTTGGCACCAGCGGCCGCTGGGCCGGCGGAGTTCTCGCTTTTGGAATTCCGCGCGCCGACGCCATCACAGATATGGGCGCCACTCTCACCACGCCCCAGGGCGTCGCCGAATCGATCAGCTTTCAGGACGCGGGCGGCGGCAACGTCGCGACTACCGGCGACTTTGTCATGACGGCCGATGAAGTAAATTCCGTCATCTCGGCGCTTGAAGACCACAAAATCGAAGTCACGGCGCTGCACAGCCACTTGCTCACTGAGCAGCCGCGCCTGTTCTTCATGCACTTCTGGGGCGTCGGCACGCCCGAATCCGTCTCGCAGGGCATCAAAGCTGCCCTCGGCAAAATTAAGACGAAGCAGTAAGCCGAGACGCAACAACCAATGGTTGGTTTGGGAGGCAAAGGAGACCCGGCATCTGCCATGCGCGCGCCCGACGCAAGCGTTCGTTCCGCGGAAAAGGCGTCGCTGTGGCAGCTTGCCGGTTACTTCCTCCGGCTCGGCACTTTGGGTTTCGGCGGCCCGATCGTTCTGGTCGGTCATATGCAGCGTGACCTGGTGGAAGAGCGCCAGTGGATTTCGCAGACTGACTACTCGGAGGGTCTCGCCTTTGCCCAACTCTGTCCCGGCCCGCTCGCAGCACAGCTTGCGCAATATTTAGGTTGGTCGCAGTGGGGCATGCTGGGGGCAACTCTCACTGGAGCAGCATTCATTGCGCCTTCATTCCTCATGGTGCTGGCGCTCGCCGTGGCTTACGTTCACTTCGGCCGCCTTCCGTGGATTCAAGGCGCTTTTTACGGAATCGGAGCAGCCGTCACCGCCGTCATCGTGCAGAGCGCGTGGAAGCTGATGCGCAAAACACTGGGACAAGACGTTCTGCTCTGGACTCTCTTCGCAATCATCGCGGCGGTCACTATCTGGACGGGAACCGAAATCGTATGGCTCTTCGTTCTCTCGGGAGTCGTCGGGATGTTCGTAAAGGCCCCGCCACGCTGGCACCCTCGCTCCGCTGTGATGCTCGCCGCAAACCCATTCTTCGCCACGGGACTTCTCGGTCCCGCGTCGCTGGCAACCATCACAACTCTTTTTCTTTTTTTCCTGGGCGCCGGAGCATTCGTATTTGGAAGTGGATTGGCCATCGTCCCATTTCTCTACGGAGGCTTGGTGGGAAAGCTCCACTGGCTCACCGAACGGCAGTTCCTTGACGCCGTGGCCGTAGCGATGATCACGCCAGGACCTGTCGTGATCACTGCTGCATTTATTGGATATCTTGTTGCCGGCTTGGCGGGCGCGACTGCCGCTGCCGTCGCCGTTTTTTTGCCGCCGTATCTTCTCGTGCTGTTTGCGGCGCCACACTATCGTCATTTCGCCAAAAATCGCAGCGTCGGCGCCTTCGTCCAAGGCGTCACCGCCGCGGCGATCGGCGCCATCGCGGGAGCCGCCGTCATTCTCGGCAAGCGAGCGCTCATCGACGTGCCTACCATCTTGATCGCCGTGATCGCGTTTGGCCTGCTGAAACTCAAAAAAATTCCGGAACCATTGCTGATCGGCGCGGCAGCAGTCGCCGGGCTGTTTCTTTTTAAGGGCTAGGAGTTTCGATTCGTCACGTCGCTGGAGTGCGGCGATTCTGCATCGCTGGGAGCTTTATGAGCAAAACGAACAAATTCTCTCTTCTCTTGCTGGTAGCTTTCGCGGCCGCTTCCGCGGTTTACGCCAGGCCCGCCGCGCCCACACTGAAAAAAATTGCTGAGTTCGATCTTCCCGGCCCAGGCGGAAAACGCTTCGACTACCTCACCATCGATCCCGACGACCACTACTTGCTCTCGGCGCATCTCGCCGCGCGCCAAACATACGTGATCGATATGCGCACAAACAAAGTCGTCGCCACCGTAGCCGATACGCCCGGTGCCGAAGGCGTCGAATACATCCCGGAGCTGAAAAAGTTCTATACGTCAAACGCCTACGACAACACTATCGGCGTCGTCGATCTCCGCACCATGAAAGTGATCAAGAAGATTCCCACCGAATCGAAGCCCGACGGCAGTGCCTACGCCGGGCCCTTTCACAAGCTCTATGTCTCCGACGAACGCGGCAAAGCCGAAGCCATCGTCGACGTGCGCACAGACGCCATCGTCAAGACGCTGCGTTTCGATAGCGAAACAGGAATGCCACAGTACGATCCCGTCGCGCGAAAAATCTACGTCAACCTACAGGACAAGAACGTCTTTGCCGTCATCGACCCGGCGACCGATGAAGTCGTCGCCCGTTATCCAGTCAAGGGCTGCGACGGCAATCACGGCATGGCCCTCGCTCCGGAGCGCCATCGCGCTTTTCTTTCCTGCGAAGGGAACGAGAAAATGGCGGTCTTCGATCTCGACGCCCATCAAGTGATCGCATTGCTGCCGATGGCCGCAGGACCGGACGTCATCAAGTTCGATCCCGGCTTGGCCCGCATTTATGTCGCCTGTTCGAGCGGCGCGATCTCCGTCTTCCACATGGATGATCCCGCCCACTACACGAAGATCGAGGACTTTCCCGTCGAGAGACAAGTTCACAGCCTCGCCGTCGATCCCGAGACTCATCGTGTGTACGCTCCCGAAGAACAGGTCGGAGGAAAATCCGTCGCCCGCATGGCTGTCTACGACGCCATCCCCTAGCGGGTGCTGAAAAATTCCCCGTTTTTCTCGATTAGAATCGGCGCTTTCGCTGAAAAGACTAGGGTTAAGGGCATTTCTAATCGAGTCTTCTCGATTAGAAATCGTCGTGGTTGGCGAAAGACGGTCCAGTCTTTCCCATCCGTCGGTTATTCAGTTGTCAAAGAGCGTCCAAGCCGCGCCGGGCGGTCGGGGCGAGAATCCCGCCATGACAATTATAACATCGAGCGCAAGGCAAGTCGGCCGCGGCGACAGGAAATGAGAAAACGCCGGGATTTTGTTGAGCCGGGGAGACGGCGTTTGATGTATGCTTTGGGCGGCGCGTCCTCCGCGCCGCCGCTGCGCCAGCGGGAAACCCTCTCTCGAAAAGAGGGCTCACGGGATTCGGCGCACCGGTTTTTCTCCGCCGTCTTCCCTTCTCACCCATTGCGAACACCGAAGCGGTTCGTGCGGGTCCTTTTTGCGATGTTGCAGGCGCCCACGCCCAAAACAGATCGAGACACGCTGCGCGGCAGCGGACGACTATCCTGAGGAGGAAGAAAGATGAAGCGTTTGATGAGCTTGTTTTCCGTGGCAACGCTGGCATTGCTGATGGCACCGGCGGTCCACGCGCAGTCCACGGAGTTGATTCCCGGCACGCAGGTGCGGCTCACGCTGATGAATGGGCTGAGCACAACAGTGGCACACAATGGCGATCCGTTTACGGCCGTGGTGGCCGAGCCGGTCTTCGTCGGCAATACCCTGCTGTTGCCCGCCGGAGCGAAGGTTCACGGCACAGTGAGCAACATTGACCGGCCGAAATTCTTTTCCATGTTTCGCGGCGGCGCTGCGATGAACCTGAACTTCACGTCGATTGAAGTGGAGAGCCGCATTTTCCCCGCGCGGATGAGCATTCTGGGCCTTTATTCCAGCACGACCGGCACGGGCAAACAGCGCAAGGACCTCAAGACCGTGGAAGGTGTGGTCGTTGAGCAAAACCGCGACATCAAGAACACGGTGGAAGACGTAGCCATCGGCACGGCGGGCGGATCGCTCGTCGGCGTCGTGTTCAGCCGAGTGGTGCGCGGAACCGTGATCGGCCTGGTGGGCGGCACAGCATATGTGGTGGCGAAGAAGGGTAAAGACGTCGAGTTGCCCGCTCAGACTGGATTGTTGGTCCGGCTAGATACGACAGTATCGCTACCCACTTCGATCCTGCGGAGCGCAGCGACTGGCGCGCAGTGACCGTGGATGCCTAGGCGGCAGAGTCTGCGATGATGGCCGGGCGCTTCATGGAATTCTTCACGGAGCGCTTGAGGAAGCGGTAGAGGCTGGTTCGGCCGATGCCGAGCAGATGAGCCGCTTTCACGCGGTTGCCACCGCATGATTCAAGCACGCGCTCGATGTGAACGCGGCGAACTTCGTCCAGCGGCGCAGGAGACCAGTCAGGGCCGGCCGGCGCAACGCGCCGGTGCGGCTTCTGAATGTGCTGCGGCAGGTCGTCAATGTCGATGAAATCGGCGGCAGCGGTGATCGCAGCACTGGAAATCACGTTCTCGAGCTCGCGGACGTTTCCAGGCCATTCATGCTGGACGAGAGCGATCTGAGCGCGGCGGGTGAGTCCACGAAGGGGCTTGTTGTAAGCCGCCGCGTATTTTTTCAGGAAGTGCTGCAAGAGAACGGGAATATCCTCCGTCCGTTCCTGCAAACCGGGCACGCGAAGCTCGATGCTGCTGAGGCGGTAGAAAAGATCTTCGCGGAATCGGCCGGCGAGAACTTCGGCGCGCAGGTCGCGGTTGGTAGCAGCGACCAGGCGGACGTCGACGCGCTTAACCTCCGGCGAACCCACCCTTTGGATTTCGCGATTCTGAATTACTCGCAATAACTTGGCCTGCATGGCGAGCGACGTCTCGCCGATTTCGTCGAGAAAAACTGTGCCGCCGTTTGCGTATTCAAAAAGGCCCGGGCGAGTATCCGTCGCTCCCGTGAAAGCGCCGCGCATGTGCCCGAAAAGCTGGCTTTCGAGAAGCGTATCGACTAGAGCGGAGCAGTTGCAAACGGCGAAGCGCTCCTGCGAAACAGGACTTAGATCATGAAGCGCTCGAGCTACGAGCTCCTTGCCTGCTCCAGTAGGGCCTGTGACGAGAACATTGGTGTAGTGCTTGGCGATCTTGCGCGCCATTTCGAAAACTTCGATCATCGCGGGACTATTGCCGACGATGCCCTTATATTGAAGGTTCTGGAACAGCTTTTCCTCGAGGCTGCGGATTTCCGAGCGACGGGTGAAATTTTCGGCGATTTCATCGAGCGTCTTCTCCAGGCGCGGGTAATCGAGCGGTTTTGAAAGGTAGTCGTAAGCGCCGTGGCGCACGGCTTGGATGGCGGAGTCGACCGTATAAAATCCGGTGATCAGAATGACGTAAATGCCCGGGTCGAATTGCAGCGCCTTCTCGAGAAACGTGAGGCCATCCATCTCCGGCATTTTAAGATCGCAGAGAACCGCGCGGCAGGTGCCGAGGCGAATTTTTTGAAGCGCCTCCTGCACGTGAGTAGTGCCAAATGCCATGAAACCCGACTTCTCGAGACGGGCCGTGGTGAGTTCGACGTGATCGGCCTCGTCATCAAGAACGCAAACCGACAAACTCTTGCGTGCAAAGCCGACGACGCTGTTGGTTCCCTCGTGTGACATAGCTGCGGGAGAGGCAAGGCGTGTGCCAAAAGCAACCCCGATCAGAAAACGTACTTTGACGTGCGTGCGCTAAAGAGGTCAGGCGGCGCTGCCGTAAGATGCGGCGAGAAAGAAACTTACGGCCCCCGCGCGAAGGCGTTGGTGCTGGGCTAACGATTGTGACATGAAGTGAGATGTGCCGAAGATTAAAATCGTGCCAAAGTGGAACTAAGCATTTCGAAGTGGGACTGAAACCATCATGCGACTTCGGCATGCTCAGGTTGTAGCTGCTGCTCAGGAATCTGGCGGATAGACGGCTTCGGATGGAGACGAGAGATCTCGATTACGGCGCGGCCATTGGTCTCGACGCAAAGACTCCCGCCGACGACGTAGGCGATGGGGAAGTTATCTTCATTGGCGATTGCCTCGAGCAAACGAATGAAGACGACCGTGCCCTCGCGCAAGTCTGTTTTTAGACAGAGCTGTTGGCCGGTTTTCTTTACCCAGTAAAGCCGGGCCTTTTCCACAAAGAAATTTTCGGCGCGATCCCATCCGGAGACTTCTACCGAATATGCGGAGCTCTGGCGCGCGTCATACAAAGTGGGTTGGATTTCCTGAACTGTTTGCTGGGCCATGATGACCTCTCGTTTCCGCAACCAGAAGAATGCAGGAGCGGGGCCATCGGGACGCGCAGAAGTCTCCTGATTACAGGACACTTGCATCTTGTCCAGCGGGATCGGATTACTAGCTCGTGTTTCCTTCGAAACAGATGTGCTGGATTGAACCAGGACGGCGCGGGCGAGGTAGGCGCGTTCCCTTTGATTTTGCCAGTCGATTTGCTATGATTTGCGAGCCGCTTCACGGCGGCGCTTATCCAGAGTGGCTGAGGGGACAGGCCCGAGGAAGCCACAGCAACCTGGCGCAGATGCCAAGGTGCTAATTCCTGCCCAGTGGGGAGAGATAAGATCCTCAAGGGACCAAGTCCCGGTCCATTGAAGATTCAACTCCCAAACTGAAGTCGAAGACAGCGCGGCCTCCTGAGGTTTTGGAGCGCTGCGCGAGTCTATCCTGGCCTATTCGCGCGGATGCAAGGCCCGGATGAAGCTATCTGGCCTTTACGCCGGTGCTGCATTCGGATAAATACGTCCCGCGCGTGGCTACTCAAAAGGGAGCAGGGCATGAAATTCGCGACAAAGACGATCCATTCAGGGCAGCCATCGGAGCCGGAAACCGGCGCGCTGGTCTCTCCGATTTTTCAGACTTCCACTTACGAGCAGGAAGCTCCTGGGCAGGACAAGGGTTTCAGCTACTCGCGCACGAACAATCCCACGCGGGAGCGGTTGGAAGGCGTGCTCGCGGAACTTGAAGGAGTGCAGCACGCGGCGGCGTTTGCGTCCGGGCTGGCCGCAGAGAACGCGATTTTGCAGGCCTATTTGCGGCCGGGCGATGAAATCGTAATCCCGCGAGACGTCTACGGCGGGACCTACCGGATTTTGAACAAAGTGTTTCAGCCAATCGGCGTGGTCATCCGGCAGATCGAAACGAGCGATCTGAAAGAAGTGGAAGCAGCGGTGAACGCAAAGACGCGGCTGGTATGGATCGAGAGCCCGACGAATCCCCGATTGCAGGTCAACGACATCGCGGCGATCGCGAAAATCGCCCATTCACGTGCGGCGCTGGTGGTGGTCGACAACACGTTTGCAACTCCGTATTTCCAGCAGCCGTTTCAGCTGGGCGCGGACATTGTGGTCCACAGCGTGACGAAATACCTCGCGGGCCACTCGGACGTGATCCAAGGAGCAGCGCTCGCGAAAGATGCGGCTGTATTTGAGCCGATCAAGTTTTTGCAGAATGCAACAGGAGCAGTCCCGTCGCCGTTCGATTGCTGGCTCACGCTGCGCGGCGTGAAGACGCTCGAACTGCGCATGGAGCGGCATGAGGAAAATGCCGCGGCCATCGCACGGGCGCTGAGTGCGAATCCGCTAGTGCGGCGTGTCTATTTCCCTGGGCTGCCGGGCCACGCCGGGCACGAAATCGCGAAGCGGCAGATGAGCGGTTTCGGAGGAATGGTTTCGTTTGAATTGGATGGCACGAACGCGGAAGTTGTGGAGTTTGTGTCGTCACGCAAATACTTCACGCTGGGCGAGAGCCTGGGCGGAGTGAAAGCGCTGATTTGCCATCCGGCGACAATGACACACGCGTCGATTCCAGCCGAGGCGCGAGCAG
>Ga0126383_10002874_pt1 | contig 11250 bp, 9 predicted proteins | sample PanSoiMetPlot_35_FD_96882 | JGI IMG/M metagenome (GOLD analysis project Ga0126383, IMG submission 96882) | Tropical forest soil microbial communities from Panama - MetaG Plot_35 | ecosystem: Environmental > Terrestrial > Soil > Tropical forest > Bulk soil | place: Panama | collected 2016-02-17
AGAATCGTCGCGCAGGCACCCGCGATCGCCGCGTGGCCTTGAGCGTAAGAGGGATGCTGCGGGCATCCTTCGGGATAAGCTTGGGGAAGAAAATAGGTGCCGTTATTTCGATACACCATCGCCAGTGCGGCCGAATTCAATATGTCGCTATTGAGGGGGTAAGCCGCCTTGTGGGTCTTGGTCATATGCACTAAGCCGCCAAAGTCTTCCGGTCGCAAAGCGCGATGCACGAACCATTTCGCATACCAAGCGGCCTTTAGGGCCCGCTGCGCGGCTTCTCCGAGCAAACCCAGAAAGCAAGGGACTCCAAAGGTCCCGAAAGCCGACTGCTTCTTGTATTGGCGATAGGGATTGCGCGGGTTCAACGGAGCGTTATTTGCGAAGAGAAAAATCCCGGCGTTGTGGAACGCCATGAAGCCGCCGGGGCTCGTGTCGAGGTGGACGTAGGTTGCCAGATCGCGCCCATTACGAATGTAGCGAGGTTGGGCGTCGATGCGGTCGACCGGAAAGGGACCTTGCCCGTTGCGACAAGCCAGCCAGGCGGTTTCGGTGGTCAGATAATCGGTGCCGGGGACACACACCCTTATTTGGCCGGTGATTTCATATGGGCCGTAATCGAACGGCCTAAGCAGGAACTGGGAGACGTAAGGGCCGATTACATCGTCAGCGGTAAATCCTCTGAACATGGTCTGCGGGTTGACCCCCGCGAATGCCGGTAATTTTGATAATTCACCGACTGCACTGAGCGTCCTCGGGTCGGTCGCGAAGTCGGTGAAGTGTGCGTCTCGGCAAAGCGCCATCCAGTAGAGCTCGACTGCCTCGTCGGCTAGTGCCTGGCTCGCTAGGGCAGGGAACGGGGGGATCGTCAGCTGGTGCGAATCGGTTCCTTCGAGGTCGAATGCGGATCCCGCCAAGGGATTCACGAGCTTCGTGTTTCCGGCGAGCGGCACCTGTTCGAATGCGGCCGCCGTGCCCTGCCGCACGGCACTCAAAAGCGACCGATAAGCAGACGGATCAACCTCACCGATCGCGTTATGCGGCAGCCCCTTGGAATAATTGCCGATGAAGTTCCGATATTTCTGCTCGTCACCGTTGGTATTTTGCGTCGGCACGGGAACCTGACTTTCAATCCGCGCCGCCTCTTCGCGAAGCTGGTACGAATCCATCACCCGTTCGCGGGTACCGCCGAACCTATCCAGCCCCGCCTCGGCCGATAACCCAGGCATGGCCGTTGACACCAGCGATATCGCTGATGCTCTTCGTATTCGGGTGAATAACTCCCTCCGGCTCGGTGAAATATCCTCGTCGATCGGGCCGCAGCTTCTACTACTGTTTCGAGAGTTTGCCGGAGCGCGTTCCCCGCACACGACACCCCCGAGAAGACGCATCGTCTAGTCTTCTTCAGATCCAGCGACGAAAAGGTTGAAGATATTGGTTTCATTCACCGTTTCATTGAAGTCGAGTCCGCCCTTGATCTTAAAGAAGGTGCCCTCCTCGAGCTCCACCGACGGGGGCAGCGCGCCTAACACGCAATCGACCTTGAGAATAGCGTCGAATGCCTGGGTCTGTCCGACGGCACGGACCAGGATTTTCGCACTTCCCTGGTGCCAGGTCTGCGGAAGCCCTGCCACCGGACCGAGATCGAGGAAGCTGATCAGACGCTTGGCCGCAAAAAGACCAAAATCCAATAGCTTGCCGCTTTTGTCGAGATGCCGAAACCCGCCGTCGCCTTCAGCCTGGCTGTGCCTGGTGTCGATACGACCGGTAAAGAGCAGCTCGATGGTGTCGCCGTTTTCCGCCCCGGCGATATCGGTTGCGGCCTGGCCGAAAGTCCCCATGATGAACGCGTCGCCGACGTGAACGTCGAACTGCGTCACCCGCTCTTTTGCGCTCGCCGTACCGTGTCCGACCGATAGAGCAACGAGCAGAGCGGCGACGAATGATGTCAGTGTTTTCATTTCTGCATCCTCCCCATTTCTTTGAACCCCTTCCGGTGTCGAGAGGGTGCTTCTTGGGGCCGGAGAGTAGCTAGAAAGCGGTCATAAAAATTTTGCAAAAAAGTGCAAAAGGCCTCGAAAATTCCCTCCGAAGGTTCCAAGATCCCGGTCTTAGCCGCAGGCAGGCTTACGCCTCGCCTCAATGGGGTTCGCACCCGCGGGAAGAAGGGGAGACATGGGCGTACTCGCCACGGCTGACATTTTTCTGTTCGAGGACTTTCGTCTCGACCGCACCGGCGAGGGTCTGTCGCGGCGCGATGAACGTGGGATTTTCGTCCCGATATCAATCGGACCCCGAGCACTTGATGTTCTCGCTGTGCTTGTCGAGAGGGCCGGTGATCTCGTCTTGAAAGAGCAGATCATGGCCGCCGTCTGGGGGCCGACGGTGGTCGAGAATGCCAATCTGACCGTCCAGATATCGACGCTCCGCCGCATACTCGATCAGGGGCGATCGGAGGGAAGCTGCATTCAGACCGTCGCCGCGCGAGGTTATCGGTTTGTGCCGCCGGTTACCCGGTTGGATCGCGAAACCCGGTCGGGAAATGCCGAGTTGGCGGTGTGGCGGAGTATCGGCGAAAACGAGTCTGCAGCGGTCCTTGTCCCGGACGATGGATCGCCACCAACGGTTCTTCCCGATTTGCCGCCAGGTTGGACGCGCCGCCATAGTGTCAAGCGCAGCCGCGGCGCTCTCGCCGGCATTACAGCAGTGGTTGCGGCGTCAATCCTCGTCGCCGCCATAGCCTGGTGGGGTCGGCCCGCGCCGACATCCACTTCTGCGCTGGTGACGGCTACGGCACCTGTGCCGCGGCCGGCCGGCGCGCCACACCTGTCGATTGTCGTGCTGCCCTTCACAGATCTCAGCGAAGGCCGAGGGCAGCAATATTTTGCAGACAGCATCACCGACGATCTGACGACCGACCTGTCGCGGCTCGCCGGCATGTTCGTGATCGCCCGCAATACCGCTTTCACCTACAAGGACAAGACGATCGACGCCAAGCAAATCGGCCGCGAGCTCAGTGTGCGCTATGTGCTGGAGGGCAGCGCACGACGTTCGGGCGATCAGGTCCGCGTCAACGCCCAGCTGGTGGATGCCGAGACCGGCGCGCATCTGTGGGCGGAGCGTTTCGACCGTGACACGAGCGATCTGTTTGCCGTGCAGAATGAGATAACCGGCCGCATCGCGCTCACGCTGCATCTTGAGCTGGTCGGCGCGGAAGCTGCCCGGCCGATCGAGCGTCCCGATGCCATGGATTATATTTTGCGGGGACGCGCCGCGTTCTACAAATCCCCGACGAGGGAAAATTATGCCGAGTCCGTCGGCTGGTTGGAGCGCGCGTTATCTCTGGATCCCGCCTCAGTCGAGGCCAAAAGCCTGTTGGCGAGCATCCTGGCGGAGCGGGCACTGGCCCGAATGACCGACACATCGACCGACGACTTTGGACGCGCAGAGGCGCTGGTCCGCCAGGTTCTGGCAGTGTCGCCGCGCAGTCCCATTGCGCATTATGCCTACGGCCAGGTGTTGCGTGCGACCCGGCGCAACGAGCAGTGCATTCCGGAATATCAAGAGGCGCTCGCGTTCAACCACAGCTGGGTCGACGCTCTTGCGGGTCTCGGCTGGTGCAAATTCTGGGTCGGATCGCTCGACGAGGCGATCGAATTGCACGAGCAAGCGATCCGTCTCAGTCCGCGCGATCCGCAGATCGGCTATTGGTATCATCGGATCGGAATGGTTCATCTGCTGCAATCGCGCATTCAAGAAGCGATCCCGTGGCTGGAAAAGGGCCGCAGCGCGATTCCTACCTTCCCGCTGGCTTATTCGTTTCTGGGCGCGGCCTATGCGCTCAACGGCGAGACTGAGCGGGGCGTCAGGGAGCTCGCGGAAACCTACCGGCTAAGCGGCAAGACCTGGGTATCGACGATCGCCGATATGAAGGTGACCGGCTATTGGGGGCCGCCGAAAATCCGCGCACTTTACGAATCCGTCTATTTCGCCGGCCTGCGCGAGCTCGGCGTGCCGGAGGAATGAGCTCCGACGGTCAGCCGCCGCCGATCTTTGGGATGAGATAGATCTCGCTGTCGGGGTTGAGCGGGGCGAGGTAGGCGTCCTGAAAGATCTCGCCGTCGATCGCCACCGCCATGCTCTCCTCGATCTGGCGCCCGAGGCCGGGGAAGCGGCGGTCGAGCTCAAAAATCAACCGGCGAACGGTATTCGTCTCTCAGTGGCCCCGGCGGTGAATCGGCGCGCCGTCTGACCGGAAATGACGACGCGCCGTGAAGGCTAGCCGCTATCGTGCGCGCCGGGCATCGCCGGCGACAGACAGTCTCGCGATCTTAAGGGCTGGGCGGTTACCAGCCTCACTATGAAGCGATCAGGATGTGTCGAGTGACTTGCTGGTTGCTCTCCCAGAATGTGTGCTTGTTGACGATGTCTGGGTCATCCGTTGCCGGTTGGATATTGCCGGCGGCGTCGATCGCGCGTGAGGTGATGGTGTGCTCGCCCGGTGAGGGATAGCCCCAGTCGAGGAACCAAAATCGCCACGCGAATTCGCCGACGCCTTTGTCAAGCACGGCTCTGACCCAGCTGCCGCCGTCAATCTGCACCTCGACGCGCGCGATCGGGGCGCCCCAGGCCGCACCGGCGATGCGGTAGTGCCCGCTTTGCCGTATGACCCGACCGGGCGCGGAATTGATGCGCCAGCGACCGACCGAAGTCTCTGCCCAAAAACTCTGCCGGTTGCGCTGCTCCTCGCGGATCGTGACGTAGTCGCGGCCCATGAACCGGTTCTCGAAACGCGTCGCACGCAACTCGATGCGTTCGAGCCACTTTACATTGGCGATGCCATACCAGCCGGGCGCGATCAGCCGCAGCGGGAAGCCGTTTGGCCGCGGGAGCGGCGCGCCGTTCACCTCCCAGCACAGCAGATTCTTGGGATCCATCGCATCCTCGAGCGACATGCTGCGGGCGAAGTTAGCTGGGAAGGTGAGGTCGCGGACGGTCTCTTCGCCCATATCGCTGCCGACGAAGACGACTTCGATCGCATTCTCCAGCGGCTCCGCCTCCGCCAGGATCGGCGCCAGGGGCGTGCCCGCCCATCTTGCCGTACTGACGGCGCTTATGAAGAAGGGGAAACCGCGATCGCCGGAGCACTCGATCGTGAATATAGTCTCACGGCGCCGCCGCGCTTTGAGTTCAGCCAGCGTGAAGCTGCGCGGTTGTCGGACGAGTCCGCTGATCTCGAGGGACCAACTCTGAGCGTCGACTGCCGGTCGCTCGTAATGTGCAATGCTAAAGAATTTTTCGTTCGGCGTGATGAAGGACCCTAAGTCCTCCCAGAGCTGCAGGTTCACGTTGGGGTCCGCCCCCGGAGGAAGCGGTGGCGGTTGATCGAGCCACGGGATCACCTCTTCTCCCGGCTGGAGCGCAAAGGCCTTGGCGAGGGCCGAGTCGAGCAGAGCGAGCCCGGCCAATGCGCCGCTACCGCGAGCGAGCAGGGTTCTGCGGGCGATAGTCCGGTGCGCCGTGTTCAAAAGCATGGGCCAAACCTCCCGTCGCGAGACGGCATGCTCCCTTCGGCATGCTCTGTTGCCGACAGTGCGGATCGCGACGGGTGGGGGATACAAAGCGGGTGCAAAAAAGTTACAAAATTCTTTTTGGAATTCCCGCGGAGCGTTCCAAAATCCGGCCCTGAACCTGCTGTGGAAACTTGCGCCGCGCTTCAATAGCGCTCGTGCCCGCGCGGGAAGACGGGAGGCAACGGCGTGCGCGCCAACGCCGACATATTCTTGTTCGAGAAATTTCGCCTTGATCGGAGGGGAGACGGTCTGTCCCGGCGAGACGAGCGCGATGTTTTCGTTCCGCTTCCTGTCGGTTCCCGGACACTCGATGTTCTACAGGTGCTTGTCGAGCGGTCCGGTCATCTCGTCTCGAAAGAGGAGATCGTGGCGGCCGTATGGGGACGAACGGTAGTCGAGAATGCGAATCTGACAGTCCAAATCTCAGCGCTTCGCCGCGTTCTCGAGCAGGGGCGATCGGACGGAAGCTACATTCAGACCGTCGCCGGGCGCGGCTACCGTTTTCTCGCGCCGGTGACGCGGTGCGCAGCGGATAAGGGACCGGGTATCGGAGAAGGAGTCGTTGGCGACAGCGAGCGCCCGCTGCCGCCGCTTTCGATCGTTGTGCTGCCCTTCACCAACCTGAGCAACGATCCGGACCAGGAGTACTTTGCGGACGGCATCACCGACGATCTGACGACCGACCTTTCGCGGATTGCGGGCAGTTTTGTCATCGCTCGCGGCACCGCTTTCGCCTACAAGGGCAAAGCAGCCGAGGCGAAACAAATCGGCCGCGAGCTGGGGGTGCGGTATGTGCTGGAGGGGAGCGTCCGGCGGTCAAGCAACCAGGTTCGTGTCAACGCGCAGCTGATCGATGCCGAGACCGACGCGCATCTGTGGGCCGAGCGGTTCGACTGCGACACGGACGATCTGTTCGCCCTACAAGACGAGATCACGAGCCAGATCGCCGTTGCGCTCGATTCAGAGCTCGTGATCGCGGAGGCCGCCCGACTGACCGCGCATCCCGGCGCACTGGACTACATCCTCCGAGGACGTGCCGCACTTTATAAGCCGACATCTCGTGAGAACTTTAACGAGACGATCAGCCTCTTCGAGCATGCGTTGGCACTCGATCCGCGGTCCTCGGAGGCGCAGAGCTATTTGGCGATTGAGCTAACGGGCCGCGTCCTCGACGATATGACCGATACGGCCGCGGCGGATTTCGCGCGCGCGGAAGGGCTGGCCGGGAAGGCCTTAGCCGCGTCGCCCCGCAGCGGCCTCGCGCATTTCGCAAAAGGTCAAGTACTACGCACGCGGCATCGATACGGAGAGGCAATTCCCGAATACGAAATGACGCTGGCGCTCAATCGCTACTTGATGGGCGCATACGCCCCGCTCGGGTGGTGCAAGCTCCATACCGGGTCGATTGACGAGCTGATCACGCTCGCGGGGCAAGCCATCCGCCTAAGCCCCCGCGATCCCTTAATCAGCAGTTGGTATACTCAAACCGGGGTGGTACATCTACTGCAATCGCGCACCAGCGAAGCGATCGTCTGGTTCGAGAAGGCGCGCAACGCCAATCCGCTACGCCCAATTGTTCACGCTCACCTCGCCTCTGCCTACGCCCTCAAAGGCGAGACTGGACACGCGGCCGCCGAGCTCGCCGAAGCCCGAAGGCTGAGCGGCGACGATCGCTATGCGAGCATCGGCCGCTTGAAGGCCCTCGGGTATTTAGGGGTAACGAAAATCCGCGCGTTGCACGAAGCCACTTATTTCGCCGGGCTGCGCAAGGCCGGAATGCCGGAGGAATAATCCGGCCCAGGGCGCTGTCAGCCACCGCCGATCTTATCGTCATCGCTCATCGGGGTCCGGACGGAGTGAACGGCTTCACCTCGATTTCGCCGGCGCGCTGCCGCATCGTGTAGGAGTCGAACCAAGCCTGCATCCGCAGCAGCATGTCCATGTTGACGCCGAAAGCCTTCTCGATACGCAAGGCCATTTCCGGGGACAAGGCGGCATGGCAGTTCACAAGATCGGATAGCGTCGCGCGGCGAACGCCCAAAATCTCGGCAGCACGGGCGATGGACAGGCCGAGTTCCGCAAGTATTTCCTCGCGAATGAACTCCCCCGGATGCGATGGCCTCATGCCGACTTTGGTAATCTCTTCGCTCACTAGTGATAATCCTCCAAATCAAGATCGTGGATTTCGTCGTGGTCGATGTCAAAGGTGAGCCGCCAATTGCCCGACACCGAAATGCTCCACGTTCCGCTCCGGTCGCCGGTAAGCAGGTGGATGCGCCAGCCGGGAGGGCCTTCGAGCCCCGTGATGTTCTCGACGCTCTGCAAAGCAGTGAGGATGCGTCGGACCCGGTTGACAAGATCGCGCCGAATTCCCCGATCGTCGTCGTCTTCGATAAAACGTTTCAGCCCTCTGTGCCGGACAGTCCGAATTCTCATCGACACCCAACGTACGGCAACACCGGACGTCCGTCAATGTCCCGACCTCGGGTGGCCCAGCCGGAAAGGTTAGAGGGCGAACGAAGCGCTAGATTGCGTGCGCGGGAACAGGTTCGCCATTTCGAAGAGGCCAGCGGTTTCCGGTTCGCGAACCTGCTGCATGGCCGATCAGCCGCCGCCGATCTTTGGGATGAGATAGATTTCGCTGTCGGGGTTGAGCGGGGCGAGGTAGGCGTCCTGGTAGATTTCGCCGTCGATCGCCACCGCCATGCTCTCCTCGATCTGGCGCCCGAGACCGGGGAAGCGGCGGTCGAGCTCCAGAACCATCCGGCGGAAATTGTTCGCCTCCACCTCGAGCTCGGTCAGCCCGCCGGTGAACCGGCGGGCGGCCTCGCCCGAGAAATGGACGTGTGGCATCGCTACTCTGCCGCCCGGCGCACCTGCTCCTGCGCGTCGATCGCGGCGCGCAGGCGGGGTGGCGACATCGGCAGGTCGCGCAGGCGCACGCCGATCGCGTCGGCGATCGCATTGGCGACCGCCGCCATCGGCGGCACGATCGGCACCTCGCCGACGCCGCGGGCGCCGAACGGATGGCGCGGGTTCGCATTCTCGACCAAGACTGCCTCGATCATCGGCAGGTCGGAGGCGACCGGCACGCGGTAGTCGAGGAAACCGGGATTATCGAGGCGCCCGTTCTTGTCGTAGATATATTCCTCGTTGAGCGCCCAGCCGATGCCCTGGGTGACGCCGCCCTGGATCTGGCCCTCGACATAGGAGGGATGGATCGCGCGGCCGACATCCTGGACCGCGGTGTAACGCAGGATCTTGACCTGCCCCGTCTCCTTGTCCACCTCGACGTCGCAGATATGCGTCGCAAAGCCAGGGCCGGCGCCTTGCGCGTTGATCGACACCTCGGCGCTGATCGGCCCACCGGTGCGCCCCGATTTGAGCGCGATCTCGGCCAACGGCAATGGCTCGAAGCTGCCGGCATTGGGACCCGCCGGCCAGGCCTTACCGTCCTTCCACTCGACAGCGTCGGGGGGGATGTCCCAGATCATCGCGGCGCGTTTTTTGAGCTCGTCGACGACCTTCTCGGCAGCCTGCGTTGCCGCCATGCCGGTCGCAAAAGTGACCCGGCTGCCCCCGGTCAGGAACGAGAAGCCGATCGAGCTGGTATCGCCGACGATCGGGCGGACGCGCTCGACCGGGATGCCGAGCACCTCGGCCGCCATCATCGCGATCGAGGCGCGCGAGCCGCCGATATCCGGGTTGCCCGACACGACGACGGCGGTGCCGTCCTCGTTGATGTGGCAGGCCGCACTCGACTCCCCGCCGATGTTGAACCAGAAGCCGGAGGCGATGCCGCGGCCCTGGTTGGGCCCGAGCTTCTCTTTCAGATGCGGGTGGTTCTTGGCGGCTTCGACCGTTTGGGCATAGCCGATGTTTTGCCAAGTCGGGCCGTGCACCGCCTTGACGCCGTCCTTGGCGGCGTTCTTTTCGCGCAACGCCAACGGGTCGATGCCGAGCTGATCGGCCAATTCATCGAGGCAGCTCTCGACGCCGTAAGACGAGTTTGGCGCGCCAGGCGCCCGGTAAGCGGCGACCTTCGGCCGGTTGCTGACGACATCATAGCCGGTGACCTTGGCATTCGGGATGTCGTACATCGCAAAGGCGCACATACAGCCGGGCCCGACCGGCGAGCCCGGGAAGGCGCCGGCCTGGTATTTGAGCGTGACCTCGCCGGCGGTCAGCCGCCCGTCCTTCTTGGCGCCGAGCTTCACTTCGACGACCGCGCCGGCCGCGGGTCCGGTCCCGCGGAAGACTTCTTCGCGGCTCATCACCATCTTGACCGGCCGGCCGGTTTTCTTTGCCAGCGCCAGCGCGACGGGCTCGAGATAGACGAGGGTCTTGCCGCCAAACCCGCCGCCGATTTCGGCCGGGATCGCCCGGATGTCGGAGATGTCGATGCCGAGCAGCTTGGCGCAGTAGGCGCGCACCATGAACTGGCCCTGGCTCGAGCTCCAGATCGTGCATTGGCCGTCCGCCGCGTAAGAGACGACGCAGGCATGCGGCTCGATATAGGCCTGGTGCACCGGGGCGTTCGAGTAGCGCCGCTCGATGATCACGTCGGCGTCGCGGAAACCGGCGTCGATGTCGCCTTTGGCGAAGTTGATCACCTTCGCAACATTCGAAGCGTGCGCAGGCTTGGGTTCGACCCCCTGGGTGAAGAGATCGTCATGCAGAAGAGGTGCATCCGGCTTCATCGCCTCTTCGACATCGATGACGTAGGGCAGGACGTGATATTCGACCTCGATCAGCTCGCAGGCCTCCTCGGCGATCGCCGGAGAGGTCGCGGCCACCGCGGCGACGGCGTGGCCGTCATAGAGGACCTTGTCGCGCGCCAGGCAGTTGCGCGACAGGTCGCGAAAGTTCATCGGCCCCTCGCCGACGAAGGCCTCCTCCGACGCGATCGGCGGGAAATCGTCCGAAGTCACGATGGCCTTGACGCCGGGCAGCTTCAGCGCCTTGTCGACCTTGATCGACATGATCCGCGCATGCGCGTGCGGGCTGCGCTTGACCTTGCCCCACAGCATGCCGGGCATGACCATGTCGGCCCCGAAATTGGCACGCCCAGTGACCTTGTCGACCCCGTCGGGGCGGATCGGACGGGTCCCGACAACCTTCTGTAATTCCTTCGGCATATACGTCATGCGAAGCTCGCTCCTTTATGTTCGTCGCCCCCGCGGAAGCGGGGGCCCAGGGCGAGCGGCTATGCCCCTGGCCCCTGGATTCCCGCTTTCGCGGGAATGACCGTGTGAGAACTCCTACTCCGCTGCGGCGCGCATCGGCTCCGCTTCGTCCAACGCCGCGCGCAGCCGCGGCGGCGACATCGGCAGATCGCGCAGCCGGATCCCGGTCGCGTCGGCGATCGCATTGGCGACCGCCGCCATCGGCGGGATGATCGGCACCTCGCCGCATCCGCGGGCGCCAAACGGATGACGCGGGTTCGGCACCTCGATCAGGACCGTGTCGATCATCGGCATGTCGGAGGCGACCGGCACGCGATAGTCGAGAAAGCCCGGGTTTTCGAGCCGCCCATCCTTGTCGTAGATGTATTCCTCGCTCAGCGCCCAGCCGACCCCTTGTGCGACGCCACCCTGCATCTGGCCCTCGACATAGGAGGGGTGGATCGCCCGGCCAACATCCTGGATCGCGGTGTAGCGCAGGATCTTGACGTGGCCGG
>Ga0126383_10002875_pt1 | contig 11250 bp, 7 predicted proteins | sample PanSoiMetPlot_35_FD_96882 | JGI IMG/M metagenome (GOLD analysis project Ga0126383, IMG submission 96882) | Tropical forest soil microbial communities from Panama - MetaG Plot_35 | ecosystem: Environmental > Terrestrial > Soil > Tropical forest > Bulk soil | place: Panama | collected 2016-02-17
AGAGTGTGCTGGTAAACGTCCTTGTGCCGGAAATGCTCGTCCTTCTCCAGGCGAAGCGCAGGAATCTCGGGCAGCACGAGGTCCGCTACCCCGGTCTCGGTCAGCAACGCGATGCCCGCGGCGGGACCGCCCGCCAGCGCCGAGCGGACCAGCTTCGTCAGCTCACCCTCGATTCGCTCAGCCGAGACCTTGGGCGGCGCCAGCAGCCCTGCCAGGTCGGTCATCGCGACCCTCACGTCGGGCGCCACGGTAAAGCCCAGCTGGGCCGCAAACCGGGCCGCTCGCAGGATGCGGAGCGGATCGTCGGTGAACGAAGTCTCCGGTGATCCCGGCGTGCGCAGGACCTTCGCGCGCAGGTCAGCGACGCCGCCGAACGGGTCGACAAGCTGGTAGCCGGGCAGTCGGGCGGCCATCGCATTGACGGTGAAGTCCCGCCGGGATAGGTCTTCGGCCAGCGACCGACCGTAGGTAACGGCAGGCTTGCGCGACGTACGGTCGTAGCTGTCGCTGCGGTAGGTGGTCACTTCGAAGGTAGTGCCGCCCTTGCGCAGCCCTATGGTCCCGAACTCGATGCCGATCGTCCAGGTCGCGTCTGCCCAGCCAGCGGTGAGCTCGAGGATGCGTTCGGGCGGCGCGTCGGTCGTGAGATCGATATCGGGCGACGCGCGGCGGAGGAAGGCGTCCCGAACTGGGCCGCCCACGAGCGCGACTTCGTGACCTGCCGCGGCGAACAACTCGCCCAGCTCCGTCACGCGCGGCGACAGGGATGCCAAAAGCACAGCCGCAGCCTGCAGCTGGCGATTACTCGGCGAGTCTGGATCGGGCACGGCCATTGAGGGTAGATCCTGCGCGTAACCTTGGGAAACGGAAAACCCGTGAACCCCGGGGCTGCCCGCAGGATACTGCGCGGAGCCGGGTAGCGCCCGGCCGCCGGCCTGGGATTGTGACGCGAGCGACCCTGGCTGCTTGGCAGGTCGCAATAACATTCTCGGCATAGCTCCGTCGGCCTAGCCCCGGCCGGAAGGGGCGCCTCGGCACCGACGACAGGCTGGTGGATCATGGCACGACGGGCGGCTAGCGCCCTGATAGCCATGTTCGCATTCGCCGCGGTAGCGGCGCCCATCGCCCTGATCGCGGCGGCGGCGGCCCCGGCGGCGGCGGCAACCGGCGGAGTTCCCGCTACCGTGGTCTTCACGGGGCTCAACCCACAGTCGGCTGCCCCCGGGTTGACGATCAGCGTGACCGGCAGCGTGAAGAACACCTCGGGCGTGAACAAGCAGCTGACCGTCCAGCTCCTCGACTCGACGGTGCCCATCAGCAGCGTCTCGGCGCTCCAGCAAAGCGCTGCAGCCGGCAGCGCGACCGGGCAAGCAGATATGCCGCTGCCTCACGCCGTCTGGCGGTCGCCTGTGCTCAGGCCCGGGGCATCGGCAAGCTGGTCGCTGAAAGTACGGGTCAGCGTCATGGGTCTCACGAGCTTTGGCGTCTATCCGCTGGCGGCCCAGCTCTACGACGCACAGGGCACCCCGCTGAACAACACGCTGACCTACCTGCCCTACGTGCCAGCCAAGGGCGGTCCCTATCGCTCCTCGATACCGGCCGCGCAGAAGATCTCCTGGGTCTGGCCGCTGATCGACCAGCCTCTGCTCGACGAGCCATGGCAGAGTGCCTGCTCCGGCTCCCAGGCCGCGGCACTCGCCCAGAGCCTCACCAGCGGCGGGCGGCTCGGAAAGCTCGTCGGCGCCGCAGGCGCCACCGCCGGCACCGCGGCGGTCCAGGCCCGGGCGCTGCAGGCTGCCTCAAGCGGCACGGCGCATCGCCTGGCGATCATGGCCGAGCCTGGCCAGAGCCTGGCCCAGGACGACGCCGTCACCTGGGCGGTCGATCCCGCGCTGCTCGTCAATGTCTTCCACCTGTCCCAGTGCGGCGCCAGCCAACCCCAGTGGGCCCGGGCCGCGTCCGCCTGGCTCGCCCGGCTCAAGGACGAGACCGCCAGTCAGCCGTTGTTCGTGACGCCATACGGCGACCCGAACGTAGCCGCTCTCGTCGGGACCAGCCACGCCGGCGACCTCGAGAATGCGTTTACCTACGGTCGGCGGCAGGCTGGCCGGATCCTCGGCCGGAGCCTGGCTCCGCCTGCCGCGGGCAGCAGCTCGGCGGATCCAGCAGGTCTCGCCTGGTCGACGGGCGGGCCGACCACGCATGTCGCCGGCGAGCTGGCCGGCAAGGACGGCGTTGGCACCCTCCTCGTCGATAGCACGGCGCTCCCGCCTACCCGGACTGCGGTGGTGCGGGCCTTGAACGGCATCGGCGGCTATGTGAACGTGCTGCTCGCCAATGACTCGCTCACCAGGCTGCTCGGCTCGGCCGGGACCGGGCCAGGCTCGGCGTTCACCACGGCTCAGCAGTTCCTCGCCGAGACCGCCCTGCTGGCCCAGGAGCACCCGTCGACGCCGATCATCGTCGCACCGCCAGAGCGCTGGCAGCCGCCGAGCGGCCTCGCTACGGCTCTGCTGGCAGGTACCGCGTCCGCGCCGTGGCTGAGCCCGGCCACTTTGATGTCACTCACCGGCGCGACGCGTGTTCCGACCGTTCAGTTGCCGACCGATACCCCTGGCCTCAGCACGTTTGAGCAGAGCCAGCTCAACACGCTCGATGCCGCTGTCGGCCGCCAGCAGCTGCTGCGTGCTCAGCCAGACCCGAACCTGTCCCTGGCCGTCTCAACGGTCGAGTCATCGGCCTATTCCGGCCAGTTCAGGGCCACGGCGTGGCCGATGGTCCAGGCGCTGATAGCCCGGATGACTATTCAAGAGCAACGCGTCCACATCATCGCCGAGAACCGCATCACCCTCGGCGGCACCCGCGGGAACGTCCCCGTATCCATCGACAACCCGCTGCCCTTCCCGGTGCGGGTCACGCTGCAGCTCAGCTACAGCCAGGGCGCGGGGACGACGGTCAGCGCGTCGCCGCCCGGGCCGAGGACGGTACCGGCCAAGACCGCAGAGACGATCCGGCTGCGAATCAACGCCGCACACACCGGCTCGACCACAGTCACCATGACACTGCTGAACCAGGCTGGTCAGCCTCTTGCCAGCGCACCGGTCCGGACAACGGTGCAGACGACAAAGGTCGGGCTGCTCGGCATGATCATCTTCGGGGCGGCCCTCGGGGTATTCCTGCTGGCCTCGGCCGCGCGCGCGATCCGCCGAGGCAAGCCATTGCGGCCGGATCCGGACGAAGCGAGCGGCGCCGTGCCGCGTGAGGACGATCCTCCGGGGCAGAGTACGGAGGATGCCGCGCCGGTAGGTTCGTATCCGGGAACGGTGAGCTGGGACCAGCCGGGTCACCGGGCCCGCGATAGAGGAGACTGATGACCACGCCCCCGTCCGAGCCTCACCGCCATGCCGGTCCCGGCGGCGCAGACGGGTCAGACGAGGATGACCGGCGCGATTGGGCTGTCCGGCCGGCCGTGCCCGGCTGGGGCGCGGGCCAGAATACGTATGCCGGGCCTAGCTTCGATGACACAGGGTGGCACATCGACCTGTCAGGAGTCGACTGGGACCAGCCGCCCGAGCCCGACTACGGGCCTGACCCATCCCGGCCGCGCGACTCCGGACGCGGCCACCGCACGACGCTGCGGTTCCGCCACCACGGACCCGCCAGCGGGAACGGCGGCGGCTCGCCGGGCGGCTACCGCGAGCCACGACCCCGACAGGGACCGCGTCCGCAGGATGGCACCGGCGGGCCCCCGGCCCGAGACGGCTACGGCGAGCCGCCGCCCCCGGACGGCTACCGAGCGCCCCCGCCGCAAGCCTTCAGCGGCCCGCCGCCCGGCCGCCAGGGCTACGACTACGCGCCGGACGCGCCCACCGAACGACGCCCCCGGCCCGGCAGCCGGCCTGGCAGCGGCCGCCACGCGCGCCCGATCCTGCCTGGCGAGCAGCCACCCGCCGGCCGGGCTGGACAGCCGGCGACCGGGCTCAGGCGCCCACCTCCGGCGAGTGGCCGGTCTGGCACGCGGCTACGGCCAGGCGACGCGCCATCCAGGCCGGACCAGCTTCCGCCCCTGCCGCCCGATGCAGGCCGACCCGAGCCCAGGGTGCAGGGCACCGCCCCGCGGGTCTGGAACCAGCCGGGCCCACGGCAGCCCGGCACTGCCGACCCCGGCCAGGCCCCGCCCCGGACCAGTGCACGACGGCCCGGCGGCTCTGGCACGCTGCCACCCCCTCAGGCCGGCATTGCCGTTCCCGGCGCTGGGCGACCCGCACCCGAATCGGTCTCCATCGTCAGGTCCAGCGGCGTCATGGCGGCTGGCACGCTCGGCTCCCGGCTGACCGGTTTCCTGCGGACCATTGTCCAGTCATACGCCCTGGGCGCGGTTGGCATTGGCCTGGCCTACAACCTGTCCAACACCCTGCCCAACGCGGTCTACTACGTGGCTATCGGCGGCGTCCTGACCAGCGTCATCGTGCCGCTGATCGTGAGCGCCGCCAAGCGTGATCGCGGCCGCGGCGGCTACGACCAGCGAATGTTCACTCTCGTGACATTTGCCCTGGCAGGTATCACACTCGTCGCCGAGCTGCTCGCCGTGCCCCTCGTCCACCTGTATGCGGGTAGCAAAGTCTCGCACGCGCCTGCCACCCTGCACCTGACCATGATCTTCGCGCTGTTCTTCATCCCGCAGATCTTCTTCTACGGGATGAGCTCGCTGATGGGCGCGATCCTTAATTCCCGCGGCAGTTTCGCTGCGCCGATGTGGACCCCGATCGTGAACAACGTCGTGGTTATCGGCATGCTCGGCATGTACGTTGCCGTCGCGGGTTCAGGCCACCTCGCCTTCCTCGACAAGCATCCAGGGCACCTCTCGAGCGGTGACGTCTGGCTGCTCGGGCTCGGCACGACGATCGGAATCGTCGCCCAGACGGTCGCGCTGATGCCCGCCCTGCGCCGGGTGGGGTTCCGCTGGCGGCCGCGGACCGACTTCCGTCGCTACGAGGTGAGAGAGATCGGCCGGATGGCCGGCTGGATGGTTGGCTACGTCGCCACCGCCCAGGTTGCCCTCATCGTCACGACAAGGGTGGCCACGACCGCGACCACGGCGGGCTATACCCAGTACACCTATGCGTGGCTGCTGTTCCAGCTTCCTTACGCAATCGTCGGCATCTCGGTCATCACGGCGCTGCTGCCGCGGATGAGCGCCCACGCCGCGCAGCGCCGGTACGGTCTGGTCCGCCAGGACTTCTCGGCCGGTGTCCGGCTGTCTGCGGCCATCGTGGTGCCGTGCTCGCTCGTGCTCGCCGCGATTGGCCCGCAACTCGGCGAGCTCTTCCTGGGCCATGGCGCCATGTCGACCGCCGACGCCCGGACCGCGGGCGTGGTGTTCGCCGTGTTCTGCCTCGGGCTGGTGCCCTACATGATCTTCCAGTTGCAGCTGCGGGTTTTTTACGCGCTGCACGACAGCAGGACTCCCGCGATCATCGGCCTCGGCACCATGGTGGTGAACATCGTGGCCAATATCATCGCGCTGAGCGCTCTCAGCGGCAGCGCGGTGGTAGCGGCTCTCGGGGTGGGATTCGGGCTAGCGAATCTGGTCGGCGTGCTAATCGCCTGGCGAATCCTCAGTCGCCGGCTACACGGTCTCGAGGGTTACTACATCAGCCGGTCACTCGTGCGGATGCACGCGGCCGCCGTACCGGCGGCTCTGCTGGCGGTCCTGGCCGGCATCCTGACCGGCAACACCTTCGTGGTGGTCGTCATCGGCGGCGGCCTGGCGGGCTTGGTGTACCTGCTGTTTGCCAGAGCTTTGCGCGTGGACGAACTGACCGGTCTTATCGACACCGTCCGGGCGCGACTGGCCCGCTGACCAGGCCCGCCGCCGTGCCGGGCCGCCTCGATGTCACATGAATCCGACGCCTCAGGCTGGTAACGGTTTGCAGCGACGTGGATACAGGGCAGCCGCCGAGCGGCGAGGCGTCCTAGCATAGAGGCCAGTACCGTTGTCTCGTCTGCATCGTCGCGCCCGTGGCCGTTGCCCACCTACGGCATGCGAGGGGAGGTTCGAGGGCTCCCGCGCCTTTGTCTCGCAACCATGAGCACCTTTACCTCAGACCCGGGCACCAGGCTCGGCGGCCGGTACCGGCTGGAGGATCGCCTGGCGGCGACCGGCGGCTGGTCGGCGTGGAAGGCGATCGATGAGATCCTGGCCAGGCCAGTGAGCGTCATCACGTTCGCCAGCGGCTTTCCGCGCCTGGAGCAGGTCATCACCGCGGCCCGCGCGGCGAGCCGTCTGACAGATACCCGACTCACGCAGGTATTCGACGTCGAGGACAGCTGGGACCACGGCTACATCGTGCTCGAGTGGCCAGTCGGTGACACGCTGGGCGACCTCGTGGCGGAGGGCTCGATCGACCCGCATGCGGCGGCGCGCATTGTGGCCGAGGCAGCCGCTGCCGTCTCCGGAGCGCACGCCGCCGGCCTGGCCCACCTGTGCCTCCGCCCCGACGCTATCCGGTGGACAGCAGCAGGCGGAGTGAAGGTGACCGGCCTCGGCATTGACGCAGCGCTGTCCGGGGTAGCGGTCGATGACCCGGAACTTGCCGACACCCGAGGGCTCGGCGAGCTGCTCTATGCGGCGCTGACGGGATTCTGGCCGGGCCCGGATTCACCGGAGCTGCCGGCCGCCCCGCAGCCGGGCGGTCTCCTCGCCCGGCCCGGTGAGCTTCGCCCGGGCGTGCCCGCCGTCCTTGATGACATCACCTGGCGCGCGCTGGCCGTGCCAGAGCTCGACAGGCAGGCTGCCTACCAGTCGCCGGCAGAACTAGCTGCCGCGCTGTCGGCGGTGATCCCGCCAGTACAGCTGCCGATCGTGGCCACGCAGCGGGACGACCGCGCCGCCCGGCGCGCCGAGATGAGCTGGGATCACGGCACCGGATGGAATGACTACAGCCAGCCCCAGCCGGCCCGTTACCTGCCTGATTGGTCTGCCCGGCAGCGCAGGCCCGCCAGGACAGCCGCCATCAGCGCTCTGGTAGTTGTCGCCGTCGCCGGGGCCAGCGCCGGAGCTGTGCACTTCCTGAATAGGCCAGCGCCCGCGGTGGCTGGCGGCAGGTCGCCCACCGCGGGATCGAGTCCGACCCACGGCACGAGCGTCGTTACGCCAGTGTCGGCTAGCGGGTTCGACGCGCTCAATCCCACCGGTGATCCCGACAACGAGAACAGCGCCCAGGCGCCGAACGTACTCGACGGCAAGGCGGAAGGCTGGAGCACGCAGGAGTACGTCGACGCCAGCAGCGGCCCTAACCCGACGTTCGGGAACCTGAAGGCCGGCACGGGGCTCATCCTCGACCTGGGCAGGCCTGTGTCGGTTACGTCGGTGAAGGTGACCTTCGGCAACGCGCCAGGTGCCAACGTAGAGATCAAGGCCGGCAGCTCGCCCACCAGGAGTCCTGACAACCTGGCTGCCATGACTACCCTGGCCAGTGCGAGCAACGTGTCCGGCGCCTATACGTTCACGGTCCGGCACAGCGTTGCCGACCAGTACCTCGTCATCTGGTTCACTCAGCTGCCTTCGCTGGCCGGGAGCCCCGGCAAGGACGCAGCCCAGATCTACAGCGTTGTAGTCAGGGCCGCCTCGTAGTCCGATGTGACCTATGTCACGACCTCCGCGCGGCTGTTTGCCATCATGAGGTGATTGGCGCGGCAGCGTGCCCGAGGGGCGTTCGCCGGGTATGGCCCTGCGCGGTAGAACGAGGGGGGAGGACGCGACGGATCCGCACGATCAGCAGCCCGAGCGCTTTCTGCCTCCCCAGCGTCAGCCGACGGCCCCGGCGACGACGCCGGCTGACGGCCCGTCCGATGCCGAGCTACTGAAACGGCACGTGGCGGGTGATCCCGACGCCTTTGGGGAGCTCTTCCAGCGACACCGGGAGCGCCTGTGGGCGGTGGCCATCCGGACCCTCGGCGATCCGGAGGAAGCGGCTGATGCGCTGCAGGACGCCATGATCGCGGCATTCCGCCGAGCTGACAGCTTCCGGGGTGACTCGGCCGTCACGACCTGGCTCCATCGGATCGTGGTGAACGCCGCGCTCGACAGGATGCGCCGTCGCGCTGCGCGTCCGACGGCCACCGGCCAGGATGAGGAGGTTCTCGACGCACTCGCGACCAGCGGACGCCCACTGTCGGACCCCTCGGGCACCAGCGACACGTCGCTCGATGTGCAGGCGGCGCTCCGCACCCTGGTTCCCGATCAGCGCTCCGCCCTGGTCCTGGTCGATATGCTCGGCTACTCGGTTGCCGACGCAGCGGACATCCTCGGTGTATCCGAGGGCACAGTGAAGAGCCGGGCGGCACGTGGCCGGGCGAAGCTGCTCCCCCGCCTCGCGCATCTGAGCCCCGGCGCGATCCCGGCGCAGGATGGCAGGAACCAACCGGCCAGCGGGCGCGTCCTACCAGCACGGGAAGGGGGTGACGGCGCGTGATCCGCCGCGATAGGCACGCCTCCGCGGTTGAGCTGGCGAGCCTTGCCGTCGGCGAACTGAGAGTGCGCAAGGCGACGAGGATCGAGACACACCTCGCCCGGTGTGAGGACTGCACCCTTACCCGGCGCCAGCTCGACGGCATGCCGGCCGTCCTTGCCGGCGCCTCGTTCCCGTCGATACCCGAGCGAGTGACGATCCGGATAGAGGCGACGCTGGCTGTCGAGGCCAGGCAGCGAATCGCCGATCTACCTGCTACCGAGGCTGGCCGGGGTGACCTGCCGGCTGGTCACAGAAGGCGAGCTGCCTGGTCAGGCTGGCAGCTGCCCCGTCTCTCTGTCACTGCGACGCGGCTCGTCGCGGGGACCGCGGTGCTGGCGATCGTGGCCGCAGGTACTTATGAACTCTCACAGCACACGGGCGGCGCGACGACATCGTCTGCCGCTGGATCGGCGGCCGCGCCCGCGCCCGTTCAGCAGATGAGCGCCGGGCCTGACGTCACCTATGGCACCGCAGGCGCGCGGCACACGATTCATGTGTTTCAGTCCAGCGCCAACTTCGCCCACGGGTCGCTCGGCACCGAAGCCGTCGACGCGGTCCATGCTGCGGAAGCCAGGAGCGTCGCCGCCCAGCCCCCCAGCGTAAAGGCGCCGTCCAACGTGCCGAACGCGAGTGCGGCCGGATCCGCCGCGGGTGGCACTCCTAGCCGACTGGCCGGCTGCGTTAACCTGATCGCCGCTGCTCGCACCGTGCTGCTCGTCGACATAGCGCGGTTTGAGCACAAGCCCGCGACCATCATCGTGCTGGCGGCCACTGCTGCCGGCCCCGCTGAGGCGTGGGTCGTCGGCTCTACGTGTTCAGCCTCAGCTAGGGACGTCCTCGCGCACGCCATACTTCGTAACCTGTAGTGCTGGCGTCTGCGGGTAGTACCGGCGTCAACGGGATGCGACCGCCGGCCGCGCAGGACCACTGGTGGGGGAATCCCGGGAGGCGCCCGGTGGTTATGCGGGTGCACCCGTTACGCAGCAGGCTGGAGAGGGACTGACAGCAGTGAGCGAGCCTCGCGATGTGATCATTATTGGCTCCGGGCCTGCCGGTTACACTGCTGCGCTCTATGCTGCGCGGGCGAGACTCCAGCCGCTGGTCTTCGAGGGGTCGGTAACAGCCGGCGGTGCGCTGATGAACACCACCGACGTGGAGAATTTCCCCGGTTTCCCCGACGGAATCCTCGGGCCGGACCTGATGGACCAGCTACGCAAGCAAGCCGAGCGGTTCGGCGCGGAGCTCGTTCCCGACGACGTGACCGAGGTTGATCTTAAGGCGACGCCGAAGGTCGTCAAGGTCGGCGAGCACACGTATCTGGCCCGGACGGTCATCATCGCTACTGGCTCTGGCTACCGCGAGCTTGGCGTCCCTGGCGAGAAGCTCCTCTCCGGACACGGCGTTTCCTGGTGTGCGACGTGCGACGGGTTCTTCTTCCGTGAGCAGGACATCGCTGTCATCGGCGGCGGCGACTCGGCCATGGAGGAAGCGACGTTCCTGACCCGCTTCGCCCGGACCGTCACCATCGTGCACCGCCGGGACACATTGCGCGCCTCCAAGATCATGCAGGATCGTGCCATGGCGAACCCGAAAATCAAGTTCGCCTGGGACAGCGAGGTCGCCGAGATCCTCGGCGAGGACCGGGTCACGGGCGTGCGGCTACGCAGCGTCAAGACCGGTGAGGAGAGCACGCTGCCCGTCAGCGGCGTGTTCGTCGCGATCGGCCACGATCCGCGCAGCGAGCTGATCACCGGCCAGCTTGCTACCGATTCGGACGGTTATCTGCAGGTTGATCACCCTTCGTCGCGTACCGCGATCGAGGGTGTCTTCGCATGCGGCGATGTCGTGGACAGGATCTACCGGCAGGCAGTGACAGCGGCAGGGACTGGTTGTACGGCGGCCATCGACGCCGAGCGATGGCTGGCAGAGCACAAGGAGTGACTGGAGTGATCGCGGCGGCTGCCGGGAATGGCAGCAGCGGCCGGATGCACCTGGCCGCCACGACGACCGGACCCGAGCCGCCGGGTCAGAGCATGGCTGTCCGGCCGCTGGGGCCGGGGCCCTACCCGCAAGTGGGAAGGAAGTCCTGAAAGTGGGCGCAACCAAGGCAGTAACCGAGGCGACCTTCGAGGCCGAGGTACTGAAGGCCGCTAAGCCGGTGGTGGTGGACTACTGGGCCGAGTGGTGCGGTCCATGCCGCCAGGTCTCTCCGGTGCTCGAGGAGATCGCGACTGAGCATGCCGAGAAGATCGACATCGTCAAGCTCAATGTTGACGAGAACCCTCTGATCGCCCAGCGGTACGGCATCCTCAACATCCCGACTATGAGCGTCTTCAAGGACGGTCAGGTCGTCAAGCAGATTGTCGGCGCCAAGCCGAAGTCAGCACTGCTCCGCGAGCTTGCCGATTTCATCTGATCCCGGCTTTGCAGCTGCGACAGATCGATACTTGATGGGGCCGGGTCGGCTGATCGCTGGCCCGGCCTCGGCGCGTACCGGGGCGCGTCTCCGAGCGGTTCAGGCTAGCCGGAGCGGGCGCTCGGGCTGCATCGAGCCAAGCAGGCGCTCCAGGGCAACCTCGACGTCCTCGCGCCACGACAGCGCGGACTTCAGTTCGAGCCTCAGCCGCGGGTAGCGGACATGCGGCCGGACGGTCTTGAATCCGACCGCCAGCAGGAAGTCCACCGGTACGACACACGCCGGCTGGCTCCACTTCGCGTCGCCGAACGCTTCGAT
>Ga0126383_10002876_pt1 | contig 11248 bp, 6 predicted proteins | sample PanSoiMetPlot_35_FD_96882 | JGI IMG/M metagenome (GOLD analysis project Ga0126383, IMG submission 96882) | Tropical forest soil microbial communities from Panama - MetaG Plot_35 | ecosystem: Environmental > Terrestrial > Soil > Tropical forest > Bulk soil | place: Panama | collected 2016-02-17
GGTTCGGCGCGCTTCCAGCCGGCGCCGTCGCGGCCGCGGTCTTTGAGCGCAAGTCCACGACCTCGAAGCCCGAGATGGTCTGCTTCTTTCCGTTGTCGTAGATCTCGAAGTCCGCCTTGGTCAGGCCGGCCAGCGGCATTCCGTCCTTGCCCAGGACGTTGACCGGAATCTCGATGACCGTCGCGCCCGTCGATTCGCGGACGATGCCCTGGTCGGTTTTCTTGTCGGTCTGAGCGGGCGCGGCGAGCGAGGACGCGAGCAGAGCCACGGCGGTGGCCAGAGTTGTGGTTCGCATGCGCATAGCCTACCTCTGCTGCCGGTCGAGGGGTCAACGAGGGAAGCCTGGAGCTCGATTGCCGGGAGGACTCGGCCTCCCCGCGCGTGGCGGCGTCGACCGGCCGCAGCGGGAGGATTAAGGTCCGGCGGGGGTCCACCCGGTGTCGAGCGCAGAAGGAGCGACCGCTCGAGGGACGAAGTCCTCGTTGTCGAAGACGAAGGGGTCGTCCGCTTCCGTTACGGGTCGGCAGTCAGGCCGCCTTCAGCCACCTCCAGATCTCGGGAATCGTCGGGCGCTTGCCGTAGATCAGGATCCCGACCCGGAAGATCTTGGCCGTCAGGGCGAACAATATATATATTGTGCCCACGGAGAGCGCCACGGAAAGCGCGATCTGCCAGAGCGGGGGCTCGGACGCCAGAACTCTCAAGAACATGGTGATCGGCGTGAAGACCGGCACCAGCGAAAGCGCCACGGCGAAGCGGGACTCGGGGCTCTGGAGGATGGGCATGGCCAGGATCCAGGGGACCATGAGGACCAGGATGAGCGGCGCGAGCATCTGCTGGGCCTCCTTCTCCGAGTTGGAAACCGCGCCGGCCGCCGCGTAGAGACAGGCGTAGATGAGATAGCCCAGGACGTAGAAGATGAAGAAGAAGGCGACCGTCCGGGCGCTGATGTATCGCAGGGGATCGATCCCGATGCCCCCAAGCGAACCGAGCCCGCCGGCCACTCCCACGGCGCCGGCGGCCATGGCCATCCAGATGCCGACCTGGGTCAGCCCCGCCGCGGCGAGCCCCAGCACCTTCCCCGAGAGGAGCTCCAGCGCCGACATGGACGAAATGAGGATCTCCACGACGCGGTCGGACTTCTCGGCGACCACGCCGCGCATGATCTCCTGCCCGTAGATGATCATGGGCAGGAGCAGCAGGAGCACGAAGACGAAGGCGCCCAGGAACTCCAGATCCCCGCGCCCGCGTTTGGATCCCGAGGGCGAGACCTGGACTCCTTCGGTGACCGCGGACTGGAGGAGTCGCTCGATCTCCGCGGCAGAGACCCCGCGATTCTCCAGCCTCCGGCGGACCAGGGCACGGTTGACGATCCGGTTCATCCGCTCCTGGGTGATGAAGTCGACCGAGGCGCGCGTGTAGTAGGTCAGCTTGACTCCGGGGTTCTCCAGAGCGCCGGCCGGGACGTAGAAGACGCCGTCAAAATGCGCGGCGCCGGTCCCGGCCGCGGTCTGGAGCCGAGCCACGGTTTCTCGCAGCGTGATCTCGACTTCCCGGCCCGGGGCCACGTATTCGATCGCCAGGGCGCTCGCGGCTTGCGCGCGCCTGCGCCGGCCCGGCCCCGAGCCGTCGCCGGAAGATCCGGGCAGCGCCGTCTCGTGTTCCCGCTCGGATTCGACGTCGGCAGCGAGGGCGCCGGTGCCATCCACCAGCGCAACGCGCTTGGCGCCGAGGCCCTTCAAGGAGGCGAGCGCGGGCACCACGATCAGGCCGGCCATGAGAAACGGGGCGAGCACGGTCAGGATGAGAAACGACTTCTTGCGCACGACCTGCAGATACTCGCGCTTGAATACGGCGAGCGCTCTCACGACGCGGCTTCCGCGGCGAGCGTCTCGGCGCCGACCTGGTCGATGAAGATCTCCTCCAGCGACGGCGCGGCGACCTCGAAGCGCGTCAGGCGCAGCCGCGGCAGCAGAAACGCGAGCGTCTCCTGCGGGTCCGCGCCGGCCGCCAGGCGCAGCTCCGCGGCATGGCCGTGGACCGTGGCCCGTTCCACGCCCGGAGCGGCGTGCACCGCGGCGCCGTCTCCGGAAAAGCCGACGTGCAGGGTGTTCTGGCCGAAGGAGGAGCGAACCGCCTCGATCTCTCCGGCGAGCACCACCTTACCGGCGTGGATCAGGACGATCTCGTCCACGAGCTTCTCGGCCTCGGCCATCTGGTGCGTCGAGAGGAGGATCGCCCTCCCGGCGGCGGCGAGCTCCTGGAGGATCCGCCGCACCAGGACGACGTTGACCGGGTCGAATCCCGACATCGGCCCATCCAGGACCAGGAGCTCCGGCTCGTGGAGGAGCGCCGCGATCAACTGGACTTTCTGCTGGTTTCCCCTGGACAGCTCTTCGAGCTTCCTGTCCCGCAACGGCCAGAGCTCCAGGCGTTCGAGCCACATACGCGCCTGAGAGGCCGCCTCCGCAGCGCGGCGCCGCTTGATCTCGGCGAAGAAGAGCAGCTGCTCGAGGACTCTCATTTTCCGGTAGAGGCCCCGCTCCTCGGGCAGATACCCGACGCGGTCGCGCGAGTCCCGATGCCGCGAGGACCCGAAGAGGGTGATCGCGCCGCGGTCGGGCAGGAAGATGCCGTTGATCATCCGTAGAGTCGTGGTCTTGCCGGCCCCGTTTCTCCCCAGGAGCCCGCAAATCCGCCCGCGCTCCACGGCGAACGAGACGTCGTCCACGGCGTGATTGGCGCCGAAGCTTTTCGAGACCCGAGCGACCTCGAGGACGGTGGAAACCTCACGCACGGCCGTCCGGTCAGTCTACGACGGGCGCGGAAGGACGCCCTCGCTGGGACTAAAATCACCACCCCATGTCCCGAACCGAGACGGACCTGACCGAGGATCTGATCGCCGAATTCGGCGAGAACGCCACGTACGTCGCCGACCTTCTGGCGCGCTTCCGGGCCAACCCGGAGGCGGTGGACGAGGAGTGGCGGGAGTTCTTCCGCGAACGGCTGGGCGAGCCGCCGGTGGCGGAAAGCGGGAGGCGGGAGGCGGCAGGCGAAGCGCCTTCCTCCACGGCACGCGCTAGGGCGGCGGCCGCAGGCGGGTCCGCGCCGAGTCCCGCGCGGCCTTCCGCCGCCGAGCCGGCTGCGGCGCCGCGCGAGCTGCGCGCGGGCGAGGAGCGCGACCCGATCCGAGGAGCGGCTCTGCGCATCGCCGAGAACATGGAGGCGAGCCTCCAGGTGCCCACCGCGACCTCGCAGCGCCAGGTCCCGGTCAAGCTCCTCGACGAGAACCGCCGGCTCATCAATGGATGGCGGGCGGACAACGAGCAGGGAAAGATCTCCTTTACGCGTCTGATCGCCTGGGCCGTCGTGCAGGCGCTCAAGTCCTTTCCGGGATTGAACGACGCCTTCGACGCCTCCGGCGGCGCGGCCGCCCGCATACGCCGCAAGACGGTCAACTTCGGCCTGGCGGTGGACGTCGAAAAGGCCGACGGCTCGCGGACCCTCGTCGTGCCCAACGTGAAGGGAGCCGAGGCGATGAACTTCGACCAGTTCGCGGCTTCGGCTGACGACGTCGTGGGCCGGGGGCGCCGCGGCAAACTCGAGGTGCGCGACTTCGAGGGGACCACGATCTCGCTGACGAATCCGGGCACGCTGGGGACCTCGGCCTCCGTCCCCCGGTTGATGTCCGGACAGGGAGCGATCATCGCCACCGGCGCCATGGAGTATCCGGCCGAGTTTCGAGCCCTGAGTCCCGAGGCGCTGTCGCAGCTCGCCGTCAGCAAAGTGGTGACTTTCACGTCGACCTACGACCACCGCATCGTGCAGGGCGCCGAGTCCGGCTCCTTCCTGGCCTTGATCGAGGAGCTCCTCTTGGGCCAGCACGGCTTCTACGAAAAGGTCTTCCAGGACCTGGCCATCCCGCACCGGCCTTTTCGCTGGGCGCGCGACAAGAACCCGGCGTTTTCGGGCGAGGGTTTGAGCGGCGAGATCGAGAAGCAGGCCCGGGTCCTGGAGCTCATCAACGCCTACCGCGTGCGCGGTCACTTGATCGCGGACATCGATCCGCTGCGCATGATGGCGCTGCAGCAGCATCCCGAGCTCGATCTGGAGACCTACGGCCTGACCATCTGGGATCTGGATCGCAAGTTCTGGACCGGAGGCCTGGCGGGCGGGGATCACATGCCCCTGCGCGACATCATCGCCCTCATGCGCCGCGTCTATTGCGGCAAGGTCGGCGTCGAGTATCGCCACATCTCCAGCCCCGCCGAGAAGTACTGGATCCGCAAGCGCGTCGGCGCGGAGCCGGAGCGTCTTCCCGCGGCGTTGAAACGGCGGCTCCTCGAGCGGCTGGTCGCCGCGGAGTCTTTCGAACGCTTTCTGGGGACGCGCTTTCTCGGACAGCGTCGGTACTCGATCGAGGGATCCGAGACCGCGATCGCGCTTCTCGACCAGCTCGTGGAGGGAGCGGCCGAGCGTGGGCTCGCCGAGGTGGTCCTGGGCCTGACCCACCGTGGCCGGTTAAACGTCCTGGCCAACGTCGTCGGCAACGCGGCGGAGCGGATCTTCGCGGGATTCGAAGGCACCGTTCACCCGGACTTTCCCGCCGACGAGGGGGACGTCAAGTACCACCAGGGCGCGCGCTCGACGCGTCGGACCGAGAGCGGCCGCGAGATCGCGATCTCCGTGCCGTCCAATCCGTCGCACCTGGAGGCGGTCGATCCGGTCGTGGAAGGCATGGCGCGGGCCAAGCAGGACGCCCTGCGCCTGCCCCGCGAGGAAAGCTGGGGCCGGGTTCTCCCCGTGCTCCTGCACGGCGACGCGGCCTTTGCCGGACAGGGGATGGTGGCGGAGGTTTTCAACCTGTCGCAGCTCAAGGGCTACCGCACCGGCGGCACGGTGCACCTGATCGTCAACAACCAGATCGGGTTCACGACCGACCCCGCGGCGGGCCGCTCGTCCCTCTATTCGACCGACGTGGCCAAAGGCATGCAGGTGCCGATCTTCCACGTCAACGGCGACGACCCGGAGGCGGCCTGGCGGGTGCTGCAGATCGCGCTCGACTACCGCCGCGAGTTCCACAAGGACGTGGTCATCGACCTGATCGGCTTCCGCCGCCACGGGCACAACGAGGGGGACGAGCCGACCTATACGCAGCCGCTGATGTACCGCCGGATCCAGGGGCATCCCGGCGTCAAAGCGCTCTACGCGCACAGGCTCGTGCGGGAAGGCGTGCTCACGGAGGAGGAGGTCGCCGCGCTGGAGAAGAGGCAGCACGACCGCTACGAGCAGGCGCTTGCTTCGGCGCAGGAAGCGGCAAAGCGCTCCGCCGCCGCGGCGCCTGTCCACGCCGGCGAGAGCGGGCGCGTCCAATCCGCCGAAACCGCCGTCACCCGCGAGACGCTGGCGGCGATCGGGCGGGTCTTGACCACGGTCCCGGCGGGATTCAACCTCAATCCGAAGATGGTCCAGCAGCTGGCGCGGCGGGCCAAGATGACGGAAGGGGCGCAGCCTCTCGACTGGGCCACCGCCGAGGCGCTGGCTTTCGGCTCGCTGCTGCTGGAGGGCACGCCGGTGCGCCTGTCGGGCCAGGACTCCGCCCGCGGCACGTTCTCGCAGCGGCACGTCGTCTTCCACGACGCGCGGACCGGCGAGACCTGGACGCCGCTCTCGCGGCTCGCTCCCGAGCAGGCGCCCTTCTCCGTCCACGACAGCCCCCTCTCGGAAGCGAGCGTCCTCGGCTTCGAGTACGGGTACAGCGTCGCGGCCCCCGCCGCGGTCGTCCTCTGGGAGGCGCAGTACGGCGACTTCGCCAACGGCGCGCAGGTCATCGTCGATCAGTTCGTCTCCTCGGCACTGGACAAGTGGCGGGAGAGCTCGCGCCTCGTGCTCCTCCTGCCGCACGGTTACGAAGGCCAGGGCCCGGAGCATTCGAGCGCCCGCATCGAGCGCTACCTGCAGCTCTGCGCAGACGAGAACTGGCGCGTTTGCAACGTGACCACACCGGCGCAGTACTTCCACGTCCTGCGCCGGCAGGCGCGGGACCCTGTCGCCCGGCCGCTCGTCCTCTTCACCCCCAAGAGCCTCCTGCGCTTTCCGGCGTCCTTTTCCGGGCTCGAGGAGCTCGCGGCCGGCGGCTTTCGCTCGATCCTCGACGACGCGAGCGTCGCGGACCGCGAGGCCGTCGAGCGGGTCATCCTCTCCGCGGGGAAGATCTTCTACGACCTCCAGCACGCGCGGCAGGAGAGGAAGGACACGAAGACCGCGCTCGTGCGCCTGGAGCAGTTCTACCCGTTCGACGAAGAGGGCCTGCGCTCTCTCTTGGCCGCCTACCCCGCGGTTGCCGAGCTCGTCTGGGCCCAGGAAGAGGCGCGCAACATGGGAGGCTGGACCTTCCTGGAGGACCGGCTCCGGGCCGTTCTCCCTGCCAACGTCGCTCTGCGCTACGCCGGCCGCGTCCCTTCGGCTTCGCCGGCCACCGGCAACGCCAACGTCCACAAGGCGGAGCTCGCGGCGCTGCTCACCGAGGCCCTGGGCGCCGCTCCGGCTCGGCAGAGCTGAGAGCTGATCGCCGACAGCTGAGGACTATTTCTTCCGCAGCGCCGCGAGCCCGGCGCGAAACTGGTCGCGCGGGACTCTGCGGTAATCCGAGAACTCTCCCGCTCCCGCCAGCCACTCGCCGCCGTCCATGGTCACGCAATCACCGGTCTGATAGGGGCAAAGATCCGACAGGAGGAAAGTCGCCAGGTTGGCGATCTCTTCTTTCTTTCCGAAGCGGGCCATGGGGATGCGCGAGAGCGCATTGGCCTCGGCTTCCTTCGTGGCCAGGAGACGGGAGAAAGCGCCTTCCGTCGGAATCGGGCCGGGAGCGATGGCGTTCAGCCGGATTCCGGCGTGACCCCACTCGACGGCGAGCGAACGCGTCATGGCGAGCACGCCGGCCTTGGCGCAGGCCGAGGGGAGCGCGAAGGCGGTGCCGGTCCAGGCGTAGGTCGTGACGATCGACACGATCGACCCCGGCGCCTTGCGGGCGAGGAGGTGGCGGCCCACGGCCAGCGTGCAGTGGACCGAGCCGTACAGCACCGTGCGCACTACGGCGTCGAATCCGTTGGGCGAGAGATCCTCGGCCGCCACGAGAAAGTTGCCCGCGGCGTTGTTGACCAGCCCGTCGACCTTGCCGAAGCGCTCGACGGCGTGCGCAACGAGGGACTCGACTTGCTGGGGATCCCGCACGTCGGCGGCAAAAAGATCCGCCTCGCCTCCTTCGCGCGCCGCGCCGCGGATCTCCGGAAGCGCCGCCTCCAGCCGCTCGGAGGAGCGTCCGGCAATCGTGACCTTCGCGCCGTACGAAGCAAACGCAGTCGCCATGGCCAGGCCGAGGCCAGAACCTCCCCCGGTGACAACGAGCGACTTATCTGCGAGGACGCGGGCGTCGAACATCAATCGATACAATTGTGAATTGCGAATTGTAAATTGTGAATGGAGCAATCCCGGCACGCCCAATTCACAATTGGCAATTGACAATTCACAATTTCCTTCCCCCGACTCTCAATTGCTCTTCAAGTATTTGTCCAGCCATCCCACGACGCGCCGCTCGATGTCCTTGACATGATCGGGACGGCGCACGCCGTGCCCCTCGTTCTCGTAAATCACGAGCTGCGTGGGAACGTTCAGGGTCTTCAGCGCGTGCCAGAACTCGTAGCCCTGCGGCGTAGGAACTTCGGAGTCGCGTTCGCCGTGGAGGACCAGAGTCGGGGTCTTCACTTTCGTGATGTAGGTGATCGGGGAGGAGCGGGCGTAGACCTCGGGATCCTCGTAGACGGACTTGCCGAAGTAGGGGAGCATCCACTGGTCGATGCGGTTCTGTCCATAATAGCTCTGCCAGTTGACGATCCCCGCGCCGGCCACGGCGGCTTTGAAACGGTCGGTCTGCGTGACCGTCCACATCGCCATGTAGCCGCCGTAGCTCCAGCCGACCATGCCGAGGCGGTTGCCGTCGATGGGCGCGGCCTTCAGGGCGGCGTCGACTCCCGTCAGGATGTCGCGCAGATCGCCATGGCCGAAATCCTTGACGTTGGCCTGCGTGAATTTTTCGCCGAAGCCGTAGCTGCCCCGAGGATTGGGAAGAAGAAGAAAGTAGCCCTGCGAGGGAAGGACGGCGTTCCAGCGGTAGGGCCAGCTCGGCCCGCTGGCGGCGGCCGGGCCGCCATGAACGGAGACGACCATCGGGTAGCGTTTGGCCGGATCAAAGGCCAGGGGGAAGAGGAGCCAGCCCTGCACCCGCGCACCGTCGCTCTCCCAATGCAGGCTCTTCGCCTCGCCCCAAAACCGCCGCGCCCCGTCGTTGCCGTGGGTGATCTGCCGCCACTTGCCGATCTCGCCGGCCCAGACCTCCGGAGCGCGGTCGAAGGAGGAGCGCACGACGGCGGACGCGGGTCCCTCCGTGGTTACGGACAGACGGATGGTCTCGGGACCATTCCAGATCGTGCTGATTTTTCCTGAGACCGGGTCGACCGACCCCACGCCGAACCCGCCGTCGATCTGCTGAGAGAAGAGGATCTGTCCGTCGGCGCGGCAGAAGAGCGCATTGGGCGAGCCGGCCATTCCGGGTGTCAGGTTCCTCGCGGCGCCTCCCGCCGCGGGAACGGTCCAGATGTCGCCGCCGGTCGAGCCGAAATCGCTCATGAGACCGTGGATCACCGCGATCGCCTTACCGTCCGCCGACCAGCGCGGGCTCGCCAGCTGCAGCGAAGGCTTCCAGATTTCCCGGGTCGCGCCGCCGTCGGCGGGAATGGTGTAGAGCTTCGCCACCCAGTAGTTGTCGGTTCCCGATCCACGCGCCGCGGTGGCGGCGAAGCTCTTGCCGTCCGGAGACCAGTCATATTCGTAGACGTAGAGGTCGGCCGGACTGGCCTGGCGCACGCGCCCGCCGGCGACGTCGGCGACGGCGATGCGCTGCTCCTCGATCTTTTCCTCGACCAGGCCCGAGTCGGGCTTGTACGCCACGAGCGCGCCGGTCTCCTGCGTCGAGCCCTCGACGAAGAGAAAGGCGAGAGAGCGGCCGTCGGGAGACCAGGCGGGATCCTCGACCTGGCCGACGACGTGCGTGAGCTGCCGCGCCGCGCCGCCGCCGGCGGGCGCCACGTAGATCTGGAGCTGGCGCTCCTTTTCCGCGTCCGAGAGGAAGGCGAGGCTGCGGCCGTCGCGCGACCATTCCGGTCGGATCTCCCGATGGTTTCTCCCGTCGGAGGCGGCGGTGATGCGCACCGGTCTGCCTCCCGCCACCGGCGAGACCCAAATCGCGGAATGGCGGGCCATCGAAGCCGCCGGCTCGTCGAGAGTCTCGACCCAGGCGACGCGCGTGCCGTCCGGAGAGATCCTCGCCGCCGAATAGCTGCGGACGGCGCGCAGCGAATCGAGCACCGAATCGACCGATGGAGGACTCTGCGCAGCGGCCGACACGGCCATGGCGAGCGCGCCAAGGGCGGCGATCAGAGAGAGCTTCCATTTCATGATCCGGGAAGTCTATGACGGTGAACGGCCGCCGAGGATCGCGCCGCGGACGGAAGGATCAAGGGACGGTTCGGGCTTCGAATCCCGTGTCCCGAATCCCGCTCGATCAGCTCAAATCGACCCACACGCTCTTGACCTGCGTGTACTCCTCGAGCGCGTAGTGACCCCGCTCGCGGCCGAAGCCGGACTGCTTGTAACCGCCGAAGGGAAGTCCGGGATCGTAGAGGTTGTAGGTGTTGATCCACACCGTGCCCGCCTTCAAGGCGCGCGCGGTGCGCAGCGCCTTCTTGATGTCGCGGGTCCAGACCGCCGCGGCCAGGCCGTAGATGGTGGAGTTGCCCACGGCGATCGCTTCGGGCTCGTCGGCGAAGGTCAGCGTCGCGAGGACCGGGCCGAAGATCTCTTCGCGGGCGATGGTCATTGCGGGAGTCACGGCGTCGAACACCGTGGCCTCGAAGAAGGCGCCCTTCCCGTCGACCGACGCGCGGCTGCCGCCGGCGACCAGCTTCGCGCCCTCCTTCTTTCCCGACTCGACGTAACGCGAGACCGTGTCGCGCTGCTTCTCGGAAACCAGCGCTCCCAGGCGGGTCTTGGGATTCATCGGATCGCCGGGGACCATCTTCTTGGCCCGGTCGACCACGCGCTCCATCAGCGCGTCGTGCGCCGAGGCCTCGACCAGAAGCCGGGAGCCGGCCGAACAGAGCTCCCCCTTGCCGTAGAAGATCGCGTTGATGGCGCCCTTGGCCGCGGCGTCGAGGTCCGCGTCGGCGAACACGACGTTGGGCGACTTGCCGCCGAGCTCCATGGATACGCGTTTGACGGTCCCCGCGGCGGCGCGCAGGATGGCCTTGCCGGTCTCCGTCTCTCCGGTGAAGGAGATCTTGTCGATGCCGGGATGCTCGGCCATGGCCTGGCCGACGAGCGCTCCGGGACCGGGCACGACGTTGAAGGCGCCGGGCGGCAGTCCCGCCTCGGCCAGGAGCTCCGCAAAGAGGAGCGCCGTCAGCGGCGTCACCGACGCGGGCTTCAAAACGACCGCGTTGCCCATGGCCAGAGCCGGCGCGATCTTCCACATGGCCTGGAGGAGCGGGAAGTTCCATGGCGTGATCGCTCCGACGACGCCGACCGGCTCGCGCAGCGTCAGGAGCATCGCGTCGGGCCGACCGGGATGCGTGTCGCCGTAGATCTTGTCGGCGTGCTCGCCGAAGTACGAGAGGCAATCGGCGGCCGCGGGCATGTCGATCTTGGCCGCTTCGAAGATCGGCTTTCCGTTGTCGGCCGTCTCCACACGGCCGAAGTCGTCGGCGCGCGCGAGCAGGAGGTCCGCCGCCCGGGACAGGATCTTCCCGCGCTGCCTCGGCTTCATGGCCGCCCAGGGCCCGGACTCGAAGGCTCGGCGCGCGGCGGCGACCGCCCGGTCGAGGTCCTCGCGCCCGGCCTCGGCAACCTCGGCCAGCGTTTCGCCGGTGGCCGGATTGATCGAAGCGAAGCGCCGGCCGGACGCCGGGGGGACGAATTGGCCGTCGATGAACAGGTCGGTCTGAAGCTTGAGCGACGTTTTGACTTCTGCTGACATGAAAGCTGTTAGCTATCAGCTATCAGCCGTCAGCCAGACACCCGGGTCCGCCCCGGCTGAAAGCTGATAGCTGAAAGCTGAAAGCTATTTCCCTTTGAACTTCGGGACTCTCTTCTCTTGGTTCGCGGCGATGCCTTCCTTGGCATCCTCGCTCTGGAA
>Ga0126383_10002877_pt1 | contig 11247 bp, 4 predicted proteins | sample PanSoiMetPlot_35_FD_96882 | JGI IMG/M metagenome (GOLD analysis project Ga0126383, IMG submission 96882) | Tropical forest soil microbial communities from Panama - MetaG Plot_35 | ecosystem: Environmental > Terrestrial > Soil > Tropical forest > Bulk soil | place: Panama | collected 2016-02-17
CGAGCCGGCCCCCGTGCCCGGCCCCGCCGGCGAGCGGATGAGCTTCGGCTGCGTCCGCGGCCGGATAGTCCCCCGCCCTTGATCCCCACCGCCCCCGGAGCCCTGATCCCCACCCCCCGGTCCTGATCTCCGAACCGAGCTTGCACCTGCCCTCCCCGCCAGCTTCGTGATCATGGCGAAGCGGCTGTTCCCCGGCCCCTACTTCCATGATCATGTTCACTCTTCATTGTTTGCTCACGGTTCGTTGCGCGCTTTGTCCGGTTTGGACGTGAGGAAACCGTAAGAAGTGGGGGCGCGGGCTGGCTGTGGGCGGACCGGGCGTTTTCGGACTTGGTGCGCCACCCCCCAGCGACCACTTGCCCATGATCACGAAACGGACCCCCTGACCTGCCTACTTTCGACCTTAGCTGCGAGGAGGAGCCTGAGCGGTTGTGGTCAGGCGGGGCGTTGCCCGCTGGCGCCAGCGGGCAACGCGGCGGTCGGCCAGGATCTGGCGCACCGCGTTGCGGCCGGGGATACCGGTGACCCCGCCGCCGTGTGTGGCGGACCCGGCCTGGTAGAGGCCCCGGACCGGGGTCCGGAAGTCCGCGTAGCCCGCGGCGGGCCTGGCGTGGAACATCTGGCCGAGGCTCAGCTCGCCGTGGAAGATGTTGCCGCCGATGAGCCCGTACTCCTGCTGCATCTGGTGCGGGCCGATGACCTGGCGGTGCAGCACCGAATCGGTGAAGCCGGGCGCGACGGTCTCCATGCGGGCGATCATCCGGTCGGCGTAGGCGGCCAGCGCGTTCGCGTCGGGGCGGTCGGCGTAACCGTGGGGCACCCACTGGGTGAACATCGACATGATGTGGTGCCCGGCCGGGGCCAGCGAGTCGTCGAAGACGCTCGGGATGCAGATGTCGGCGAACGGCAGCGCCGATGGCCGGCCGGAGACCGCCTCCTGGAACGCGTTCTCGATGTCGTCGAGGCTTTCGGCCAGCACGATCGTGCCGCCGTGCACCTGCGGGTCGAGCTCGGGGTGGCTGGTGAACACGGGGAGCCGGTCCAGCGCGAGGTTGATCTTCACGGTGCCGCTGCGGCTCTGCCAGGCCCTGATGTCGTCGAGGAAGTCCGGCGGCAGCACCGCGGGGTCGAGCAGCCGCAGGAACCTGGCGATCTCCGCCCGGCGGGCCGCGGGGTCGTAGGGCAACCGCAGCGCCCGGCCGTCCGCCCGGGGCGCGAAGTAGGGCCCCTGCGGGTACACGTGGTAGCCGAAGCTGGCCAGCCCCAGGTCACGGACCAGGCTCGGCGACAGCAGCGACACCACGTAGGAAAGCGACGTGACCGTGTACTCCGGGCCGAACGGGTGCTCGCTGACCGCCGCGCCGCCGATCACGTCCCGGCGCTCGCACACCAGCGTGCCCAGGCCGCTGCGGGCGAGGTAGGCCGCCGCGACCAGCCCGTTGTGCCCGCCGCCGACGATCACCGCGTCTCGTGCACCTGCCATGAGCGGTACCTGACCCGCTCCCCGCCACGGGAAACCGGATCACCGGGCGGAGCAAGTACCCGGGCCTGAGCGCGGGCCATCAAGGCGTGAGGCCCTCGATGGGGTTGGATGGGTACGTCAGTTCCTGTCCGCCGCCGGTGTAGATGATGAAAGACCCGGACTCCGACGCAAAGTTCTGCATGGCCCGCTGGCAGGAGCCGCACGCCACCAGTCTGCCTTCGATCAGCACCGTGTCTCCCTCCTGAATGTCGAACTGTTGGATAGCCCGCTGCTCGGTATGGGTCACCAGCATGTTCAGCGGGAAGCCCAGTGCTCTCTCTTCGGGCGTCATGTTGCCGCTCAAAATCAGAACGCTGTCGTAGCGCACATTCCCGTTCTTGTCGACTATAGTCACGTGCGCCATATGCTGGATCGAACATGAATTGTGAACGAGCACGGACCGGTTGCCGACGAAGAAGGTATGGATCTGAGAGACGCTGAGGTTGTAGACGGTGGTAATGGCGTCGTGCCTCGAGATGCGGAGGATCGGGACGATCTTGCCCGAGGCCAGCAAGAGGTGATCGCCAACTTTAAGGTCGGTCGCCCATTCGAATCGCCCGTCGTTCGTTACCCAGAACGGGTGGTTGTAGGTCGCCTCGATCGTCTCGCCCCTGATGGTGACGTCCACGAGGTGCCTGAGACCGTGCCCGATGATGACCTGCTCGACCCGCTCGGGGGTGGCCAGGTGCCGCGTTTCAGCGTCTCCGGTAAGCACCCGGTCACCCGGGCGGATCCGGTTGATCGGCTTCTTCTTCCCGTTCGCCATCAGCACTTTCGTGCCCTTAGCGAATGAATTCCCAGCTCCGATGGAACAGGATTCCGCCTGAGTGGTGGCGTCCTGCTGGATGGCTTCCGCAGTATCGCCGTCGCTGAGCAGGCTGCGGAGGTATCCGCCCGCGTACCTGCCGCCGTATTCGGCCAGCGGCCCGAGGACCGCCCCTTCCGCGGTCGCCTGAGCCAGGTTGTCGTCCCATTGGCGGCCATTGAGCACGTTGTCGGTGAGCTGGCCGGCGCCGCCCGACACCGCGCCGGAAGCAACAGTGCTGGCAATCGTGCCCGCGGTGGTCGCGGCGGCATCCGCACCCAGCGCGCCGATGACGGCTCCTCCGGCAAGCCCGCCGGTCGCGCCGATGACCGCTCCGACCAGCGCGGCCTTAGCGATCTCACCCCCATCGACATGGGTGAGGGCGCTGCCGAGGCTCTGGCCGTGCTGCAGGTTGTTCGCCACCTGCGAGCCGTAGGCGATCCCGGCGCCGATGGCGGCGCCCACGACGGCAGCGACGCACCAGGGGCAGTGACCGGTGGCATCGGTGCGGATCTCCGGATTTCCGGCCACATAGGCATACCGGGACAGCGCCAAGATGTCCATCCCGTTGCCCTCCAGCACGGTGTCCGCGCTGGTGAACTGGCCGGCCATCGGGTCGTAGTAGCGGGCGCCGTAGTAGTCGAGGCCGCTCACCGCGTCACCGCGCTGGCCGGTGAACCCGAAGGTGGTGGGCATGATGCCCAGCTGGAACCGGAGCTCACCATAGGGCGCGAAGAGCTGGCTGGCGGTTACTATGCCGTCGCTCAGGGCGGCGTCGGCGCTGCCAAGCGCGTCGTTCGCTAGGTAGCTGATGTGCCCGTTGACGGCGGTGGCCATGCGGAGGCTGTTGGCGTAGTAGGAGGTGGATGTTGTCGTGATGCCGTCGTCGGTCGCGACCTCCTCCACTCCCCCTACATAGACGATGAGCTTGGTGTCTCCGAACTGGGTGATCCGCTGCGCGACCCGCTGGCCCTGCCCGTCGTAGAGGAAGCTGGCGGTGCTGCCGGGGTGGTTTGGCCGGTCCCGCCAGTTCGCCAGCTGGCCGGTGTGGTCGTAGCTGAGCTGTTCGCCGGTTTGCGAGGGCCCGGCACAGGTGGTGAAGTCGGATGGCGCATGGCAGACCATGTCTCCCGCCGCGTCGTAGGCGCCGGTCCAGTCGTCACCGATGGCCGTCGCCCCGTGTACGTGGGCCGGGTCGGTATAGGCGTAGCTGCCGTGCGGGCCCTGGGTGAGCCGGCCCATGTTGTCGTAGCCAAAGCTCTGGGTGTACCTGGCCAGGAGGTTGCTGCCGGTGTCGATCTTTGTGCCCGTGCACGGCGGCGTTCCCCGGGATCCCGCCCACGTCAGCCGGTTCTGCTCGTCGTAGCAGAAGGCCTGGTTGTCGGTGCCGGACGGCCAGAGAGTGGTGTTCTCCGTTGTCACGTTGCCGGCGCCGTCGAAGCCGCGTGCCTCGCCGAACAGCATGGTGCCGAAGGAGTTCTTGATGGTGATATCGGTGTTGCGCAGCATGTCGTCGAAGCTGGCGCTGTAACCGTACGTGCCGCCGCCCAGGCTGGCGCCCGTCATTTCGCCGGTCGCGCCGCCGGGGCCGGTATAGCGGATGCCGCTGACCAGGGCGGTGGCTGGATAGCTTCCCCGTTGGGTCTGCACCCCGCTCAGCCACGCCTCGGGCGAGTAGCTGTTGGTCACCGTCTCGCCGTCCGGGTAGACCTGGGCGAGCACGTTCCCCGCGTCGTCGTAGCTGGTCCGGAGCGTGTAGCTGGCGTTGCCGACGGTGAGCGTGGTGCCGACCTGACGTCCACGGCTGTCGTAGCGGTAGGTGGAGCTGCCGGACAGCGAGTTGTTCGGTGCGCTGGTGAAGGTCTCCGAGGTGAGCTGGCCGACGCCGAAGTTGCTGTTGGCGGTGCTGTCATAGCTGTAGGTGACGAAGGCGCCCGCCGGGGTGCTGGCGCTGGCGTTCTTCCACAGTGGCCGGTTCAGCGCGTCGTAACCGATGAAGACCGTGCCCGCGCTGCCGCGCGCGTCGGTGGTCTGGATCTGGTTCCCGTTCTGATCGAGCACGTAGTTCTCGGTGCCCCGGTCGGGGTCGGTCATCCCGGTCTTCCGGCCGGCCATGTCGTACCTGAAAGTGATCTTGCTGGTGCCGTCCGGCTCGACGACACCGGTGAGGTTCCCCTGGAAGTCGTAGGCGTACTTGGCCGTGGCGTAGACCGCGTAGCCAGAAGGGCTGTTGCCCGTGTAGAGCTGCTGATAAGCCTTGCGGCCCTGCGCATCGATCAGCGTGCCCTCCTGGTGGCCGAGCGGGTCGACCGTCAGGTCCTGCTCGTAGCAGGCCGAGTCCCCGGTGCCGGCGGCCCCGCAGACGACCGACTTGGACGTCGTGGTCTGGTTGGACAGCGAGTCCACCGTGACCGTGCTGAGCATGCTCGGATAGCTGTGGGTCGTGCCCGCGACGGTGGTGTCGGGTGGGGAGAAGGCCGCCTCGCCAGGGGGTCCGGTGTAGGCGGGGACGAAGTAGGCGTTGCTCTGGAACGCCAGCCGCTGGGCTTCGTCGTAGAAGGAGTAGCGCACCACATCGCGGCCACCGGGCGCGGGGACCCTGGTTTCGATCAGGTGCCCGAGCCCGTCGAAGAATGCCCGCGACGTCACCGTCGTGGTGCCGTTGATCCGTTGGCTGTGGTCGATCTCGACGCAGGCCCCCTGCGGGCCGGTGCCCGAGCACCAGTCGGTGTAGGTGGTGGTCATAGTGGTCTGGCCCGCGGTTTCACCCGGCAGCGTCTGGCTGACCGGGCGGCCCAGAGCGTCATACGAGGTCGTCGTTGTCTGCCCGTTCAGGTTGGTGGTTGACACGGGCCAGAGCCCGAAACCGCCAGAGGCGTCGGCCGTGGCCGCCGGCTGGTAGCCGGTGGTGGTGGTCTGGTTCAGGGCGTTCGACTGGGCTGTGGGCAGGAAGGCAAAGGTGGGGTCGTAGGTACTGCAGGTGGTGAACTGGGCTCCGTCGACCGTGCAGCCACGATGGTCGCTGTTGCCAGCGTTGGCATCGGGGTCTGTGGTGGTGATCTGGTTGCCGTGGACGTCGTAACTTTGGCTCTGGCTGATCTGGCCGCTCGGGGTGAAGTTGTTGGCCGCGTCGCCGCAATTGGTGTACTGATCCGTTCGGGTGACCTCGCCCGTGGTCAGCGGCGGCGTCTGGCCCTGGGTGTTGGCCTGGCCGTCGTAGCTGGTGTACGTGCACTGATAGCGGTTGCCGAAGGCATCCTCGGTGTCCTGGAAGGCTGGAAAGTTGATCAGGTAAGGGCCGGTGGCGGAGGTCGCCGTGGCGGTGACCCCGTCGTTCTGCACGTAGCCGGTGTTCTTGACGATCGTCGTCGAGCTGCCGTTGGCGCCACCGTTGTTGCTGGTAGTGGTCTGGCTGGTCAGCCGGCCGAAGCTGTCGTAGGTGGAGGTGACGGTGGCATGCGGCACGGAAGGGCTTGCCGACCCGTCGATGGTGTAGGCGTCCTGTTGCGTGGCCTTGACGTCGCAGACCGCCATGGGGTTGCTGTGATCGACCTCACTGACCAGCATGCCGTCCCAGCTTCCCCAGCCGATGTTGTTCGGTGAGCCAGGCACCCCGGTGGGTGGGCAGGTGGCCGCGTAGCTGGTGGTGGTCCTGGTCAGCGGGGTGCCGTCGGAGTTGAAGGTGTCGACCTGTTTCTCCATGCCATGCGCGGCGTTGGTCACGTCCCACCAAGGATCTCGGTGACAGGGGAAGCGGACGGCCGGGTCACAGGCGATCTGGCTGGTGTCGGAGCTGTAAATGCCGATGCCCTCACCGCTGTTGAAGGTGTGGATCTCGGAAGAACCGTCCGGGTTAGCGATCGTGGCCTGGGCGAATCCCATGAACCTGTAGTTGTAGAAGTCCAGGAAGTCAAAGTCGTTCTGGTTGCCCCAGTAGAGGCCGAAGCCGCAGTCGGGGCACGGCTGGGCACTGATCGGCGGGACCTTGTAGGTGTAGCTGGTGGTGCTGTCGACGGTGCGCTGGCTGACCCCGGAACCAGACGGGTTCTCGAACAGCCGGAGCATGCTGTTTGTCTTCTGGGTCAGCACCACGCGGCTCCAGGCCTCGTCGTCGGCCACGTCGCAGGGGTAGCTGGACTGGACGCCGGAGTCTGCGTTGGTGCAGAAGAAGGGATCGGCCCCGCCGCCGGGCGGGCCGGTGGCCGGATCGTGGGTGTTGTTGCGGGCAAGCTGGTAGGTGAAGCTCTGGGCCAGGCCCAGGCCGTTGCTCGCCGACGTCAGGTAGAAGCTGTTGCCGTCGCGGCTCTGGTTCCAGATCGGGCAGCCGGTCGTTCCCGCGCCGGCGCCGGTGTTGAACGCTGGGCCACAGTTGGTGGCCGGCGTCGGCGACGCCTGGGTGTCCTCGTAGTACTCGGGGATCTCCGTGTACCCGAAGGTGCGGGCCGGCAGCGAGGTGCTGCCGTCGTCGCCGATCGCCTGCAACCGGGTGAGGATCAGCTTCCCGGCAGCCGATTCCTGCGTGCCGCTGACCGGGTCGGTGAACGTGGTCGGGGCGGACTGGTCGTAGCCAAGCTGATAGTCGCGCAGGGTGTTCCACGGGGAGTTCCCATCCGGGCGGATCTGGACCTGGACATCGTTGAGCACGAACGTCGACTGGACGAGCGGCGCGGCCACGCCGTTGCTGCCCGACAGGTCGGCCGGGTCGTCGCAGCGCAGGTTGCCGCTGGGCGGGCACGTGCTGCCGGCCGGGTGGCCGACGGTGTGCGAGGCCACGAAGTTCACCCGGAGCAGCGGCGTCCAGTCCGCGCCCGTGCAGGCGTGCTGGGCGTCGGTGCATCCCGGTGAGTCGTACTCGACCGTGGCGGGCGCGGTGTCGCGCGGATAGCTCATTCCGCCCGGCCCGGTCGCCATGTCCGACTGGTAGGTGATGTGGATCTGGTTGCCCTTGGGGTCGGTGATCATGTCGAGGAGCCAGTTCGCGATGAACGCGTGGCCTCCCGAGCCCGGGTAGTACTGCAGCGAGTCGGGCGTGCAGCCGAACTCCTCCATGATCCCGTTCGTCAGGAAGACCCGGAAGCATGGCGGGTTGACGTCCTGCCCGGGCAGCGTGTTGGAGCTGGTAAAGGAGAAGATCTTGGCGTGGGTCTCCGGGGCGGAGTGCCATTGGACCGGGCCCGGGGTGATGGGGTTCGGCGAGTCGTTGAAGTACGTGCTCGCGAACACGTTGGGCGGGATCAGCTCGGCGGCCGTCCCGAACGGGTCGTTGAGCTGCCAGCGCTGCTCCCACTGCGGCGCGCGGTCGTTGCTCGGCAGGTCCTGGACGTTGAACTGGGCCCAGCTGATCGAGCCAAGCCCCAGGCTCCAGCCCTCGCCCACCCAGGGTGCCGCGCTCTGGACGCCGTGGGCCTCGGCCACCGCCGCGCTGCCGTAGCTGAGCGTCAGCGGCGGCTTGAGCCCGCCCGGGCCGGCCGGGGCATCGATCGGGAAGCTCATGTTGAGCGACCCGCCGGACAGGTCCACGGTGGACGGGTCGGGCTTGCCGAACGTCGCCACCGCGGCGTCGGTGTCCCAGCTCACCACCGTGGTGGAGTCGGCGAGCGGTACGTTTGCGGACAGCGTCGAGTTCTTGGCGTTCAGCGACGCCATCTCGTGGGCAGGCCGGGGCAGCGTGGGACGGCGTGACATGGCGCGCGGTGGGGCGTGCCCGGCCGCGACTCCCGGCACCGACGCCGGGTCGAGGTTTACCCACGGCGGCAGCCCGCCGTTGATGACCACCTGGGTACGCGCCAGGTCGAGCGCCCGGGCCCGCTTGCCGAAGTGCAGCCGGAGCACCAGCGCGTGCCGTAGCCCGTGCGCGAGGCGGCCACGGGAGTCGAGCACCTGGATGAGGAAGGTGCCGAACGTATCCCGGCCCGACCCGCCCGCGCTGCCGCCGGAAGCTGGCTCCACCTGCCGGACCAGCAGCCTCATGCTGCCACCGGCGGCCGCCACGTCGGCCGGCGTGACGGCCTCGGCTGGCACGTCGACCTCCAGGCCACCGTTCCTGCTCAGAAACCGGCCGCCCCGAGGGCCGAGCCGTTCGATCATGGGCCTGAAACCGGCGCCCATGTCGCGGTGGAAGGGGTATGGCTTGGCGGCCCCGCGGCGGGATGAGGTGGCCTCCGGCCGGTGCGGTATCAAGGTGCCCTTCGGCCAGTGCGGTCGCACCGAAGCCGCGTGGGTGCGGGGATTGAACCGGTTCGGGTGCTGGCGGTGGCCGCCGGTAGCGGCCACCGCGGCGCCCGCCTGCTGGGCGTTGGCGGGCAGCACCCCGAGCGCGGGGAGGCTCGTGAGCGCCGTGCTCAGCACGACGCAGAGGGAGATGGCCGCTCGGCGAGTGCGGCGGCGCCTGCCAAGTATTCCCTGCCTCCAGGACATCACTGCTCGTTGCCTTTCTGCGCGCAGCAGCGTGGAGACGCTCACTGTGCGTGATACGGCATTCTCAGGACGTCAAGGGCGGACCCGCACAGGCCAGCAATCGGCATCTCGTCGCGTTACTAGTGCTTGCTGAACTCGCTTGATCGAGACACAGCGTTGCGCCGGTGGCGGCGCGGTGGCGCGGTTGTTCCATCCGGATATCTCGCGCGCAACAACCCTTGACTGGACGCCAGACACGTGCTACGGCACACAAGACCGAGAGCCCACAAGACTCTGCCAAGCCGTGCTGACTCACTACATGACCGCCGCGCAGCGGAGCGCCCTAGTGATGGCCCCGGGGGAACCGGATGTCGTGGTTGCGGGCCGGGGCGGACCGTCAGCCGGAGCGGGCGAGCCCGGGGACGGCTGAGCCGCGCAGCCGGGCCACGGTAGCGCGCAGTTCGTGTACCTCACGGGTGAGTTCCGCGATCCGGGCGGCGCTGCGCGCGCTGTGGTCCGCCGGTTCCCTGGGCTCCGGGACCCGTGCGCCGGGCCGGGCGCTGTCGCTGGCCACGCCGCTCCGCTCCGCGATCTCGCGGATCCGGGCGACCTCCCGGTACAGCGAGTCCAGCGGGCTCTCCCTGGGGCAGCCGCAGTAAGGGCAGCGAGCCGGTTCGGTCATGCCCACTCCCTGACGTCAGTCCACGGACCCGGGCGCTAGCGGGTGCACCCGGGTCCGGGCGGCGTACGGCCGCCTACGGGCGCACCGTACGCGCGGGCGGCCACAACGGACAATGAGCCGGAACCCAAATCCGGAGGTGCGAATTCTGGGTTGGAGCACAATGGTGACCGCCGCCAGACCCGGCATATCTTTGTGTTAGAGCACAAGACCGGTGGCGAGCGATATGTTTCAGGCCATGGCGGGCAGCCAGCGGGCACAGGACGGCCCGCGCCCAGGAGACGGCCAGCGGGCGCGGGACGGCCCACGCGCGGAGGCCGGTCAGCACGCCCCCGGCTCACGGGCCGCGCAGGGCGCTGGCCCTCCCCCGGGGACGCGCGGCGAGACCACCCGCGAGGTGCTCGCGCTGCGCAACCTCGTCGCGGTCTACCGGCACCTGTCCGGGCTCGCCGTGCAGAACGCCGACATCGCCGCGGTGACCCAGCTGATCGCCGAGCAGACCCACGCCACGGTCGCGATCGTGAGCCCGACCATGGACATCCTGACGGCAGCAGCGCCTGGCGAGACCGCGGACCGCGCCGCCCAGTACGTCCGCGACCTGGTGATCCACCCACGGCTCGGGGACGTGCTTGGCGCTGCCAGCCGGGCCAGGCGGGCGCTGCGGCTGCCCGACGTGGGGACCGCCGCCTCGGTGATCGTCGCACCGGTCCTGGTCGGCGACGATGTGCCCGCGTATCTGCTGACGCTGGACACCAGCAGCGACGGGACCGGTGAGGACACCAGCCTGCTGCTGACCGAGCACGCCGCCACGATCTGCGGCGTCATCCTCGGACGGGAACGCGTCGTGGCCGCAGCCGCCAGCCGGATCCGCGACGACCTGGTAGAGGGCCTGCTGTCCGGCCGCGGCCGGGATCTGGCGGAAACCGGCAGGTGGGCCAGGCACCTCGGCTACGACCCCGGCCACGATCACCATGTGCTGTCCATCGCCCTTGACTCGGCGCAGGCCGCACCTACCCAAGCCAGGCTGGCGCTGACCAGGCGCGCCGCGGCCTCAGCCGAGAGCTTTCTCACCACGCGGGCGCCGGACGCGATCATCTCGGTGCGCGATACCGAGGTGGCGGTGGTGCTGCCCGCGAATGGCCCCGACGGATCCCGGGCCCGGAAGCTGGGCACCCTGTGCGTCAGCCGCCTGGGCGAGCTGTTCCCCGAAGTGGCGGCGACCGTTGGCATCGGCGGGCCTTGCCGCGGCCCGGAGCAGATCCGGCTCGCTTACGCGCAGGCCAGGCGCACGGTCGAGACCGTCCGCAGGATGGGGCGCGCGGGCCGGGTGGTCGCGTTCGGTGACCTCGGCATCCACCGGCTCCTGCTCCAGGTCCCCGATCTGGCCGAACTGCGTGAGTTCGCGGACGAGGTGCTCGGCAAGCTCAGCGCCGCGGCCAGCGACCAGGCCCCGGTGTACCTGGCGACGCTGGCCTGCTACTTCCGGGAGAACGCCAGCCCGCAGCGGGCCTCCCAGGTGCTGCACGTTCACCCCAACACGGTCACCTACCGGATCCGCCGCGTCGAGGAGATCACCGGCCTTGACCTCAGCAGTTACCGGGACCGGCTGATGGCGCAGGTGGCTCTGGAGATCCTGGACGCCGTGGGAGAGGTGCCATGACCGGCGAAGCTGTGGGAGAGGTGGCATGACCGACTTCGTCACCGCGCTGAACGAGGCCGCCCTGGTGTGTGACGGCGCCATGGGGACCATGCTCCACGCCGCGGGCAACTCGCTCGACCGGGCGCTCCCCGGGCTGAACCTCGCCAACGCCGAGCTGGTCAGCACGATCCACGAGAGCTATCTCA
>Ga0126383_10002879_pt1 | contig 11246 bp, 11 predicted proteins | sample PanSoiMetPlot_35_FD_96882 | JGI IMG/M metagenome (GOLD analysis project Ga0126383, IMG submission 96882) | Tropical forest soil microbial communities from Panama - MetaG Plot_35 | ecosystem: Environmental > Terrestrial > Soil > Tropical forest > Bulk soil | place: Panama | collected 2016-02-17
AGGGGTAAACCCGCTGCGCGGCGCGAAGCGCCCTTGACAGCCGCTGCAGCACAGGCTTTTGGGCGTCCAAGCGATCAATGCGGTCCGGCATCTTCCCCGATTCCTTTTCTTCGGAACGCGCTCTAGCGCCACGGCCGCTGTACCCAAGATAGCTGCCGACTTACCGCACAGCGCGAGTCGGCTGAGTCAGGCCAACGGCTGACAGGTGGAAGACAGTCCGCTCCGACAACCCGTCACCCCCGCCGTGCAGGGGTACTAGTCGGTCGCTTCAGCAATCTGAAAGAATCGGAGCATCGTGAAAGCGAACCTCAGATAATGTAGGGGCGACCCTTGTGGTCGCCCCGTTGCCCAGGCGACACGCGAACAGGGCGACCACAAGGGTCGCCCCTGCAGCAGGCAAATGGTCGCCAGCCTTCAATCCCTTCAGATTACCTGAAGCGTCCGACTAGTCGCGGTCAACACGTCCGCCAGAATCTTCAAGCGACCCGGCCCCCATGGTCCGGACGCATCTTTTCGATGCGCCGCAGTTGCAGGCCGACCCAGCGTTTGCCCTCGGCGAAATCGGTAGCCCGCTTGCCGTCTTCGCCGCCCGGCCAGAACGTCATGCGGTCGGTCTCGCACAAGGTGCGCACCATATAGTCGTAAGCGCGCTGTTGCTGCGCGTTGCTGGCAGCTCCGTTGGCCACCGCCTGGAGTGCGAAGATATCGGCGTCCTCGATCGGTGGCATTTGCCACGGACGATCGCGCTGGAATTTCGGGCGCGAAGGTTTCATCGTCGCCTCACGCCAATCCTGCGTTCTGCAGCGACGAGGCCATGTCGCCGACATTCTTCACGGCCGTTGCGGCCTTGCCGGCCTGCTCGCTCGCATGGCCAAGCGCCGCCGCCTGTTGGGCTGCCGCTTGCTGGGCGCGGGCTTGCGCCTTGATGGCGCCGGCCTTGTCCTCGTCCTCCAGCCATTCGGCCGGGGCACCGGTGCCTTCGTAGACGCCGCGGAAAGCCTTGTCGAAATTGACGTCGGCGCGAACGGCGGGGTCGAACTGCATGGCTGCTCCAAGGAGCTGCGCCATTTTGGTAAAGCTCACGGTTTTCGTCTCTGCCTCGGCCTGCACGAGCGGATTCGCGAACTTGAACTCGATTTTCTGGCCGCGCAGCTGCGGCGGGCGGTCGAGGTGGGAGCCGAACGCGCCGACGCGGTCAAGAATGTCGAATGTTGCCTGGCATAGCCGGCCGTTGTACTCGAGGTCCATCGGCTCGAACAATGGCGTGGCGCGCCGGATATATTCCTTCATCCGCTCGGACACTTCGTAGGCCGTCATTGCCTTGCCGTCGAATTCCGGCAGGTTCAGCACGTTGAGGAAAAACGCCTCGTTGATGACGCGTTCGATCTTGTCCTCGTACTCGGTCCCCCACTGCAGCCCCTCGCCGTTGAGCGTGATCGGCCGCAGCACTTCTCCGGTGCGCTCGTCATAGTCGGGGTCGACCCAGTTGATGGCGCCGGCATAGAGGTTGGTGCCGCCCTGGATGGCGTCGCCGACCGCGATCATGGGCGGATCGACGATCTTCTGTCCGATCTCGATCAAGGTCAGCGTCATCTGCTGGAGCATGCGTGCGTCCGGCAGCGCGACGATCGCGGTGGGCGAGTAGGCGTATTGTGAAAAGCCCCCGATCGTCACCCAGCGCGGGATGATATAGCCGACATCGAATTGCGGGACCTCTTCCAGGATGGTCTGATGGTCCTCGTCGATCACGCATCGCACAAACGGGTGGGCACCGCTGCGTTTCTGCGGCTCACCGGCTTGATCCTTGCCGTAGCTGTCGTATTCGTCGGAAGGCACCACGATGACGCGGCAGTTGATCTCGGTAAACGGGTCTTTCTCGGCCCTGGTCTTGACTTCGGGGGCGACCGTATCAGGAAAGAGCTTGCATAAGGCGCGGGCATCGAGTTTCCACTTGCGGTGAAACTGATCGATGATGAGATCGGCGTTCTCGGCCCACACGCAATCGCGCAGGTGCCAGGTGCGATAGATGAGGCCGGTGCGGGCGGCGTTCAGCCTTGGTTCGATCACACATTGCCCGAACAGGATGTAATCGGCGTCACCTTCCTTGGTGGCGCGGGTGAATTGCGAGGCGCCGTCATACATCACCCGGCGCATCGTTGCGCCGGCGTGATCGAGCCATTGCTTGCAGGCACGGTCCTGGTTGATGGAGTCGAGCGCGGTTCTCGGCTGGAACCAATCCATTCCACGCGGCCGCAGGATCGACGACAGCGCATTTGCAAGTTCGCGGTGGGCGAGCACCGGCCGCCCGGTCATGAGATAGGAAGCGAATTCCTCAGAGATGTAGCGCGAGCGCGTCATGTCGGCGCGGATCGGATAGAAATTCTCGGCGAAGCTCTGCCACAAAGTGAGCAACGGGAACCGCTTGGAGTAGAGCCGGTCGCCGATCTGCAAGAGCTCCTGAACGCGGGCTTTCATGGGCGGTCATCCCTGTCTTCAAAGCGCGTAGCCGCCGACCTGCGGCGGATTACGGCTCCGCCTAATCCGCCCTACCCTGAGGGCAGTTTCGGTCGCGCGTAGGATGGGTTGAGCGAAGCGAAACCCATCATGGACCGTCTGCGCGGCGCGATCTCGATGGGTTTCGCTGACGCTCGACCCATCCTACCTGGTATCTTTGAGTCATGTCGGGCATTAAACTACATCATCATGTCGGACCATTAGGCGCTTGGCGAAGGGACCTGCCGGCGCCTGCCCTCGGCGGATGGCAACATGAGCGACCGAAGTTCGCCTCCTTCGAAGCAAGCGCGGTCAGTCGCACTGACCATTCTCAAGATCGTGTTTTGGGGTCGTCCTGTTGCTGCACGGGCTCTGCTCGGGATTGATCTGGTTCATGCTGCTGATCGAGCACGGGCCGGTGTCGTATCCTTGGCTGTTAGTCGCGATGTTCCTCGGCTCTTTGCCGGAAGCGGGTGTCGGCGTCATGCTGGTCTGGCGGGCGCTCAGGCGGCCGTCGAACGGATGGCACTGATGGCGAAGAAGGCCGCGACGCCGCTCCGACGCAGATTCACCCGACGCGACAGGGCCTCTGTAGCATTGCGGGCGCCGTCCGTACTAGTCGCCGCGGTGCAGCAAGTTGACGGAGTCGGGCCACGGCTGTGGGCTGCGGCGTCTCATTGCGGCTGATAGGTGCAAGGCAATCCGCTCGGACAACCTGCCAAAACCTCCGTGCAGAGGTACTAGCCGCCGCCCAACGATCGCCCGCCGTAGGGCGCGCTCACGCCGCCGGCCGCCGCTTGTCCGCCGCGATTGGCGGCAGTGGTGAGAATCGTCGATGAGCGGCCCGCTCGCGCCGCCGCCTGGGCCTTTGCGGCTTCCATGGCGGCAGGATTGAACGGATCCGGCATCGGCGGCGGCGGTAGCGGCGCGGGCGGCGGCGGAATGTTGATGGTCGGTGACTTGAAGAGGGCGCTCAACGGGCTTCTCCTTTTCCAAATGCAATTTGCTGCCTAAAAGCGGATCGAATGCGATCACTTGTAGGGCGGGCAAAGGCGCATCCAATCGAAATCGGCTGTTGCCGATTTCGACACCTTTTGAGTGCCGAAGTCGGGCAAGCCCGACTTCGGTGTGCCCTGCACCTTGTGCAGCGGCCTCCGGCGCCTTTGCCCACGCTGTCCCACCTCGCCGTTTGATCGCGTGGGCAAAGTCGCGCCAGGCAGGGCGCTATGTCATCAGCTGCGGCAGGCGACTGTGACCACCCGACGCTTCCAATGGTTGGAACGGGCGAGTCGGTCGCGTCAGCGATTCTGAACGGATTGAAAGTCCTCCAACATCGCCTTCTGTAGGGGCGACCCTTGTGGTCGCCCGTCTCCGCACCGCGTCCGCCAAGAGGGCGACCACAAGGGTCGCCCCTACATCACGACGGTCCGATCCCATTCACATTCGCCGACGCCACCGACTCGGGCAGTTCTCGGCCGCTACGACTCGTCAAACACCGGCCGGAGGATCACCCCCGGCGGCAGGCTCCGGCGCGTGGTGCCGACGTCGCGCCACAGGATCGCGGCGACGTCGCCGCATTCGATGCCGATGCGTTCGTCCCATAGGATAGTGCCGTCTGGTAAATCCTCGATGGCGATCGGCTTTCCGTCGGCCATGGCGAAGCCGTCGCGGTCCACGTAAAACCGTTGCGGCGGATTTGGCGGAGTCGGCGCAGTGATGCGATTTCCGGCCGATACCTCATGTCGAGTCTTTGTGCTCTCGTCACCGCCGTCGATCTCGGCCTCGTCGGGCACGACACGTATCTCACCGCACGGTCCGTAGACCACGTTGAATGCCATTGCCATGACCTGCAGCCACGCGATGCGGTCGGCACGAGGCCATTGCGCGACTGTCGGCAGCTTTGCGATCACAGCCACCAGCAGACGATCGTGCTTTGCTTTGGTCATGAAAGATCTCTGAAGGCGCCCGGATGTTCGGATGTTGATGGTCAGAGGTCAGACGCCACAGGTCCTGGGCGTCGTCGCCGGGCTTGTCGCTCGCTTCAGCCATTCTGAAGGGGATTGGAGGTGCAGGCCTTACCTGATGTAGGGGCGACCCTTGTGGTCGCCCCGGACGGCGCACCGCGTGGCCCGGCAGCGGGCGACCACAAGGGTCGCCCCTACATCAGGTAGGTCACTTTTCACGATGCGCCGGTCCCTTCAAATTCGCTGAAGCGCCGGGCTAGAGCGCGTCCCGAAGCCCGGCCACGACGGACTCATCCGTATTTGAGATGCGGGTACCCGACCCTTGCGAATTCCTGGAGGCTTGGCATCGCCTCCGGATCGAGCCGACGCCGCACCTCTTCCGGCGAGCGACCGAGCGCTTGCGCGATGCTGTCGAGGCTGTGACCTTCGCAGGCCATGCACTGCGCTCGCACCAGCTCTTCCAGGGGCCACGGCGAATGTGATGTTCGCCGGCGCGGCTGGCCGGTTGCGGTGTCGGTCACGGCGGGCTCCTGCAAGGTTGCGTAGGGCGCAATAGCCACCGGGTCCGGCCTTTGGCCGGCCCGATGATAAACTCAGCGTATGGCGCCGCCGGCCTGAGTTGAGATACCTCAGCGATCACCATCTGCCACGGGCATATGATACAATTTCGCACGAAATTCTTCAAAGGAGCTGGCAATCAGTTGGATACTGGGCCCCTGGAAAGTAAACCAATAGATGCTACCATAATCCGAGTCCCTTAGTGACAGAAATATCGTGTTCCCGCCCTGATCGTACGCAAACGGGACATAAGAGAATTCTGCCCAAGTTCCGAATTTATCATCTTCTGGATCTATCCTTTCAATACGCTTCACCATCTCCTCGATCGTGAGATCCCCATATTTGATCGGATTAAATCCATGCACGGGGAGCGCCCATTTGCCGGCCTCAACGTCCTCCTCACTTGGAGCTCCACCGTTGTCAGCCATGTAATGCCTTTTGAACGACAGTGGAATTTCCCGATGAAAAAGCCGTTCGAATGCGGTGAACTCTTCATCGGTCAATGACTTTTCTGTATCCGTGAGCTCAGGCATCGTCACAACCTTTTCAAGTTGATCGTCATCGACGTCTTCTTATCGCAATAGCCACCGGGTCCGGCCTTTGGCCGGCCCGATGATAAACTCCGCGTATTGCGCCGCCGGCCTGGGGCGGATTACGGCTTCGCCTAATCCGCCCTGCACGTGAGGGCGGCAACATTCGTAATTATAACTATCCTGGCGCGCGCTCCTTCAGATGCGCGTAGCCGACATTTGCATGCTCCGGCCGCGCCCCGCGCTGCGTGCGCCGCAGCTCCGCGGCAACGGCTCGCTCCCCCTCCGACAGGCACATCACGATGGCGTCGCCTTCGTCGGGAGAGCGGCCCAGCCGTTTTCGAATCTGGTGCTTGTCCTCGATCTTGATGCCGCGCGCCGTCAGTTCCCAGCGCGGCGCCGCGAGATCGGCCTTCACCGATGCATCGCGCGGCAGCGCGAGCGCGGAGCCGCCGTGCTGGTCGGGATCGAGTTCCTCGCGCATGCGCCACCACGCTTCCGCGCGTTTGTTATAGAAGCTGAGCTGACGGTTGCGGGTTTTTGCATTCGACCTGCCGGCACCCTTGAAACCGGCCACGGGAATGCCGTTGTCCTTGAGGCGTGAAACGGTGTCGCCGCCCCAGCCGCCGTCGACATCGACGACGACCACGCAGCGGTCGCGTCGCAGGGCCACAACCGCCGCGGCGACGGCGCTGCCGTCACGGGTCTCCTCCCCCGGCTTGCGAACGAGCGGAGCGTACCAGCTGCCATGCCGCGCGGCGAGCACGGTGAAATCTGTCCCGCCCTGGGCCACGTCGAGCCCGATCGCGGTCATGGCGGTGCCGCGTCCGCCGTCGGCGCGCCAGCGCTGTTGCGCCGCCTCGATCCACGCGGTGGGAATGACCTGGAAGTCATCGTCCCTCAGGCCGGCCGCGAAATTCCCGTCGCGATAGGCGCGCCTCAGTTCTTCCGGCAGGCCGGCAAGCACGGCGTCATAACCGGTACTATGCAGATCGGGATTGTCGGCAAGCCGGGCCGGAATGTAGGTGCGCGAGCGCGCCAGCACGTTCTCGCCGTTTACCAGATGGGGACCGCGGTCCACCACCTCGATGTCCGCGCCGTCCGGTCCGGTCGTGAACCAGCGCAGCTCACCAGGATGGGCCGGCCGCGGATGCATCGGATCGAGCCACGGCGACCAGTGCCTGATAACCCAAAGCCCTTCGGCGGTCGTCGGCGGGTTTGATCCGACCACGACACGGCAGCGCTGCTTCTCGTCTGCCGACCGATTCCACCCGATGATGAAGCGATATTGCGAGACAAGAAAATCGGTGCCTTCGTCGAAGTAGATGAGGTCGTAGGGATCGCCTTTGAAACGCTGCTTGTCTTCCTCGTGCTCGCAGCCGGCGAACTGGATGAGCCGCTCGTCGGAGCCGTCGGGGAGCAGCAGTCGCCACCGCTGGAGCTGAAGGTTGTAGCCCTCTCGGCTGCCCAGAATCTCCCTGATTCGCTCTACCAGCTTCTGCGCATCCCTGCTGAAGCGGCGCAGGATGAGGGAGCGTCTGTGCCGGGTGAGCGCGAGGCCGATGCCCAGCTCGGTTTTGCCGCCGCCGGCCTGCCCGCCGTAAAACAGCTCGTCCGCCAGGCAGTCATAGGCGGTGGCCTGCGGCCCGGGATTGGGCGTCCAAGCATACTCGCTGGTGCTCGCGAGCAACAGCCCTGCTGCCTCATTCTGCGCCTCGGGAGCGACGCGCCTGAAGAGGGCGGCGAACTCGTCATAAGACGGAATATCGTCAGGAAGGTCGGTCACGTTTTTGTCCGTTCGCCCCGTCGGCCTCTTCAGCCCTTTCCTTCGCAGCGAGCCGGAGCAGCAACGCGATGCGGCGCGCCGTTGTAGTTGCCGTGGAATTTTGCCAGGAGTTTCGATTGCCTTGAATCACCAACCGGCGTCGTCGCCGGGCTTGTCCCGGCGACCCCGAATAGGAAGGCACAGAGCGATAATAATCGGGGTGGCCGGGACAAGCCCGGCCACGACCTGCGAGAGAGGCCGGCTAATTCAGACCGACCGGAATCCGCTCTAGCGCGTCTGCGCGCTGGGCTTGCGCCCCTGGGTCACGGCCGCCGAGGGCGGAGAGGTCCTGTCAGTGCCTTGCTGAGGTACCTGCAGCTTGGTGATATCAGCGGCAAGCTTATCAACGCCTTGCCGCACCACAGCGAGATCACGTGATATCGCGACCATCTGGCCGGCACTCGTTGGTACGGCCGGCGGTGCCAGCCACGCGAGGCGTGGAGACCAGCTCGCGACCGTCTCTCTGGCCGGGCCAGCGTAAGATTGCCAACCCAAAGTGCCAGCAACACCAATGGTGACAAAAGCCAGGAAGCGGACGAAAGATCGCACTCTCCGCTTCAATTCGCTCGCATGAAGAGGCGGCTCGTTCATGCTCGGATTCATCCGCATCCCTCCTCTGCCGTCTGGACTGATCTCAGCGGCAAACGTTTAGCGATCGGCCCTGCGCCGCTGCACGTTCCCGCCCTGCGCCTCCAGCCTGCTGATATCATTGCCGAGCTTGTCGAGGCTTTGCCGCGCTGCCACGAGATCCGCTCTCATCCGCTGGTATGAAGCGCTGGCGGCCGGTGGCGCCAACCAACCAAGGTAGGGGGACCAGCCGGCGATCGTCGCTCTCACCCCACTGCCGTACGACTGCCAAACTGCCCCGGCGGCAAAACCAACGACAAAAATCATCGCGACGCGGGCGTAGGGGAATGACAGCAGCTTATCGAGCCACAGCCTCGCTCTCACGATCAGGTTCTGTGCCAAGGCGCGAAGAGACCACTTCTTCGATTGCGCGGCGCGGCCTTTGGCGGACTCGGATATTGACGAAGCCGGATTGGGATTCATTGGCGTCCCTCCATCTGCATCTGCTATGGTAGGGGGTACCCCGGTCCCGTGCTGAGGGAATCAAGTAACGGGACCGGGGCATCTGCAAGACCACGGCCCCCCCTCCCACATGCCGAACCGAGGTCCCGCGTGCGGCCCCATCCCACTAGGGCCGCACGCGTGAGACAAGACGCAGGGCCGATCAGGCATTCCGGGGGCGGAAAAGAGGCCAGCGGCCAGATATCGCCCGTGTGTTGCATTTCAGACACTACCCCCAATAACTGCCGTGGCGTGTAACCTTTTGCATTGTCAAGACTTTATGCCTTGCTGGCGGCTCACCCCGCGTGTTGGCCCTTATCCACAATTAACGCTCAGAGGCAATTAAGGGGCGGCCGTCGGGTTGCCCGCCTTGTTTTCAATCGCCCTCCATCCCGCCGTAGGGCGCGCTCACGCCGCCGGCGCGTCACGGCCTTGCTCCGGCGCCTCGCCAGCAAGATCCCCGCTGCCTCATTCCGCACCTCGGGAGCGACGCGCCTGAAGAGGGCGGCGAGCTCGTCATAAGACGGAATATCGTCAGGAAGGTCGGTCATGTTTTTTGTCCGTTCGCCGCGTCGGCCTCTTCAGCCCTTTCCTTTGCCGCAAGCCGCAGCAGCAACGCGATGCGGCGCGCTCTCGCAAGTTTACGCCTTATAAGGAGGGTGGAGCTTTAGTGCTTCCGCAGGAACAGCACGAACTAACGCGAACATATTTCAGGAAAGGCAGAACCGTTGCAAAAGAGGAAGCCGACTTGTCGTTCCCTAACACGTTAGCTCGGGACATCAGAGACGTACGGGCATTGCCCGACTCAAACGGGGCGACCGGACATTTTACAATAGTAGTCTTCAGGACCTTATAAAATTCTATCAGGAAAACCATCCTGAGCTTATGGCCAAGCCACCGAGGTAGGGGAACATGCGCCAGAAGATTGAAGAGCTGGTCCGATTGGGACCTTTACCAAGTGAGGACCAAGCTGACGATGAACATCTGGAGCGTTTCGAGAAAACTCTTAGAGAAGTCAAGCAAGATGCCAAACAAGAGCCGTTAACGAATGAGGAGGCTAAAGCACTTGTGGGCTTGTTTGGCCCGGATGAATGTTTTGGTGGAGCATGGACGTTGCTCCACCTAATTGAATCGGCGCCGGGTTGGCCGATTGAGGAATGCCTGCGTGACACCAGCAATGAATGGGTGAGTCGGTTAAATCGCCGAATCGAGAACGCTCGGCGGTCTGGGATAATACGTTAACGGATTATGAAACCCACACTATCCCCTTAATTGTCAAGTTAAGGGGCATATTTGATGAACATCGGCCTGCGCGAAAGAACTCGGATCCGCGAAATTGGCTAACAAGGGACCGCAGACGCCTAATCCCGACAAGGTTCCTCGGCCATTGGGACACTTGATTCGCGCGGGCGATCCGCAGGTCACCTACGACATCGCCTACAGAAGGCGGGGCGTCCGGGCTTGTCCGGCAACAGGCCCAGAAGCCGTCCGATCTCCACCGTCGCGTTCACGGCGGCGGTGGCCCGTCCCCTCACGATTGCGAGCTTACGGGCCTCATGCAACCAGCGGATCAGATCGGCGCCGTCCTGCCCGCCGTAAAACAGCTCGTCCGCCCGGCGGTCATAGGCGGCGGCCTGCGGCCCGGAATTGGGCGTCCAGACATACTCGCCGGTATTCGCGAGCAAGATCCGTGCTGCCTCATCCTGCACCTCGGGAGCGGCGCGCCTGAAGAGGGCGGCGAGCTCGTCATAAGACGGAATATCGTCAGGAAGGTCGGTCATGTTTTTGTCCGTTCGCCCCGTCGGCCTCTTCATCCTTTTCCTTTGCCGCGAGCCGCAGCAGCAACGCGATGCGGCGCGCCGCCTCGTTGTAGCTGCCGTCGAATTTTGCCGGCGGCGCCGGACTGCGTCCGGGCTTGTGCAGTGAAGGCGGCCGTCCGGGCTTGTCCGGCAACAGGCGCAGAAGCCGTCCGATCTCCACCGTCGCGTTCACGGCGGCGGCGGCCCGGCCCTTCTTGATTGCGAACTGACGGACGTCATTCAACCCGCTGATCAGACTCTCGATGCTCATCTCCACGGCCGTCGTGATGTCGGATTGCGCAAGTGGTTGGGAAGCCGCAGCGCCTCCTTGCGTCTTCGCACCGGCAGCCGCCTTGCGGGGCTTGCGACTGCGCCCGGGCTTTTTCGGTCGCGCCATCTTGCGCCTCCATTGTCGTTGCACGGCGTCTCGGCCGCATGGACTCCCTCCCCCCAATCGAAATCGGCTGTTGCCGATTTCGATCGCCCAGTTCAGTGGCCGAAACCCGCGTATACGCGGTTTCGGCTGGGGGAGGGTCGGGGTGGGGGGTCGTGCCATGGGGCACAGGCGTGCCAACGGGCTCGACCCCCACCCCCGACCCCTCCCCACAAGGGGGAGGGGAGGTGTTCGCGGCGCCGTCATTGCTGTTGAAACAGGATTTTGGGCGGGGGCGGGCGCCGACGATGTCGCCTTGACCAAGTCGAGGCCGCGGGATCAATCTTGACCAACTTGCCGCTGACTTTGGAAGTAGCGGCGGCGCATCTCGATTCCCAACGGGAGAGACAGCATGGCTTTGAGCCCGTAGCACGTAGGGCGCAATAGCGAAGCGTATTGCGCCGCCGACCTGCGGCGGATTACGGCTTCGCCTGATCCGCCCTACACGTGAGGGCGGCAAGATTCGTAGCCCGTAGCGCGTAGGGCGCAATAGCGAAGCGTATTGCGCCGCCGACCTGCGGCGGATTACGGCTTCGCCTGATCCGCCCTACACGTGAGGGCGGCAAGATTCGTAGC
>Ga0126383_10002880_pt1 | contig 11243 bp, 6 predicted proteins | sample PanSoiMetPlot_35_FD_96882 | JGI IMG/M metagenome (GOLD analysis project Ga0126383, IMG submission 96882) | Tropical forest soil microbial communities from Panama - MetaG Plot_35 | ecosystem: Environmental > Terrestrial > Soil > Tropical forest > Bulk soil | place: Panama | collected 2016-02-17
TCCCCACGACGGCGTAGCACCACCTCGCCGTACGGTCCCTCACAACGCTCGATCATCTGAGCCATCCCGTTCATACGGACCATCTTCTCCTGGCCGGTGGATATCCGGAGTCTCTGATCCACAGCCTCGTGAGCGGTTCGGCCCATGGGATCACTGGCCGTTCCGTCAGCTCGCGGAGGCTGAACGGACCGCCAGAAGAGGGCCGCACTGGCCGTATCCGAGGGCGATCTAGGCCGGGCCGTCGCCGCGTCCATGAGCCAGGCAGTGTTCGGCCCTGGGTCGGCTGCAATGGCTCCCAACGGCACGGACAGGGCCCCTCCGCGGGGCGGGTAGGGGCCTGTGACCTGGGCGCGCTCGGAGGACCCGAACCCCCAACCTCCTGATCCGTAGATCAACGCAGCCTGTCCGGCCAGTGCGCTGGAATCCAAAACCGCAGGCCAGAATCCGCCGGGTTTCCGGCACAGGCTTCTTGGTCCGCTGCTGTCCGGACAGTCCGTGAGAGAACTGTGAGGGATCCGAAGTTCAGCCGATGCCGAAGCGAGTTACTCGATCCAGCCGAGTTCCTTCATGGCCCAGCCCGCGTTCCAGATCTTGGTCATGTGGCTGATCTTGCCGTCCTCGAACTCCATCACGTAGACGTAGTCGCTGCTGGTGCTCTTGCCGGTCGGGGGCATCGGGCCGCCCTCGCCGCTGTGGGTGCCTGAGAACACGGCGTGGGCGCAGACGTTATTGCGCTCATGGTCGGTAGCAAAGGACCTGACCGCGTAGCTTCCGTCCGGGACGAACCCGAGCAGGCCCTTCATCCACTCGGTGTACTGCTGGAGCGTCTGCAGGTCGGCGAGCGGTTCCGCCTGGGCGGCGAAGCTCGCGTTTGGCTGACAGTAGGCGCTGCACACGGCCCAGCCCTTGCCCGTCTCGCAGGCGTCGAAGAAGGCCCGTGCCGTCTCGGTGATGGACTCGGTGGTAGTGGACATGGCGTCCTCCCCCTCTTGCCGACTCCGGGGGCCCACGGTTGTGAAGCAAAGGAGTTAGGCCGATGCACTCGCTCCTTAAACCCCCAGCGTGAGGCGACTCTACGCCCCGAAAGAGCGAGCGGCAACGAGGGGGAACAGCCACACCGCGGGGACGCGACCCTCGACATCCTGACACCGTACGGTCACCTCTACCCCCGCCGATATGGACCGCCACGCCGTCTGCCGGAAGTGAGGCGTCGCATGAATCTGACCTGGAGCGCACTGATCAGCCGGGGCAGACCCCGGTCTGGCTACTGATCGGCGGGGGCGCACCTGTCCGCCGTGTCAACGGCCGTCGGCTCTATTGACGCGGTAGCAGCGACCGGGACAATCACGAGCCGAATGATTAGCAAGTCCGCGGGCCGCTACGACGCCGCGTTCACCCAACGCACCTACGTCCACGCGAGCGACCCGACCTGGAGCAAGGCCCGCAGGGTTCTCGCCTGCATTCACAAGATCGCCTAACAAGCTGTGAGAGATCGTGAGAGGCCAAGCCTCACAGCGACGAAACGGGCCGCCTGTCACACCGGAGAAACGACCCTGGCCTGCGGAGATGTGGCGCGCTCGGAGGGACTCGAACCCCCAACCTTCTGATCCGTAGCAAGATCAAGGCCGTCCAGTGTCGTCCACCATCGCGCCATTCGCAAGTTGGACGCGCTGTGTCACGGCACGTTCGTGTTCAAGGACGGTCAGGTCGAGTTCGGCGGCGAGACCACCTTCCACGAGCCGTTCACGGTCGGGGTCACCGGCGGCAGCGGCGCCTACCAGAATGTCGGCGGGCAGATCACAGTGGTACGCACTCTGCCGCACAGCAGCACCGACGTGGAAACGCTGCGGCTGGTCTTCTTCGAGACCGGTTAGGAGGGGTTCGGCGGAACCAGCGGCGAAACTGGGACGAAGGCTTGGCCGACGCCGTCGCCTCCGACCGCTTCCTTATCAGCCGCTGATGTCCCCTGTGGTGACGCCCGTTCTGGGCGGAAGGCGTTCGCCGTCGGCCTGCTGAACCTGTCCAATCTCCGCCGTGCGCTCTATTCCAACGATGACGCTGGCGCGAGGGTCCTCGATGAGTTGCGAGGAGCGCAGCCGCACGACCCACGATGAACACTCGCTTGTCAGGAAAGCTCACGCGCTTCTGACGTGTTCATCTCGGTGATTTGCCTGCGGGTGGCCGTCCGCCAACGTCCACAGGCGGCCGCTGACGGCCTACGCGATCGTCACTTAGTTGGTCACTCAGGCACGTCGTGCCGGCTACAGGCCGTGTGGACTGTCCAACTCACCGGTGAGATGCTATGCGCTAGGTGGGCCATGGCCAGGCTGACGTGGAGAATCGTGACGCTGCCGTGCGTGGCAGCGGTACTTGCTGGCTTGATGATCGCGGGCTGCGAGAGCGTTCGGTTGACGAGTGAGGGGTCGGCGGCCGCCGTGCCTAGCTCGGCGGTCCCGGCCTCGGCAATCCCCCGGCTGAAAGTGATCGCTGACCAGCTCGCGACGGAGAACGGCGACACTGTCCTGTCGTGGATATCGGCCGTGGTCACGACCCAGGAGAAGGCGGAGGCCTCCGCCATTCCCGGCTCCTTCGCGCCGATTGGCAGAAAGACCGTCGCGTACTTGGTGACGATGAAGGGGCATTTCAAGTGGGGGGGTTCCAGGCCAGTGGCGGGAGGTGTGTCAACAGGCCGCTACCTGTCGCTAGTGATCCACGCCAAGACCTTTAAGGTGGACGCTATCGGCCTCAGCCCCACGCCGCCTCCGGTTGCCCCTCCCAGCCTCGGGCCGGTGACCTGGCTCAAGCGTTAGGCGCGGCAGGGATGGCAGTTCACCGTTCCGGACGCTGTTACTGCAAACTGACAGAATCCTCTGTTCCGTAGACTGTGCCGCGCGCATCCGTAACCTGGGCACTTGGCTGCTGGCCTGCCAGGATTGTTCTCATCAGCACGTGTTGTCTTCCATCGTTGTGCGGTGTTGTGTGGCCAAGATCAGGCCACCCTCGTACCCGTGCTGAGTGGCGGTCGGACACTGAATCGCCGGTGAGTCCGGAGCCTCCGGAAACCCCGGCGGTTCACCCTGGCCTGTCCGTTAATGGGCGTCTAGCGGATACGCGATGCCAAGCCCACCGGCCCTGGCGCGCCTGGCCCTCGGCCCGGCAGGAAAGCAGCCGCCGCGGTGCCGGGCACCTGCTACCTGTTGCCCGGGAATTGAGCAACCGTTGCTCAGGCGGCCACCGGGGCGGTGGCTTACAACGGTGTGAACGGGTGCCAACCTCAAGCAGGCCAAGGCCGCAGTCCAGCAGCCCGCCGGGGGTTCGGGCGGTCGGCCTGGGTCCCCACCGCAACTACGTCGGCCGCTCCGGTGACTGGCCAGTACCACCACGGGATCTAGAACGGACAGATTCACATGTATCTGCAGGAAGTCCTAGGACAACAACGTCATGAAGAAAGGCTGCAAGCGGCCCAGCGGTACCGCGTCGTGTCGCAGGTTCGTGCCCTCAGACGTGAGCAGCGCAGGCTGGTCCGGGCCCAAAGTCAGATGAGCATGGCCCGCGCCCGGGCTCGGCGGATCCGGCTGGAACTCGAGGCAGAAACCTGACCGGCCATGGCCGGGCCCACTGGCAGAACCTCACGCAAATGACCACAGGGTCCCGCGATAGGCGAACGGCCACTGGGTGCTGAAACGCGGGCCGGGCTGTCCTGGCCTGCGGGCTTTCCGGTGACGGTCGTTGCCCGCGCCTGTCGCCTGCTCGCCTGCCGTGCGATGTGAGCCGGATCGGGATGAGGACGGCCCGGAGCCAAGCTCGTGACCTGGGAACTTAGTGGCGCGCTCGGAGGGACTCGAACCCCAGCCTTCTAACCCGTAGAGAGATACTTGCACATCCCTTACCAGCCCATACGGCTGATGAACTGGTGCGATGCTGCTCAGCGATGCGCAGCAAGTGGCGCCGTTGAGCGCCGTTGTGCGGCCAGAATGCGGCCAGCGCGGGCGGCCTGACCCGGGCCGAGATCCAGACCGACCAGGCCAACGCCGCGATGCACGTCGCTGAGCAGCAGTCGACCTCGTTAACAGGCCAAGAGCCTGGCAGTCCTGCCAGTGGTGGCTGACGGGGGTTCTACGCTGTCCAGATGCGCAGACCGATCGACCCGACCGCGGAGGGCCGCCGGGTCCGCTACGAGCTGGCGGCCAGCGCCTGGCTGAGGGGCTGCACATCCTGGCCGCGCTCGACCTGCCCGGTACCTGCCAGTGACAGCCATACGTCTTGACCCGAAGGTGTGCTGACCACCATCGACGGGCGGAGGCATGCGATAGCGCCGGGCAGGCCCTGGCCGGGGGGGTGCGAGACCGGCGGGCAGTCGTAACAGTGAACTCCCGCTATGGAATTTGATCACGGGCTGGCCACCGGGTGTGAGAGTGGCGCCTTGAATCCGTCGCCTATCAGGGCGCTGGCGGCAGTTCCTCGATCTGCTTCTTGGTGAGGTTGAGCAGGATTCCTTCATCGGCCCTGGTCATGGCACTGACGGGAATGGCGACTTCCTTGCGCCCCCAAAAATGCCCCTCGCGGAGCAGGACGTGAGTCACCTGGCGGTCGTCTGGATCGACGAGGAAACCATGCACCTGCCCGATCTCGCCATCGAGGGCATGGACGTGGTCGCCGGGCCGGACCTCTGCCTCGCCCACTGGAACAACGTCCTCGACCGTGATCCGCGCCGGCCGTGGTATTCCCATGGGTGGGTGGCCGGTCGGGGTCGGGATCCCTATGCCGCGGCCTTCCACCATTTCTGTCTCCTCGGCGGGTTCGAGCCGGTCGAACTCGGCCATGGTGCAGCGCAGTTGGATGCCGCCGACCGTGGTGTCGACCAGGTCCACGGGAACAAGCCGACCGGGCTGATTGCGGTGCTTCGGCTGGACGACCAGGTGCGTGACCGTGCGAGCGGCCGGATCGATGATGATGCGCCGCACCTCGCCGCCCACGCCGTCTGAGCAGCTTGCTTGCGCCCCGATCAGGAACTCTGTCTCCCCTGCCATTGTTGCGTATCCCTTCCGGCCTAGCTCGGGCCCTGGTTTCGTCCGGACGGCGGGCGCGGAATGGCCGCACTCGCAGGCAGTTTCCTGTGAGCTGTCACGTGCTGCCGCGTACCGAAGCGTAGCCTCGCGCCCTGCCAGCGGTCACTCCCCGATCATGGAGGCGTGGCGCAACCGTGGGTCATGCCAGCATCACCACGACGCTGGACCTGCACGGGCACTTGTATCCCGGCGAGATGGACCGCTACGCCGAATCGCCTGAACGAGGCCGCCGGATGGCTGATGCGGCCAAAATGCGGCTAGACGGCACCGGCGGTGAGATCGACCCGGAAGGTTCACCGCGCTGAGCTGGGAAGACGTTGGCGCGCTCGGAGGGACTCGAACCCCCAGCCTTCTGATCCGTAGCAAGATCAGAACTGTCCAGGGTCGTCCACCCTCGCCCGGATCACCTGGCCGCACTGCTCGGGGCGTTACAGCAATTCCAGCCGTGTCCATGCTCATCCATAGCCGTTGTTAGCATCTGCGTTAGCAAGATCCACTACGGCGCGGCTGGTTTGACCGCTTGCTTGCAAAACACGTCCCGGCTATCGGATGCCGTCGCTCACCTGGGCTAATCGTCACTGGCGCGGCGGCTGCTATCGGCCCGTGTCGGACTCTGTTGTGGTCACCCTTGGTGGTCAGCTACCGCAGGCTTGGCCTCTTCGTCCCTCAGCTGTGTCGGAGGTCATCCCGCTGCGCCGCTTTTGGTCTTCGGTCGTCAGCGCCAGCGACTTGGCGATGCCAGTCGCGGAATCCGGCCGCGCCAGCTGTTGTCCGGCGGGCAGCAGGGGAGCGTGCTGTGATAACTCTGGGCTTTGTCAAGGAGGATCCAAAGCTGAGGCCATGGTGCTGCTGCTGAACTCTCCTTAGCGTCTATAGTATTCTGCCGAAAGATACTCGCCCCGGTGCGCATCTCTTTCAGAGGGTGGTGCCAGACCTCCAGCACCCACTTTAGTGGGACTACCCTCCGACGTGTGAACATCGCCATGTTATCGAAAACTCCGAGGGTTCGATAGATCAGGCGATAATCCAATTCGTCTTCCGGGATAACGTGAGTCTGGGACATGTTACGGATCAGCCATCTTCCACGATGGAGATCGTCGGACATGAGCGTGGTGTAAATTTCCCGATAGGCTGCACGCTGCGCTTGCCTTCGTTGCAAGACTACAGTTACCAGCGATACGACGACAGCCAACGCCGCAATTGTAATGGCTATGAGGCCCTTCGAGGCTTGGAACCAATTCATGGAACAACGATACTTCTACAGTCGGTGAACGGAGGCTGGGATGTGATCCAGTTCGCGATCGCGTTTGCGGGGCTCTGGCCGGGCCAGCGTGCTTCCTCGCTTGCTGCAGGCGCCGTCTTGTTCTGGCACGGCCGAACTTGGCAGCGGCTATCGCCAAATTGTGATCGCCAAGCTCGGCCTCTTCGTCCCGAAGCCAAGTACTAGGCCAAGCTGCCAGGGCCGTCGCACGCTTGACCTGGGGCGTGGTGTCCACCGTTGTCCACCAGCGTCCGTGGTTGGTCGTGGTGGAAGTTACTCACTTGGTTACTCGGCACCGCGCTGGGCGCAGTTCACCCGCTCGGGGTGAGGAAACGGCTGGTAAAGCGGGGGTAACGTGCTCCTGGCATTGTGCGTGGATCAAGCCGTGCTGTCCAGCTTGCTGTGGCGGGGGAAGCTGATAGCCGGGCGTGGCTTTCCCTACCTGGACCGCACGGCAGGTCCAGGACAACCAAGGAGGAGCCATGCCCAAGTTCGCACTCATCGGCGCCGCCCTGGCGCTGCTGGCAGGCAGCACCGCCGCGATGTCCATCGCGTCCGCATCCGCCGCGCCCAAGCACGCGGCGGACGATTCGGTCAAGGTGCTGCACCTGATCAGCCACCAAAAGTCTCTCCAGGTGATCGACATTGGCAAGAGGGGCCTGAGCCCGGGCGACCAGCTGATCGAGACCACGCTCGACTTCCAGCACGGCAAGCCGGTTGACCGCAGCGTCATCAACTGCGTCTATACCACGGTCAATTTCACGACCCGCAAGCTCGACGTGCTGTGCCACGGGGCCATGATCTTCAACAACGGGCAGGTCGAGATCCAGGGTGAGACCAACTTCCACACGCCCTTCACGGTCGCCGTCACCGGCGGCACCGGCGCCTACCAGAACGTCGGCGGGCAAGTTACTGCGGTCCGGACGATTCCCCACACCACCACCGATGTGCTGACGCTGCGGCTCGTCTTCTTCGAGACCGACTAGTCCGTCGCTGCGGCCGCTTCGCGGCGACGACTGAACGGCCCAAGAGGCCGCGGAATCTGCCCAGCGTACGCCCCGCCGCTGTTTACAGACCGCCCGTTTCTGGCTGGCCGGTACCCTGTCCGGGATCGGCGAAAGCTAATCGCGCAACGATGCGATCAGCTGATCCGTAGAGTGTGCCACCCACAGTTATAACCTGGTACATGCCGACTCACCTGCCCAGACGGCTATCGTCAGCTTGCGTCGTTGCGCCCTATTGCGCGTTGCTGTCCGGCCAGAATCCGGCCACCGCTCCGCGCGGCGTGCTCGAAGCTGAGACCCCGGACTGGACAATCGAGGGAACGTCAGCCCGGGGTCCTTGATGGCCCCCAGGTCAGGTACGGGGGCAACCCAGCCGGGGGCCGGGGGAAGGGTCTAGAGCGACACTACGCCCGCTTGAATCGCCATACAGGGACTTTGACTGAGTCATTTGACGATCACCGCGATGCAGCAGACCTTCGCCAACCGCTCTGCCAGCCCTCCGGGGTCGCTAGGGCAGCAAACCGCCTCACTGAAAAGCGGAAGGTCGGCGGTTCGACCCGCCCCTGACCACCACCTCTGACCAGTGTAAACGCCCCGTCCATGATCGTGGCCGGGGCGTTTCTGAGTCGGGCGGTCTCAGTTTTGGTCCAGCAGAAGTGGGCTGTAGCCGCGGTGGCGCGAAATCCGTGGACCGCTGGGGGAACAATCGCCCAGGCCTGGAGCAGCTCAGCTCAGCGCCGAACTGGGCGCCAGACCGCTGACCGTCGGTGTTGCGGCGCCTAGTCCACCTCCGGAGGCGGACGTATGATGTTCTGGCCGCGCGGTTGAGGGGACCGGTGGGTTTTCTGACCGGTGTGGTTGGCGTCGATCTGGATGAGGGGCCTGGATCTGGTGGCCACGCGGACGCTCATGTTCTTGTTCGCCGGCATCGGTGTTTCGGCCGCAATGGTGCCGCGGGCGGGGGCCGGTTATTGCCGGCTGGCCGGGGCGGACCTGGCGGGATATGGCCGGTAACCCGGGACTGCTGACCAACCTGCCGGCTCAGGTGTCGAGCTTCATCGGCCGGGAGGCCGAGCTGGCCGAGGTGCGCGCCCTGGTGGGCGGCTCACGGCTGGTCACGCTCACTGGCGCGGGCGGGGCGGGCAAGACCCGGCTGGGTCTGCAGGTGGCGGCCGGGCTGGCCGACGGCGCCGGGGACGGGGTGTGGTTCGCCGACCTGGCCCCGCTAGCCGACCCGGACCTGGTCGCGGTGACCGTGGCCGATGTGCTGGGCGTGCGCCAGGAGCCGGGCCGCCCGGTGCTGGACACGGTGGAGGCGGCGGTGGGTGGGCGGAGCCTGCTGGTACTGCTGGACAACTGCGAGCATGTGATCGGGGCGTGCGCCAAGCTGGCCGACGCGCTGCTGCGGGGCTGCCCGAACCTGGCGCTGCTGGCCACCAGCCGCGAGCCGCTGAGCATCGGCGGGGAACGGGTGTACCGGGTGCCGTCGCTGGGCGTCCCGGCCGACGGCGATGACGCCGGAGCGATCTGGGCGAGTGAGGCGGTACGGTTGCTGGCCGACCGGGCCGCCGCGCAGGGGGCGCCGCTGGCTGAGGATGAGGAGACCGCCGCGGTGGCGAGGGGGATATGCCGGCGGCTGGATGGCATCCCGCTGGCAATCGAGCTGGCCGCAGCGCGGCTGCGGGTGATGCCGGCCGCGGAGCTGGAGGCCCGGCTGGATGACCGGTTCGCGTTGCTGACCGGGGGGTCGCGGGCCGGGCTGGCGCGGCAGCAAACGCTGTGGGCCATGGTGGACTGGTCCTGGGAGCTGCTGGCCGGCGCGGAGCGGGCGGTGCTGGCCGCCCTATCGGTCTTCGCCGGGGGGTTCGGCCTGGCCGCAGCCGAGGCGGTCGCCGCGGGCCCGGCCGTGCCCGCCGCCGGGGTGGCCGGGCTGCTGGGTGCGCTGGTGGACAAGAGCCTGGTGCAGTTCGGGGATGCGGGCGCCGGCCCGGACCGGTACCGGTTGCTTGAGACCGTCCGGCAGTACGCGGCCGGGCAGCTGGACGCGCTGGGCCCAGCGGTAGCGGACGGCGTCCGGCTGGCCCACCGCGAGTACTACCTGGCCCTGGCCGAAGCGGCCGCCCCGCAGCTGGTGGCCGCCGATCAGGCCGCCTGGCTGGACCGGCTCGATGCCGAGCTGGGCAACCTGCGCGCCGCCATCACCTTCAGCCAGGCTCAGCCCGACCCGGCATCGGGCCTGCGGCTGGCGGCCGCGTTGCACATGTACTGGGCGGTACGCGGGCACGCCGCCGAAGGCGCCGGCGTGTTGCGGGCGCTGCTGGACGCACCGGAGGCCCAGGAAGCGACGCTGCCGCGCGCCCGGGCGCTGGCCGCGGCGGCTCACATCCTGGACAAGACGAGCGGTTACGCGATCGCCGGCGACTACTGCCAGGAGGCGCTGGCCATTGCCCGCGCCGCCGGGGATGAGTACCTGGTCGCCGACCTGCTCTATAAGCGAGCCTGGGTCCTGCTGCGCCAGGGGCAGACCGGCGCCGCGCTGCCGCTGATCGAGCAGGGCCTGGGCCTGGCCCAGCGCCTCGGCGAACCCCACCTGACCGCCCGCCTGATCTCTGCCCGTTCGTATGCCGCGTACGTTGTGGGCGATCCTGCGAGCGTCCGTGATGCAGCCAAGGCCCTGCCGCTCTTCCGCCAGGCCGGTGACAGGCAAATGGTAGGGGCGACGCTGGGCAACCTCGGCTACCACGAGCTGGCGGCCGGCGACCTGGACGCCGCCCGCACCCACCTGACCGAGTCGCTTGACATCGCCCGCGCGCTCAACGACCGCGACGGCATCACCTACCAGGCGTTCAACCTCGGCCTGGCCGAGTACCTCGGCGGCTCACCGGGCGCCGCCGGGGCCTGGTTCGCCGAATCACTCGACCTGGCCAGGCGCATGGGGATGGTGCGGCAAACCGCCTACGCGCTGACCGGCTTGGCCATGGCTGGCCACGGCGAGGCCGGCCCGGGCTGGTCTGCCCAGCTGCACGGCACAGCCGACCAGGCCCTGGCGGACCTGGGTGAAACCCTCGAGCCGCTGGAGAGTCGGCTCGCCGACCTGGACCGCCAGCGGCTGCGCGCCGCGATGGGCGCCGATGCCTTCGAGGCCGAATACGCCGCGGGCCGCATTCTCGACCTGGCGCGCGCGGCTCACCAGGCCCTGCAAGGACTAGAGGCGGGGCGCAAGGCGCCACGCGCGGGTGCGCGCGGGAACGAACCGGACACCACCGTATCGGGTGCGGCCGTTGGGGCGCTGACGCCTCGCGAGCTCGATGTGCTCAGGCTCGTCGCGCAGGGACTGAGCAACCCGGACATCGCTCAGCGGCTTGTGCTGAGCGAGCACACCGTCCACCGGCACCTGGCCAACATCCTCCGCAAGCTCGATCTCTCCTCCCGCGCCGCGGCCGCGGCTTGGGGTACGCGCGCCGGCCTCATCTGACCACGGACTTGTGGCGCGGTTCCTTTGACCTGGCCTCGGGCGCGTACCGGTGACGAGGAGGCGGAAGGGCTGGCGCATGGCTGGCTCCTGAGGATCGGCGGAGAGGTGCCTCACCCGATAGCTGCCAGAACCCCGGAGGGCGGCGGGACCGTCAACCAGGTTGACCGGCCCGCCGCCCGTAGGCACGATCCGAAGCGGTGAGGCACCCACGGCTGCTGTAGAGGCGCCAAGGTGAGAGCGGCTAACCGTCCAGCAGCGTGGCCAGGTTCGAGACGGCCTGGGCGTCGGTGGTCCACTGGTCGGCGTTGATTCCCGCGGTGGGGTCCCAGTAGACGTGGTGCACGTTGCCGTCGCGGCCCACGTAGAACACGTGCTGCTGCTGGTGAAGCGCTAGCCCGATCTCGGCCGCCCAGTGGCCGTTCTGGTCATAGGAA
>Ga0126383_10002881_pt1 | contig 11242 bp, 9 predicted proteins | sample PanSoiMetPlot_35_FD_96882 | JGI IMG/M metagenome (GOLD analysis project Ga0126383, IMG submission 96882) | Tropical forest soil microbial communities from Panama - MetaG Plot_35 | ecosystem: Environmental > Terrestrial > Soil > Tropical forest > Bulk soil | place: Panama | collected 2016-02-17
AGCGGCGATTTAGGCATTTCAATCGCCACATCCAGCTCGCGGCGGTGACCAATATCGATGATCTCGCAATCCGGATCGCCGGCTCTGTCCACGGCGCGAGTGCCGACGAGGAAACGCGCTACTTCTTCGATCGGTTTCTGCGTTGCGGATAAACCTATTCGCTGTAGCGGAGCTTGCACTAGCGCGGCCAAACGTTCGACGCTTAGTCCGAGGTGCGCGCCGCGTCGGTCATCCACTACCGCATGAATCTCATCCAGAATCAGCGTGCGCGCCGTTCGCAACATGCCCCGGCCGGATTCCGACGTCAGAAGAAGGTAAAGCGATTCTGGTGTAGTAACCAAAATGTGCGGCGGTTTTTTGATCAACGCCCGTCGTTGCGCAGCAGTCGTATCGCCGGTGCGCACTTCAGCGCGCACATCAATCTCGCGGCTGTTTGCTTCGCCGAGTAACGCGCGAATCCCGGACAGGGGTTCCTGAAGGTTTTTGCGGATGTCGTTGCTCAACGCCTTGAGCGGCGAGACGTAAACGACTTGCGTTTCATCGCGCAAATGATCTTTCGCGGCCTGTCGAAACAATGCATCGAGTGAAGCGAGAAACGCCGCCAGCGTTTTGCCCGAGCCGGTCGGCGCGGAAATCAACACATGCCTACCAGATTGAATGGCCGGCCAGCCATACATTTGGGGTTCGGTCGGTGAACCGAACTTTTCTTCAAACCACCGCGCAACCGCAGGATGAAATCGCAAGGACTGCATGGAAAGCAAAGAAGCGGAATAAGAATTTAGACAGCGTCAACAGAAAGAAAAGCTGCGGCAGTTTCTGTAGCCGCGCCTCTGTGAAACGCGCGGCGTGCACATTCGAAACATCTCTGCAATGCGCGTCGCACAGCGAAGCGACTACAGGTGCGTTCTTAGCGCGATCACTTCTCCCAACATCCGAAGGCTGTCGCGGAAAAAATTAACCTTGCTGCCCTCGGCATGGTTCCAACGCACTGGAACTTCGCGGATGCCCAAACCGGCGAGGTGCGCCAAGTAAAGCAGCTCCACATCGAACGCGAACCCCTGGATCCGGGCCGTTTCGAGAAATGGCCGACAAGCGTCGAGGCGAAACGCTTTGAATCCGCACTGGGTATCCCAAAACGGCAGGCCGGTGGCAAGTCGCACGAGCAAATTGAAGACGCGGCCAGCCTGCTCGCGCCGCCACGGTTGATGAACTCCGATCAAGCTGCGGTCCAGAGCGCGCGAGCCAAATGCGATATCCACTTCGCCATTCGCGATCGGTCCGATCAGCTTCGGCGTCTCCTCAAGCGGTGTCGAAAGATCAGCGTCGGAAAAAAGCCCGATCGGTCTTTGCGCGGCAAGCAATCCTGAACGGACTGCCGCGCCTTTCCCGCGATTCGGAAAATTTTCCAGCAAACGTGTGGCGATCTGGACGGACTTTAATCTTTCACGCGCGATTGCCCCAGTAGCGTCCGTTGACCCGTCGTTCACGACGATCAGTTCGCTCTCCGGCGCGTTGGCCGCGAGATAATCGAGCGTGAGGCGCAGCGTTTGACCAATCCGCGCCTCTTCATTGAAACACGGAATGACGATGGAGAACGGCGGAAGCATCACTTTGTCATTCCGAGCGAAGTCGAGAATCTCTAATTTTGACAGCCAGAGATGCCTCGACTTCGCCCGACATGACAATCCCTACCGGTAAATGTCGACGACAAACTTGCCGTTCGGATCGACGTAGCCGCGATACATGCCGTTTGTATTAAATGGCAGGGCGATGTCGCCGTTTCTATCGATTGCGATCAAACCGCCGGTGCCGCCGAGCTTCTTCACTGCATCCAGAGCCGTCTGCGCCGCTTCCTGCAGTTTGATCCCGCGATATTGAATCAGCGCCGAGACTTCATGCGCCGCTGCGGCACGAATAAAATATTCGCCGTCGCCGGTACAGGACACCGCGCAAGTTTGATTGTTCGCGTAAGTGCCGGCCCCGATTACGGGTGTGTCGCCGATTCGCCCGGGTAGCTTGTTTGTCGTTCCGCCGGTCGAAGTCGCCGCCGCCAAATTACCGTCCTTGTCGAGCGCAACGGCACCGACTGTACCGTGTCGATCTTGATCGGTAATCAGAAAGCTTGTTCCCGCGCCGCTCGCGCGATTCTTTTCGGCAGCTTTGATTTTCTGCAGAGCGTCCCAGCGTTCCTGCGTGAAAAAATACTTTTGGTCCACGAGTTCGATCCCGTTCGCTTTTGCGAACGCTTCCGCACCCGCGCAATCGAGCATAACGTGCGGTGATTTGTCCATGACCAGCCGGGCGAGATCGATTGGATTTCTGATGTGCTTCACGCTGCCAACTGCACCCGCTCTGAGTGTCCTTCCGTCCATGATGGACGCGTCCATCTCGTTTGTGCCGGCGCTGGTAAAAACAGAACCGCGGCCCGCATTGAAGTGCGGATCGTCCTCGAGAACGCGCACAGCCGCTTCGGTCGCATCGAGACTTGAGCCGCCTTGCTTAAGAATTTCGTAACCAGCGCCCAGTGCCCGCTCAAGTCCAGCGCGATATTCGCGCTCCTTTTCCGGCGTCATTTTGCTGCGCTCAATCGTTCCGGCGCCTCCGTGGATCGCGAGTCCAATCTTTTTTGTTTCCATGTTTGAGTTGTTCTCGGGACGTTTTTCCGCTGCCGCTGCCACAGACGGCACCGTTTGCTGTGCAAGCACGGACGCCGCTGCATTAAAGAGCATGAAAGCAAAGAAGCAATTCGCTGCGCAAGCCCCGGCAATTGTCATGGACCCAAATTAACCGGCTGGCTTGCGGAATGTCGAAGGGTTTCATCCAAGAGTTAAGCTAGACGGGGTACCTGTAGCCGTCGCCCTGTGGGCGACGTGATGCCTGCGCTTCAAACATACCGGCGCCGCGCTTCTCATAGGGAAGCGGCTACAGCAATCAAGTTTGCGCTTTTCCCCATTGCGAAGTGAGGCAACTTCTCGTCCATGGCTAATGCTGAAACACGGCGCACCGGCCCGGGACCATTCGAGGTCGTTGAGATTGAGCGCACTTTCCTGCGCGAGGTTGGCAGCGTGTTCTGGTTCATCGTAAACACGTTCCAGGAAACGCTCGAGCGCGTGCAACAGGGGCGCGTCCCATTCCGAGCAGCGAGCTTTTTCCGCCAGAGCGTACGCGCCGGTGTGGACTCGGTGCCGCTGGTCGGCCTGGTCTCGTTTTTCCTCGGGCTGACCATGGCCCTGTTAACTGGGTATCAGTTGCAACGTTTCGGAACGGAGCGGCTGATTCCTGGCCTGGTGGCCATTGCTTTTACCCGCGAGCTCGGGCCTTTGCTTACCGGAATCATGCTTGCCGCGCGGATCGGCGCCGCCTTTACAGCGGAACTGGGCACCATGCAGGTTAACGAGGAAGTCGAAGCCATTGAGGCGATGGGCATCGGCCCGCTACGGTTCCTAGCCGCGCCACGAATGCTCGCACTGTTTCTCCTGATGCCGTGTCTCTCCACAGTGTCGAACATCGCAGCGGTGTTCGCGAGCAGCCTAGTTTGTAAAGCATATTTCAGTATCGCATTTCCCTACTTCCTCGATTTGGTGAAAGATTCACTGCTCATTCGCGACATAATCACCGGCGTATTGAAGAGCTTCATGTTCGGTCTGCTCATCGGCGCGATTGCCTGTTATCGGGGCCTGACAGTCAAGGGCGGCGCGGCTGGGGTCGGCAACAATACCACTTCGAGCGTGGTGACCGCTATCACCACCGTGATCGGTTTCGATACGGTTTACAACGTTGTTTACACCAACTTTTACCCCGTGTGAGCACGGCGTCGCCCATGGTCGAGCTGCGCAACGTGCACATGGAGTTCGCGAAAAAAAACGTGCTGGAGGGGGTATCACTTGACGTGCAGCCTCAGGAGCGCCTGGTGATCATGGGCCAAAGCGGCAGCGGCAAAAGCACGATTCTGCGCTTGATCCTCGGCATACTTCGACCGAACGCCGGGGCGATCCGTTTTAAACAATTTGAAATCAACCGGCTACAGCGCAAGAAACTTCAGCAGGTGCGCCAGCGCATCGGGATGGTTTATCAATATTCGGCGCTGTTAAGCTCGCAGACGGTTCGCGAGAATGTGGCGTTGCCGCTGGAAGAGCTTACCGAAAAGTCGCGCAGCGAGATTGACAAAATCGTTGATGAAAAACTGGAGCTAGTGGGAATGCAGGACGCAAAGGACCTGCTGCCCGACGAACTCAGCGGCGGCATGCGCAAACGCGTGGCCCTTGCGCGCGCGCTTGTGCTCGAACCCGAGTTGATCCTGCTGGACGAGCCTTCGGCGGGCCTCGACCCAGTCATTGCCTCGGTCGTTGACGAATTGATTATCAGCCTCACGGAAAAATCGAAGGTCACATCAGTCACCGTGACGCACGAAATGGAAAGCGCCTTTCGCATCGCCACGCGAATGGCTATGTTGTACGACGGGAAGATTATTGAAGAAGGCGAACCCGAAGAATTTAAACGATCCAAGAACCCGGTAGTCGCACAGTTCTTGAGCGGCAGCACTGAAGGGCCGATTCTGGAAGGAAGCCTCGATGCAATTAGAAAGAAATGAAATTCTGACTGGCCTGCTGGTGATCGGCACGATCGCAGTGATCGCGTTCCTTCTGGTTTTGCTCGGCGCTCCGGGATTGTTCCGGCCGCTGGTGACCTACCGGGTGTACTTTGATAACGCCGCCGGAATTAAACCCGGCGCGGTGGTGATGCTGGCGGGTCGCAAGATTGGTCAGGTCCTGAAACTGTATTCACCGGTCTCGCCTGCCGAAGAAAAACAGGCGCAGCAAGCCGCGGCGGCTTTTCACCCACCTGAACCCGGTGCGAGTCCCGCTCCATCTCAGCGATTCGAAGTGCGCGTCGATGTGCAAGTGGACAAGAACGCGAAAGTCTACCGCGACGCCAGGGTCCAGATGATGCAGCTCGGATTGTTAGGCGACATGGCAATTGATTTCACCCAGGGCACCCAAGAGTCCGGCCGCGCAAAACATCGCGAAACATTCGCAGGCGAACGCACACCTGATCTAGGCGAAGCAGCGGCGCAAATGCTGGAGGTCATCAAGCCGGTGGCCTCCGAAGCGACCAACACGATGAAAGACCTCCAACAGACCGCGGACAATATCAATAAACTCACCGACGAAAACTCGGAACTGAAACTCGCTCTCAACCAGTTCAAAACCTTCGGCGAACACCTTTCCGACCTGACCGCACCCGACAGCGCGCTCTCCCATTCGCTTACCAACATCGAAAAAATCAGTACCAGCCTCACAGACAACGACAACATTGAGGTAACCCTGCGAAACCTGCGGAATTCATCCGAGAAACTGAAGCTCGCCGTAACAGATCTCGGGCCGGCCGGCGAGAACATCAAGCAATTCAGCGAAACAATAAAAACTCAGCCCTGGCGTTTGATCTGGCCCACGACAAAAAACTATCCCGAAGCGTCACCCACGCCCGCTATCGCCCGAGAGGGAACAATCACTGTGCGCAAAACCGCGCGAGCAAAGCCTCGTCCCCGCGCAAGCCCCACCACACGTACGAGCAGCCGATAGCTAGGTCTGTGACCGTCGTAAATATCGCGCGTAAAAACTCGATCAGCGCGCCCAGCGGTCGCGCCCTACCATTACGGCCCGTAGCTTTTGGTGAATTTCTTTCGCGATTCTGGTTCCGGTTCGGTCGGTCCGGTAGGAGGTGATTGCTCCGGTGCGCCTGACGTCGATTGTTCCGCGGGCTGTGTAGGCGCGGGTTGAGACGCTTCGGGCTGTGCGGGCCGCTCCGGTCCCGCACCCGAGGCTTCGACGTAGGCCATTTGCAAATTGGAAAGCGCGTTGCGCAGGACCGTCGTCTCTTCGTTCGTCAGGTTGCCGCGCGTTTTCTCCTGAATCATCTCCAGCTGGTCGATGAACATCCGGGCTAAATCCAAATTGATTTCGGGTTCGCCTGTTTTTGGATTTGGGATTTGACCGAGGAACAGCGCAGCGTTTTGCGCGTGCATCATCACGAACTCGATGAAGCGCTGTGTCATCTCACCGGTCTGAACGGTTTTTTGGACTTCAGGCATATGTTATTTCTGTTTCGCGGCTGGCGAGCTCTCCGGTTTGCCCGTCGTAGACCCGGCGGAGCCGCGGGGCCGCACGGTTGCTAAAACATACGGTTGATCCCGGAAATATTTCGAGGCCACTTTCTTGATGTCATCCAGCGTGACGGCGTTCACGTCGTGCTCAAGCTGCTTGTAGTAATTGAAGCCGAGGCCGTAAAGCTCGTCGAGCGCGCTATGATAGCCGAACGCGTCGTTGCTTTGGTTGGCGATCTCTTGTTGGCCGATCAATTTCTTTTTCGCGCGCTGTAGTTCTTCAGGAGTAAGGCCCTCACTCGCGAGCTTGTGAATTTCGTCGAGCAACGCGGCTTTCACCGGCTCGATCTTCTGGGGATCGGTGCCTAAATAGAACGCAAACAGTCCCGGCACGAGCCCCTGCATCTCGCTGGCGCCAACGTAATAGGCCAGTCCCATTTTCTCGCGAATGCGAATGAAGAATCGCGAACCAAGATCACTGCTCGCTTCATCGATCAATTCCAGCGCGTACCGGTCGGGGCTGGACAGGCTCGCGCCCCGAAAGCCCACCATGATCACCCCCTGTGCCTTGTCTTTGCGGCTCTCCACAGTTTCCGGCTTGCTCAGTGGCATTGACGGCTTTGCGTCGGTGAGAGCAAGAGCGCCTGGGTTCATCTTTCCGAGTGTCTCCTCGACAAGTTGTTTTACCTCGTCCGCTTTGACGTCGCCAAAGACGTAAATCACGCCGTTCTTTGCGACCACGTAACGATCACGAAAATCAAGCAGATCCTTTTGGGTCAGACGCTGGACGGCCTCGACGGAACCGTTTGAACGCAGCGCGTACGGATGTTGCGGAAAGAGCGCCTGTCGCATGATGTTGCGCGCAACCGTGGTTAATTGTTCTTCCTCCTGTTGGATCGCAGCGATCTGGATTTCTTTTTCCCGTGCGATCGCTTTTTCGGGGAACGTGGCGTTGAGCAACACGTCCGAAAGCCGGTCGAGGCCGAGCTTCACATTGGGCTTCATGACATCGACCGACACGCTGAAGCTGTTGTTCCCGGCGTCGCTGGATATTGAACCGCCCACGGCTTCGATCTCGTTGGCGATTTGCTCGGCCGTGCGTGTCTTGGTTCCTTTCAACAGCACCTTCGCCATCAACCGCGTGATGCCGTTATCCTGCGGGGTCTCAGCGAGCAGGCCACCGCGAAAAACCGCGCCGATCGCGACCAGCGGCAACCGATGATCCTCGCGCACGAGCAGTCGCAACCCGTTTGAGAGCTCGAACTTTTGGATCTGACCCGCGGCGATGGGTTTCACAGGCTCAGCTTTTCCGCTAAGAGAACCCTTCGGATTTAACGAGACCACCGTCAGATTATTCTCGGTCAGATAAGTTTTCGCGACGTGTTTGATGTCGTCGAGCGTTACCTTCTGGACAGCATCCAAGTATTCGCGGCTAAAATTCAGATCGCGGGTAAGCAACCAGTTCGAGCCAATATCCGAAGCTTGGCCGCGCATTGTGGTCAGCGCTCCGAGATGCTGGCTCAGCGTGATCTTCTTTGCCTTTTCCAATTCTTCCGCCGCCACGCCGGTTTGTTTTATCTCGTCAACAATTTGCAACGCCAATCGCTCGGCGGGTTCGCGCTTCTTCGGATCGAGCGTGGCATCGATGCCAAACAATCCAGGATCGCCCGGCGTGTATGAAAATGCCGATATGCTAAACGCGAGCCCGGCTTCTTCGCGCACACGGCGATAGAGGCGCGAGCTACGCCCGTCGCCGAGAATGGTCGAGAGCAGATCAAGCGCGGGAACGTCCGGGCTCGTGACCTCGGGGATATGCCACGCCAGTGAGAGATGCGTCAACTCCGTCGCAAACTCACTATGAACTTCACGCCTACCAAGTTGCGGCGGTTCTGATGGAATGAATACCGGCTTGAGTGATTTCTCCGGGTACGGCTTGAACAAATCGCTCAGTTGTTGCCGCACTTTTTCCGCGTTCACGTCGCCGACAACAACGAAGGTGAGATTGTTTGGTACGTAGCGCGTTTTGTAATACTGCAACACCTGCTCCTGGGTAAGCTGGTTGTAAATCTCCAGTTCGCCGATCACCGGAAACCGGTATGGGTGCCGCTGATATGCAGTTGCAAAAAGGAGCAGACCAGCCATGCGATCGGGATCATCCATGCCCATCGCGAATTCGCGCCGGATAACTTCCTGCTCTCTATTGTATTCGTCCGGTGGCAGGGTGGAATTCATCATCGCATCGCTCAAAACCTCAAGCGCCGTGCCGACGCCATCTTTCGGCACGTCGATCCAAAAAACCGTGCGATCAAAAGAAGTGTAAGCGTTTATGTATCCGCCGACGTCTTGGATGCTCTGCGCAATCTGATTGGCAGACCGGGTTTTTGTTCCCTTAAAGAGCATGTGCTCGAGAATGTGGGACAATCCCGCGCCGAGGTGCTGGTCCTCGTCAATGCTCCCCGTGGCGCACCATGCTTGCACACTGGCCACCAGTGCGCTGTGATCTTCCTGCACGATGATCGTCAGCCCATTTGGCAAAATCCATTTTAGCGCCGTGCTCGGCGGAAACGCGATCAGGGGCGACGGTTCAGGTGGCGCAGCCTTCAAATTAACCATGGCAAATAATAGAGCGGGTGCGAAAAATTTCGCTACTGGGATGCGATACATTAGTGGGACACTGGTCACTGGGCGGTGATCGGATAACTGATGACCGACAGCCAGGTGAAATTTTCGTTCAATTCACCCCGGCAGAATTCAATTGCTCGACGCAGCGGGCTTTGGCGCCGGCAACTGCGCCGGCGATTTGACGCTTGCCGGCTTTGCCGGCGCGAACGGTCTCACAAAGGCCTCTTCAAAATTATAAACGTCCTTGAAGTCTTTGATCGAATCTTCTTCGGTCTTTCCGAACACGCCCGCGCCGATGAGATTAAAAACCATGTGCCCGATATCTTCGCAGGAATGGATGCCCCAGTTATCGAACACGGTCATCACCATCGGGCCGAATTCTCTGAGTGCGTACTGCCGCACGCCATCGAGCAATTCCGGCCCGGTCACATGGCGCACGCTGACGCCCTTGATCTTCTTTTGTTGCTTAGTCGTGAAATCGAGCGCGTCGCGCAAAAAGATGTAGCCGTCCCGCTGGTAGCGGGGGTCGTTAGCCACAACCGAATCGAGAGCCTCGGCGAATCCAATTTTTTGCATTAACAGAAAGCGCGCGTTTCAAAACGCGCTACCTAAGATAATCGGCAAAGGCGGTGGAGCAACTGCGACTCAAGGAGTGACGGCTTCCCAGCCGTTACACAAATCGACGGCTGCCCAAGTCGGTCGCTCCTTGAACGACATTGTCGACACCTCCTAATTTTCGAACTGGTCCTCCAGGGCGTCGACGTAAACGGAGAGGGGATCACGTCGTTTTCGAGTTTGGAGTTGCGATTGATCCACAGCATTGAGGTAACCGGTGAAATTACCACTGCCGCTCTTCATTTGGGTCGCTTCGAACCAGTTCATGTAGTCGTCGATCTCGCTCATCCTTGAGGCGAGTTGTTGACGATTGGCGTCGAGAAGCGACAGACGCTTCGCCATCCCCCGCCGTTTTCCGCGGGCAAGGAGCGCTGCAATCTCCTGGTATTCACGCGCGATCGGGCGCAGAACTGGATTGGCCTGGGGAACAAAGAAGAGCAAATCGCGCTTCAACTGATCCAGCGCCCTCTTCTCGCCGGCGGAAGGCTTGTGTTGCGTGAGTTCGTCGAGCCGTACCGTCTTCACCGGGCTGTTCGGTTCCGAGGTTTTCATGCGCAACAGTCCGTCCAGACGCTGCTCACTTTCAGCGAAGGTGAGTAACCGAAATGCCTGAAGGCTCTTCAATTGATTCACTGCGAGTTGCCAGGTTCGCTCTGCGTCGTCCGCTAGAAACGGAAACTGCTTCTCCAAATCCGCCAGCGGGTCATTTGAAGACTCAGATAGATGGCCAATGTATTGCGCTAATCGGGCGGCGCCGTTTTTTTCGTCGAGTAACAGTTGCACGAGCGCAAACGAATAGGCGCGATGAAGGGTGCGGCCGGTGAAATCAAGAAGCGCGAGACGCTGGCGAAGAAATTTCTCGAGCGGCAAAGGCGTGCCGGTGTTGGCGAGTGCTTCGATCAGTGGTTCACGGTTCCGCCCCGGCGCAAGCGCGAGCCCGCCGTCAATCAACCAATCCGGTGGCTCAACCAGTATTGCGCCCGCACTGATGTTCGGTTGTTTTCGGTAGATCATTTCGAGCAAAACCGCACGAAGCAGTTCGCGTTCGACGAGTGAAACGTCGAGGTTTTTGGAGATCGTCAGGTCGAGCTGCAGCTTGATGCCGAAGCCGGTCTGGCTGAATCGCAGGTCAGCCGGCAGGACTTCGGGAAGATTTGCCTGCTGCGACTGCAAGTTCACTACGACAGGCGTTTTCCAGTCGTCGCGTTGCCGGAGCACGGCGAGAAGATTGGCTTTCGTCTGCTCTGCGAGGCTGGATACCGCTCCGCGCACCTTCGCGTCAGCGCCGTAAATTACGAATTGGCGCGACGGACTTGTGCTGCGTTCCGGTTGTGCTGCGGAAGCCACTTGCCAGGCAGCCATACAGAATAGAACAATCGCGGCGCGCTTCATCATTATTGTTCTCGGCATGATACTGGAAATGGTTGGCCGCTGACCAGCAGCAATTCCGTGCGCACAATGCGGGTTGTGACTCATCTTACCAGGCATCTGACGACGCGTCCGCGACCCCGTTCCGCTACGAATCACAGGTACGTCGCGCGAGTCCCCAAGGTCGAAGTCCGCCGGGCATCCCCGTCGCGGCTTCACGAATGCTTGGGGGCAGCGCTTTGTGAAACCGGATAAAAAGGGAGGACAATATCATGAAAATCAAAGGTTTAGTTTTTATAAGCTGCGTGGCCGCAGCCGCGTTGATCGCGTCGCCTGCTTCGGGCGAGCCTGAAAAGAAATCGGCAACCGCTTCGAAGTCGAAGCCAAAACGCATGTCTCCGCGAACGACACAGGTGACGTCGAGCCATCGCTATCAGCAAAATCGGCAAAACGTGAGTTCGCGCACGGGCAACACCCGCTATTACGCGGGGACACGCTACAGCGGCACCCGCAATTACGCGGGCCCCAAATACC
>Ga0126383_10002883_pt1 | contig 11237 bp, 9 predicted proteins | sample PanSoiMetPlot_35_FD_96882 | JGI IMG/M metagenome (GOLD analysis project Ga0126383, IMG submission 96882) | Tropical forest soil microbial communities from Panama - MetaG Plot_35 | ecosystem: Environmental > Terrestrial > Soil > Tropical forest > Bulk soil | place: Panama | collected 2016-02-17
CCTCTCGATGGAATTTCTGATTGGCCGTTCGTTGACCAACAACGTCACGAACATGCTGCTCGGTCCCTTCGCGGGCGACTTCGTCAAGCAGGCGTCGCTCGACTGGGTCGGCCTCCTCGAGGAGGAACCCGACGCCGGCCTGGGCAATGGGGGGCTCGGCCGGCTGGCCGCGTGCTTCCTCGACTCGATGGCCACGAGAGAGCTTCCGGCCATGGGGTACGGGCTCCGCTACGAGTACGGGATGTTCCGGCAAGTCATCGAAAACGGATGGCAGCAGGAGCAGTCCGACAACTGGCTTCGCCGCCCCGACCCGTGGGAGGTCGTCCGCCCGGAAGAGATGGTCGAGATCCAGCTCAACCACTCATTCGAGGTGCGGGAAGGGACTCTGCGCGCCGTCCCGGGCCGGGCGTCCACCTTGCTCGGCATCCCGTATGATCGGCCCGTCGTCGGCTACGGCGGCAAGACGATCAATACGCTCCGGCTCTGGGCGGCGGCCGCATCCGACGAATTCGATTTCCAGACGTTCAGTCACGGCGCGTTCGTCAGCGCTCTGGCCGAATCGCTCGCCGCCAAATCCCTCACGCGGGTTCTCTATCCCGATGACTCGACGACGCGGGGGCAACAGCTGCGGTTCGTCCAGGAGTACTTCCTCGTAGCCTGCTCGCTGGCGGATCTGATCCGGCGATTCCGCCGAAGCAACTCCAACTGGAGAGCGCTTCCCGAGAAGGCGGCCATTCAGCTCAACGATACGCATCCCGCGCTCGCCGTGCCCGAGCTGATGCGGATCTTGCTCGACGACGCGGACGTGGGATGGGACGACGCCTGGGATCTGACCCAGCGGACCCTCGCGTACACGAACCATACGCTCTTGCCGGAAGCCCTCGAGAAATGGCCACTCGAATGGCTCGAGGCCTTTCTGCCGCGTCATCTCGAGATCGTGTTCGAAATCAATCGCCGGCTGCTCGATGCCGTGAGCCGACGCTTCCCCGGCGACAACGGCCGCCTCGCGCGCACGAGCTTGATCGAGGAGGGCCCGGCCAAGCACGTCCGCATGGCCAACATCGCCATCGTGGGCTCGCACAGCACGAACGGTGTCGCGGCGATCCACTCGGCGCTGCTGCGCTCGACCACGGTGAAGGATCTCGCCGAGATGTTTCCCGAGCGCTTCAGCAACAAGACCAACGGCGTCACCCCGCGGCGCTGGATGCTGCTGGCCAACCCGGCGCTCGCCGGGATCATCACCGAGGCCATCGGCGACGGCTGGACGACCGACCTCGGCCAGCTTTCGCGCCTCAAGCCGCTCGCCGGCGATCAGGGCTTCCGCGACGCGGTGCGCGCGGCCAAGCGGTCGGCCAAGGCGGCCTTCGCGCAGTGGCTCAGATCGACCTCGGGTCAGACGGTGGATCCGGACACGATCTTCGACAGTCAGGTCAAGCGCATCCACGAGTACAAGCGGCAGCTCCTCAATGCGCTGCGCATCGTCGTGCTCTACAACCGCCTGCGCGAGAATCCGGCGCTCGCCATGACCCCGCGGACGTTCCTGTTCGCGGGCAAGGCCGCGCCGGCCTACCATCTGGCGAAGCTCATCATCAAGTTCTTGAACAACCTGGCCGAGACCATCGATGGCGATCCGGCAACGCGCGGCCGGCTCAAGGTCCTGTTCCTGCCCGAGTACAACGTCTCGCTGGCCGAGCGGCTGATCCCGGCCACCGACGTCTCCAACCAGATCTCGACCGCCGGCTACGAGGCCAGCGGCACGAGCAACATGAAATTCATGATGAACGGCGCCTTGACCATCGGCACGCGCGACGGCGCGACGATCGAGATGGCCGAGGAGGCCGGAGAGGAGAACTTCTTCCTCTTCGGTCTGACCGCGGACCAGGTGGCCGGAAGCCGCGGCTGGTACAACCCGCAGTGGCACTACGACAACCAGCCCGAGGTCCGGGCGGCGCTGGATCTGATCTTCTCCGACTACTTCAGCCGCAACGAGCCGGGCATCTTCACACCGCTGCGCGACACGCTGCTCACGCGCGGCGACTACTACATGCACCTCGCGGACCTCGCCTCCTATCTCGAGGCCGACAGTAATCTCCGCGCGCTGTACACCGACCCGGAGGCCTGGACGCGCAAGGCCATCCTGAACGTTGCGAGCTCGGGGAAATTCTCGAGCGATCGCACGATCGCCGAGTACGCGGCCGACATCTGGCACGTGAAGCCGTGCCCGGTGTCGTGATGGAGACCGCAATGGTTCACGAGATGCACGACAGGAAGGAAGTCCCACATCGGATGCTTCACGGCGATCGACCCTCCAACACGATCCTGGCCGAGCGGCTCACGCCCGAGACCCTCGGAAAGCTGGTCGCACTCTACGAGCACAGCGTGTTCACTCCGGGCGTCATTTGGGACGTCGACTCGTTCGACCAGTGGGGGGTCGAGCTCGGCAAGGTGCTGGCCCAGCGCATCATTCCGCAGCTCGAGGGCCAGACGGAGCCTGCGCTCGCCCACGACAGCTCGACGAACAACCTCATCCGGCGCTACCGAATGCGCAGGAAAGCGGGGTAGAGCGATGCGCAACGCCGAACAGCTGCAGAAGATGAAGAGACACCCTGGGTTCATCGCGGCGCTGGATCAGAGCGGCGGCAGCACGCCGAACGCGCTGCGCGCCTACGGAATCAAGGACGGTGCGTGGTCCAACGAGGAGCAAATGTTCGCGCTCGTGCACCAGATGCGCACACGCATCATCACGAGTCCGGTCTTCACCGGCACGAGGATCCTGGCGGCCATCCTGTTCGAGAACACCATGGACCGCAGCGTCGAAGGGCAGCCCACCGCGGACTATCTGTGGACCGTGAAGCGGATCGTGCCGTTTCTGAAGGTGGACAAGGGGCTGGCCGACGAGAAGAACGGTGTCCAGCTGCTCAAGCCCATGCCGGCGCTGGCCGCGTTGCTCGACCGCGCCAACGCGAAGCGCATCTTTGGCACCAAGATGCGCTCGTTCATCAAGCAGGCCAACGAAGCCGGCATCGAGGACGTCGTGAGCCAGCAGTTCGAGGTCGCCGGGCAGATCATCGCCGCGGATCTGGTGCCGATCATCGAGCCGGAGGTCGATATTCACTGCCCGGAGAAGGCGCGGGCCGAAGAGCTACTGAAGGCGGCCATCCTGGAAAAGCTTGACGGGCTCACACCGGATCAGCTGGTCATGCTGAAGCTCACCCTGCCCGAGAAGGACGATCTGTACGCCGAGCTCGTGAAGCATCCGCGGGTCGTCAGGGTGGTCGCGCTGTCCGGCGGCTATTCGCGGGAGGAAGGCAACCGGCGCCTGCGGCGCAATCACGGTGTGGTGGCGAGCTTCTCCCGGGCGCTCGTCGAGGGGCTTTCGGTCACGCAATCCGACGCCCAGTACAACGCTCTGCTGGACGGGGCCATCCAGAGCATCTTCGAGGCGTCGAACACGTGAACGACGGCGGCGAACCGTACGACGAAGCCCAGCTCGCTGGACCATCAGCTTCGCAAAGGAGTCGATGGAGCAGGACGAGTCGGGTGCGGTGCTGCCGATGCCGCCAGTCCTGTGGGACATCGAGTCGGACCGGGTGCTGGCCGGCACGAAGCTCATCGCCGAAGCGTTGGACCCGGCCGGGCTCTACCAGGTCGGCTCCTTCGTCGGTGACAGTTGGAAGGAGTGGAACGGGCGGTTCCGTGACGATGTCCGCAGCTTCTTTCGCGGCAAGTAGGGACGATCGAGCGGCTGGCCGACCGGCTGCTCGGAGCGCCGCCTCCTAGTCTGCACAATCCGCTCTCTTCAACGCCTCCTCCGCCCTCAGGTGATCCCCGCAAATGGCCGTGCGGTATTTGCAGTTCTAGACAGCCGGCGGCACCGTGTCGATGCTAACCAACAGGTGGCATAGATGCGATCCGTGTGACGCGCGGGGAGATATGATCGACCCAGCCGAACGGGCTGAAAGAATCACGCGGTCAAAGGCGCTCCGCCTCGTCGCGATAGAGACGAAAGCCGCTGCCCGCAAACTATGTCATAGGGCCGGCAATCTGTGTCAGATGGTCGTTCTTCGGCGGGCTCTGGACAGCCGCCTACACCTGCCCGGCATCACGCGCCCGCGCTAATCCGCCGCTGCCAGCCATCCTGTTCGACGGTCCAGCCCTTCTGCTTCATCTTGGCCATCGCCTTGGCCATCGCCGCGTCGGCCAGCCACCGGCGCGTGTATTGGGGCAGCACCAAGGGGCAGCACCAATCGAGTCTACCTGACGACGACCAGCCTCCAAGTAGCAGACCCGCCCGTTTATCCGAGTCGATCAGCGAGCCGTTGCTTGGCCGCTCTTACCCAGTTCAGCCGCGCTTCGGCCCTCTGGAGCGCGGCATCGGCACGCTCACGAATTATGCGGGTCCGCTCTAGTGCGCGCTTCACCGCAACGTGCGTCCTTTCCGCGTTCTGTCTAACGTGGGCCGTGTAGAGGAGGACAGCCTCGTGATCGTACCGGCGGACTGGTGTGGCTGGCATCCGGGAGCAGTGTATCGCTGATCTGGAACCTGAGGAGCGCCGCGTGCTCCGACGAGCCCGATCACGCTGGCCTACCGGCGGCCATCGGACAACGGCGAGTTCGGCGGCTCGTCTGGCTTAGAGACCACGCAAAACAGGTTGCCGCCGGGATCCTGAAGCACGACGAAATCCGCACCAGGCCGGTACCGCCAGGGGTAGCGCGTCGCCCCGAGGTCCAACAACCGGTCTACCTCGGCGGCTTGGTCAGCCGTATAGAGATCAAGGTGGATCCAACTCCGAGCCCGCGGGCGTCGGTCTCGCGCCTGAAAGGAAAGATTAGGCCCCTTGCCCTCCGGATCACGAAGGACCACCCAACCACGCTTTGCTGGCTCACGCGGTACGTAGTGGAGCGCCGTCTGCCAGAATGCGACCGTGCGATCGCAGTCAAAGCAATGAATGACGATGGCCCCGATCTTCATCCGCAGATAAGCAGATAAGTTAATAGCATTCGGGCGACTCTGTTCAGCCGAGAAACTGTCCCGCCGGCGAGATTACGTGCGTTGACGCATCGGGATCGTGAATGTGAATGTTGAGCCCTGACCCAGTTCGCTCTTCACCCAGATCCGCCCGCCGTGGAGTTCCACAAACTTCCGGCATAAGGTGAGCCCTAGCCCGGTGCCCTCGATCTTCTTTGCCGCCGTTCCCACCTGGCGGAACTCCTCGAAGACCTTTTCCTGATCCTCTGGAGCGATGCCGGTTCCCGTGTCGCTGACTGAGACCTCCACAAAGCGATCCTTTGGCACGGCCCCGACTTCGATCCGCCCACCTTCCGGCGTGAACTTGATGGCGTTCGATAACAGGTTCAGCACGACCTGACGGACCTTCCGCTCGTCCGCCTGAATCTGCCCAAGCCGGTCATCGATGTTTGTCTGAAGGCTGAGTGACCGTCGCCCGGCTCTTTCGCGGACCAGCGTCAATGCATTCTCGATGGCAGGGGGGAGGTGGAACTCTGTCGACTCCAGCTCCATCCGCCCGGCTTCGATCTTGGAAAGGTCCAAGATGTCGTTGATCAGGGACAGGAGGTGCGTGCCGGATGCGTAGATGTCCTTCAAATACTCGTCCTGCTTCTCGTTCAACTCACCGAACATGCGTTCCGTCAGCACCTCGGAGAAACCGATTATGGCGTTAAGCGGGGTGCGTAACTCATGGGACATATTCGCCAGGAACTCGGACTTGTGCTGGCTGGCGACTTCGAGCTGGCGGCTCTTGTAGGCCAGTTCCCTGAAGAGGCGAGCGTTCTGGATGGCCAGGGCCGACTGGTTCGCGAACGTGGTGAGGAGCTCGATCACGCCTGAGGTGAACTCGCCCGCTATTTTGCGCCCCATCACCAGCGCACCGATGAGTCGCTCGTCGCGGAGCAACGGGACGGCCAGAATGGCGCGATAGCCGGTTCGGAGCAATACCTCACGGACTGGCTCTGATAGGCGGCCGGGCGGTCCTGCAGCACTCTGCCTTCGGCTCTCGTGGATGTGGAGCTGGGCTCACTGGCCGTCGAGCTTCTGCTCAGCAATGCAGCCGAGTTCTTCTGGTCGAGGCACTTTGGTGAGCCGCTCGCAGAGCATGGGCGGGATGAACTGAGGCACAGCCCTCCGGTCGTACCAAAGCGTGCGAGCGAGCTTGCTTCAATCCGTCCCTCTGATGGACACCGTTGCACCGCTTACCATGCCACCCCGGCATCTCGATTTCGGAAGTCTGCGGCGCTGTTAACACGGCGCCTGGCCGTCCGCTTGCAGCCTAGATGGACCGAGGATTGGAGGAGCGCTATGACGACACGAAGCCTGCTTATTACTGTACTGTCGGCATCGGCTCTGGCAGCTTTGCCAAGCACTGAGACCGTTGCGGGTGATGTGAACGTTGGCGTCCATATCGGCATCCCAGTACCGCCGCCGCCGAAAATTGTCTTGCCAGCGCCTCCGGCCGTCGTCGTCGTACCGAACACGACGGTCTCGTATGCGCCCGGCGTTGACTTTAATCTCTTCGTCTATGGCGGCCGGTACTATACCTTCCACGACGGCTCATGGTTCTACGCCGCCCGTCACAGTGGTCCCTGGGTCTTTGTCCCAACGGAGCGAGTACCCCGGCCGGTCATCGGCGTGCCTATGAAGTACTACAAGATTCCGCCCGGGCATGCGATGAAGGCGGCGGCGCCACCGGCGGCATCTGGAGGCTTCTGTCCTCCCGGACAAGCAAAGAAAGGGCGCTGTTAATTCAACAATGCGAGCTGGAGGAGGTCGTCTCTGCCTCCTCCGGCGCGTAGAGGGCCACCAACAGTGGCTCCACCCTCTAGGGCGCGAACAAGACTTTGCCGGCGGCCCCCTTGCTGGCCAGTTCGAATGCCTCGGCATGTTGTTCGAGGGCGAACGTGTGCGTCATCACTGGGTCGACCGACAGCCTTCCGGCTCGTAACAGGCGCTCGACTTGGAGCCAGGTCTCGTCGATGAGCCGACCATAGAGTCCACGGACGGACACCTCGCGAAGAATCACGTCTCGGGCGAGGTCGATGCTGACGGGCTCTTCGGGAAGTCCGAGCATTACAAGACGCCCACCGGCCGCGAGGGCCGCGAGCGCCTGCCCGATTGCTTCAGGGTTGCCAGATGTGTCGATGGCACAGTCGGCGAGCTCACCCTCGTTCGCCGCGCGCACCGCATTCGCGAGCACCGCGCGGCGAGCGTCGATCACATAGTCGGCCCCCACCCGTCGCGCCAGGTCGAGACGGACCTCCGAGACGTCGGACGCGAGGACACGCACGGCCCCGAGGGCTTTGGCGGCGCCGATCGCGAACAGGCCGATCGGTCCGCACCCGGCGACGACGAGAACTCCGCAACGCGCATCAGCCTCGATGACCGCGCGCACAGCGATGCCAAGAGGCTCCATGATGCACGCGTGCTCGAGTGGAAGTTCGTCGCGAACGACGCGCAGAGTCGTACTGGGCACGACGGTCATCTCGGCGAAGCACCCTCGGCCGAGCCGACTGAACAGCCCGAGACGGAGACACGTGTGGCGCCGGTTGCTCGATCACCTCGCCGACGAATTCGTGGCCGAGCGGCAACGGGAGCTCGTACGTCCGCGCCGCCCACGCGTTCCAGCTGTACAGGTGAAGGTCCGTGCCGCAGATGGCCGCTCGGCGAATCCGGACCAGCGCCTCACCGGCGGCGAGACGCGGCAGGGGCCGCTCCTCGAGCTCGACACCGCCGGGTCGGGGATGGCGTTTGATGAGAAGTCGAGTTTTCACAACGACAGGTGTCAAGCGCGCTGGCGCTGCTTGCTGGCCCCGGCGGAAGGAGGAATCTGCGCACGGCGGCCAGCGCCGAGGCGATTAGAGACCGCAGTGGCCTCTGACTGAACCAGGCGGACCATCTTGGAACGCCTCGGCTCGGCCATCCTGGCGTCGATGGCGGCCACGCTAAGCGCGGCGATGGCGTGCCCGTGGCCGTCCAGGATCGGCACGCCGAACGCCGACATCCCGGGCAGGATCGTACCGCCGACGAACGAGTACCCGCGGGCCCGCGTCTCGTCCATGAGCCGGCGGATCCCCGTCGTGGTGAACCGGGGATACCGGGTGAGTTGTCTCGAGAGACCGTCGAGAACCTCATGACGGTCGGCCTCGGACAGAAATGCGAGAAGGGCCAAGCTACCGGAGCCGACGCCGAGAGGACGGCGATCGCCCAAGTTGAGGCTCAACGTGCGGATGGGGAACGCGCCTTCGTACCGCGCAACGCAGATCGCCTCGTACCCACTCCGGACCGAGAGGTAAACCGTATCCTGCGTCTCGGCCGTGATCCGCTCGAGCGGGAGCCGACACAACTCCCGGATGTCGAAACGGCGCGCCGCGGCCTCGCCGAGCACCCAGAGCTCGACGCCCCCATGGTACCGGTGCGAGGCGTCCTGCTCGAGCAGCCGCTCGCGCGTGAGCGCGGCGAGCAATCGATGCGCCGTGGCGCGGTGAAGACTCGCGCGCTCCGCCACCTGCGCGAGCGTCAGCCCTTCGGGTGGCCCCTCGGCGACAATCTTCAAGAGGCCGATGCCGCGGGTGATGCTCTGGGTGCCTCCCGCGTCATCCATTCCCAATCCTCAGAGCAGGTTGAAGAGCCTAGGGAGCACGAGTGTGAACCACGGCACGACGATGATGAACGCCAAGCCCACGCAGAGCACTGCGACGAACGGCATCATGGCGGGAGTCGCCCGATCGACCGTGACGTCGGCAATCCCACAAGCGATGAACAACCCGACGCCAACGGGAGGAAGAAACAACCCGATGCCGACCGCTGCGACGATAACAATCGCGTAGTGAATGGGGTGAATGCCGAGCTGTGCCGCGACCGGCAGAAGACTCGGCAGCAGGATCACGACCGCGGGGAGACCTTCGATCACCGCGCCAAAGAAGATGAAGACGACCGCCGTCGTAACCAAGAAGACGAGCGAGCTACCCGGAACTACCGTCAAGACCCGGATCAGCGCGTCCGGCATCTGTTGCACAGTCAGGAACCATGAGATGAGGCCTGCGGTGCCGAGCAACAGCCCCACGGCTCCGGTGACGGCGCAGGACTGAATCACAATGCCGGGAAGGTCACGCCACGCGATCTCGCGATACACGAATAGGCCGACGATCGCGGCATACAGCACTGCGACGACCGAGGCTTCGGTCGGTGTCACGATGCCCCCGAGGATGCCGCCGAAGATGATCGCGGGCATTCCGAGCGGAATGATCCCTCGACGGAACGCCGCCGCCAGCTCGGCGAGGCTGGGTCGTGCGGCGGGCGCGATACCGGAGGCGATGGCGCGGCGATAGATGTACGTCATCAGGCACAACGCGAGCACCACGGCGGGTATGAACCCGGCAGCGAACAACGCGGCTACGGACAAGCCAGCGATCGATCCAATCACAATCATGAGAATGCAGGGCGGAACCAGGATCCCCATCGCCGACGCTGCCGAGACGACCGCGACTGCGAGCTCTCGGGTATAGCCGGCTCTGACCATCCCGGGGATCGTGGTCGACGCGACCGCGGAGACGTCAGCGACCGTCGAACCCGAGATCCCCGAGAAGACGTATTCGGCAACGACGACGGCCATTGCGAGGCCGCCTCTCACCCACCCAACGAGCGCCACGGCGAGGTCGACCAGCCGCCTCGCGATCCCTCCGGTCTCCATGAGGGAGCCCGCCAGCACGAAAAGTGGGAAGGCGAGGAGAACGAACGAATCTACCTGATGAAGCATTTGTTGCACGCTGACGGCGAGCGGTGCGGGTGACGCGAGGAACGCCCCGATGTAGCCGGCGGCGCCAACGGCGATGGCGACGGGGGTGCCGACGACGAGCAAGCCGAGGAAGACTACAAAGACGAGTGTCATTCGGCGGAGCTGGGCGGGCCGCTCGATCGGTGCCCGAGGGCGCGGAGCGCGTAGAACGCCATGAGGCATCCGCCGACCGGGACCGCGGCGTAGAACCACAACATGGACACCTCGAGCGCGTCGGTCATCTGACGCTGCGCGAGTGGCGCGATGCTCACGCCACCAGCGACCAGCAGCGCCGAGAACGCAATGACGACGAGCGTGGCGAGTGTGTCAGCACGCGCTTGTAGGGCTGGGGAAAGTCGGCCGACAATGAGACGCAGCCGAAAATGGACGCCTCGCCGGACCGCGACCGCTGCGCCGAGGAAGATGATCCACACGAAGCAGAGCCGAGCGACCTCGTCATACCACTTGAAGGTCGCCTGGAGCACGTAGCGACTGAATACGCCGAGAAAGACGTCGCCCACGAGAACCGCCATCAGCGCCACACACAACCACTCGACGATCACGCTACTTCGCGGCGGCGCGAGCTTCGGCCAGCACGCGGTCGAAGAGCTCCTTGCCGACGCGCTCCTGCAGGTAGTTGTACACAGGCTGCGCCCGCTGCTGGAACGGCTTCAGATCGCGAACCTCATTGACTTGAACTCCCTTGGCCTTCATCACGGCCAGCGCCTCTACCTCGTGGCGTACCTCGTCTTCGCGATGCTTGGCGCAGGCGATCGCCATCGTCTCGTCGATGACCTTTTGGAGATCGGCCGGCAGGGCCTTGTATTTGGCGCTGGCCATCATCCAGGCCGCCGGCGGATAGCTGTGACGCGTGATGGAGTAGTACTTCGTGATCTCGTGGAATTTGTCCGACACCACTGTCGTTGCTGGCAACTCAAGTCCATCGATCGTCCCTTGTTTCAAGGCTAGGTAAACTTCGCCCCACTGCATCGGGACGGGGTTGGCCCCAAACGCCTTGAAGAGCTCGATCAGCGTCGGGATCGGCGGCACGCGGATCGTCTGACCCTTGAGATCGTCTGGTGTCTGGATCGGCCGCTTGTTGGACAAGACATTGCGGAAGCCATAACCGCCCCCGAAGCAGAAGCCGTGCGCCCCAAGCGGCTCCAGCCGCTTCAGCAAGTCGCGGCCGACCGACCCGTCCATCACCTTCCAGATGTGTTCGCGACTTTCCCAGAGAAAGGGCACATCGGGCGCCAGGAACTTGGCGTCCCACTTGCCGCCGATGGACGGCGTCACGATGGCCCCAACGTCGATGGTTCCGAGCTGCATGCTCTCGAGCATCGCGGTCTCGTTCTTCGCCAGCTGGCCCGCCGGATACACTTCCACCTTGATGCGGCCGCCGCTCTTGGTCTCGGCGACCTCCTTGAATCTCATTGCGGCGGTGGAGAA
>Ga0126383_10002884_pt1 | contig 11236 bp, 9 predicted proteins | sample PanSoiMetPlot_35_FD_96882 | JGI IMG/M metagenome (GOLD analysis project Ga0126383, IMG submission 96882) | Tropical forest soil microbial communities from Panama - MetaG Plot_35 | ecosystem: Environmental > Terrestrial > Soil > Tropical forest > Bulk soil | place: Panama | collected 2016-02-17
ATCGTCGAAGGCCGGACGGTCGCGGCGAATGGCAAAAATAATGAGCATTTGCGGGTATTTTCCCGCTTTGTCGTGCTGCCAGGCGGTCGCCGCATCGATCTCGGCAGCGATGCAACCAATGTGACCCGCAATCGGCGGGCTCATCGCCGCAATCGCCAAAGCGCCAGGCCCCGGGCTCCGGCCCGGGCAAAAAAAATAGTTAGCGAGCCCGGAACAACTTTCCGGCAACGTCGTTGAGGGATAGACGCCGGGCGAAGCCCCCCAGCCCCTCACCCTCAATCACCCGGCGTCGAACCCCGGCCGCATTAGCGGTCGGGGTTCATCTTTTGGGGGTGGGCTACCAAGGTTCAACCCGACAAGGCACGAGCGCAGGTGCCCGGCTGCTCACCGCATCGGCGCGCTGCATTCATTCGCGGCCGACCACCAGATCGTCGCGATGGACCATCTCCGCCCGGCCGGAAAAGCCAAGGATCGAGTCGATATCGCTGGATGACCGGCCGCGAATCTTTTGCGCATCCTCGGCATCGTAGGCGCACAGCCCGCGCCCGATCTCTACCCCGTCCTGACCGCGAATGATCACGGCATCGCCACGGGCAAAGCCGCCTTCGATCCGCACTACCCCGACCGGGAGGAGACTGTTGCCGCGGCGGAGCGCTGCGACCGCGCCGGCATCGATGACCAGCGTGCCCTTCGGCTCGAGCGAACCGGCGATCCACTTTTTACGCGCCGTGACTGGATTGCCAGCGGTAACAAACCAGGTGCAGCGCGCACCATCTTCAATCGCCCGCAGCGGATGGTCGAGATGACCCGAGGCGATGACCATGTGGGTGCCTGCAGCGGTCACGATCTTTCCCGCTTCGATTTTGGTTTGCATGCCGCCGCGCGACAGACCGGAGCCGGCGGCGCCGGCCATGGCTTCAATCGCGGGCGTGATCCGTTCGACCCGTGGCAGGTGCCGCGCTCTGGCGCCGGTGCCAGGCGGGGCGTCGTATAGTCCGTCGACGTCGGAGAGCAGCACCAGAAGATCCGCGCTCACCATTGTAGCGACGCGCGCAGCAAGCCGATCGTTGTCGCCATAGCGAATTTCATTGGTCGCGACCGTGTCGTTTTCGTTGATGACCGGGACCGCACGCCATTGCAGCAGACGATCGATTGTCGAGCGGGCATTGAGATAGCGCCGCCGTTCTTCGGTGTCGCCGAGGGTCACCAGCACCTGGCCGGCGGTGATACCGTGCCGTGACAGCGCCTCGCTCCAGGTCCGCGCCAGCGCGATCTGCCCTACCGCGGCGGCGCCCTGGCTGTCCTCGAGCGCGAGATCACCCGCGGGCAGTTTGAGCACCGTACGGCCGAGCGCGATTGCGCCTGAGGACACCACCAGAATGTCGCGTTCGTCGGCGTGCAGCGCGGCGAGGTCGACGGCCAGCGATGCCAGCCATTTCTCATTGAGCCGGCCGCCCATGGCGTCGACCAGGAGCGAGGAGCCGATCTTGACGACGATACGGCGGAAATCGGCGAGCCGAGGCGCGTTCATGCCGGGTTTCATTGCGGACTTCATGGGGGTTTTTACCGCATGACCCGCAAAAGTGGATACCGCTTTCCCGCTTACTTAACGCCCAGCGCGGACGTCCCAAAACCTAGAGCTCCGCCTCGTGCTGCAGCAGTGCTTTGTTCTCCAGGCAATAATAGCCGGACAGGCGGCTAACCAGCTTGCGCCGCTTCCAGTCGTTGAGAATGCGGCTGACATTTTCGCGGGCGATGCCGGCCATGGCGGCAAGATCGCTTTGTCCGATCTTTTGCCGGATGACGATGCGGCCGGCGCCGACATCCTGGCCGAAATCCTGCGCCAGTTCGAGCAACGTGCAAGCGACGCGGCCGCGCAGCGGCAAAAAACTACCGGCTGCGACTGTCGCGTCGGTTTCGCGCAATCGCGCCGCGATCAGCGTCAGCAATGACTTGTAGACTTCCGGATGTTTGTTGGCGAAATCCTCGAATGCCGAGCGGCTGAGAAAGTTCAACTGCGCCGGGCGCACCGCCACCACCGAGGCCGAGCGCGGCAATCCGTCAATGAGTGACAGCTCGCCGACAATGGCGCCGGAACCGAGAAAAGCAAGGATGCGCTCGGTGCCGGCGCGCGACACCATCGTGACTTTCAGTAGTCCATCTTCCACACGATAGCAGCCGTCGCCGGCGTCGCCGGCGAGGAACAAGACCTCGTCGGCTTTAAGCCGGACCGGTGTCGTGTTGCTGAACAGGCTAGCCGAAAGATGCTGCGGCAATCCCGACAGCAGACTCGGATTTTCGCGGGGCAGAGCCATTGGCGCGTCTCGCGGCTCAGTTTGCTCAGCAAAGCATGCGGCAGATTTGCGGAAAGGAAAAGCCCGCCCGGATGTTTAGTCCGGAGCGGGCGAGGTGAACCCGTGGCAGGGTTCTCGGGGTGTATGGGGGACGTGCATCACCCCTTGGATATCACGCGGGTCATTGGGAGTTTGGGGACGGGGAAAAACCCGCTGACATCGAACCGAATTGCGTTTGGCGCCAGTGTTGTTGTTCTCGACGCTCAATGTAGCGCCTCGCGCAGACCGCGAAGTGATCGAAGTCACAGAACATCGCTTTTCGTTAAGTCATTGAAGATTCAAGACAATCATGACGAGCGGGTGGCATGGCGGCGCCCCGCGGCGAATGCGCAAAGCAATCAATGCATTGGCGCGCGCACTTCGACGCCAGCGCGGGCCTCGATCGGCTGCACGACCTGAGTGACGTCCTTGTCTGGACCGAGTTCATCGCAGGTGAGTTTGAGGATCGCGGCGACCGCTTCGATCACCTGGATCGGAATGCCGAGCGCTCTGGCTTCGGCAATAAACAAGTTCACGTCCTTTAACATCAGCCCCGCAGTGAAGCCCTGATTGAAGCTGCGGGGCAGAACCACTTCGGGAAATTTCTGTTCGGTCGCGGTACTGCGGCCCGAGCTCGCATTTATGACGTCGAGCATGATCCGCGGATCGAGGCCGGCTTTGACTCCCATGACCATTGACTCCGAGGTCGCCGCCATTGCCGCCGCCGAGAGCACGTTGTTGCAAAGTTTCATGGTTTGGCCGGCGCCCGGCCGTTCGCCGATGTAGAAGAATTTGCCAATCACCTTGAGCGCCGGCTCGACCGCTTCGACTTCCGCGCGCGGTCCGGACGCCATCACCGCGACCGTGCCTTTCTCCGCGCCGCGCACGCCGCCAGAAACCGGCGCATCGATCTGCACGATGCTGCGGGCGGCAAGCGCCTTGAAGATGTGCTGCGCCATCGCTGCGCCGGTGGTGGAAAGGTCGACGAAGCGCTTCACGCGTTTGCCTTCGATCACGCCGTCAGGTCCGGTCGCGACTTTGAGAACGATGTCCGGCGTCGGCAGACTCGCCATCACCGTTTCGACCATATCGGCGACTTCCTTCGGCGAACGCGCCGCGACGGCGCCGCGCGCGGCGAGATTGCCGATCGCTTCCTGGCGCGTGTCGTAGACCACGACTTTGTGCCCGGCCTCCACCAGCCGCCGCGCCATGTGCGCGCCCATATTGCCGAGGCCGATAAAGCCGATGTCCATGACCTTCCCCTTCTCTACTCGTCATCCTGAGGTGGCCGCGAAGCGGCCCTCGAAGGATGCTGCTCGATGGCCTCAACCGTCACCCTTCGAAGCTCGCGTTGCTCACACCTCAGGGTGACGGGTTACATGTTCTCCGCTTGCACTGCAGAACGGGAAAACTCCGCGCGCACTTTACTGGTGTGCTCGCCCACCGCCGGCACCGCTCCGTAGCGGCGTGCGTCAGCATGATTGCGTGGCGGCGCCGGATAGGACGCCGGCCCGCTCGGCGTGCCGACGGTGATGCGGCGCAGATGCGGGTGATGCGACAGGTCCGCGGGCGTGTTGACGCGGGCAAAGGCGATGTCGGCGGCGGCGAGCTTTTGCTCCAGTACCGCCGCATCGAGCATGCCGAAGGCCTTCGCCACCCTGCCATCGGTTTGGGCACGCCGATTGACGCGCTCGACATTGGTGGCGAAATCCGGATCGGCGGCGAGCGCAGGGTCGCCGAGAACTTTTTCAGCGAGCACGCGCCATTCCCGATCATTTTGGATCGAGATCAGAATGGCGACGTCGTCGCGGCTGCGAAACGCGCCATACGGTGAAATTGACGTGTGTGCCAGGCCGATCCGCCGCGGCGGCGCTCCCGCCTCCTGCTGCAATAGCGGCACGGTCATCCAATCGGCCATGGCGTCGAACATGGAGATTGACAGCGCTGCACCGTCGCCGCTGCATTGGCGGCCGATCAGCGCTTCAAGGATCGCCTCATAGGCGTTCATACCGGCGGCTATGTCGACGACCGAGACGCCGACCCGAGACGGCTCGCTCGTGCCGGTGACCGAAGCGAGGCCGGACTCGGCCTGGATCAGCATGTCATAAGATTTGCGCGCCGCCAACGGGCCGGTTTCGCCAAAGCCGGAGATCGAACAGCAGATCAGCCGCGGATGATCGCGGCGGAGTCGATCGATCGCGAAGCCGAGCTTGGCGATCGCGCCGGGTTTTAGATTCTGCACGAACACGTCGGCGCCGGCGATCATTGCCTCAAGCAGCGCCTTGTCTGCCGCTTTGACGAGATCAAGCACCACCGATTCCTTGCCGCGATTGAGCCAGACGAAATAGCTGCACTCGCCATGCACGAGAGCGTCATAGCCGCGCGCGAAGTCGCCTTCCGGCCGCTCGATCTTGATCACCCGCGCGCCGGCATCGGCGAGGCGACACGTGCACATCGGCGCCGCGACTGCCTGTTCGATCGACACGACAAGGAGGCCGGAAAGGGGGAGGGTCATGCTCAGTATGACCTTGGCAGGCCGAGCACATGCTCGGCGATATAGGACAGCACCAGATTGGTCGAGATCGGCGCCACTGTGTACAGCCGGGTCTCGCGGAATTTGCGTTCGATATCGAATTCTTCGGCAAAGCCAAAGCCGCCATGGGTCTGCACGCACATGTCGGCGGCGGCCCATGATGCTTCCGCGGCGAGGTGTTTCGCCATGTTCGCTTCGGCGCCACAGTCGCGCCCGGCTTCGTAGAGCGCAGCCGCCTCGCGCACCATCAGCTCGGCGGCGCGCATGCCGATATAAGCGCGCGCGATCGGAAACTGGATGCCCTGGTTTTGTCCGATCGGGCGGCCGAACACCACGCGCTCGCCGGCATAGGCGGTCGCCTTTTCGATGAACCACTTGGCGTCGCCGATGCACTCGGCGGCGATCAGAATCCGCTCCGCATTCATGCCCGAAAGAATGTAACGAAAGCCCTCGCCTTCCCGGCCGATGACGCCGTCAGCCGGCACGCGCAGGTTTTCGAAGAAAACTTCCGTCGTCGCATGGTTCATCATGGTGCGGATCGGGCGGATGGTGAGCGCGTTGCCTCTGGCCGCGCGCATGTCGACCAGGAACACCGTGAGCCCCGCGGTGCGCGAGGTTGTTTGCTCGCGCGGCGTGGTGCGGGCAAGGAGCAGCATCAGATCGGAATGCTCGGCGCGCGACGTCCAGATTTTCTGGCCGTTGACGATATAGTGGTCGCCGTCGCGCATCGCTGTGGTGCGGAGACTGAGCGTATCGGTGCCGGAGGTCGGCTCGGTGACGCCGAAGGCCTGTAAGCGAAGCTCGCCGCGTGCGATCGCCGGCAGGTAGCGCTTTTTCTGCTCGGCGCTACCATGGCGAAGGAGCGTGCCCATCGTGTACATCTGCGCGTGGCATGCTGCGCCGTTGCAGCCGGAGGCCTGGATCTCTTCCATGATCGCCGCTGCCGCAGTCATCGTCAGGCCGCTGCCGCCGTACTCTTCGGGAATAAGCGCGGCGAGAAAGCCGGCTTTGGTCAGTGCGGTGACGAATTCTTCCGGATAGGCGCGCTCGCGATCGAGCCGCCGCCAATATTCGCCGGGAAAATCCGCGCACAGCGCCCGCACCGATTCGCGAATCGGGGCAAGATCTTCCTGAGCGAAATCCCGGGGCGTGTTCGCCGTCATCTCACTTTTACAACCAGACTCGTAGTCATAACCGCAGTTCGGCGCGGCCATTATTGACCGCGATCACGTCACGCTCGACGACGCACGAGCGAAAGCTCACAATTTTACCGTCGCGCCACATTTCGGTGCGCAGCGTCTCGCCCGGAAACACCGGCGCCGAGAAACGACAGGCGAAGGCGACGAGTTTGTGCGGATCATAGCCGCAAAACGTGCGCAGCACCGCATGGCCGGCAATGCCGAAATTGCCGAGGCCATGCATGATCGGCCGTGGATAGCCCGCCTGTTTTGCTACCGCCGGATCGATATGCAGCGGATTGAGGTCGCCGCTCAAACGATAGATTAATGCCGCTTCCGTGCGCGTGGCGAAATCGCAAACCGCATCCGGAGCGCGGGTGGGCATCGGGTGCGGCTCGGGCGCTTGTCGCGGCGGCCCGCCGAATCCGCCATCGCCGCGGCAGAATGTGGTCTGCGTCACGGTCGCGACCGATTCCCCGGTCGCCTTGTCGGTAACCTTGCGTTCGCTGAGCACGAGCGCGCCTTTGTCCGGGCCTTTATCGATCACCTCGATGATACGCAGCCGGCCGACCACGGTTCCTTTTGCCGCGAGCGGCCGGTGCAAGATGATCCCTTGTTCGCCGTTGACGATTCTGACCCAATCGATGCCGGTATCGCGCTCGCGCACCCAAAAGCCGGGATGGCCGAGCACAGTGCCCATGGTCGGCAGCACTTTCAAATTCTTCTCGTAAACGAAGGCGAGCTCGTCTTCGTTCATCGGATCATGGCCGAGCCCGATCCCGAGCGCGTAGAGAATGCAATCCTTCGGACCGTAGCTTTGCTCGGCCGGCGGGACTTGGAGCGCCATCAGCTTGTCGTAGACGATGGTCATCACACCGGATCCCAGGAGAAGACGTCGCCCGACCGCTCCAGCGGCGTGAACGAAGGCGCAAACGCGCCCCTGAGCTGCGCGTCCAGCTTTTCCGGTGTCCAGCCGTCGGAGCGATGGATCGTCCGGATCGGCCGGTTCTGGTTGAACAAATAAATCTCGTTGTTGCGCACCGAGAAAATCTGCCCGGTAATACCTTCGGCGCGATCGGAGGCGAGATAGACCGTCAGTGGTGCGATTTTCTCCGGCGTCATTTCGCGGATTCGCGCGACGCGTTCCTTTTCTTGCTCGGTCTCCGCCGGAATTGAATCGATCATGCGCGTCCACGCGAACGGCGCGAGGCAATTGGACCGGACATTGAATCGCGCCATGTCGAGCGCGATGCCGCGCGACAGCCCGACAATGCCCATCTTCGCCGCCATGTAATTGGCCTGGCCGAAATTGCCAACTAGTCCGGAGGTCGAGGTCATATGCACGAAGCTGCCGGAATTCTGATCGCGAAATTGCGTCGCACAGGCGCGGCTCATGGCGAAGCTGCCATGCAGGTGCACATTGATGACGTCCGACCAGTCCGACCAGCTCATACGATGAAAGATACGGTCGCGCAGGATGCCGGCATTGTTTACGAGAATGTCGACACGACCGAAGGCATCCAACGTCGCCGCGACGATCTTATCGGCGTTGCCTGGCTCGCTGATCGACACCGTGGAGGCGATCGCTTCGCCGCCGGCCTTCTTGATCTCGTTAACCACCGTCTGCGCCGGGCCGGTATCGGTGCCGGCGCCGTCGAGGCTGGCGCCGATGTCGCAAACCACGACACGCGCGCCCTCCTGCGCCATGAGCAGCGCGATGCCGCGGCCGATTCCGCGTCCGGCGCCGGTGACAATCGCAACTTTGCCCGCAACCATGTTCGGCATTCGGAATCGCCCCCTCGTTTCAATCGTCACTTCCGTGCTTGACACGGGCCTCCATGCAGCAATGCCGCCCCATGGATTGCCGGGTCAAGCCCGGCAATGACGATTTGATTAGCCCCAAACCTCGCGGGCGACCTCGCCGATCATGCGCAGCTTCGCCCATTGCTCGTCCTCGACCAGAATATTGCCTTCCTCGGTCGAGGCGAAGCCGCATTGCGGCGACAAGCAGAGCTGATCGAGATCGGCGAAACTGGCGGCTTCCTCGATGCGCCGCTTGATCGCGTCTTTCGACTCCAGCGCGCCGGTTTTGGTGGTGACGAGGCCGAGCACCGCGACGCGCCCCTTCTGCAGGCGCTGCAGCGGCTCGAACCCGCCGGCGCGCGCGGTGTCATATTCCATGAAATAGCCGTGCACCTTGATGCGGTCGAACAGCACTTCCTGCATCGCCTCGTAGCCGCCGCTGCCCATGAAGGTCGATTTGTAGTTGCCGCGGCACAAATGCATGGTCACGGTCATGTCCGGCGGAATATCGGAGATCGCGACATTGATGAGATCGCCATAAATGGTGCCGAGCGCCTGCGGATCGTCGCCGCGATCCTTCATCTGCTGGCGGTATTTCGGATCGCACAACATCGCGATGAAGACTTCGTCGAGCTGCAGGTAACGGCAGCCGGCATCGGCGAAGGCACGCACCGCCTTGCGATAAGCCTGGCCGAGGTCAGCAAAGAATTTGTCGAGCTTCGGATAGACGGATTTGTCGATCGGGGTTGCGACCGGCCGGCCGTAGAGCGCCGACGGCGCCGGAATAGTCATTTTCGGTGTGCGGCTGCTATTGGCTTTGACGAATTTGAAATGCTCGATCATCGGATGGCCGGAAAAGCCGAGCTTGCCGGTAACCTTCACGCCTTCGTTGCGCGTCGTCACCGCGGCAAAAGCGATGCCGGTATCCATGACGTGCCGTTCGACGCCGTCGAGACCCCACAGGAAATCGAGATGCCACCATGAGCGGCGAAATTCGCCATCGGTGATCGACTGCAATCCGGCGGCCTCTTGTTTTTTGATGACGTCCTTGATTTCGCGATCCTCGATCGCTTTGAGCTCTGCGGCGCCGATCTCGCCTTTGGCGCGTTTTTCGCGCGCGGCCTTGAGCGCCGTTGGCCGCAACAGGCTGCCGACATGATCGGCGCGAAACGGCGGCTTGGTGCGTTGGATCATTGGTTTTCTCCTGGGGCGTCATGGCCGAGTGTAGCCGTTCAAAGAACGGCGGCACTTCGCTCGCCTATGTCCCAGCCATCCCGATAATGGTGGTACTGTTGGTGCCCGCGTAAGCGGGATTACCGGGACACTGCGCTCACGCGCCGGCCCGGTGACGGCGAGGCGATCACCTCTCCCACACCTCCTGCGCGACCTCCACAATCATGCGCAGCTTCGCCCATTGTTCGTCCGCGGCGAGAGCATTGCCCTCCTCGGTCGACGCGAAGCCGCATTGCGGCGACAGGCACAGCTGATCGAGATCGATGAATTTCGCCGCTTCCTCGATGCGTCGCCTGATCGCATCCTTGTCTTCCAGCGCGCCGGTTTTGCTGGTGACGAGCCCAAGCACCACTGTCTTGCCTTTGGGCACAAAGCGCAGCGGCTCGAAGCCGCCGGCGCGCGCAGTGTCATATTCCATGAAATAGCCGTGCACGTTAATGGTGTTGAAGAGGAGCTCGGCCACCGGCTCGTAACCGCCGGTAGCGATGAAATTGGATCGGAAGTTGCCACGGCACAAATGCATGGTGATTGTCATGTCGGATGGAATGTCGGCAATCGCGGCATTGACCATGCCGGCGTAAGTCGCCGGCAAGCGCGCCGGGTCTTCGCCGCGATCGGATATGATTTTGCGCAGCGCCGGATCGCACAAGTAGGCGAGGTTGACCTCGTCGAGTTGCAGATAACGGCAGCCGGCATTGGCGAAGGCGCGCACCACCTGGTGGTAGGATTGCCCGAGATCGCGATAGAAATCCTCCATCACTGGGTAGAGCGATTCCGGCACCGCGTCGCGGCCATAGCGGAAATGCAGCGACGACGGCGACGGAATGGTCATTTTTGGCGTGTGCTTGGTGTGGCTCCGCAAAAACTTGAAATGATCGATCATCGGATGCGGCTTGTAGCCGCCGAGCTTGCCGATTAAGCGAAGCAGCACCGCGCGTGGCTGCGGGCCGCTGGTTTGAAACTTGATCTTGCGCTCGCCGGCATAGGACTCGACGTTCTCAAGCCGTTCGAGGAAATCGATGTTCCACGACACACGCCGGTATTCGCCGTCGGTGATCGATTGCAGGCCGGCCGCTTCCTGCTTCGCGATCACGTCGGCAACTTCGCGGTCTTCGATCGCCTTAAAGGTTTCGGCGTCGATTTCGTTGCGCGCGTGCTGCTCGCGCGCCGCTTTAAGGGCCGGCGTGCGCAGGAGACTGCCAACGTGGTCGGCGCGGAAGGGCGGAGTGGCGCGTTGGGTCATTTTCTCCTACGTCATGGCCGGGCATGGCCGTTCGAAGAACGGCGTCGCTTCGCTCGCCTACGTCCCGGTCATCCCAGTAATATTGGCATCGTTCTGCCAGCCTAAGCGAGATCACCGGGACACGACGCCGACGCGCCGGCCCAGTGATGACGATCGCGATGGCGTGACTATCCCCACACCTCCTCGGCTATCTCGACGATCATGCGCAGTTTGGCCCACTGTTCGTCCTCGGCGAGGATGTTGCCTTCCTCGGTCGAGGCGAAACCGCATTGCGGCGACAAGCACAATTGATCGAGCGCGACATATTTTGTCGCCTCCTCGATGCGCCGTTTGATCTCGTCTTTGTTTTCCAGTGTGCCGGTTTTGGAGGTAACCAACCCGAGCACGAGCTGCTTTTTACCCTTGGGAAAAAACCGCAACGGCTCGAACCCGCCGGCGCGGTCGCTGTCATATTCAAGAAAATAGCCGTCGAACGCGGTGTGTCCCAGCAGCTGCTCGGCGACGAAGTCATAGCCGCCCGAGGCGATGAAGGTCGAACGAAAATTACCGCGACAGGAATGCATCGTGATCGCCATGTCGGCGGGCTTGGCTTGCAAAGCGGCATTGGTGAGCCACGCATAGCGTGCCGGCAGGCGGTCGGGATCGTCGCCGCGTTTTTTCGACTGCGCCCGCTCGTTCGGGTCGCACAGCATCGACCAGGCGGTATCGTCGAGCTGCAAATAGCGGCAGCCGGCCTCATAGAAGGCGCAGATCACGGCGCGATAGGCATTGGCAAGATCGTCGAAGAACACATCGAGGTCGGGATAGACTTGTTGCGAGATCGCGGCGCGGCCCTGGCGGAAGTGCAACGTGCTCGGCGCCGGTATCGTCATTTTCGGCGTCACGCGCGCGTGCGCTTTCAGAAATTTGAAAT
>Ga0126383_10002885_pt1 | contig 11236 bp, 10 predicted proteins | sample PanSoiMetPlot_35_FD_96882 | JGI IMG/M metagenome (GOLD analysis project Ga0126383, IMG submission 96882) | Tropical forest soil microbial communities from Panama - MetaG Plot_35 | ecosystem: Environmental > Terrestrial > Soil > Tropical forest > Bulk soil | place: Panama | collected 2016-02-17
CGCCTTTTCACGTTCGGCAGCACAATGTCCGATCAGGCCGATTGGCTCGACGATCCGAAGACATACCCCGCATGGGAATGCGCCGACAAGCTTGGTCTTTCGATCTGTCTGCAAATGTCAGCCAAAGCTATGCCGCGGGCGATCTGCATGGCCAAGCGTTTTCCAAAGGTGCGCGTTATTCTGGATCACTGCGCGCGTCCGCAGTTGGAGGATGGGCCGCCCTACAATGACGCGGCCAGCCTTTTTGGCCTTGCGCGCTACCCCAATTTCTACCTCAAACTCACTCCGCGTGTTTTTGCCGAATCGCGCCGCGGCAGGGCGACGCCGGATACTTTTTTCCCGCGTCTCGTGTCCGAGTTTGGCGCGTCGCGTCTTGCATGGGGATCAAATTATCCTGCCAGCGAAGGCAGCCTGCGGCAGCTCCTGGACCTGGCGCGACAATCCCTGGCCTGCTTGCCGATTACCGATCAAATTTGGGTTTTCGCCAAAACTGCGCAGGCGCTTTATCCAGTGCTTGCGGATTGAGGAGTCGATCGATGACGTCGACTGTTGAGAAGACCAGGTTGAACACGCTGCTCGGGGATTATCCGAACACAAGGGCCCTCAAGAACAGGGAGATAACATCCGATCTTGTCGACTTTGCATTTGCCGATGTGAAAGTGCCGAACACAGCATTCAAACCGCTGGTGCGCGAAGCAAAATTCGATGTGGGCGAACTGGCGATCGTCACCTTTTTGCAGGCAAAAGTCTACGGCAAGCCCTATGTGCTCCTTCCGGCAACCGTGCTCGGGCGCGGCCAGCACCACACGATCGCCTACAATCCGCAACGTGGCCCGTTAGATGCATCTGAACTTGAGGGCAAGCGCGTCGGGGTGCGGGCCTATACACAGACGACAGGCGCCTGGGTGCGCGGCATTCTCGGTGATGACTACGGGGTCGATATCACGAAGATCCAATGGATTACCTTTGAGGATCCGCATCTTGCCGAATTCAATGACCCTGATTTTGTCGCGCGCGCGGCGCAGGGCAAGACGTTGTTGCAGATGCTTCTTGACGGCGAACTCGATGCGGCGATAGTCGGCGATAAAATTCCGGATCCGCGCCTCGCACCCCTTATTGCTGATGCGGATACAGTTGCCAGCAAGTGGGCGGAGGTGCACGGCGGTGTTCCTATCAACCATATGATGGTCATTCGAAATACGATCTCAAAATCGCATCCCGATCTTGTGAGGGAGATCTACCGCGTCTTACGCGAAAGCCGGTGCACGGTGCCGCCGCCTCCTAACGGTGGTGTCCACGACCCGTGGCGGTTCGGGGTCGGCGCCAACCGTACTTCCCTTGAGATCATCATCGACTACAGCTTCCGACAGAAGTTGATCCCAAGATTGTTTTCGGTCGATGAGCTGTTCGATGATTGCACGCGCGCCTTAGGCTGAGTTCTCTCATAGTCGAAAACGTCATGAATATTTTTGACGAACCGAAGATCGATTGCCACGCACATGTCATCGATCCGGCAAATTTCCCCTACGTCGAAGGCATCGCCTACAAACCTGCCGGACAGGAAATCGGTACACCCGTGCAATTTCGTCAGGTTATGAAGTGCTATGGCGTGAATCATGCGCTCCTGGTGCAGCCGAACTCGGGATATGGCAGTGATAATTCCTGCATGCTCAACGCCATTGAGAACGGTGATGGCTGCTTTAAGGGCATCGCAATCATTGATCTTGACGCTGACGTCGCGGCACTGAGGCGATTTCAGGCGCAAGGTATTGTCGGCGCGGCGATCAATCCGACATTTCACGGCAACGCTTACTACAGGCGCGCCGACGTATTGATGAGGCGACTTGCCGATCTCGACATGTTTTTCAATCTCCAGGTCGAGAAAGATCAAATTCTGATGTACGCACCGTGGATTGAAACCATTCCAGTCAAGGTTCTGATTGATCATGTTGGACGGCCGACGCCACAAGCGGGTCTCGATCAGCTGGCCTTTATGACGATGTTGCGTCTGGCGAAGACCGGTCGAGTGAGTGTCAAGATTTCTGGCTACCCGAAATTCGCCGGACAGCCCTATCCCTTTGAAGACTGCTGGCCATTCGTTCGCGCAACCGTCGATGCTTTCACGCTCGACCATTGCATCTGGGCGTCGGACTGGCCGTATCTGCGCGCGCCGGAACGGCAGGATTATGGGCCATTGGTCGAATTAGCCGCTCAGCTCTTTCCCAATGCGGCCGACCGGCGCAAGCTGTTCTGGGACACGCCCAATCGATTGTTTAAGTTCAAGCAATAATCAATGCTCACAAGCGTCTAAGGGAACCGAGGAATTCCATGCCGATTTCACGCCGCAGGTTGATCACCAGCCTTGGACTTAGTCCCCTGCTTACACTTCTGCCGCGTGAAGCTCTTGCAAAGTATCCTGACCGGCCGATCCGACTGATTGTGCCGTTTGCTGCCGGGGGCAACGCAGACATCGTGGGGCGCCTGGTCGCGGAGCGCATTGCCAGTGCCTTGGGCCAACCGGTCGTGGTCGACAACCGCGGGGGCGCGGGCGGCAGCATTGGCGCCGAGGCCGTGGCGCGCTCGGCACCGGACGGCTACACCCTGCTGGTCGGCTCGAATGGGCCACTGACTGTCAATCCATTTGTGCAAGCCAAGCTCGGCTACGATCCGCTGAAGGATTTTGCGCCGGTGGCACTGACCAGCTACGTGCCGCATGTGATCATCCTCAACAACCAGGTCGAAGCTAAAAACATCCCAGAGGTGATCGCGCTGTCGAAGCAGGCGCAAATCAGTATTGCCACCAGCGGTGTCGGCAGCGCCACCCATATGACCCTCGAACGCTTCAAGGCTGCGACCAGCGCGAACATTGTGCACGTCCCCTATCGCAGCGGCGGCGCGCTGATGCCGGACCTGATCGGCGGCAACATCCAGGCGGCCATGACGGAATTCTCCACTGCATTGCCGCTGCACAAAGGCGGCCAGGCACATATTGTCGGAATCGCAGCTAGCAACCGTTCTAGGCTCGCGCACGATATTCCGACCTTTATTGAAAGCGGCGTGAAGGACTTCAGCGCGCAAAGCTACATTGGAATACTTGCGCCAACCGGCACCCCGGCTGCGATCATTGCTGACTTACAGAAAGCAATCGCCGACGGGCTTGCCAGTGGGCCGACCCCCGACAAGCTGCGCGAAATGGGCTCGGAAATCGCAACCGTCAAGCAGATGACACCTGACGGCTTCGCCGAATTCATCCGTGCCGATTATGAGAACATGCGCAAGGCCGCCACACTTGCCGGGATTACGCCTCAATGAGCGCTGCGCTGGCGGAACGTCCCGTGATTGTTACCGCCACGCGCATCCGGAGCCGATCACACATCCCTAAGCTAATTCCACAGCTCTTCGTAATTGGAGAATTTTCGAAGGGTCTTATCATAACGCGTCGGCTCGATCAGAGGTAACATCAACTTCAATGGTACATTCTTTACATTCGATATGTGCCTGACATAAAGATCGACCGGATCCAGCACATGCCGGAGGTGCAGCTTTGGATCGTAATTGAGGCCACTGCTGCGAAACCACTTGTAACCATTCGCAATTGACCAGGTAATCATGTCTCGCACCGCATAGTGATAAAGGTGCAAGTCGATCGCGACCGAATAGTCGAGACCAATATATTCTGCGCAGATTGAGTCGCCATCGATCATGCAAAGTGTGAAAGCGATAGCTCGTGCATTCTGACGCCAAATGAAGAAGCGAACCTTGTCAGGCATTACGCGCCCAAGACTGCAAAAATACTGTTTCGTCAGTTTTTCGAAATGAAATTTCGATCGATCAAAAACCTGGAGGTAAAGCGGGTAAATTTCATCGACCACAGACGTGATATCAGTCACGACGCTCAGCTCAATTGGTGGCGCGTTGGTTGCGGCCCGGAATTTCCTGCGCAACTTCGTGCGAGTCGCACTATTAAGCGCCTTGTTCATATATTCAATGAAACTTGTGTAATTGATATTGAGTTTGGTCATCGGCATGCTGGGCACACGCGTAAACCCGCAGCGAAGGAAATGCTGCAGAGGCTTGCGATATTTTGCCGGGAACTCCTTAAGGACGATGAGCGATACGTTCATGTCGCGCGCCTGGGTAACTATCGCTGACGCCAAAAGCCGGCATTGATAGTCGGGCGTCATGGCGCCAGTGTCGAGGTGACCTTCGCCCGCGGCACAACCTACCATGAGCGTGCGCATTCGCATGAAACGCGGCCAGATCCAGCGGATGGAGTCGATCAGGCCAGCTAACTTGGGAGTGGCGCCGACAAGGAGATCCTGATCGAGAATAAAGAAGGGCTGAACGGCGCAAATGTCCCGATCCTCACCCCTGATTGCGAAATATCGGTAATCAAACCGGGGCAAGATCGTATCTTCCACGATCTCGTAGTAGCGATGATCCTTTCGTTCGCGCGCGAACGCATGTGCCCAGTGGCGGCAACGGGCCAATTCTTCACGTGATACTGCCTCAATGCTGCAACGGTCTGCCGGCGTGGCCTTTCCCTTTCGCCGTAACTCCATTCATCGAAAACATTCTGCCGGCGTATTTAGTTCAAACACGCGAGCCGAAAGCCGGCCAAATCCTGCAAACAGGCAACTTCACAAATTAGAGATCAGTTAGTTTGTGACACAAAAGTCAGCGTTCATAGTCTGCAAGATTGTGGTAAGTTCATAGTCTGCAAGATTGTGGTAACGTGTCTTCTCGATGCCCTTGAATATTTGTCCGGAGATTTAACGTCATGGCATCAGGGCACCGTCACATTCTTGTTGTCGAAGATGATCAGGAGACTGCGGGCCAACTCGTAGATTCGCTTACGGCAAGCGGCTATGAAGTGAACCTGGCTGCCAATGGCAGCGATGCTCTGACACTTGGACTTTCCTCCGATTATGCGGTCATAACGATCGATCGCATGCTTCCGGACATTGACGGAATTACGGTCATGCGGAGCTTGCGAGAGGAGGGGATTGTCACTCCAGTTTTGATTATCAGCGCTCTCGGTGAAATTGATGAGCGTGTGCGCGGACTCCGTGCCGGCGGTGACGACTACCTTACCAAACCGTTCTCATTCGTGGAGTTGGTGGCGCGTGTCGAGGCGCTTGCCCGGCGCAGCGATACCGTCATCAAGGAAACGGTGTTGCATGCTGGCGATCTTGAGTTGGATCTGGTGTCGCGCACCGCCAGCCGGCATGGCCGGAACATTGGCCTGCTTCCCCGCGAATTCCAGCTGTTAGAATATCTGGTTCGCAATGAGGGCCGGGTCGTTTCGCGGGCAATGCTGCTACAGCATGTTTGGGATCTTCATTTTGACCCCACGACCAACATCATCGATGTCTATGTTGGACGTGTCCGTCGCAAAGTAGATGGCACGCAAGCCTATCCGCTTATTCATACAGTCCGCGGGGTTGGGTACTGCCTCCGTGCACCTGACTGAGACCTTAAGATCATCGACGTTCAGATTGGCACTGATCGCCATCGGGCTTTTTGGTGCAATCGTCCTTACCCTTTTCAGCTATGTCTATTTGTCGACTGCTTCGTACGTGCGCAGCCGGTCAGATGGTACGATCTCCGCGGAGCAAATGAATTTACAAAAAGCCTACGACCGCGCAGGCCGTGCTGGGCTGAAAGCGATAATTGAGCAACGGATTTCCGACGAACATTTTCAAGACAGCTTCTATTTGCTGACCGACTCCTCACGATCTTTTGTAGCCGGGAACCTGAAAATGTGGCCGGCCGACCTCGGAAGCTCCGAAGGGTGGCAGAATTTTCGTGCGCCTGGCCTGGCAAACAGACCGATGCTGCGCGCTGAGTTAAAGACGTTTCCCAACGGTGATCATTTGCTCGTTGGCAGGAGCATCGACGACCTTGACGCGTTTGCGGGAAACATCAAGGCGGCATTTGTATGGGGAATTGCCTTGATATTCGCTCTGGCCGGAGTAGCCAGCGTTTTGGTGACACGACGGACTGTGGGAAGGATAGAAGCTATTAACACAGCCAGTCGCGCTATCATGCAGAGTGATCTCGACCAACGCATCCCGCTTCGCGGTACCAACGATGAATGGGATAGAGTTGCGGAAAACCTCAATTCAATGCTCGATCGCATCGAAACGTTGATGCAGGAGGTAAAACAGGTCACGGACAATGTAGCGCATGATCTACGAACTCCATTGGCCCGTATGCGCGGACAACTGGAGAAGGCCTATCATCGCCGGCGCGACGGCGAAGAGGACCAAGCATTGATCGGCGATACCATCGTCAATATTGACGGTGTGCTGCGCATATTCTCCTCTATAACCCGAATTGCTCAAATTGAGGCGAAGGCGCAAAAAGTTGCATTTCGGACCGTTAACATCGCCGAGATTACAAGTGAGATCGTGGAATTGTACGATGCGGCTGCAGAAGAAAAGGGCGCACATCTTCACTTTGTCGGGGATCAGCGGATGTGTGTTACCGGTGACCGCGATCTTATTTTCGACGCCGTCGGCAATCTTGTAGACAATGCGATCAAACATGGCCGCCCCGACGGGAATGTAACCGTGGAGGTCGCAGCGAGCGGCGATGGCGGCGCGATTATCTCTGTTGCCGATGATGGACCGGGAATTCCCGCTGCCGAACACCAGAACGTGTTCAAACGTTTTTATCGGCTCGAACGCAGTCGTCAAACGGCTGGAAACGGCCTTGGGCTCAGCCTGGTTGCGGCCGTCGCGCGTCTTCATGGCGCGCATATTGAGATGCTCGATAATCGACCTGGTCTACGGTTTCGTCTTTTATTTCCGCCGAACTTGTTTCCGCTTTCGAACACGGATGCGCGCGCGCCGCGTGGCGCAGAGCAAAATTACATAAAGCCTGATGCCCTACGGGAAGACAAAACATTACGAACCTGACTTGTTTGTCAGAAACTAAGTCATTCGTAAATTGAGTATTTTTATAAACCTGCGAAATTTCCCGACATAGCTTGTCTTCCGGGCACACACTGCGGTCGCGACGAGGCGGACGGTTCAGGCTGTGGTGTTCTGACTCACACGTGATGGAGGCGTCGCATGCGCAGGCTTCTAGTCATCTTCGCGATTGCATTACTGCCAACGTTAGCCATGGCACGCGGCGGCGGCGGCGGTGGCGGCGGCCATGGTGGCATGGGTGGCGGCCATGGTGGCATGAGTGGCGGCCATGGTGGCATGAGTGGCGGCCATATGGGTGGTTGGGGTGGCGGGCACATGGCTGCCGCTTGGAGCGGCCACGGCAGTACCTCGATCGCCGGCAGCACCCGCATGGCCGCATGGACCGGTCATATGGCCGCCTGGAACGGTCATGCCGGCAACCGCTTTAATCACGGCCGTTTCAATCACGGCCATTTCGTGCATCGCCATGGCCGGGTCTTCTTCGTCGGCGGGCCATGGTGGTGGGGCGGCTATGGCTACTCTGATTACGGCTGCTGGCAGTGGGTCCCGACGCGATGGGGACCGCGGCGGATCTGGGTCTGCGGCGATTATTAATAGCTACTCGGGAGACCCCGCTTCGGCGGAGCCTCCGTTGTCCGAAAGCCGACGTGCAGACCCAGTGTGTTTCGATCGACCGGAGAGATTTAACGCGTCCAGCCAAATGGGCCGCCGGAAGATCCAATCGGCCGCCGTGCGCGTGGAATATCATCCTTTGGTGGCCTTGGCGTTGTATCTTCCGGCCACGTCGGCTTTTTTGCCGTAGTTTGTGTGAGTTTTTTGGCGCCGCTCTTTTTCCGCGCGTCCTGCTTCACGTTGGCCGGTGCAGAGGCTAGAGCACTTGCCGCTCCCGGTGACACAGGCTCTGCTTCGGGTGGCATAGGTGCCGGCGCCCCAGACTGTGCGGATTGGGCGTCGCCGGCGCGGGGCCAGGCAAAATTATCGGCACGGCCACGCGGAGCGGTTACAGCCTCGCCCTTCGTCAAGGCCTGCGCGGCGCTGGCGTCGCGGCGGAGAAAGCTGTCGTCGCCCCCAAGCAGCTCATCTGATTCTTTCGGGGTGCCGGTTAGCGGAACCACAGGTCCAGTGAGCGGCCGCTCGGCTGGTTTTGCTTCGGATGGTGTCGATTCAACCGGTCCTGATGGCAGCGCCACCGGCACCCGATTGGCCATGTATCGGCTCAATTCGTGTTCGACATAGCGCGCCAGCTTGATAGCCCCATATTTGGTGAAGAAAACGCCATCGCTTGAACGCAACCGGCGCGTCTGCCCCTCATAGTCGGGGCCGTAGTTAGAGTACTTGCCGGCTTCGTCCACGAAACCATCCCATAAATCGACATAGGTAATGCCGGCGCGCTCGGCGCGCGCGCGATAAAGATCGTTGAGATAGGCCGCGTCGGCCGTGGACCGGGCGCCACGAATCGACGGCAGACCCACCCAGATCACCGGCACACCCTTGCTCTTAAGTGCTGCAATCGTCTCATCGATGCGCCGTGAGTAAATCTTTGCCCACTCGTCGCTCCGGAAATCGATGGGGCCGCCGGCTTTTTTGCTGCGCTGGACGTCGGCGCCGACCTCGTCCGTATCATCGGGCAGGACCGGCTTCTGCCCGCTCTTTTTTTCAAGCTCGTCTTTGCCCCGCTGATCCTTGGCATTTGCTTCGGCTTCTTTGGCGAGATCCCTTTCGCGAATGTCCTGCCGATCGCTCAGGCCAAGCATCATGACGACGTAGTCGGCCTTTTGTTGCGCCAACGTATCGCGTGCGACATGCCACCAATCGAGGTCGCTTTTCGCGCCGTAACGGACCAGGCCTGAGTAAAGTTTGTTCTTGCGTACGACGCCGATCTCCGGCGAATCCGAGAAGACCTCCTCCAGTCCATAGGCCAGCCAATCGGCCATCTCGTCGCCCATCACCACGATCGAAGTTGCAGGCGCGACTTTGGATTCCGCTTTGCGGGGTGCCGGCGCGTGCGAACTTTCGCTTTGCTGCCTTTCGCTTGGCTGCCGTTGTTGTGGCGGGCCGTATTCGTCTTCGCGCGGTCGCGAGTTGTAGGGGCCGAAAAAGTTCCCGAAAAAGCCGCCCGACTGCGACCTGGACCGCTTGCTGTACTGGTCCTGATGATCCCAGAAAAACTGTGCTTGGGTCGTCATGCTGGCTGATTGGGCTATCGCCAGCACGGCGGCCGCGACAAGCCAACGCAAACACGGCACTTTACCGAACATCTGCCATTACTTAGCGCCTGATTCCGGCTGCAATGAGGTCGCCGCGGCGTCAATCCGATGAAATTACTGAACAGTCCCTACCGGAGTAACGACTGGAACAAAGATATGACCTTGCGGAAATACGTTTTAGGTTCCGGGATTGCGGAGCACCACGCAATCGCCGCCAGCCAGATGAATCTGTTTGCACACGTCATTGGCGGCGGCGCGTGATTGAGCGCCGACCCTGACTTGATAGCGAAGCAAAATACCTGGGCGCTCGACCACGATGGGATCTCGTCCGGCCAGCACCGAGGCAAAGCGGCGCTGGAGTATCGCGTAGCGGTCCAGAATTTGCGGGCGAGAGGTATCTGCGCCGAGTATTGCACCCCAAGGTTCGATCGCGCCCGCTACGATGTGCTGTTGCAGCGCCGACAGGAACGGGCTCGGTGGCTGCTTGATATTCGCCATCAACATTTCGCAGCTGACCGGCGCTTTGGACCCAACTTCGATATTTCGTCCCGCCGCCCAGGCATCAACAGAATAGCCGGTCACCGCCTCCACGTAGGCGCGCGTCTGTGCAGGCATCGAGGCTTTACCCGCCATCCAGGCGCGGACGCGGCCAGAGCCCGCATTGTAGGCAGCTGCCGCCAGGCCAAGGTTACCAAACTCGGCTCGCAAATCGCTCAGCAACTGGGCTGCCTTGGGAAGTGCCTCTATGGGATTAAAAGGATCAAGAACACCACGCTCGGCTGCCGTGCCCGGCATAAACTGCGCTATCCCCAAAGCATGCCTGCCACTTCGAGTTGTTGGTCCAACGGCCGCGGCCCGAAACCGACTTTCCCGCCAAATCAATCGGACGAAAAATTCGAGTGGCAAGTCACTCGCGTGAGCGGCAGATTCAAGAAGCAAGCAGACGGATTGTTGTGTCTCTTGCTGCGTTTGGCTCTTGTTGGAAATTGAACCCCTCTCGGGGGGTTGCTCGGTTTCCTGCGCAATGACAGCGGTTGCGGACAACAGCAGGCATAAGTACGCAACAAGACGCGGCATGAAGTGTCTCTCAAAGCGAAAGCATCGCGCACGCCCGCTGAAAAAATCGTGACACTTGTTGGGCGAACTGCGCAGTGCGTGCGCAGACGTGGATTCCCGCACCCACGTTACCGATCCCGAGTTTAGCCCAAGAACCGGGGAAGCACTAATTTCAGGGACGATGATGCTGGATGTCCGCTAGTTGACCCGATGCGGCGGTCGACGCCGGCGGTCCAGACGACGTGATGGGTGCGCCTCAGCCTCATTGCCATGGCGTTCAGTAAAGCCCTCCCATCGCAGTATTGAACTTCCAACAACAATAAGCCGGCCTGTAGAATATCCGGATGCGCCATTTGTTGAGTCGCCATCCGGATTCGCACTGCCTCGCGGCCTCAAGTGTCGAGGTGGAGATCTCGCGTCCGCGCGCCGATAGTTTGGTGTTGCGCTATCTCGTGACCGGCAAAATAAGCGACATTCGCATCCCGGCTGTCGTGCCGGCCGCGCGCAGCGACAAACTTTGGCGGCACACCTGCTTCGAGGCATTTGTCCGTGCTTTGTCGGGCGTCGAGTATTACGAATTCAATTTTGCACCTTCGACGCTATGGTCGGCATATCGGTTCAGCGGCTACCGAAGCGGGATGTCTGTGGCAGCCGAGGTCAGCGCGCCTTCCATGGAGGTGCAATCGAAGCCTGATTGCTTCACATTGCAGACCTCACTGGAGCTGGATCGCCTGTCGGGCCTGTCTCGTAAAGCCTTGTGGCGTCTCGGTTTGTCGGCATTGATTGAAGATATGGGCGGCCGCAAGTCATATTGGGCCCTGGCGCATCCGCCCGGGAAGCCTGACTTCCATCACGTGGACTGTTTTGGATATGAGTTTTCTCCACCATGAAGTTCGGCGTTGATCGGCTCATCGCCGAACCCGCTTTGCGGGCACCACTCAAGGGCAAGCGCGTGGCACTGCTTGCCCATCCGGCCTCTGTCACGGAAGAGCTGACCCACACGCTCGATGCGCTGGCCGCGTGCGGCGACGTGAA
>Ga0126383_10002887_pt1 | contig 11234 bp, 10 predicted proteins | sample PanSoiMetPlot_35_FD_96882 | JGI IMG/M metagenome (GOLD analysis project Ga0126383, IMG submission 96882) | Tropical forest soil microbial communities from Panama - MetaG Plot_35 | ecosystem: Environmental > Terrestrial > Soil > Tropical forest > Bulk soil | place: Panama | collected 2016-02-17
GCCAGTCACGATCAGAGCGCCTTGCCCCAGGTGGGGTGGGGGGAGATCTTCACCTTGGGGACGGCGTCACCCCACCAGTCGGACTCGCGGATCTCTTTCATCGCCAGCTTGCGCTGCGCCGGGTCCAGCCGGTCGATGAACAACACGCCGTCCAGGTGGTCGGTCTCGTGCTGGATGCAGCGCGCGAGCTGCCCGGTTCCCTCCAGGGTGACCGGTTCCCCGTGCATGTTGAAGCCGTTGGCGACCGTGCCGTGGGCGCGTTTGGTCGGGAAGACCAGGCCGGGGAAGGACAGGCAGCCCTCGTCGTCGGTCTCTTCTTCCCCGGACAGGGTCAGCGTCGGGTTGATCAGGTGGCCGATCTGATCGTCAACGTGGTAGGTGAACACGCGCAGGCTCACCCCGATCTGGGGGGCCGCGAGCCCCACGCCGGGCGCGTCCAGCATGGTTTCCGTCAGGTCCTTGACCAGCCTGCGCAGTTCGGCGTCGAAGACCTTGACGGGGTCAGCCGGGGTGCGCAGCACCGGATCGCTGAACAGCCGGATCGGCTTGATGCTGATGGCGCACCATCCCTTCGGGCGGGCCGCCGGATGCGGCGGGCGGGCGGCCTGGGGGCGGCGAGGCTCCGCCGGGTCAAGTCTAGGGGGTCGCGCAGCTCACGAACGCGTCCTGCGCGGCCCGGGCGACGGGGACCGCGCCTTGAACGCGGCCTTGCGCGCGGCCCGGGCCACGGCGGGGTCCGGGTGGTGCTCGCTGAGCGCCGTCAGCAGGTCGGTCACCGCGGGATGCTCCACCTCCCACAGCCCGGCCACCATGTCTGCCTGGGCCTTGGGCGGCAGGTCGGGAAGCAGTTCGACGACCACGTCCCTGGGGTCGGCCTCCTCCAGCAGCCCGGCCCCGAGGTCCACCAGCAGCCAGGCCCGCTCACCGGGGCCGAGCTCGGCCTCCTCGCCGTGCTCGTGCAGCCACACCGCCGCGTGCGCCCGCAGCATCGGGTCGTCAAGCGCGGCCCGCACCGCCGGGACGGCCTGCTCGCCGATCCGGTCCAGCACCGCGAAACCGGCGCCGCGCAGTCCGGGGGTGCCGCGCCGGGCCGCGTCGATCAGTTCCCGCGCCGCCCGCGCCGGGACCCGCGCCGCCAGCCAGGCAGCGATCTCCGCTTCACCGTCTTCCGCGTCACAACTGGCCAGCGTTGTGAGCAGCGCGGCAGCACCGTCGCGGGCGCCGCTGCCCAGCACCGGCACGTGCCACCCCTGAGCGCCCAGCTGCCGGTGCATGCCCCAGATCCCCAGCCGCGACAAGGTGACGGTCAGCCCGCCCGCGGTGTCGTCGGTCCCCAGTTCGACCACGGCGAGGTCGGCCAGGGTCTCCAGCGCGGCGGACAGGCCCGCGGCCAGGTCCTCGCCGCCGGAGCGGGGGCGCCCGGGGCGGTCCCGGCTGCCGGCCGCCGCCACGTAGGCCTCGAACAGCGCATCCATTTTCACCGGGGCGCCGACCGTGTACAGGGCGGTCGCCATGCCGTCCAGGTCGTCCGCGTGGAGCATCACCCGGAGGGCGTCCTCCCACATGGTCAGCACGTCCCCGGCGTCGCCGCTGGCCAGCACGTCCACCCGCGGCCCCGGGGCGGCCCGCTGGCCCGGCACGGCCACCATGCCGGTTCCGGCGGCGACGCGCCAGGCGACGTCGAGTTCCGCGGGGGTCAGCTCGAGCTCGATCATCGCGGCCGCCGCGACGGCGGGCGTCAGCCCTTCCCCCGTCCCGGGCCGCTGGTCGGCCGCGGCCCAGGAGGCGACCAGCCGGGCCGCGCGCAGCAGCGGCGCTACCCGCGCCGCGGCAGCCAGTTCCTCCCGGGGTGCCAGCCTGACCGGCGGCAGTCTGGGTGGCCCGCCCCGGCTTCCGGCGCGGCCGGCGGCTGGCCTGCCACCCGCCGGACCTGCGGCTGCGCCGCTGCTGCCGCCGGTGTCACCCTCGCCGGAGCGTGGCGGCGGCGCGGATGTGCCGGGCTCCGAACACGGGTTCCGTCGTGAGGTGGCCACCCCAGCACCCTACGACGTCGCGCGGGTAAGAGCGCCGGTGCCCTGCTGGCAGCCCGGTTGGCCTGGGCACCCGGCGCGCAACGGCTTGCGGGTTCAGATCAGCTCGGCCGGGTCGAGGTGCACCCGGACCTGCCCGGGATCCTTGCGCGCGGCGCGTGCCGCCTGGGCCGCCCGCAGCGCGGCCGCCAGCGCCAGCCCGCCGGGCCGGGGAATCCTGATCAGTGCCTGGACCCGGTCCTGGCCTGCCTCCCCCGGCCCCCCGGCCCCGGCGGCGGGGACCGTGCCGATCAGCTCCGCCGCGGCCGGCAGCGCAGTTTCGGCGAGGAACCCCGCCACCGCCTCGGCGGGCCCGGTGACGGCGGCCATCCGCACGGCGGGCGGGAAGCCGAGCGCTTCCCGCTCGGCCAGTTCCCGTTCGGCGTGGGTGACCGGGTCCCAGCGGATCAGCGCCTGCGACACCGGCAGCGCCGCCTCGGCCACGAGGATCACCGATCCGCCCGCGTTGCCGGGGACGACCAGGGCCGCGGCGTTCATCCACCGGCGTAGCGCCTCCTGCGCCGCCGCCAGGCTGGGACGGCCGAGCAGCACCCAGCCGTCGAGCAGCACCGCCGCCGCGTAACCGCCGTCCACCAGCGGCTCGGCCCCGGGTGTGGCGACCACCAGCGCAGGAGCCGCCGGCACCGAGCCGACCGTGGCAGAGCCACCGGAGACCACTACCCGCGTGCCGGGGAAGGCCCGGGCGAGTTCTTCGGCGGTGCGGCGGGATCCGGCCACCACGGCGCGCACCCGGCCGTGGCCGCAGGCCGCGCAGCGCCATTCCGCGTCGCTGCGGCCGCACCAGCGGCAGCGGGCCGGGGCGTCGCTGGCCTCGACCGCCAGCGGGCCGCCGCACCCGGCGCAGCGGGCTGCCGCGCGGCAGCGTTCGCAGGCCACGGCGGTCAGGTAGCCGCGCCGGGGCACCTGCACCAGCACCGGTCCCCGGGCCAGCGCGGCCCGCGCGGTCCGCAGCGCGAGGCTCGGCACCCTGGCCGACCTGGCCGCCTCGTCCCTGGCCAGTTCGGCGTCGTCACCGGCGGCCCGGACGTCCGGCGCGAACCGGCGCACCGTCGGCCGGTCGGCGGTCACGGCGTGCGCCCAGCCGCTCGCGACCAGGCTGGTCGCCTCGGCGGTGCGGGCGAACCCGCCGATGAGCGCGGCGGCGCCGGCCCGGCGCGCGCGCAGCGCGAGCACCTCCCTGGCGTGCGGGTAGGGCGCGCGCGGCTCGGCGTGCAGGTCGTCACCGTCGTCCCAGACCACGACCAGGCCGAGGTCGGCCACGGGGGCGAACATCGCCGCCCGGGTGCCGGCTGCCACCCGCACCTCGCCGCGCGCCACCGCGAGCCAGCGCCGGTACCGTTCCGCGGGCCCCAGCCCGGCCGACAGGCAGGCGTGCCGACCTGGCCCGAGCACCCGGGCCAGGGCGGCGTCGACCAGGCCCAGGTCCCGCGCGTCCGGGACCACGATGAGCGCCCCCCGGCCGGTGGCGGCCGCGGTGCCCGCGGCGCGGGCGACCTCCTCCGGCCAGTCCCGGCCAGGCAGGGCCGTCCAGACCGCGCGCGCTGGCCGCCCGTCGGCCACCGCGGCCAGGAAGGCCGGCCCGGCCGGGTACCGCGCCCACGGCCCCGCCTCCGGCCGCACCGGCAACGACCCCACCGAACCCGGCGCGCCCGGCGTGCCCGGCCGCGCTTCGGCCCCCGCGTGCCGCGGCGGGATCGCCAGCCGGAGCACGTCGGCGGCGGTACCGGCGTACCGGTCGGCCACCTCCCTGGCCAGCGCCGCGATCTCCGGAGTCAGGACCCGCTCCGGCGAGACGACGCGTTCCAGCGCCGCCAGCCGGCCAGGATGCTCGCTCGTCGGCACCCGTTCCAGCAGGAACCCGCCGGTCAGCTGCCCGGCGAACCGTACCCGCACCCGGCACCCGGGTACCGCCGCCGCCGCCATCCGCTCCGGCACCAGATAGTCAAACGGCCGGTCGAGATGCGCCAGCGGCACATCCACCAGGACCCGGGCAACCGGCAATTGCGCCGCCACGGGCTGCGCGGCTGGCGCACGGCGGCGCGGCGCCCGAGCGCGGCCCGCCCGCCCCGCTCCCCGCGCGGGAGCGGCCGTAGCGCTCGGCGCCGCCTGCTCCTGATGCCCAGCCACGCTCCCTGTCCTACCAGACCCATCCGTCGGCCCAACCCGACTGCGCCGCCACCGCCGGCCCCCGGCAAACGGCGCCGCCGACCCGGCGACCTGGGGCGCAATGGGTGGGCTGAGCCCGGCCCCGCCGAGGACGAGCGCCACCGTCACGAACTCGCTGGGCCGACCCCAGCGGGCGGGGCGCGTGATCGCGGCAGCGGCGTTGAGCCAGTGCCGCGATTAACTCCCGGCCGCCCTCAGCCCTCGCGTATGCGCTCCAGGACTCAGAGACCTGCGGCGGACCTGAGTTCGTCCACGCGGTCGGTCCGCTCCCAGGAGAAGTCGGGCTCCTCCCGGCCGAAGTGACCATAGGCAGCCGTTTGCGCATAGATCGGCCTGAGCAGGTCCAGGGCCTTGACGATGGCCGCGGGGCGCAGGTCGAAGACTTCGAGCACGGCGTCCTGGATCCGCGCGACATCCACGTTCTCGGTGCCGAAGCACTCCACGAACAGGCCGACCGGCTTGGCCTTGCCGATGGCGTAGGCAACCTGCGCCTCGCACCGGTCGGCCAGTCCCGCGGCAACCACGTTCTTGGCGACCCAGCGCATCGCGTAGGCGGCGCTGCGGTCCACCTTGGACGGGTCCTTGCCGGAGAACGCGCCGCCGCCGTGCCTGGCCATGCCGCCGTAGGTATCGATGATGATCTTGCGGCCGGTGAGGCCCGCGTCGCCCATCGGGCCGCCGATCTCGAACCGCCCGGTCGGGTTGACCAGCAGCCGGTAGCTGGAGGTGTCCAGGTCGAGGCCCGCGAGCACCGGGTCCACAACGTGGTCGCGGACGTCCGGGGCGAGCAGTTCCTTCAGGTCGATGTCCGGCGCGTGCTGGGCCGAGACCACGACGGTGTCCAGCCGGACCGGCTCGTCCTTGGCGTACTCGATGGTCACCTGCGTCTTGCCATCGGGCCGCAGGTAGGGCACGTCACCGCTGCGGCGCACCTGGGACAGCCGCCGCGCGAGCCGGTGCGCCAGCATGATCGGCAACGGCATAAGCTCGGGGGTCTCGCGGCAGGCGTACCCGAACATCAGGCCCTGGTCGCCCGCGCCCTGGCGGTCAAGCTCGGACGATCCCTCGCCCTCCCGGTATTCGAACGCGTCCATGACACCCTGTGCGATGTCCGGGGACTGGGCGCCAATAGAGACCGATACCCCACACGAGGCGCCGTCGTAGCCCTTGGCGGAGGAGTCGTAGCCGATCTCCAGAATCTTCTCCCGGATGATGGTGGGGATGTCGACGTAGGTCTCCGTGGTCACCTCGCCGGCCACGTGCACCTGGCCGGTAGTGATCAGGGTCTCTACGGCGACACGGCTGCCTGGGTCATCCCTGAGCATCGAGTCGAGAATGGCATCGCTGATCTGGTCTGCCATCTTGTCCGGATGGCCCTCCGTAACTGATTCGGAGGTGAAGAGGTGACGGGCCACCTGAGATCCTTCCCTGCTGCGCGGACGTCTGTTGCGCGGGGGTCCGCCGAATTCTACCTGGGCACCTGCTGGCGAACTCCGGCAGTTAGGCCAACTCGGTGGGCTTCGCCAGCGGGGACAGCCGGGCTACCACGAGATCCCAGATCACGTCGGCCAGCGCCTCCTTGGGGCCGCGCGGGACCTCGGTGACCGTGCCGTCGGCGGCGAGCACCAGGGCGGCGTTGTCGCTGGTGCCAAAGGCGAGCCCGGGGCCCACCTGATTCACGACGAGCAGGTCGCAGCCCTTGGCGGCGAGCTTCGCGCGGCCGTTTTCCGCCAGGTTCTCGGTCTCTGCGGCGAAGCCGGTAAGGATCTGGCCGGGGCGCCGCTGCGCCGCCAGTTCCCGCAGGATGTCGGGGTTCTCGACCAGTTCCAGCGGCGGCGGGGCACCGCCCGCCTTCTTGAGCTTCTGCTCGCCGCGGGACGCGGGACGGAAGTCCGCCACCGCAGCGGCCATGACCACCGCGTCCGCGTCCGAGGCGGCAGACAGCACCGCCGAGCGCATCTGGCAGGCCGAGGTCACCCGGACCACGGCCGCGCCGGCGGGATCGGCCAGGCCGACGTTGGCCGCCACCACGGTCACCGCCGCGCCCCTGGCGACCGCCGCCTCGGCCAGCGCGTAGCCCTGCCGCCCGGACGACCAGTTGCCGATGAAGCGCACCGGGTCGATCTCCTCCCGGGTCCCGCCGGCGCTCACCACCACCGTGCGGCCGCGCAGGTCTTGCCCCATCCCGGCGGTCCCCCGGGCCAGCACGCGGACCGCCACCTGCCAGAGTTCCGCAGGTTCCGGCAGGCGCCCCGGGCCGGTGTCGGCGCCGGTGAGCCGGCCCGCCGCCGGGTCCAGTACCAGGCAGCCCCGGCCGCGCAGGGTGGCCACGTTGGCCCGGGTGGCGGGGTGTTCCCACATCTCGGTGTGCATGGCCGGGGCGAATACCACCGGGCAGCGCGCGGTCAGCAGGACCGAGGTGAGCAGGTCGTCCGCGCGCCCGGCCGCGGCGCGGGCGAGCAGGTCGGCGGTGGCCGGAGCGACGAAGACCAGGTCGGCGTCCTGGCCGAGGCGCACGTGCGGCACCTCGTGGACGTCTTCCCAGGTGGTTGTCGTCACCGGCTGGCCGGAGAGCGCGGCCCATGTTGCCGCGCCGACAAAACGCAGGGCGTCCGGGGTCGGCACAACCCGGACCCGATGCCCGGTTTCGGTAAGCCGCCGCAGCAGTTCGCAGGCCTTGTAGGCGGCGATCCCGGCGCTCACGCCGAGAATGACGCGGGCCGGCATGGGGTCTCAGCCGGTCAGGGCTCCGCCGTCTCCACGGCGGTCAGGAGCCCTTCACGGATCTCGCGCAGCGCGATCGACAGCGGCTTCTCCTGCACCCTGGTCTCGACCAGCGGGCCCACGTACTCCAGCAGGCCCTCGCCCAGCTGGGCGTAGTAGGCGTTGATCTGCCGCGCCCGCTTCGCCGCCATGATCACGAGGCGGTACTTACTGTCGACGACGTCGAGCAGATCGTCGATGGGCGGGTTAGTGATGCCGTCCGCAGTGGTAATCCCTGCCACCGGGTTCCTTCCGTCGTTGCGCGCCAGTTGCAGGCGCAGTAGCCGTGTCAGGCCGTCATCAAGGTTACCAGTTGCCTGCACACGTCCTTGACCGACGTGTTTACCAGGGTGATATCGAACTCGCGGCCGGCTTCGATCTCTTGCCTCGCCATATCCAGGCGGCGCGCGATCACGTCCGGCGGCTCGGTCCCCCGCCCGGTGAGCCGGCGGGCCAGTTCCTCGCGGGACGGGGGGGCGAGGAAGACCAGCAGCGCACCGGGAACGCTGCTGCGTACCTGCCTGGCCCCCGCAATGTCGATCTCAAGCAGAGTCGGCACCCCGGCGGCGACCCGTTGGGCTACGGGGGCTTTCGGGGTGCCGTACTTCCGGCCGGCGAACTTTGCCCACTCCAGCAACTCGCCGCGGGCGACCATCGCGTCGAAAGCCTCATCGCTCACGAAATGGTATTCGCGGCCGTTCACCTCACCGGGCCGCGGTGACCGCGTGGTAACCGAAACCGACAGCCAGATGTCCGGGCGCTGCGCCCGCAAGCGCGCAACGACAGTGCTCTTGCCAACGCCGGAAGGGCCGGAAAGGACTGTCAGCCGGGCCGGGTGGGATCCCCCACGGACAAGCGCGGCATCGCATAGGCGATGGACGGGCGAATCGGCCGTGGAACCGAGTTCCCCGCGCTTGCCCTCGGGGTCGTCAGGCTCGGTCAGATATCACCGCCGAACTCGTTCTCCAGCGCGGTGCGCTGATTGGCACCCAGGCCGCGAACCCGGCGTGATTCGGCGATGCCGAGCCGCTCCATGATCTGCCGCGCCCGCACCTTGCCGACCCCGGGCATGGCCTCAAGCAGCGCCGAGACCTTCATCTTGCCCACCGTGTCGTCCGACTGGCCCTGCTTGAGCACCGCCGGGAGCGTGATGGCGCCACGCTTTAGGTTGTTCTTGACCTCAGCACGATCCTTGCGTGCCTTAGCCGCCTTCTCCAGGGCGGCTGCGCGCTGGTCGGGAGTGAGGGGAGGAAGAGCCACTCCGTGTCACCTCGGGTTTCGAATAGAAAACAATGGTTCGGCATGGGAAAGTATCGAGTTCGGCTCTCCAGGGCAACGCGAATGCCCGTTTAACACGCCATAAATTGACTGGTACTACTCCACGAAAGCGACTGGTTACTCAGGGTAGTTAACTGTGGTGGTTGCCCGATCGTCAGGGGCAGCGCCCGACCCCGCGCTGTCCCCTGATCCCGGGCCGATGGGACGGGTCCGCCCTGCTGACGGCCTGCTTTTTCCCCGATCGTATACCGTCCGTAGGCGCAGCGTTGGTGCGGGTTCGCCCAACGCGGTTCATTCCGCCTGCCGGAGTGAAGCGGTTCATCCCGCGGCGGGCGTCAGCCGGCGCAGCGGGGCGGCTATAGCGGCGGCCGCCGCACCGGGATCCGGCGCGCTCGTAATGGGCCGCCCGATGACCAGGAGGTCGGCCCCGGCCCGCAGCGCCTCCTCCGGCGTCGCGGTCCGTGCCTGGTCGTGCGCGGCGGCACCCGCGGGGCGCACCCCCGGGGTTATCAGGGTCACGTCCGGCCCCACCTCGGCCCGGACGGAGGCCACCTCCCGGGGCGAGCAGACCAGCCCGCGGGCCCCGGCCCCCACGGCCAGCACGGCCAGCCGCCGCACCGCGTCGGGCAGCGGCCCGGTGATCCCGATCCGGTCCAGGTCGGCGGGGCTCAGCGAGGTGAGCAGGGTGACCGCGGCGATCATCGTCGACGGCGCCGCCCCGACGGCCGCACGGATCACCTCGGGCCCGCCAGCCGCGTGCACGGTCAGCACGTCCGGGTGCAGGCGGGCCACCGCGCGGGCCGCGCCCGCCACGGTGGCGGGAATGTCGTGCAGCTTGAGGTCAAGGAAGACCTTGACCCCGCTTGCCCCGCGAATCGAGGCCACGATTCCCGGACCGTAGCGCAGGTACAGCTCCAGCCCGACCTTGACGGTGCTGACGTGCGGCGTTACCAGCCCGGCCCACCGGGCGGCGGTTTCCAGGTCGGGCGCGTCGAGGGCGACGGCGATCGGCGCAGGCTCGGTCAACGGTCCTCCTCCTGGCAGGTGCTCAATTACAAGACGCCCTGCTGCCGCCTGTGGATTGCCACCTGGCGCGGTTCGTGGGCAAGACCGACCACGTCGGCGGCCCGCTCGATCCCCCGGCTGGCCAGCTCTTCCTCGAGTTCCCTGGCAATGCGCGGGCACGCGGAAGGATCGTGGAATATCGCCGTGCCCACGCTCACCGTGCTGGCGCCCGCGAGCATCAGCTCGAGCGCGTCCAGGCCGGTCCGCACTCCGCCCATCCCGACGATCGGAACGTCGGGGAACGCCTCGTGCACCTGCCAGATGCAGCGCACCGCGACCGGCTTGATGGCCGGGCCGGAAAGGCCGCCGGTGACGCCGGCCAGCGCCGGGCGCAGGGTCTTCGTGTCGATCGCCATGCCGAGCAGCGTGTTGATCATCGAAAGCCCGTCCGCGCCCGCGCGCACGCAGGCCCCGGCGATCGCCACGATGTCGGTGACGTCCGGTGAAAGCTTCGCGAACACCGGGACGTCGTAGCGGATCCGGGCCCGCACCGCCTCGATCACCGCCGCCGCGGCACCGGGGTCACAGGCGAACACCTGACCCCGGTCCTCCACGTTCGGGCACGAGATGTTCACCTCAACCGCGGTAACCCCGGAGGCGTCGGACAGCCGGGCGGCCAGTTCGGCGTACTCGTCGACGGTGCCGCCGGCGATGGACACCACGGCACGGGCGCCCCGCGAAAGCAGCCAGGGCAGGTCGCGCTGCAGGAACGCGTCGATCCCCGGGCCCTGCAACCCGATCGAGTTGAGCATGCCGCTCGGCGTCTCCGCCATCCGCGGGGTGGGGCGCCCCGACCGCGGGGCCAGCATGACCGACTTGGTGACGACCGCGCCGATCTTGGCCACGTCGAAGAACCGCGCCAGCTCACGGCCCGCGCCGGCGCACCCGGACGCGGTCAGGATCGGGCTTGGCAGCTCCACGTGAGCCAGCCGGCTCCTGAGGTCAACGGCCATGGCCTCGCCGCCCCGCCGCGGGCCCGGCCCGCGCCCGGCCGGGCTGCGGCTTGCCGCCGGGCTGCTTCCCGGCAGGCTGCCTGCCCGGCGGCTGCGGCCTGGCGGAGAAGCGCGGCTTGGCCTGCGGTCGCGGCTTCCACCCCGGTGCGCCCAGCGCGTCGAACGGGATGGTCCCCACGTCGTCCCAGCGCACCAGGTCGCCGCGGAACACCGGCCCGTCGATGCAGGACCGGGTCATCCGGGTCACCCCGTCCTCGCCTATCACGGGCAGCACGCAGGTCATGCAGACCCCGGTCCCGCAGGCCATGGACTCCTCCACCAGGGCCTGCACCGGAATGTCGTAACGGCTGGCCAGCGAGGTCACCGCGCGGAGCATCCCCATCGGCCCGCAGGCGTAGATGACGTCGGTCCTGGCCTCGTGGATGACCTGGGCGAGCAGGTCGGTCACCTGCCCGCGGGCGCCCATCGACCCGTCCTCGGTGGTGATCACCGCGGTGCGCCCGGTGCGGCGCGCGGTCAGCGCGCCGAACACCCGGTCCGCGCTGGCCGCGCCGAGCAGGAAGTCCACCGTGCCGCCCCGGCCGCGGAGCTTGTCACCCAGCGCGAACAGCGGCGCGCTGCCGTACCCGCCGCCCACGAGCAGGGCGTTCACCGGATCCCGGGGCAGCGGGAACGGCCGCCCCAGCGGCCCGGCCACATCGAGGGTGTCCCTGGTCCGGCGCTCGGACAGCCACTGGGTGCCCGGCCCGGCCACGGCGAACACGAACTCCACGGTCCCCCCATGGTCGGGGCGCACCTCGTGGATGGAAAACGCCCGGCGGAGCAGCATCGAGGTCTGCGGCCCGCCGACGGCCACGGCGACGAACTGGCCCGGGCGGAACCGGGCCGCCACCCCCGGCGCGATCACCGTCATCGCGTA
>Ga0126383_10002888_pt1 | contig 11232 bp, 10 predicted proteins | sample PanSoiMetPlot_35_FD_96882 | JGI IMG/M metagenome (GOLD analysis project Ga0126383, IMG submission 96882) | Tropical forest soil microbial communities from Panama - MetaG Plot_35 | ecosystem: Environmental > Terrestrial > Soil > Tropical forest > Bulk soil | place: Panama | collected 2016-02-17
CGACCCAGATGACGTGGCCGTGCTGGACGGGAACAACGTCGGCGAGTGGGCAGCGCTGATCGAGCGGCGCCTCGAGGATTGGAAGTCGTTTGCGAACTCCTGACCCCGGTCAGGGGATAGAGTCGAAACCGCCTTCGAGCGAAGGGAGGAGAGATGGGGAAGAGCGTGCGAGAGGCAATGACGGCGAGCGTGAGCAGCGTCAGCCCGTCGCAGTCACTTGCCGACGCGGCCGAGGTGATGAAGCGCGAAGACGTCGGCTCGGTACCTGTTGTCGAGGAGGGCCGTCTCGCGGGGATCGTCACCGATCGCGACATCGTGACCCGCGCCGTCGCCGAGCAGCGGGACCCGCAGGCCGTCACCGTCGAGGAGATCGCCTCGCAGGAATTGGTCACCATCGAGCCGGAGCAGGACCTGGACGAGGCGCTGGCGCTGATGGCGCGTCACAAGGTCCGGCGGCTGCCGGTGCTCGAGCAGGGCCGGTTGGTCGGCATGCTCGCGCAGGCAGACGTCGCGCTCGAGGCGAAGGAAGAGATGGTCGGCGAGATGGTCGAGCAAATCTCGCAGCCGGCCTGAAGCGTCTCCGCAGTCAGGAAGGGACCGTCGGCTCGACCGGAAGCTCGATCGAGATCCTCGTTCCGCCGCGCGGCGGACTGTCGAGCGCGAAGCGGCCCCCGAGGGCGTCGATCCGATCGAGCAGGCCGGTCAAGCCGGACCCGCCGTTCGGATCGGCGCCGCCGACACCGTCGTCGACAATCGAAGCTTCGAGCTTCTCGCGGCTCGAGATCGTGACCGAGATCTCGGAGGCCTGCGAGTGCTTGACCGCGTTCGTCAGCGCTTCCGAGACGACGTAGTACACCGCGGTTTCCATGGACGCCGCCGGACGCTCCGGCAGGTCGACGTCGAGCTGCACCGGAATCGGAGAGCGACGCGCGAGCGCCTGCAGCGACGGGCCGAGGCCGAGACGCGACAGGAGCTGCGGATGCAGGCCGTGGGAGAGCTCGCGCAGATCCACGAGGATGGCCTCGAGGTCGCGCTCCACTGCCACGAGCGCGGAGTGCGTGTCGCGTTCATCGTCCGGAATCGCTGCCCTGGCGCGCTGGAGATCGAGGCCGAGTGCGATCAGCCGCTGTTGGGTCCCGTCGTGGAGGTTCCGCTCGATTCGACGCCTCGCATCGTCTCCCGCGGCGACGATGCGGGCACGGGACGCGACGAGCTCGGCTCGGGCAGTCGCGTTCGAGATCGCGGTCGACACGAGCTCGGTGAATTCGGCGAGCCGCTCCTCCGCGTCCGGTGGCAGCGTCTCGTCGCCCGTCATTCCCGCGACGACAAGGCCCCATAGGCGGCCTTCGACGAGGATCGGCGCGCCAACGGCAGAACGAAGACCGTGCGTGCGCGCGACCTCGGAGGCGTCGCCGGTCGCATCGTCATAGCTCTCGATGCGCGCCGGACGGGCGGAGTCGAGCACGACCGTCGTCAGGTTCGTTCCGCCCTTTGGTATCCGCGTGCCGGATCGGGGTGTGTTGTCCCCCCAAGCGCCGACGACGACGGCCGTGCCGTCGGGATCGGCGCGGCAGAGAAGACTTGCGTCGGCGCCGAGCACCAGTGCGATCTCCGCCGTGACCGCAGAGAACACATCGGACGAAGCCGCGGAGGCGGCCACGAGCGTCGCGACGCGCCTCAGCGCCCCCTGCTCATCGGCCGCTCCCCGTAATGCAATGCCCGCTTCGGCATTCGCGATTGCGGTCGTGACGAGCTCGGTGAACTTCTCGAGCCGCTGCTCCGTGTCCCAGGGCAGCTCCTCTCCGGCATTCAGCGTGACGACCCCCCAGAGGCTTCCCTCGACGACGATCGGACACGCAACCTGCGACGTCACGCCGAACCGGAGCCCCGCTTCTCCCACTGGACCGGGTTGGGACGTCCAGTCCACTCCGCCGAGACGGGCGGATCGTCCGGTGCGATAGACCTCGGTGGACGTCATCCCCTCTGCGAGCGGCCACCGCGTGCCGATCGGAATGCCCGTCTCCTTCGAAGCACCGACGACGACGTTTCCAGGTGGGTCGTGCTCGAATCGCATCACCGCCGTGATGGCGTGGAATGTCGCCGCCGTCTCCTCGGTGACAGCCGCGAACACCTGCTCCGGCTCCACTCCCCTGGCCACCAGAGTCGCGATTCGCCGCAACGCCGCCTGCTCGTCCGCGAGACGCGCAACCTCAGCTCGGGCTTCCGCGTTTCCGATCGCGGTCGCGACGAGGTTGCTGAACTGCTCCATGCGCCACTCGCTGTCATGCGGCAGAGGCTTTCTCGAGTGGACCGCGAGCATGCCCCACATCCGGCCGCCCACGGCGATCGGCGTACCGACCGTCGAGCGCACTCCCAGCTCGTCTCGGATGAACGCCGCGATCGGCCCCGCGATTCCCGCCCAGGCGTCCCAGCGGACGGCATGCTGTGCCTCCGCGATCTCCGTTGCGGGATCACCGGGCTGCATCGGCCAGCGCTCGGGAAGCGGCGGGTGCTCCCCCTCCGCGGCCCAGCTGGCAAGCGGAACGACGGCGCCGTCCTCCAGCCGCGCCATGCCCGAGAAATCGGCGCCGACCAGCGCTCCGACCTCGACCACGACTGCGTGGAAGAGCCCGGCGGGCGGGGCATCCTCCGCGACGAGCGTCGCAACGCGCCGAAGCGCTGCCTGTTCCTCGGCGAGCGCGGTGACCTGTTCGCGCGCCTGCGTGTCGGCGACCGCGGTCGCCACGAGCTCGGTGAACTCCGTGAGCCGCCGCTCCGCAGTCGACGGGAGCGGGTTTTCGACCGACGCGGCTGTGATCGCTCCCCAGAGCTCGTCCTCGACGACGATCGGGCTCGCCACCGACGACCGGATGCCGAGCGCCTGTACGAGCGACGGCATGTTCGCCGCCGACGGGTCATGTGTATCGAACCGCGCGGAGCGGCGTGTCTCGCGAACACTGTGGACCACGTAGCCCTCGTCGAGCGCAACGCGCTTACCCGATACGTGCGGCCCTCCGACGTCGCCGAGCACAGTCACCGTCCCGTCATCCTCGAACCTGACGATCGCGGCGACATCGGCGCCGAAGAGCACGCCGACTTCGACGGCGACCGCACGGAAGACGCCCTCAGGCCCGATGCCCTGCGCGACGAGCGTTGCGACGCGCCGCAGCGCGGCCTGTTCGTCGGCCAGCCGCTGGAGCTCCTCGCGCGCCTGTGCGTTCGAAACGGCGGTCGCCACGAGCTCCGTGAATGCGGCGATCCGCGCCTCGGCGTCCTCGGGCAGTGGTTCTTCTCCGCGCGTCGCGGCCATGAGCGCACCCCAAAGCTTCCCTTCCACCAAGATCGGCGCACCCACCGTGGAGCGCAGGCGCAACCCTCTTGCGACCTCTGCAGTACTGCCTTCGACTTGGTCGTAGGTGTCGATTCGGGCAGCTTCCGCCGTGTGAAAGATGCGGGCGATGGCACTGTCGCCGTCCAGCGGCAGCTCCGTTCCGGTCGCCAGTGTTGGGCCTGCCTGGGTCCAACTCGCGACGACCGTTGCCAGGCCGTCACCGCGAAACACGTGCATCGCCGCCAGGTCCGCGCCGAGAAGGGGACCGACGGCCTCTGTGACAGCCGCGAAAACCTCGGCCGGCGACGGCTGTTGGGCGACGAGCACCGCGACACGACGCAGCGCGGCCTGCTCGTCCGCAAGCCGCGACAAGTCGCCGCGCGCACCCGCATTCGCGATCGCCGTCGCGACCAGCGCGGTGAACTGGACGAGCCGCAACTCTGTCGCAGCCGGCAGCGGCTCGTGCTGGCTCGTGGCGGCGATGATGGTGCCCCACAGGCGCCCTTCGACGACGACCGGAGAGGCAACGGCAGAGCGAACACCCAGGACGCTTGCCATGGCTGCGACGGCGCCGGTGGAATCCGACCAGTCGTCCGCGCGAACGGTGCGCCCGGTGCGAAAGACCTGCGCGACGACGTTCTCGCCATCCAGCGTGAAACGAGTGCCCAGGGGAGGCGGATCCCACGGCGTGTCCGACTGGGCGAGGAGCGTCGCCGTCTCGTCCGGATCGAAGCGAAGCAGCCCGACGGCCTCACTCGCCAAGACGCGGCGCGCCTCTTCGGTGACCGCGCCGAAGATCTCGACCGGCGATGATTCACGCGCGACGAGCGTCGCCACTCGCCGGAGCGCGGCCTGCTCGTCGGCGAGCAGCGCCAAAGACGCGCGCGCGTCCGCGTTCGAGATCGCGGTGGCGACAAGCTCCGTGAAGACACTCAACCGCGTCTCGACTCCTTCCGGAATCGGCGCCTCGCGGGTCGCGGGGACGGCGATCACACCCCACGTCGCCCCGTCGACGACGATCGGCGCCGCGATCCCGCCGACGATTCCAGCCGCTCGGCCAGCCTGCGCGACGGTGCCCGGCGGTCCCCTGTAGTCGGCCACTGCCTCGGGGCGACCGGTGCGGAGCACGGCCTCGAAGGTGCTCGGGCCGTCGAGCGGCCAACGGCTGCCGACCGGGAACGGGTGCTCGCCCCACGTCGCGACGACGACGAAGGACTCGGCGGAGTCGTACCGCATGACGCCGACCCACGGGCGACCGAAGATCCGTGCGACCTGCTCGACGACGGCCTCGAAGATCTCGGGCGTCGGCGCACCGCGGGCGACGAGCATCGCCACGCGCCGGAGTGCGGCTTCCTCGGTCGTGAGGACATGCTCCCGCTCGGGCGAGCCCGAGTACGCCGTGCCGCTCAAGCCTCACGGCTTACCACCGGCCGCGGCGCTTGTCCAATCGGGGCTACGAAGGACCGATGAGCCCGTGCGCGAGCGCGAAGAGCACAAGCTCGGCACGCGAGTCGAGCCGGAGCTTGCGCATGATATGAGCGCGGTGCGTATCGACCGTCCGCACGGAGATGTACAGCTTCTTGCCGATCTCCTGATTCGTGTACCCGAGCGCGAGGAGCTGGAGCACGTCTCGCTCGCGTTCCGAGAGATCGTCGAGGGCCGACGCCACGCTGTCCACGACGAGCGTCGCGCCGACCTCCGGATCGACGTACCGCGAGCCGCTCGAGACCTGCTCGATCGCCGACACGAGCTCGCGGTCCGAGGCGCGCTTCGGGAGATACCCCGCCGCGCCGGCCGTGAGCGCGCGCCGCACCGAGCTCGCCGCGGTCTGCGACGAGATGACGATGACGCGTGCATCGGGCGCAACGGCGAGGATCTCCGGGATCGCCTCGAAGCCGTTCCGTCGCGGAAGCAGCAGGTCCAGGAGCACGAGGTCGGGTTGAAGGGCGCGCGCCAGGACGACCGCCCGCTCGGCCGAGTCGGCTTCGCCGACGACTTCCATGCCGGATTCCTGCTCGAGCCGGCTTCGAAGACCGGCACGGAGCAGCTCGTGGTCGTCGACGAGCAGGACTCTGGTCGTCATCGCGTCTCCGCGAAGGCAAGCATCGCGCGAGTACCGCCATGCGGGCGCGACGTGAGCTCGATCTCCGCGCCGAACGTTCGTGCGACGCGGCGGCAGAGCGCGAGGCCGCGACCGGATCCCGACTCGTAGCCTTCGCCGGCCGGCCCCACGCCGTCGTCGTCGACGACGAGCGTCGAAGAATCAGGCGTCGCGACGTGAACGTGGCGCGCGCCGGCGGCGAGCGCGTTCGTCAAGAAGTTGCGCAGGATGATGCGCAGCGCTCCCGCAGTGATCGGAAGCGACGTGGCGAGCCCGGACGTGATCTCGAGACCGGCCGCCCGCTCACCCAACTCGCGGACAACCGCATCGAGGTCGCCGGCCGGGGGCTCGTCCGCGTCGCACTGGCACGTGTCGCGCGCGGACCTGAGCAACGCGTCGACGAGATCGAGCGCCTGCTGCAGCGGCTGCGTGGCGTCCTCGGCGAGGAGCGCCTCCTGGAGCGGAGTTTTCAATTCGTGCGCCACGAGCCCCGCGAACTCGTCGAGCACCTCGTTGCGACGAAGCAGCTCACCCACCTTCACGGCCAGCGTCTCATCCGCGCGCAGGCGCCGGAGGAGCGGCAACAACGCCTGAAGCCCGGCGGCGAGTTGGAAATCGAGGTCCCCGCCGTAGAAGACGAACGCACCGAACGTGCCCAAGTCGAACCGGCGCCGCCGCCCGGTTCCTAGTCCGTCGGCGGCAACGAATTCTTCGCCCTCCCACCACTCGACGCGCGCGGCTCCGGACGCGACGCGCGCCCGCGACAGGACGCGCGCCAACCCCGGCCCGAGCTCGGAGGCAGTCGCCAGCTCGACGACGAGGGCGTAGTCGAGCGGCGGGCTTGCCGGTGCTTCGACCGTCTGAGCGAGCGCGGACACTGCCGGCCTACGGTTGCATGCCATCCCACCGAAGTCATTCCTGCGCTCCGCAGAGTTGCCGGGCGGCATGCGGGAGAATCGACGGTAGTGCTAGCTGCATTGCGCAGCGGCGCCCGCTCCGCGACGGTTAGTACGTGACATTGCGCAGCCTGATCGTCGACGACAGCGAGACCTTCCTCGCTTCGGCCCGCCGCCTCCTCGAGTCGCAAGGCGTGGAGATCGTCGGGACCGCGACGAGCGGCGCAGAGGCCATCGACCTCGCGGCCGAGCTCTCACCCGACCTCGCGCTCGTCGACGTCGAGCTGGGCGAGGAGGACGGCCTCGCGGTCGCCGGCGAGCTCCTCACGCGCTCGCCGGAGACGCGAGTCGTCCTGATCTCCACCTACGGTCGCGACGAGATGCAGGACCTGATCTCGACGAGCTCTGCAGTCGGTTTCCTGCCGAAGAGTCGTCTGAGCGGAGATGCCGTTCGGGCTCTCCTCGACGGAGATCAGCGCGACGCGAGATAGATCAGGACGGCCAGCACTCGCCGGTGGCCGTCCTGCGTCGCCGGGAGCCGCAGCTTGCCGAGGATGCTGCGCACGTGCTTCTCGACCGCACCTTCGGTGACGACCAGCTTTTTCGCGATGCCGCCGTTCGAATGACCCTCTGCCATCAGGGCGAGCACCTCGCGCTCGCGCGCGGTCAGCTCGGCGAGAGGATCGTTGCGGTTTCGCTTTGCGACGAGCTCCTGGACGAGCGCCGGATCGACGACGGAGCCGCCGTCGGCTACGCGCTCCAGCGCATCGACGACGTCGGCCACCTTCATCACTCTGCTCTTGAGGAGGTAGCCGATGCCCTCTCCGCCTTCGAGCAGGTCGATCGCCGTCTCGATCTCGACGTGCGCCGACAGCAGCAGGATCCCGATCTGCGGGGACTCGGCGCGGATCGCGCGGGCCGCCTCGAGGCCTTCCCAGCTCTGCGTCGGGGGCATGCGGATGTCGACGACGACAAGGTCCGGGCTCGTTTCTCGCACGAGCTCCGTGAGCGAGTCGGGATCGCCGACGGCCCCGACGACCTCGAACCCTTCACGGTCGAGCAGGCTCGCGATCCCCTCGCGCAGGAGGACGTCGTCCTCGGCGACGACGATCCGGGATCCGGCCACGAGAGTAGAGCCTACGCCTGCCTCGCGGCGATGGTGGGGCTAGCAGGCGTTGTCGATCCACCTGCTAGCGAGACCTCGATTGGGACGCTGACCGCAGAGACACCGGACCGGCGCGCTGCCAAGCTCCCGCCATGAGCTCCACCGCACCGACAATCCGTTCCATGCGAGAGCTCGCGCACCGCTCCAACGACGGCATCGACGTCACGCTCCTCTGGTTCCCGGACACGGATGAGCTGACCGTCTGCGTCTGCGACCAGCGCTGCGGCGCCTACTTCGAGATCGAGCCCGAGGCGGATGCCGCCCTCGACGCCTTCTACCACCCGTACGCGTATGCGTCGCTGAGCTGCGTCCACTACGAAGACGATCGGCTCGCGGCGTGAGCGGTACAGGCAAAGCCGTTCTCGGATTCCTCATCGGGCGCCCGCTGATCGCGATCGCGCTGGCCGCACTCGTCGTCGGGATCTTGGTGCTGAAGTCCCACCGCCAGAAGACTCCGGTCACACACCGCGTCGAGCATGTCACCCTCACCGATGCGCAGCAGATGCAGCTCGGCGCACAGGAGTACGCGAAGACGCTGCGTCAGAATCGCGCGCGGATTGTCGCGTCGGGCCCGCAGTACGCCGAGGTGCAGCGGGTCGCGAAGCGGATCGAGTCGGTCGCGCGCCGCGACAAGCCGGACTTCGTCTGGAAGGTGAGCCTGATCAGGAAGAACGAGGCGAACGCCTTCTGCCTACCGGGCGGGAAGATCGTCGTTTACACGGGAATCCTGCCGTTGACCGAAAACGACGCCGGGCTCGCGACGGTCCTTGGGCACGAAGTTGCGCATGCCACGGCTGAGCACGTTGCCGAACGGATCGAGCGGAATCACCTGACCGAGGTTGCCGCCACGATCATCGCCGGGGGAGTCGCCTTCACGCCGGGCCAGTTCCTGCGGATCGAAGCACTGCTCGGGGTCGGCGCAACCCTGCCGTTCAGCCGCTCTCAGGAATCCGAAGCCGACCACATCGGGCTCGTCTACATGGCGCGAGCGGGCTACGACCCGCGCCTGGCACTTCCGTTCTGGAAGCGCATGCAGCGCGCATCGAAGGGCAGCGAGCCACCGGAGTTCCTCAGCGACCATCCGAGCGACGCGCACCGGATCGAGCGGATCCGGGGCTGGTTGCCGGAGGTTGAGCGCGAGTACAAACCGCGCACCTGAGCGGCGGGCGCATCGTCGGCGAGCTGCCGCGCAGCCGCACGAAAGCGGCCCACACCGCGGGGCGACTCGGCTGCGCGATGACGGCGGTGCGATCCGCCCTGCTCGTGGGTTAGGCGCCAGTACTCACTTGCCCTTGCCCACCTTGAGGATCGGCGCGTTGAGGACGATATGCGCGTCGGTCATCGTGAGCTTCCCGGCCTTGGCCAGCGATTTGATCTGGTCATCCCGGCCGAGGAGCACGGGCTTGGCACTGGGCTTCCATGTCACCCAGACTTCCTCCCAAAGCGGGTTGTAGTCGGACTCGCCGGGCTCGGAACCGAAGATGGTGAGCTGTCCTGCGGCGGCCCGTCCTTTGACGAAGTACTGATCCGGCAGCCCCTTGACCGCCTTGAGTGAGGCCGAGAAGTTGATGTGCATCGCCTTCGCCTGCGCCTTGTCCGAGGCGTCGGTGATCAGGTACGTGTCGAGGTGCTGGTCGTAGTAACCCTTGTAGACAGGCTGGGCGACCATCTTCGGTGTGCCGATGTTCGGCAGGTTTCCCATCGCCGACGCGATGGCGGCAGTCGCGGCGCCGACAAGAAGCGCCGTTCCGATGAAGACCGGCGTGCGCACGTTTCTCCTCCTTCGATTGTGTTGTGGAGGGGTACGCGCTCGTCACCGGGACGGTTTGAATTCGTCGTCCCCGCGTCTACCAAAGTCGGAGAGGAGCGGCGCCGAGCCGCCCCTCTCCCGCGGTTTCGCCTCAGGACATCAGGTACGCGATCGACGGCCCGCAGATGTCGACGCCATCGCGGAGCGGATGCGGTCCGTGCACCGTCTCCGAGCCCGAGATGACGTCACCCGTCGCGTTGTCGACGGTCACGACGCTGTCGATCGTCCCAGCGCCAAGGATCGGCTTCCCGTCCGCGTCCTTGAGCACCGGGCCGTTCGGGATCTTGAACCTGATCGCCATTCCCGCCGTGTGCTCGGTGAAGGTGGTCGTACCGTCCCCGTTGTCGACGGCGACGCCCATGTCCACACCCGAGCTGGCGAGCTCGAGCTGCTTGCCAGTCGCAGTCGCCGTGAACACGCCTCGGAAGCTCTCCGTGGCATGGAACAAGCCGCTTGCATCCACCCTGAAGGTGAAGGTGCTCGTGTCGATCTGCGTCCCCTCGACGCCGCAGAAGTCCTGCGCGTACGGGCCGTCGACGACCGACTCGTGATCGCGGACGACAGGCTGGCCCGCAAGGCCGGCGGCGGGAATCGCCGCCGCGACCACAAGGGCCGCGCCGACCGCGATGCGAATACGCATGTGCTGCATCTCTCCTCCTTTCTTCGCGCTCGCCGCGATCGTCGCCTCGGGGCCTACCGAGCGGCTATCGACGGGCTACCGTCCGCCTCGATGCTCGAGTTCCGCGTCCTCGGACCCCTGGAAGTAGGCGGCGACCGAGGGCCGCTCCGGCTCGGGGGGCCGAAGCAGCGGGCGACTCTCGCGATCCTCCTCCTCAGCGCGAACCGGGTGGTTTCGATCGACCGGCTTGCGGACGACCTCTACGCCGGAGATCCCCCGGTCACGGCCGTCACGCAGGTGCAGCGCCAGATCTCAGAGTTGCGCAAGACTCTCGGGTCCCCTTCGGCCATCGGCACCCGTGCGCCCGGCTACGTGATCCACCTCGAGCCGGAGCAGCTCGATCTCGACCACTTTGAGCGACTGACCGGGGACGCCGGCCGCGCCCTTCACCGAGGCGAGGCGCGGGTGGCCGCAGATCTCCTCCACGACGCCCTTGGGCTCTGGCGCGGCGAGCCGCTCGCGGATGTCGCCGGGGAGCCGTTCGCCGCCGCGGCAGTTCAGCGGCTGACTGAGATCCGGCTCTTCGCGCTCGAGCTGCGCATCGAAGCCGAGCTCGCTCTCGGGCGTCACCTGGAGCTCATTCCCGAGCTCGAAGAGCTCGTCGCAGCGGAGCCGCTCCGCGAGCGGCTCCGGGCGCAGCTGATGCTCGCGCTCTACCGCTCGGGACGCCAGGCCGAGGCGCTCGACGCGTACCGAGCAGCGCGCGAGACGCTCGTCGGTGAGCTCGGGATCGAGCCGACTCCCGCGCTCCGCCGGCTGGAACGGGCGATCCTCGCCCAAGAGCCGTCGCTCGACCTCGGCATGGCCGACGAGCCGCTGCGGACCGTCCTTGCGATCCCGTCGAACACGAGCGCTTTGCTGACGATCGCCGCGCCACTCGCCGAGGGCGCAGCGTCCGAGCTGATCGTCGCCAGCCTTTTGACGAACGAGGCCGAGGTCGAGCGGGCGACGATCGAGCTTGCGCGAGTCAGCCCACCTGACGCGCGAGTCGCCGCTTTCACCTCGGGCGACCACGCCGCCGACGTCGTCCGCCTCGCGTCGGCGTACGACGTCGAGCTGTTGCTGCTCGACGCACCGCCCGGGCTGGACGACGACCGCCTCCCCGCGGCGCTTGCGGCCGTGCTCGATCGCTCGCCCGCCGACGTGGCCGTACTGACGAACCCGGTCCGGGGCGGCGGTGAGGGTGTCTTTGTCCCATTCGGCGGCAACGAGCACGACTGGGCCGCGCTGGAGTTGGGCGCGCGGCTTGC
>Ga0126383_10002890_pt1 | contig 11230 bp, 11 predicted proteins | sample PanSoiMetPlot_35_FD_96882 | JGI IMG/M metagenome (GOLD analysis project Ga0126383, IMG submission 96882) | Tropical forest soil microbial communities from Panama - MetaG Plot_35 | ecosystem: Environmental > Terrestrial > Soil > Tropical forest > Bulk soil | place: Panama | collected 2016-02-17
ACTGGCGCGATTGCGAAATTTTCTCCGGTTATGGAGTCGGTGAAGAAGTTCGCCGCCGGGGGCGGTGTGGTGCTGGGTATCTGTAATGGCTTTCAGATTCTTTGCGAGTCGGGAATGCTGCCCGGTGCTCTCATGCGCAACGCCAGCCTGAAGTACATCTGTAAACCCGTGCATGTGCGGGTGGAGAACGCCGACACACCCTTCACGCATGCTTGTGTTCAAGGCGAAGTTCTACGCATCCCCATCGGCCATATGGAAGGCAATTACTTCTGCGACGAGGCGACGCTAGGGGAACTTCATTCCGACAATCGCATCATATTTCGATACTCGACAGCGGCCGGCGAGACTACGCCTGAAGCCAATCCCAATGGTTCGCTCGACAATATCGCCGGGATCTCCGGTCCAGGCAAAAATGTGCTGGGCATGATGCCGCACCCGGAACGCGCCAGCGAAACGGAACTTGGAGGCGTGGAGGGTTTCAAGATATTCCAATCGCTGGTCGGAGCGATGGCTACGCGATAACCTGCCTCTAGGGACTGCCTCCCTCCGCACTCATCCATTTAATTAACGACCATAAGACGTTGGGAGTCGTGGAGGAAGTCTGGACAGTCCTGGCCGATGGCTGTATGCCCCAGTTGGAAAGCGCGCGCCGCTGGATGATACCGGCGGGAGGATTCTGTGCCTTTTCCATTCGCGCGCGATGGCCAGAGGCGTTCTGTGGCTCTATCGTCTGGAATCAGAAATTTCCTAGCACCTTGTCTTCTCGATTGTTATGGCGATTATTGTCGTCCAGTACGCATCGAACACCACTAATTTCAAACTGGGGCACGCGGCAATATGGCCCAATGTGGCAGTTACTGCCCTTTTTAGGTCGTTTCCCGTAAACTGATTAGTTTGGTTTCGGGCCCGCCTATGTCGGCGCTGATATCCGTCTATGGTCCGTTACGGAATTGTAGGTTTTGGTCTGCACGCGGTGAAGCGTCTGATGCCGGGCTTCGCGCTTGCGCATAATTGCAGGCTCACGGCGCTCTCGCGCCGCGATCTGACTCAAGCACGCAAGTCGGCGGCCCAATTTAATGTTCCCCTAGCGTTTGATTCAGCAGAACGACTGTGCCGTTCGCCTGAAGTCGATGCGGTCTTCATTGCCACTCCAAATGCATGTCATTTAACGGATGTACTCACTGCGGTGGAGTCGAGGAAAGCGGTGCTGTGCGAAAAACCGATGGCAATGAACGCTGGGGAGTGCCGTACCATGGTCAGGGCCGCCCGTGAGGCGCATGTGCTGCTGGGAGTTGCCCAGGTGTTTCGCTTCGAGGACAGCACAGCATGGCTGCGCGAGAGAATAGGGACCGGAGAAATTGGTAAACCGGTTTTAGCCCGAGCTGAATTTTCCTTTCCTGGACGAAACGCGGCGCGCACTTGGATTCATGACGCGTCGATTGCGGGCGGAGGCCCAATCGCCGATGTCGGCGTGCATTGCATCGACGCCCTCCGCTATATGCTCGACGATGAGGTCGTTGAGCTGACCGCTCGTGCAGCTTGCGATGCCGAGTCTCAGGATGTGGAAGCGGCAGCCGCACTGATCCTCAAGTTTTCCCGAGGCACTTTGGCGACCATTTTGGTGTCATTTCGGGCTGAGTATCGGACGCCACTCGAGATTGTGGGCGAAACTGGAGTGCTCCGCGCCGACGACGGGTTCAACGTGGAGCGGCCCATTAGCCTGCAATTGCGACGAAACAGCAGCGTTGTCCGCACCGAGGTCGTCTCCAACCAATATGCCTACGCCCGCCAGGTGGATATGTTTGCCGACGCAGTCGAGGGTCGCAGCAGCTTTCCCGTCCCCGGAGAAGAAGGTTGGCAGAACCAGGAAATTATAGATGCCGCGTACCGAAGCATCAGAAGTGGGAAAGCCGAGCCGGTTGGCCAAGTCTCACGGGCGGTTCCGGGATCTAGCCAAGGCATGTTCCAGTTGGGCGCCTGAATAACCGGCGTCCTCAGTCTGCCGGGGGTTCTGTGGAGCAGCAGGCGAAATAATTTTAGCCTGCACCACTCCTGATCCGACCTGATTGTCCAATTTCGAGGCGCTTCCAATAAAGTGGGGTAGCCGGGCAGCTAGTCCCCGTCACGTGATAGAGGACCCGGACCTCAGGATGTTTTCGAGGGCCAGCGCGTCATTGCTTTGGGTAGCCATCGGCTTGAGCGCATCGAATGGCGTCAGCATATCACCCGGACGGATCAGGGTGACGCCGACCGTTATCTCACGAAGATCCCAATCACCCCCTTTGTGAATTGAAAGCTGCAACCAATCGCCTCCGATAGTGGCTGGACCATGCAGGTTGCCGATCTCGGTATCGGGTAAATACTGGGTTGGAGCGGTCTTCCAGTGGTGCCCACCTAAATAGACAGGTGACGTCGGGAGAAGCAGCCGTGACTCTGATCCGAGTAGTGTCTCGGCTGGCGGGCAAAATCGATACTCCAGAGCTTGCTTTCACCCTGTTCCAACACACCGGACAGGTTGTCGTTATCAAGCACAGCGGGTGGCGGTTGATTTGTTAGGCAGCCGCAAGAGGCGCACACGGAAACGTGCTCGAGCAAAATGGCGTCTAGAACTGTTTCCTCCCGTCGACGACGGGAACGTGGGATTCTCGAATAGGTTACTCACGATACACGATAGCGTTAGAACATTGCACCTCACCTGGAGGATTGGGGGGAGGTGAACGCGATTCGTCTTAACATTATTAATATTCATCATTATTAATCATTATTATTCCTATAGGTTCCCAGAGTGGAATTTTTAGAGGGAATGGGTGATTCTTACAGAGGAGGGTGGCAAACTAATAGTACGGAATGTTTTGTACCTGCTTACATGGTTTTACCGACGCACGGGTTTAGGCTGCGTGGTACATTTCGCCCATAGGTAAGTAGATGCTGAGTTTCCGGTCGAGTCCATCAAAGGCGAAAATGAGACTCGATCGCGGAACCCGACGAGTAAGATTTACATCGCCCATGGGCAGCCGTCGTGGCAACGCCGCGACTTTGCCAGCATTTTGGTTTTGGCAAAATGGTTGCAAGACTTAGCACCATGAGGCGGTTTAAGACCTGAGTGTGGGGTCCCGAGTTCTGCGCGCCTCACCAAGAGCCCTCCCAGGTGCGAGCCGGAAAGGTAGGGTCGATGCCCTTTCGAATTTTGGTGGCAGATGATCACGAGGTGGTTCGCCGCGGGTTGTGCGCCCTGCTGCAAGCGCAGCCTGATTGGGAAGTGTGCGGCGAGGCAGCGGATGGTCGCGAAGCGCTGGAGAAAACCCAAAAGTTGAAGCCCGATGTAGTCATTCTGGACATCGGAATGCCCAGTTTGAATGGGCTCGAAGCAACTCGACAGATCCTGAAAATCAATCCGCAGACGAGAATTCTGATTTTGACTCTGCACGACTCCGACCAAGTCGTGCGTGAGGTGCTGAACGCAGGGGCGCGAGGCTTTCTATTGAAATCCGATGCTGCTCGCGATCTGGTTGCCGCCGTGGAGGCGTTGCGGCGGGATAAGACTTACTTCACCTCCAAAGTGGCAGCGATGGTTCTGGAAGGTTTTCTGAGAAACGGGACGCCCGCGGCCGTGCCAGCGCCTCCGAGTCGGGGCCGGTTGACTCCGCGCGAACGCGAAATCGTGCAGTTGCTGGCCGAAGGCAAGAGCACGAAGGAAGTCGCGGTGGCGTTGGGTTTGAGTGTGAAAACCGCCGAAACGCATCGCTCCAACATCATGCGCAAGCTGGAACTGCACTCGGTCAGCGATTTGGTTCTGTATGCAGTGCGCAACAATATTGTGCACGTGGTCCAGCCTTCCTTGTAGGTTGGAATCGCACCTAGCAAAAACAAATCCTCCCGCATGGAAGGATTTGTTTTTTATGTTGTGGTTAGAGACGGATTGGCTCCGTCAAGCTACTCGCCGAAGGCTTGCCGGTTGCGCGCGTGGCCGGTATTGATTCGCTTTCCCTAGCGGCCTCTACATTGCTCGTTAGGCCGCACATGTCCCCGTCGTCTGCCTCGCTCCCTCGTTTAAGAGCTCGCTCCTTCGTTAATGACGTCCTTCATGCGATCACATTTTTCGCTCTAGGCTTCTCACCAGGTTGTCCAAACTACCTTCAAAACGTCTTCTTTCTCTCTGGTAATGTCCTGGTGCCGATCGGGTGAGTCCTTCAGTTCTTCGAAAGGAAATTTTAGAAATCATCTTGGGCAAGGACTTGAGGATCTGATCTTCAGGGTCAGAATCGCGCGACTCTCCCAGAATCGAATTCGCGCAATCAATCGGGTCTCGGCGTGGTCCTTCCCTCAAATTGGCATTTCTTCTGTTGTCTTCCAATGGCTCGCTCACTGGCTCGCCGGCGGCGGTCGAAACCAGATCAGAAAAGGCGAGAGGCAGGTGCCGGTGGCTTCAGCAACCGACTCCTGCCCGGGTGGTGGGTTCTTGAGGGCAACTTTCAGAGAACAGCATAGGCGTGCGACCTGGCGGGCAACAATCCCAGCAAGTCTGTAGGTAGCCGGAAGAGTTTCTGTAAAACCTTTGAGAGCGAACTCGAAAAATAACGAACATTATGCACGCGTCCATCTACCCGCAGCCCGCGTGGATCCATCGCAAAGTGTGCTGCTTGGAACATCTCTAGCGCTGCGATTACGGCTCCAGTCCACTTTGAGCATCTACGCTGCATGGCGAAAAAATAGTCCGGCCACGCGCGCGCGCCAATCCAGATTGACCTGTAGAAACGCTACATGAATTCCTGTAGGCCGAGTTTTCGCAGCCGGATCCGGGGACACAACCCCATATATTGCGACCGTGCATTCCCGCAGTATTTGCCTGAAATGAGCCAAGGGCTGCATCAGCTTAGCGTTACAGCAACTAATCGAATGAACTACGGGCTGCACCGGATGGAACTTCCGTCGCATTGAACATAGTCTGCGATCAGAAAGATAACACCGCACTCGACGCCCGAAAGGAGATGCAAGTGAATTCCGACGTCAACACCACCGCCCAGCACCTGTCCGACCTTGAGCTCGTTAAACGAGCGCAGCGAGGTGACGCTGACGCTTTCGCGGCATTGTTTTACGCACACAAGCCGCGGGTTTACTCGCTCTGTTTGCGCATGACCAACAATACCGCCGAAGCCGAAGACCTCACCCAGGATGCTTTTTTGCAGGTGTTCCGCAAGTTGGCCACATTCCGTGGCGACTCTGCGCTTTCCACTTGGCTTTACCGCGTGGCCGTCAACACCGTGTTGATGCACTTTCGTAAGAAGGGACTGCGGCAAGTATCGCTCGATGAATCAAGCAATCAGGATACGCGCCTGGTAAAGAGGGAATACGGAAGCGTTGACGAGCGGCTTTCCGGCTGTGTGGACCGCATTGCGCTAGCGCGCGCCATGCAGGACCTTCCCGCCGGTTATCGCACCATCTTCTTGTTGCACGAAATCAAGGGATATGAGCATCAAGAGATCGCGCGCATCCTACGCTGCTCGGTTGGCAATTCGAAATCTCAACTCCACAAAGCCAAGCTCAAGATGCGGGAGTTGTTGGGCTACCACAAGAATGAAATCTTGCAGGAGGCAATCGAACAGAGAACAACCAAAAAGCGCCGTGCAAAATCGGAGCGTGCACGCACTTTCGATCAGTCCGCGCCGGCACCGTGGGAGACCTTTGAAGACGAGCTGGCCGACAGCCAACCGATGTTTCCAATGCCCACCAATAGCACCGGGTTGATGGCGGAAACCGGGGTGTGAGCTTGTCCTGGGTTGAGAGGACGCGAGTACTCAACCTGCCAGATTGTTGAACATGAATAAACGGCGTCACCAGAGCTAGCGGCACACAGCGCAGCTTACCTCTCGTGACCTGTGGGACCGAGGTCAACCGTGGAATTAGGCGCAATTATTATTGTCGGGCAGAATGCGGGGAAAAATGGTGTGCCCCCGCGTAACCGGGGACCCAAACACCCGGCTCCCAATTCATCCCCTACACCCATAGTCTGTTGGGACCTTCTGGGCTCCAGTGTGCTTCGCCGCACCTTCTCGCAATTGCGCGAGAGCGGTGTTGAGCTCATCTCGGTTTTGAAAAGCAACGCGCCGCAACGCGCGGCCGAGAGCCAGCCTTGGGCAAGAGCAATTCTCGACTACGTGCACAACGGGGTCGATCAAATCCTGCTGTTGGAGCTGAACGCATACACCGAAATCAATATCTACCAGTTGATGAAGTTCCACCATGAGAACCGGTCTCCGGTGACCAATGTCGCCGACGACCACGGGTTGCTCGGCATTACTGTACTGGCGGCATCAGCCCTCGACCACGATGGCGACATCAGCCGGAGACTACCGGCATTGTCTTCCTGTTCGTCCACCTACGAATTTTCCGGATTCGTACACCGGCTTGCGTCGGCCGGCGATTACCGGCGGCTGGTGCAGTGCACTTTGGCCGGCATGAGCCCTGCGCGGCCAGCGGCGAAGGAAATTCAGCCGGGGGTGTGGATGGGCGAAGGTGCCCGCGTCCATTCTTCTGTGCGCGTCTTGGGCCCCTGTTTTTTGGGAGCACGGACACGCGTCAAAGCCGGCAGCATAATTGCCCCCGGTACAGCCATTGAGCGCGAATGTGAAATTGACTGCGGCACGGTAGTGGAAGGGGCGAGCATTCTTCCCCGAACGTACGTGGCGCCCGGATTGCGGATTGCCAATGCCGTGGTTCAAGAAAGCAGGTTTATCCATCTGGGACGGAAGCTCGAGGTCGAACTGGGCACCACCGGTCTTCTCGGATCGCTCGAGAACCGAGTGTCGCGGAGAATTCTGGACACACTGGGAACGTTGTTCGCGTTTGGAGCCCCAGGCCTGGATCTGTCGACCCCGTCCAGAGCACCGGCATCATTTGATTACCTGCGCGGTAACGGTTTTATGGAATAGCGGTTTACTTCAAAAAGCTTCGTTGCGGGAAGGGTGATGCAACCACAAAGGGTAATCGTAAAGGAGTTTCCCAGCCTGCTGGATTTGTCCGAATGTCGGCGCTTTTCCCGAGAATTACGGGAAGAGCTCAGCGACGCGTATCGCCCGCAAGTTGTTTTCGACTTATCAAGAGTGCAGCACATGACCGCACAGGGAGTCGATCTCCTGGTGAGGTGCATCGATCAGATTGCGGACCGAGATGGCGAATTGAAATTCGCAGCCGGCTCGCCGCAAACTCAACTGGTATTGGAGCTAACCCAAATCAGCGGCCTCGCCGATAGTTACGAATCGGTTGAGGATGCGGCGGAAAGCTGGATGCGGGAGGCACAGGGGCCGACTGCCGAGCCAGGGCACTCAACACCATCGGCGCGTTCCGCTTGAACACATTTGTCCCGCCACTGTGAGGAGGATTTCGTATGTGGGTGTGTCCAATGCGCATTCTCAGCATCACTCTCGCCATCCTGCTCTGCTCGACTCCGGAACTGATGTCGGCCGCAGCTGGCCAGGAGACGTCGGGAAGTCAGCCAGCGGCGGGAACGCAAACCGATTCCGCACAGAAGAGCACGCCGTCGGCAACCGATCCTGGGGGGGAAACGCCGCCGCCTGAGCCGGCACCCTCCACAGCTCAGACGAATGCCGGGGCACCGAGTTCCGCCACGCCTGAGCAGCAGCCATCGCAACCTGAGGGCACCGCCGCCGCGCGGACTGCGAGGACTATCGGCGGGCCTGCGTCGAAGCCAGCCGGTTCTGCCATCGCTCCGGCAAAGCAAAAGCAGGTTCGATCCTTACTGATCAAGGTTGGCGCAATTGCCGGGGCAGCCGCCACGTTAGGCATCGTGTACGCGCTGACTCGCGCTACGCCGAGCCGGCCGCCTGGCGCGCACTGAAAATTGCAATCGATTTCGCGTCGCAGCCCGGCGACCTTCGCGATTTTTATGAGAGCACAACGAACACCTGTGGTGCTGAGCTTCTCCGGTATTGATGGCGCGGGTAAGAGTACCCAGATAGAGCGCCTCGACCATTCTCTCCGGCAGTCCGGTCTCTCTGTTCTGCGGCTTGCGTTCTGGGACGACGTTGTCGTCCTGCCACAATTTCGTGCAGGGGTTAGCCACAAGGTATTACGCGGGGAACTGGGCGTGGGTTCGCCGGGAAAACCCGTGCGCCGCAAGGATAAGAACGCTGCCAAATGGTATCTGACCCTGGCGCGCGCGCCATTTTACCTTCTCGACGCACTCAGCCTGCGCAGAGTAGTGGGCAGAGCGCTAAAAAGCCAGGCCGACGTGGTCATATTCGATCGCTACATTTATGACCAGCTGGCAAATGTTGCGAGAAATCCGGCGGGGCAGTTTTATGTTCGCCTTTTGTTAGCGCTCGTGCCCCGTCCCGATATTGCCTACCTGCTGGATGCTGATCCGGAGGCGGCTCTGGCGAGAAAACCCGAATATCCGCTGGATTTCTTGCACGCTTATCGGCGCGCCTATTTTCGTTTAAGTGAAATGGCTCGCGAAATTGTGATAGTTCCTCCCGCACAGCTAGACAGCGTCGAACGCGTGATCTCAAGTGAATTTCGAAAGCGCTGGCCCGGGCCACTACAGGAGAATCACCCCGAAAATCTCCGGAATTCGCAGTTAACCGCCTAGTAAAATCACCCCGAAGTTTTACCGTCCCATCGAACCATAACTTGCGCGACGGCAATGGACAACGTCTGTCGACTCGCGCCCATCCAACCAGCGCAATTCAGAATTGTGGTTTTCCTAAGATGTTGAGTGAAAGGAAATTTGCGCTGGTCATCCCCACGTTAAATGAAGCGGGGAATATCGAACCGCTGGTGACGCGCATCCGTGCGGCGCTCGACCCGGAAGGAATTAATTACGAAGTCATCATTGTTGACGACGGGAGCGTGGACGGAACCGAGGAAGCGGTTGAGTCCTGGGGAGCGTCGGACATGCGCGTGCGCTTGCTCGTGAGACGAGGAGAAAAGGGACTTGCGGGCGCGGTAGTCCATGGTTGGCGGCACACGAATGCCGACTTGCTGGGCGTAATGGACGCGGACCTGCAACATCCACCGGAGCTTCTGCCCGAACTGCTGCGCGCCGTCGAGGATGGGAACGATATCGCCATTGGCAGCCGATACGTGCACAACAAACGGGTTGAGGGATGGAACCCGTTCCGGCAAGCAGTCTCGTGGCTCAGCACACTGACTACGCTTCCTCTGCAGAGGCCAGGCGTGCATGTGAAGGATCCCATGTCGGGCTTCTTCATCGTGCGCCGTGAATGTGTCGACGGCATCGAACTGCAACCGCAAGGATTCAAGATTCTGCTGGAAATCTTGGTGCGCGGGCGCATTCATCGAGCGGCCGAGATCCCATTCCAATTTGGGCTGAGACATGCCGGCAAGAGTAAAGCAGACGTCAAGGTCGTACTGCACTACTTTTCATTGTTAGGAAAACTATCCCGCGACGTTATTTTTGGGTCGAGCCAGCGATGAAGATTTGTCTGGTAAGCGCGTTTCCGCCGAGCCGACAGGGCCTAAACGAGTACGGATTCCACATCGCGCGCCTGATGAATCAACAGCCGAGTTTGCAGCTCACGGTACTCGGTGATGATCTAGAGTCGCCGCAAGCGGAATTGCCTGGATTTTCCGTGATTCGTTGCTGGGGATTTAACAAGCTCTCGAATCCGGTGCGTCTGCTGCGCGAGGTCAGGCGCATTCGGCCAGATATCGTCTGGTACAACATTGGATTCGCCAGTTTCGGTGGATACCCGCTTCCCGCCTTCACGGGTCTGATGATTCCAGCGCTTACTCGGCTGAGCGGCTGCTACACACACGTAACTTTGCACCAGTTGGTGGAGACGGTCGACTTGAAGGACGCAGGCGTAAAATCGCGCGGTCTCTACATGTTAGCTGGAACTCTCGCGACCCATATGCTGCTGTCGGCGAACTCTCTGTCCGTCTTGCTGCCGGCTTACCGGAAAGTACTGCGGGAAAAATACCACCGCGGCTCGGTGTTCGTGCGACCGCACGGCATTTTATCCGGGCGGCCGGAATATCCCGATCTTTCCCGGCGCGGCAATCCAGTGCACCGCATCCTGGCGTTCGGGAAATGGGGCACGTACAAGCGACTGGAATTGCTAATAGCCGCCTTCCTCAAAGTGGCAGAACGACTGCCCAGGGTGGAATTGGTCATTGCTGGAGGGGATCACCCGAAAACTCCCGGCTATGTATCTTCGGTGGCGGCATTGCACAAGAGCGAGCCGCGCATTTGCTTCACCGGTTACGTCGCTGAAGAAGCCATTGCAGACCTGTTTCAAAGCACCAGCATAGCCGTAATGCCTTACACGTCGTCGGCGGGCTCGAGCGGCGTGGCACACCTGGCCTGCGAATACGGTGTCCCCATCCTCGCCTCCGATATCAGAGACTTCCGAGAGATAGCAGAGGAGGAAGGTATTGCCTTTGAATTCTTCGAGCCGGGAAACGTCGATGCTCTGGCGGAGCGCCTCCTAGCTGTGCTTGAGAATTCCGAGCGGCTGGAAGCTATGGCGAAGCTCAATTTCTCCGCGGCTCTGCGCATGAGTATGCCGGAAATCATCCGGCAGTACATCCATTCTTTCGACCTGCGGTACCGCATCAAAATGTTGCGGACAGCGTCTAGATTTCGACGCCTGCCACGCTGGATGCCTCTTCGTCCCGCATTTAGCCGACGGGTGGGGGAGAGATTCCTGAGCTGGCGTAATGCTGAGCTTAGCGATTATCTAAACTCGACCGTCCCAGGTTCCCCGCACAACGGCAACGGCAACGGCAATATGACTCGGGCTCCTGAAGCAGAGACTGACGACACGTTGCCTTCCCCTATCGCGCCCCTGGATCAGGGCTCCAAGCGCAAGGGCGACGCGGCCTGAACGAAGTCTTCTCCATCACTCCACGACATCTGGTAGGGACTCCACCACCCTTGATTCACGCCGGTTCCGAGATTGTGCTCGTGAAGTGCAATCAGTGTAGATATCAAAACTTGGTGTTAGGCACCTTTGATCGTGGAACCCGGAAATCCAACCTTGTTGTAATCTGGGGCCAGAGGTTCGCTATTCGGCGAATTGCAGCGTATTCGGTGATTCCAGAGACAGATGTAACGTTTATCGTACAACCGGAAGTCCCCGTTGCTAGAACCTGCCCTTATTTCATTAAGAGGGGATTCGCCGATCCGGACAGGTAGTTGAAGGTCCGCAGGTTGGAATCCAAGTTCATCGAGGCCAGCATGTCGTAG
>Ga0126383_10002891_pt1 | contig 11230 bp, 6 predicted proteins | sample PanSoiMetPlot_35_FD_96882 | JGI IMG/M metagenome (GOLD analysis project Ga0126383, IMG submission 96882) | Tropical forest soil microbial communities from Panama - MetaG Plot_35 | ecosystem: Environmental > Terrestrial > Soil > Tropical forest > Bulk soil | place: Panama | collected 2016-02-17
ACCTTCTCGTAGTCCTTGACCAGCGACTGCGCCTGCCGCGTCAGCTCGTCGAACGATTTCTGGATCGACTTGGCGTTGGCGGTCTTGAACTTCAAGGTCTTGAACTGAGCGAACTTCTTCTCGACCTCGAGGAACGCCGCGTGCGCCGCCGGCTCGGCCGCGTCGCCGGCCGCGGGCAGCCCGCGCGCCGAAAACTCGCTGATCACCTTGCGGTACTCTTCCTCACTCGCCCGCACGTCCCGCCCCGCTTCGGCCGCCTCGGCCAACTTCCAATGCGCTTGAACCACTTGCGTCGATACGGGCTGCGATCGCAAGTTACCGTATTTCTTTATGAAATCACGGAACGTCGCGACTTCACGCGGGCGGTCTTTCATCTTCTCGTAGACCGCTCCGGCCCGGAAGTAGGCGTCTGCCGCCTCGTCCGGCTTGGGGTTCACGGAAGCGAACTGCTTGTACAGATCGGCCGCGCGCGGATACTGCTGGTCGCGCTCGAGCAGCACCGCGGCCCGGCCCAGCGCCTCCACGCGATGCGGCGAGCGCGCGTACTTGGGGCTCTGCGCCAGGATGAGATAGGTCGACACCGCATCCTGGTACTCGAAGAAGTGCTCGTGGTTGAGGCCGGCCCGGTACAGCGCGTCCTGCGACAGCTCCGAGTCCGGGTACTCGCGGTAGATGCGCTCGTAGGTCTTGGTGGCCTCGCCGTAGCGATGCACCTTCTCGAAGCAGACGGCCGCGTTGTTGAGCGCCTTGTCGGCGTTTTTGTCCTTGGGCGACTCGTTGACCAGGGTCAGGAAGATCGGCCCCGCGTCCTCGAAGTTGCCGGCTTCGAACAGCTTCTGCGCCTTGACGAAGCGGACGTCGTTGAGCAGCGCCGCATACTGGCCCGCCTTCTCGGCCGCCAGCTGCCCGCCGCCGCACTTCTGCGAAGCCAGCCTTTTGGCCCACTCCTCGATCTTCTCGGTGTTGTTCTCGATGGTGTAGGTCATCACCATCGCATCGCCGGCCTTGGCGCCCTCGGGCGTGCCGCAGTGCTTCTCGACGATGTCGGTCATGCGGACGCGCGCCCCGTCGGCGCCGTCCCAGTTGAGCCACTTGTACGAGATGAGCGCCGACGTATAGGCGATCTGCGCGGTCTTTTCGCTGCGAATGTGCTGCCCGTACCAGTCGTAGTTGGCCTGCAGATTCTTGAGCAGCTGCGGAATCGGCTTGGGCTGAATGGGCGCCTTGGTATTGTTCTGGTCCGGGATCGGCGGATCGTCGATCCGGCGGCCGTCGATCTCCAGCTTGAGCTGCGCTTCCAGCGCCTTGATGGCCGAGAACGCCGCGTCCTCCTGAAAGCGATTGTCCAGGTTGGAGTCGCGCACCTTCTGGTACTGCAGCGCCGCCTCGGGATAGCGCTCGCTGTAATACAGCGCCTCGGCGTAGTAGTAGCCGTACTCGTAGGCATTCTTGGAGTTGGGGAAGCGCTCGATGTACTTGGCGTACAGTTCGCCCGCAACCGCGTACTCTTCCTTGATCTTGGGCGGCAGCTTGGCGTCGCGCGTGGCCGCGTACTGGCTCTTGAGCGTTTGCGCGGCCTTGTGGTGGAAAATAGCGGCTGCAAGCAGCGAGTTTTCGGCCAGGTCGCGCGCCACATTGATGGCATCGGGGTTGTCGCGGTTGTGCTTGTACCACTCGGTGCCCTTGGAGAAGTTGCGGGCCAGCACCTCGCGCGCCGAGATGGCGCCGTTGAAGTCGCGCTGGCGCTCGTAGGCGGTGACGACGCGGTCCTGGACCTTGGGCGCGTCGGGGTCGTAGGGCCACTTCTGCAGGATGACCTTGTAGACCTGGATGGCGTTTTCGAACTTGGTCTCGTCGAAGTAGATGTCGGCCAGCTTGCGGTACACCTCGCGCGTCTGCTTCTCGTTCTCGCGCCCGCGATAGAATTTTTCGATGCGCTGCAGGCCGGTCTCGCTGTCGGGCAACGTGTCGCCGTCCCAATCCTCCTCGGAGAACGAGATGCCCAGGTACTGGATCGATTCGGGCCGCAGGTCCGAGCCCTCGCGCTCGGTTTGTTTGCCCTTGTGCTCGTCCGACCACTTGACCAGCTCGTCGAACCGCTGAATGGCCTCGGGAAACCGGTCCGCGCGGTAGTACGACCAGGCCAGCTTGTAGAGCGCCTTGTCGTACAGGTTCGAGTCCTTGTACTGCAGCACGCGCCGGTAGGCCACGATCGCGAGATCGAGCTCGTTGTCGTCGAAGTGGTACTCACCTAAGCGGGTCCAGGTCTCGGGCAGGAACTTGGAGTCCTTGTTGGCGGCCTGGCATTCCTTGTAGGGGTCGTCGGCCTCGGCGCGTGCAAAGCGCTGCCGGGTCGCGGGGGCGCTCTTGAGCGGGTGCGGCGGATCGAGCGGCTTGAACTTGTTCGCGCACACCAGCGCCAGGTAGGCCTGCTTGGCCTCGGGCTCCTGGTTCTGCTCGCCGTAGCAGTAACCGAGCAGATACTCGGCGGCGTCGATGAGCCGGTAGCTGGGGAATTGCGCGATCAGTCGCTTGTACAGGTCGATCGTCTTCTGGTAGTTCTTCTGCGGCTGCGGGGGCAGGGTCTTCGCGCCCGCCTTGACCGCCTTGTCGTAGTCCTCGCTCGCGGTCAGGAACTCGTCCTCGGATTTTTCGAAATAGAGCTCGGCCAGGCGGAAGATGACATCGGGCGTCCAGCGATCGTCGTTGGGGTATTTGGCCAGAAACGCCTCGTGCATCTGGATGGCCTGGATGCGGCGCTCGCGCTCGGCCTTCTCCTCGATCTGCGCCTGCGCCTCGTACTTCTGTGCGATCTGGCGGCGCCGCTCGAGATAGTCGCGCTTGACGATGTGGTTGACGGTGGCCCGGTAGTCGCGGGTGGCCCACTGGAAACGCTCGTACTCCTCCTGCAGCTCGGCCAGCGCCTTGGGATCCTCGATCTTGGGCGGGCCGGTCACCTTTTTTGCCGGCGGCGCGCCGGCCTGCGCCGGCGCGGGTTGGGCGGCTGGCGGCGCCGGTGGGGCGGCTGCCGGCGCGGGTTGGGCGGCTGCCGGCGCCGGTTGCGCGGCCGGTTGCTGCGGGTTCGGCGGCGGCTGCTGCTGTGCGGGCGCCGCCTGCGGCCACAACGCGATCGCGCTCGCGAGCGCGAGCATTCTCATTCTTTCACGCATACGCATGGACCCCATGGGAGGATCTACTTCTCCTCCTGCATCACTTCCTTGAACTCGTCGTCGAGCAACTTCAGCTCGGCGGCTTCCTGGCGCTTGATGCGCGCGGCCGAGTCGGTCTTGGCCTGCTTGTTGGCCCACGCCACGTCGATCATGCCGACGTCGGCATGCACCACGATGTCGTAGAAGCGCTTGGCCACGTTATGGAAGCTGGCGTAGGTGATGCCGCCGCCCACGTCGGCCGACTCGCCGGCGTAGCTCTCGACCTTGGTCTTGTAATCGCCCATGTGCCCCTTCTCATCGGCGATGGCGGCTTTGATGTCGACCAGGCGCTCCTCGACCAGCTGGTCGATCTTGGCGTCGAAGGCCTGCAGCGTGGCGTCGATCTGACCCGCGTGCTCGAGGATGCTCGAGATCTGCGACACCTTCGTGCGGGCGTCCGGGCTCATCCGCGTCTCCGCCTTGTCAATGAGCGCGCGCTCGCGGCCCAGCACGTCCTTGAGCTGCTTTTTGGCCTGCTCCTCCTCCTGCACCAGCTCGTCGCCGATGCCGGTGGTCTCCTTGGCCGCCTGAATGTCGTTGCGGAGCTGGTCATGCATTTGGTGCAAAGTCTCGATGCTCGCCCGGTTCTCGTCGACCAGCTTCTGGAACTCGGGCGCCGGCATGCGCTGGCTCGCGCGCGTGTCCTTGTAATACTTTTCGGCCGCCACCAGCTCCGCGTTCATGCTCTGGATCATCACGTTGAGCTCGGAGCCCTGCTGGTCGAGCTGCTCCAGATACATGCGGCTCTTCTGCGCGCGCTCCCGGTAACCCTCGGCCTTGGTCGGCAGCTGCGCCAGCTTCTGCTCGAGCCCCATGCGCTCGCCGCCCAGCTGGTCGAGCTGCCTCTGCTCGTCGGGCGCCAGCACTGGCGCCGCCAGCTCGCGCCGTTTCTTGGCCAGCCGCTGGCGGGCGTCGAGCAGCACGTTCGACAGGGTCAGCGAGCGCTCGCGCGCGGCCGCCAGCTCGGGAAAGATGTTGACGCGCGCGGGCGAGTTGACCGCCCGCTCGAGCCGCCCGATCAGATTCTCGGAGTCTTTGACCGCCTTGCGCATGTCGGAGATGTCGCCCACCACCTGAACCACGCGCTCGACCTCGGGCTCGGCGCGTACCCACTTGACCGCCGCCTGCGGCAGGTAGACCGCGATGTCGAACCGCTCCAGGTTCTTGCCGATCAGCTCGTTGAAGTAGGCCTGCGTGTCGCCGTGCTGCGCCAGTACTTGCTCGAGCTGCTTCTTGACCGGCTCGAATTCGTCGCGCGTCTTTTCAAAGATGTCGAGTGCCTGCCCGAGCTGGCCCAGCCGCACCTGCAGATTGCCGATCAGGACCCGGACCTCGGGCGCCTGCGGCGAGTCGGGGTTGGCCAGCATCAAAAGGTCGAGCGCGCGGAACGCTTTCTGGAACTCCTTCTGCTGCTCGGTCTTGGCCTTTCCCTGGTCGTCCTTGAGCTGGATGGCCACCTGGCCCGCGTTCTTGATGAAGGTCCAGGCGACCTCGTACAGCATGTCCGAGAACAGGGGCGAGGTGCGCGGCACCTTCTGATACTCGTCGATGGCCTGGGCGAACTCGCTGCGGTCGTAATGCAGCCGGCCCAGCGCCATGTGGGCCAGCTCCTGGACCCGCTTTTCCTCGTCGGTCTTGGCGGGCATGGTGAGCAGGTTCTCGAGGATCGGGATGGCGGCCGCGTTGTCGCCCGCCTTGACCCGCAGCGTGGCCAGAAAGTAGCGGGCCTGGAACGAGTACGGCGAGCCGGCCGGGATGGTCTCGAACGCGGCCTGCGCCTCCTCGCGCCGCCCGCGGAAGTAGTAGTACTTGCCCTTGACGTACGGGACCGAGGGCAGAAGCGAGCTCGGCGGCAGCTCGGCCAGCTTGGCCAGATAGGTTTCGACCGGCCCGAAGTCTTCGGTGCGCAGGGACAGCTCGATCAGGCGGTTCAAAGCCTCCTGGTAGCGCCGCTGTTGCACCTGCACGCCGCCCGGGCTGCCGGGGCCGCGCTCGACCACCTGCGTGAAGTAGCGGCGCGCCGACAGGAAGTCGTGCTTCTGGTACAGGCAGTCGGCCAGCAGGAACTGCGCCTCCGGAAAGGCGGGCGAGGTGGGGAAGCGCTCCACCACGTCGAGCAGCAGAATCGCAGCCTCGTCGTAGTTCTTGAGCTGGTAGAGCAGCTGCGCATCGACCAGTCGTCGCTCCGCGACCTCGGGACCGGCCGCCTTGGGCGGTCGGAACGACGCATTGAGCTCGCGCGCCTGCGACTCCACCTCGAACACCTTCTTCCCCAGATCGTCGACCTCATCGGCGACGGCAGGCGACGCGGCCAGTGCCAGCCACGCCGCGATCACGGTACGGGCGTGACGCATGATGGTCATCACTTTCCGGCCTGGGGCCGATCGCTGACGACGTTGACCTTGTAGTCCACCGCCGGCCGATCCTGCAGGGCCGTGGTGAGGTTGCCCTTCTCGAAGGCATTGATGGTGATCTCGGTGAGCTTGCCTTCGGCGGCGGTGAAGGTGTGGCTGGAGCGGACCTTGAAATGGTAGCCCTTGAGGTACGAGAACACGCCGTAGCCGTTGCCCTGGTACTCGAGGAGCACCGAGATGGTATGGCTGCCCGGCACGATGCTGCCGTTGAAGATTTCGAAATCTTTGGCCTCGTCGAGCCGGCCGCTGTCGTCGCTCTTGGCGAAGATCTGGGCGCCGTCGATGGCGTAGACGACTTTGATCAGGCGGAACGCCGAGCCCATCGAGTTGTGATGCTTGATGAGCGCGCGCGAGCCGGCAATGACGCCTCCCAGCACGGTTTCCTTGAGCAGGTTCAGGCGTGCCTTGGAGCGGAAGATCTGCTCCTTGAGCTCGTCGACCTTGCGCTCCAGGTCATGGAGCTTGACCGTGTAGGCGCCCGACTCGCCCGCCGCCGGCGGGGGCGCCTCGCCCGGGGGCGGGGCCGGCGCCCCGGGCGCACCAGGTGCCGGGGTCTGCGTCTGGGCCTGGCCCATGCGGGGCAGCAGCAGGGCGGAAATCAAGAACAACAGGGTCCTGGTGAGCGCTCTAGGCATGGTAGACACTCCCGTTGGGAGATGTGGTAGGCCGTAAATCTACCACGCGCACAGGCGGCAGATCAAGGTGCCTAGAGTATTAAGGTATTTGCCCGAAGCACTGGGACGGGCGAGTCAAGACCAGGTGGCCTGCACGAGGGCCGCAAAGCGCACGGCCAGGTCGCGCCGGGCCAGAAGGAGGGCGCTCCAGGCCGACATGCAGGTCCCCCAACTGCTCGGATCCATCCCGCGGCCGGACAGGAGTGCGAGCACGTTGCCGCCCCCCTGCAGCTCCTTCATGAAGCCGACGTAGTCGTAGAGCGTGGCCAGTGGCTGGTCGGGCAGCATCGGCTCGCGATCGATGGCTTCCACCGCCAGATTGGGGGCCCGGTTGCGCGCGGCTCCGGCGCTCGCGCCGGCTCGCACGGGGGGCGGCTCGGGCGGCCGGCTCGCTGCGGCCGCTGCCGGCGGTTGCGGCGCGGGCGGTTCCGGTGCCGGCTGCTGGCGCCGCCTGGTCTCGGCCACCCGCTCGTCGGTCTGGCGGGCCAGCCGCAGCTCGGTATCGAGGTGCTCGAGGATCTGTGAGAAGCGCGCCTCCCGGTCGTCGATCGGTCGCGCCGAATCGATCGCTTGCGCGAGCGCTGGGTGATGTCGGCGCAGCGCGGCCAGGGCGCGTCCTAAGTGCGGGTCCTGCGGCTCGGCGCGATAGGCGTTGACCACGTGCGAGGCCAGCCGGGCTGCAATGAGGGCGGCCGTGGCCGGCCGCGTCGGCGCCAGCGCGATCGCGTGCGGCAGCGCCAGATCCGTGAGCGCCTCCAGCTGCGGAAAGTCGCGCTTCAGCTCGCCGCGCTCCTGCTGCGCCTGCTCGAGCACCTGCTCCAGCAGCTCGGGAGCATGGAGCTCGTCGATCTTGGCGAAGGTTTCGTAGAAGCGCACCAGGTCGCGGGTGCCGAAGGGACCGTTTCGCGGCTCCAGCGCGCGCAGCCGCGCGAGCTCGCTTCGGAACGGCTCCATGGCGACCATGATGGCCGCCCGATCCTGCGGCCGCTCTTTGAAGCGGCTCCAGAATTCGGGCACCAGGCGCTCGCCGCCCGAGCGGAACGCCTGCGCGAACAGCGGGGCGATCTGGGCGGCCGGGTGGCGATCCCAGAGCGCGAGCACGACGTCGAAGGCCTGCGCGTTGAGCGCCGAGACCGCCGCGATCTTGGCGACCTGCGGGTGGGCCAGGAAGGAGTCGAGCAGCTTGTGCTCGCGCGGGCTCTTCGCGTGGACGATCCACCTCTGGAAATTCCAGCGCTGGTGGCTCTCCAGCAGGGCCGCCACCTTTTCCAGGTCGAGGCGCTCGAGGTGAACGGTCACCGCTTCGGCGAACAGATGCTGATCTTCTTCGGCCTGCCCGAGCGCGTCCAGGGCCTGCTCGGGCTTGACCTCGGGCCGGGCCAGAAAGAGCGCGATCGCGGCCCGCGACTCGCGCGGAATGTCGGCGGAGCGGGCCTGCAGCAGAAAAGACAGGGCCTCCTGCTGGACCTGCGGCCCCCCGTTTTCGGCGGCCTTGAGCAGCGCCTGAATCAGAGCGGGCTCGGCCGGATGCGTGAGGCTCCTGATGATCTCCAACTTGCGGTCGTCGGTCCCTTCGGCCAGTCGGCGATGCAAGAGCTTGGAGCGCACGCGGGCGAGCGCGTCCCGGGCCGCGCTCGCCTTCAGCTCGTCGCCCGCGTCGAGCGTGGCTGCCAGCTCGGCTTCGTCGCGGAGCGCGAGCGCGCACGCGAAGCGTAGATCGGCGTCGCCGCTGGCGAGGCCACGCGCGAGCAGATCCCGATCGTCCAGACCCATCGCGATGGCGGCGTAGGGCGCCAGCGCCGGGTTCTGCAGGAGCGGCCGCACGGTGTCCTGGATCCCGCCCAGGTCCCAGCGCCCGAGCAGCGGAATGCCGGGCGTCCAGCGCACGAACCAACGCGTCAGCGCGAGCGCGGCTTCGGCGGGCAGCAACCCGAGGCCGTGCGCGGCCGAGCGGACGATCTCGAAGCGCTCGCGCGTGATCTTTCTCTGGTGTAGCAGCGCAATCGCGGCCAGCTGGCGGTTGGTCTCGAGCGGGCTCCCCTGCTCGATCGCCGCCAGGTCGGCCGCCAGCGGCCCCTGGCCCAGCGCGGTCCGCTCGGGCTCGGAGAAAGGAATGCGCGCGAGCAGGAAGTCCTCGACCTCCTGCGTGAATCCCTTCTGCACCAGGAACGGCTCGACAGAGCGCGTCTCGTCGATCCGGTGCTGCGCGGCCGACCACATGGCGTCAAAGCGCGCCGACAGGGCAGCGCGCTCGCCGGGCGAGAGGCTGCGCACGCGCTCCGGCAACGCGATCCGATCGACGCCCGCATCGACCAGCATGCGGGCGGCGCCGAACAGCTCGGCCGGCAGGATCGCCGCCGTACACCGATCGCAGACTGGCCCGTGAGCCCGAGCGCAACACCAAGCACAGCGAGCGTTCATCGGTGGATCCCCCATCTGGCAGTGACTACGTTCTAGCGCTGCTCACCCCGATCCGCCACAGCTGTTCCAAAAGCTCGGCGACGCCTTCACCGGTGACGGCCGAGAGCACGTACAGCGCGATGCCGCGGCGTGCGAAGCGGTCCTGCACTTCGGGGAAGAGCGCCCGTACGTCGGGCAGGTCGATTTTGTTAAGCGCGACCACCTGGGGGCGCTCGGCCAGCCGAGGGTCGTACGCGCGCAGCTCGGCATTCAGAAGGTCGAAGTCGCGCTCGGGCTCGCGTCCGGCGTCGGGGGAGATTTCGACGAGATGCAGGAGCGCGCGCGTGCGCTCCACGTGCTTGAGAAAGCGCGTGCCCAGGCCCACGCCCGCGGCCGCACCCTCGACCAGCCCCGGGATGTCGGCCAGCACGAACGAGCGTTGATCGGAAAGCTCCACCACGCCCAGATGCGGGGTCAGGGTGGTGAACGGGTAGTCTGCGATCTTCGGGCGCGCGCGCGAGACCCGCGCGATGAAGGTCGATTTGCCGACGTTGGGAAAGCCGAGCAACCCGACGTCGGCCAACAGCTTGAGCACGAGCACGACCGTCCGCTCAGCGCCCGGCTCGCCCGGCTCCGCGTGGCGCGGCGCCTGGTTGGTCGAGGTCGCGAAGTGCATGTTGCCGCGTCCGCCCTTGCCGCCGCGCGCGGCCACGAAGCGCTGGCCGGGCTCGGTGAGGTCGGCCAGCTCGGCCGCCGACTCGGCGTCGCGGACCACGGTTCCGGTCGGCACCGGTACGATCAGGTCGTCGCCGTCCTTGCCGTTGCAGTCGGAGCCCATGCCGTGCTGGCCGCGCGGGGCCCGATAGCGCTGCTGATAGCGGAAATCGAGCAGGGTCAGAAGCTGCGGGTCGGCCACCAGCACCACGTCGCCGCCGCGCCCGCCGTCGCCGCCCGAGGGGCCGCCCTTGGGCATGAACTTTTCGCGGCGGAAGGCCACGCAGCCGCGGCCGCCATCACCGGCTTTCACGAAAATCTTGGCCTCGTCAATGAACTGCATGGAGGATTCACCGCAGAGAACGCAGAGAACGCAGAGAGTGGACGGAGCGGGCCTACTCGCTACGGGGCTGGAACCGCAACGATCGATACGCGGCGGCGGTCGCGTCCCAGACGCTCGAATTTGACCTGGCCGTCGATGAGCGCATACAGCGTCCAGTCTTTGCCCACGCCCACGTTGCGGCCCGCATGCACGACCGTGCCGACCTGCCGCACCAGGATGTTGCCAGCCTGCACGAACTCGCCGTCGTAGCGCTTGACCCCGCGCCGCTGTCCATGCGAGTCGCGACCGTTGCGCGAGCTGCCCTGCCCTTTTTTATGCGCCATGATGCACCTTCGTGATCTTGACCGCCGTGTACGGCTGCCGGTGGCCCTGTCGCTTCCGGAAGTTCTTGCGCCGCTTCATCTTGAACACGACCACCTTGCGCGCGCGGTCCTGCTCGACGATCTCGCCCTCGACCTTGGCGCCCGCGACCAGCGGACGGCCCACCTTCACGTCGGCGCCCGCGGCCAGAAGAAGCACGTCCGTGAACGTGACCTTGCTGCCCGGCTCGCCCGCGAGCTTCTCGACCCGGACCGTCTCGCCTTCGGCGACCCGATACTGTTTGCCGCCGGTTTTGATGACCGCATACATGAACGCGGTAGTGTATGGTTTTCGGCCGGCTTGTCAAGTAGAGTCGCGGACATGCCAGATCCAGACCGGCGCCGGCGCAGCCGGGTCGTGACCGAGGGACCGAGCCGCGCGCCCGCGCGCGCAATGCTCAAGGCAATTGGCTTTACCGACGCCGACCTGCAAAAGCCGCTGGTCGGCATCGCCAACACCTGGATCGAGACCATGCCCTGCAACTTCCACCTGCGCGGGCTGGCCGAGCAGGTCAAGCAGGGCGTGCGTTCGGCCGGCGGAACGCCGATGGAGTTTAACACCATCGCGATCTCGGACGGGGTCGTGATGGGTACCGAGGGCATGAAGGCATCGCTCATAAGTCGCGAGATCATTGCAGATTCGATCGAGCTGTGCGGGCGTGGCTACTCGTTCGACGCGATGGTGGCCCTGGTCGGCTGCGACAAGACCATGCCGGGCGCGGCCATGGCCCTGTGCCGGCTCGACATCCCCGGGATCATCCTGTACGGCGGCTCGATTGCGGCCGGCAAGCTGGGCGGCCGCGACCTGACCGTGCAGGACGTGTTCGAAGCCGTGGGCGCGCTGGCGGCGGGCCGCATGACGGCAGCCGATGTGCGCGCGATCGAGGACGCCGCCTGCCCGGGTGCGGGCGCGTGCGGCGGCCAGTTCACGGCCAACACCATGGCGGTCGCGCTCGAGTTTCTGAGCCTGTCGGCGCTTGGCACCGCCAGCGTGCCGGCGCTGGATCCGCGCAAGAACGAGGTCGCGCAAGCGGTCGGCCGCCTGGTCATGGATCTTCTGGCGCGCGATGAGAGGCCGCGCGCGCTCGTCACCCGCGACTGCCTCGAGAACGCAATC
>Ga0126383_10002894_pt1 | contig 11223 bp, 5 predicted proteins | sample PanSoiMetPlot_35_FD_96882 | JGI IMG/M metagenome (GOLD analysis project Ga0126383, IMG submission 96882) | Tropical forest soil microbial communities from Panama - MetaG Plot_35 | ecosystem: Environmental > Terrestrial > Soil > Tropical forest > Bulk soil | place: Panama | collected 2016-02-17
AGAACCTAGCCCAGATCATCGAATTGGCTGGAGGGCTTCTCCCGATCGCCACGTTGCGACACGTTGAAGTGCAGCGCCTGATAGCACACGAGAAGCAAACAATGCTCAGCCTGAATATTCCGGATACCGACGGAAACGCGGAAGTCACGCAAAAGCTCCAGGCTTTCGAGGTTCAGGACGGCGATCAAATCCGCATTTTCCCGATCGCACAAGGGAACGAAGACGCGGTCTACCTTGAAGGTCATGTAATTCGGCCCGGTAAATACGCGTACCGAAACAATATGCGTGTAAGTGACGTGCTCGGATCATTTAAAGACCTTTTGCCCGAACCCGCGGGTCAATATGCCGAGATCATTCGTTTGAGCGCTCCCGATTTTCATCCGACGGTCGAAAGTTTCAATCTTGCGACTGCGCTAGCTGATCCTTCGCAGTCGCCCTTGCTCCAACCGATGGACACAATTCGCATTTTCAGCCGCTACGATTTCGAGAACGCACCTAGCGTGTCGGTTTTAGGCGACGTGAGAGGCCCCGGCACCTATGAGACCGCCGGTCAAATCCACCTTAGTGACGCCGTGCATCTAGCCGGGGGCCTGGCTGCGGACGCGAAAACGGACGATGCTCAGGTTTTCCGTTATTTGCCAGACGGGAAAATGACAATTTTCAGCGTCAACCTGACGGCGGCACTAGCGGGAGACGCAACCCACAACATTCTGCTGACTCCCCGAGACCGGGTACTCGTGCATCGCAGCCCTGACGCGAATGATCCAGCGACAGTTTGGGTGGAAGGGCAGGTCGGGAGACCCGGTCGCTATCCGCTTGCGACAAATATGACAATTGCCGACCTGATACGCGTGGGCGGTGGACTGCAGCCCAGCGCCGACGTGGAGACGGCCGATCTGACTCGTTACACCTGGCAGGGCACGACAAAATTGGCAGGGCAACAGCACACTGTGAATTTGACTTCCGCTCTTCGCGGAGATTCGGAGTCTAATCTGACGCTGCACAACGGAGACGTCGTAACTATTCGGCAGGTTCCGGGTTGGAAAGACCTGGGGGCTTCGATTAGCGTGCAAGGTGAAGTCGTCCATCCCGGCACGTACGGCATCCGGCCGGGCGAGCGCTTGAGTTCGATTTTGCAGCGAGTCGGCGGATTTCAGTCCAGCGCCTATCCTTACGGGGCAATTTTGGAGCGCACTCAGGTTCGTGAACTACAGGCGAAACAGCAGAACGAATTGCTTCTACGTGTGAAAGATGCGCAACAGGGCTTGCTGGCGTTGCCCGATAACCAAGCCAAGCAGGCCGCGCTCGCCCAATATCAAAGCGCACTTACCCAACTGGCTGCCAACCCCCCCGTGGGGCGCGTTGCCATACGCATATCGGGGCAGGTCAAGCAGTGGCAAAACAGCGCAGCTGACGTTGCCGTTCGAGACGGGGATACTCTGTTTATTCCCAAGCGGCCCGACTACGTCATGGTTACGGGACAAGTGTTTAATCCGACGGCGGTGTCCTATAGGCCGGGAAGAAACGCCAAATGGTATCTGGGCCAATCTGGAGGCGGCACCACAATGGCGAATAAGAAGGCGATCTTTGTGATTCGTGCCGACGGTTCGATTATTGGCACAAACAAGAGTCTGTGGGGTGGAGATTCGCTGAGCGCCGTTCTCCAACCGGGGGACACGGTCGTCGTGCCGGAGAAGGTGCCGGCCGGGGGAACGAATTGGCAGGCAGTCTTCGGTGCGGTTCAAGTGGCATCTTATGTCATAAGCTCGGTGTTCAATGCATTGTACTGCTTGCGTGGCTCTCCGAAGACGCCACGAAAGATGAGAACAACTTCTTGCGCTCTCGCATTGCTATTAGGACTTGGCGCCAGTGGGACGTGTTGGGCGCAAACTCAAACTACTCAGTCCAGTGGGACCGACCGCCTGCAAGCAGGCTCCAGCCTGGAAACAAAACAAGAGGAGTCTGACAATCAGGGCGAACTGAAACAACCGAACACAACAGCCGGCAATTACGACAATTCATTAGGTCTCGGGCTGGTCCGCAATCTTGTCTCGGACCAGCGACGGATTTGGACAAGTCCTGCCCGGCTGCGGCTGGTCGACGCCGATTGGCTCGTGCCGCTGGGGGTGGCGACTGGTGCGATGCTCGCCACGGATACCGAAACCTCTAAGCACATCTCGAATTCGCCGAGCCGCCTGAAGCATAGCCAGGATTTTTCAAACTATGGCATCGCTGCCATGGCCGCCGCGAGCGGTGGAATGTATCTGTGGGGTCGGGTTGTCCACAATGAGCACAAGCGCGAAACTGGATTTCTCGCCGGCGAAGCCGCCTTGAATGCCATCGCGGTCGATTACGCGCTGAAGTATTCGCTGGGCCGCGAGCGCCCGCTCGTCAACAACTATCAAGGTGAATTTTGGAAAGGCGGAGATTCGTTTCCGTCGATGCATGCGAATGTAGCGTGGGCTGTGGCCGGAGTTTTTGCACACGAGTATCCAGGTCCGCTTCCTGCGCTTCTATCGTACGGCCTTGCGACTGGGATCAGCGCCGCACGCGTAACCGGCAAGCAGCACTTTCCTTCCGATGTCCTGGTCGGTAGCGCCATCGGCTGGTTCATCGGGCAAGAGGTCTATCGCCATCATCACAATCCGGAAGTCGGCGGCGGCGATTGGAAGACCTACGGCGAATGGCTGGAAGAGAAGACCGGCACCGCATTAGGGAAAGGCGGATCGCCGTACGTGGAGTTGGATAGCTGGGTTTATCCTGCGATTGAGCGACTGGCGGGGATGGGTTACATCCATTCCGAATTCCTTGGCATGCGCCCGTGGACGCGCTTGGAGTGTGCGAATTTAGTGGAAGAGGCAGGCGAGATCATTCGAGATGACGGCTCGGCACCCGCTGTAGCTAGTGAACTCTATGGAGCGTTGGAGACCGAGTTTAGTGCTGACCGCGATGCTCTCGCTCCTGGCCACGAGACCTACGCCAAGTGGGAATCGCTCTATGCGGGATTCACGAACATAAGCGGCCCGCCGCTGAACGACAGCTATCATTTCGGGCAGACGATCATCAACAACTACGGGCGACCGTATCAGGAAGGTTTCAACAGCTACGACGGCTTTTCTGCGTATGCCACCGCTGGTCGCTTCACTGCTTATGTCCGCGGAGAGTTTCAGCACGCCCCCTCGGCCCCTGCGTATCCGCTCGCTATACGGCAGGCAATCGCTACCATGGATGAGAATCCCCTACAGCCCGCCACTCCTATTGCAGCTGTGAACCGGTTTGAATTGCTGGATACCTATGTGGCAGCCAACGTGGCAAACTGGAACTTGGCCTTTGGCAAACAGAGTCTTTGGTGGGGACCGGGAGAGGGCGGAGATTTAATTTATAGCAACAACGCGGCGCCTATTTATATGTTTCGCGCAAGCCGTGTTTCGCCGTTTACGTTGCCGCTGATCTCGAAATTTTTAGGTCCGATGAAGTTCGATTTCTTTTACGGGAAGTTGTCAGGACATGAGTTCCCGGCGCGGCCGATGATCCATGGCGAAAAAATTAGCTTCAAACCCACGCCCAACCTGGAGTTGGGCTTCTCTCGCACAACCGTATTTTCGGGAGAAGGACGAGCCCCTCTTACTCTCGGCCTGCTAAATCGCACTTACTTTAGTATCGGCAACGGTCCCGGAAACAATGTCGCTTCGGATTTTATCCAGAACGACCCTGGCGACCGTCACGGCGGATTTGATTTTTCCTATAGAGTGCCTTATCTGCGCAATTGGCTGACCGTTTATAGCAATTCGCTCGCGGAAGATGATCCCTCGCCTTTGGCGAACCTGTACCGGGCGGCTTTTAACCCTGGCATTTATCTGTCCCACGTCCCGCTATTCCCGAGGCTGGACCTGCGCGTGGAATCGGTGTATACCGACGTACCGAATCCGGAAACCACAACGGGAGGGTTTTTCGTCTATTTCAATTCAAATTATCATGATTCTTATACGAATAAGAGTGACGTGCTGGGGAGTTGGATCGGCCGAGAAGGTAAAGGCTTCCAAGGATGGATCACCTATTGGGCTAGCGGGCACAATAGCATTCAATTAGGATATCTGAACGCGAAGGTTTCAAAGGACTTTGTCCCCGATGGGGAAACAATGAGCAGCGGCTCGATGAAAACTGAGTGGTGGATAGGTTCTGGCGTTAAGGTGGTAGGGGCGATCCAATACGGAAAATGGCTCGCCCCGATTTTGGCATCGGATCGGCGTACAAACTGGACGACGTCCATTCACTTTGTTGTTTTTCCAGGTTGGAATTCGTACGTGAATGGCCAATAGAATGCGTGTGTTGCCATACTGGAAATCGAGTTGACATCAATGGAGAGAGCTCCGGTACCTGATTATCCGCGCGCATTGGGAGACAGGGAGACACGCGACCTCGCAGTGTTACCGGAGCCCATTGACGCACCTTCAGCAGTTTTGCCTTTTTTAGTACTGTTTTGGCGGCATCGCCGATCTCTCTGGCGGAGTGCGGCGTGGGCGTTCACCGCTAGTCTTGTTGTCAGTTTTTTGATCCCCGTCAAATATAAGGCTACCGCACGGTTAATGCCGCCAGACGGCCAATCTGGTTCAAGTCTGGGAATGATGGCTGCTTTGGCTAGTGGCTCAGCCGCTTCGTCTTCCGCTGGCCTTGGAGGACTCGCTGGTCTCGCGGGCGATGTGCTAGGTCTCAAGAGTTCCGGCCCATTGTTTGTTGGCATCTTAAGCAGCCAAACCGCGCAAGACGCGTTAGTGAGCCAGTTCCAATTAATGAAAGTTTATCACGAAGCAAAGCTTGAGGATGCCCGCGCGGATTTAGCCGACCAGACTGAGATCTCGGAAGACCGTAAGAGCGGGATAATTTCTATAGCTGTTACCGACCACGACCCGAAGCGTGCTGCTGCGATCGCCCAGGCTTACGTCGAGCAGCTGGATAGGCTAGTGGCTCAAGTCAGCACGTCATCCGCTCGGCGCGAGCGCATCTTTCTTGAGGGACGGCTCGAAAAAGTAAGAGCAGACCTCAATGACGCGGAGAAGACTTTCAGTCAGTTTGCGAGTAAGAATACGGCAATCGACATTCCCGAACAGAGTAAGGCCATGGTAGATGCCGCAGCTATTTTGCAAGGGCAATTAATTGCGGCGCAAGCAGAACTAAGCGGACTTCAGCAGATTTACAGCGACAACAATTTCCGTGTTAGGACCGCCCAGGCCCATGTGTCGGAGCTTCAGAAAAAGCTTAATGAGATCGGAGGAACTGGCTCCCAGAGCGACTTGGAGGGTGACAAGTCTTTGTATCCGCCTATTCGCAAGCTTCCGCTCTTGGGCGTGACTTATGCCGATCTCTATCGGCAAACGAAGATTCAAGAAACTGTCTACACCCTGCTGACGCAGCAGTATGAGTTGGCAAAAGTCCAAGAAGCAAAGGAGATTCCCACAATTAAGGTTTTGGATCCCGCTCTCGTTCCCACCAAGAAATCATTTCCACCGCGGGGTGCCTTTGTCATCTTGGGTACCGTGCTGGGGGGTATACTGTGCTCGATCTGGATCGTAGCAAGGAGCCGATGGGCTTCCATGGAAGCCCATGATCCCAAAAGGATTTTTGCAACCGAAGTTGTCGACACTCTATATGCGCGGCTTCCGTTCCTTTCGCGAAACCGATCGCCGAAAAGCGGCCGGCGGTACGGGGAGCCGAGGCCTCTGAAGAAGGCAAGGGAAGATATACAAGAAAATCAGAAAACTGAATAACCAAGCGACGACAGATCAAACTGACTGCGCGGAACCCTATTTTGCAGTGTAGATCTAGTAGCTGAGTATTTCACAGGTCGACAACAGTCAGCGCATAAAAAATTTTCCCATCTCATCATTTTTAAAATGGGGTCGACCGAGGGCCGAAGTTCAGGATTGTCTGTTGACTAACACGTTCAAATTGTGTCGGGGAAAGAGCCGGGTTCGCAGGGCCTTTGGGCGGAGCCGGGTCGGCCAGATCACTCTAAGTATCATCGACCAGGGATTCTCCGTCGGCGGGATGTTCCTTGTCAATATCGCTCTGGCGCGAACTCGGCAGAAAGAAGAATATGGTGTTTTCGCGCTGACCTATTCCATGTACACCTTCCTGGCGGGTCTTCACAATGCCGTCATTCTTGAAGCCTATACAATCCACGGTTCAGGACGGTATAGCGCCCACTTCAATGAGTACGCGCGATTATTCTGGCGCAAAAATGCGCAATTTGCCCTCCTCTTAACCGGCGCATTGATTCTAGTCTTTCCTTTAGTGATATGGAGTTCGCCCGTATTCAAGTCATATACAACACTTGGCATGGCCCTTAGCTGCGGTGTTCTTCTGACAGCTTCTTTTTTGAGGCGCACTTTTTACATCCGAAGGAGGCCTGATCTTGCAGCGAAATTCTCGGCCGCTTTTTTTTCGATCTGCGCCATTTTGTTGATAGCGTCCATGTGGGCCAAGATTCTCACCGGCTTCTTCGCATTTTTGGTGGTAGGTGTGTCGTGGATATGTGCAGCGCTAGCCGTCAGGAGAGATCTAGAGATGGCGCGCGCCAACCAAGATTTTGTGGGGATCGATCCAGAATACTGGGCAGAACATTGGAAGTATTCGCGCTGGGTCCTAATGACCGCTCTCGTATTCCAATTGACAACCCAAGGCTATTATTGGCTTTCGGCTGCTTTCCTAACAGTCAAAGAAGTTGCCGACATCCGCGCAATGTATAATCTCATTACACCGGTAGAGCAATTATTCATCGCAATGGTCTTGCTAATCCTGCCGGCCATGTCTTCTCGATATTCTATAGAAGGAAAGACTGGTTTGCTGCGAGTCTGGCGGCGCTACTGTATAGCCTGTTTGCTCGTAACGTGTGTGTTCGCAGGATTTCTAAAGGTCTTTGCTGCTCGATTGATGCATGTGCTATATGCGGGCAAATTCGATGATGTCGTGCCGCTGGTCGGCATTCTCGCCCTTCTTCCGATAGTGATGGGCGTTGGCAACACGATGAATGCCGCCTTGAAAGCGATGGAAAGACCAAAAGCAGTATTTTATGGCTATCTAGCCAGCGGAGCATCGACCGTGCTTATCGGTCTTCCACTTATTGTTCGTCTGGGGCTGCGGGGTGCAGTCTATGGGATGTTAATCTCGGCTGGCACTTACACAGTTGCGCTTGGGACTGCATTTCTCTACTTTTCAGGTACAAAATTGCCAGTGGCCGCGGTTGCAGGCGTGGCCGACCACGATGTTTCGCTGTAGGCAGGCATAGGCTTCTAGCGTTCAAAGGAAGCCTTGCCGTCAAGCAGCTCATCATAGCACTAACGAAAATGAACGAGACCGGTCAAGGAAATAACAGTAGGAATACATCACGAATGCGGATTGCACTCGTGCTGGCCATAGTAGCTTATGTCTCCTGTTTCGAGTGGATGTACAAAAACTATTTATATCCCATGTGGGGCTATTTTGGTTTCGACTACAACGCGCCCAGCTCGGGGAGTCTGCTTCTCGCATGGACGCTTAGCGTTGCGCCGAGCATCTGGATGCCCTTGAAACTTACGCGCCCATCTCAACTAGCCTATTGGGTCTTGTATCTTACCGTAATAATCCCGTCGATGTTCGTGCCATTGTTCGTTGGTCTTGATCGTCAAAATGAAATTCTAGTGCTGATGGTGGTATTATTTGCAGGTTTTGGTCTCGCGGGTAGTAGCTATCTCATACCACTGTTTGAAATCCGCAGTTCAACAATTCAATCGCGCACATTTTGGAGGGGATTTTGGATCGTGGCCATTGTTCTGGCTGTCTGGATGATCCTTGTGTTCCGAAATCACGTTCAACTTGTTTCTTTCTTGGGTGCGTACGACTTGCGATATAGCGCCAATGATGTAGCGGAGGGGAGTCAGGTAAACTACGCATTTATGTTGCTTTCGGGTGCCGTGGACCCATTTTTGCTGGCATGTGGTCTCTATTATCGCCGCATGGAGCTATTCATGTTTGGTGCCCTTGGCCAGTTGCTGGTCTATGTTGTGGGAGGAACGAAGGGTTCGATTCTCTCATTAATCTTCATTCCATGCTTTTTTGTGATCTTAAACAAGGCTAAACGCCCGTTCGGTATAACGATAACGCTTGCTTTGCTGGTGCTAATCGGTGGGATGTGCACATCATACTATGCAGCGGGTTATGATCCAGGCGTCCTGCACTCGATTGCGCTGTTTGTTGTGTTGATGCGCTTGCTCAGTATTAACGGTCTTTTGACAGCAGAATATTATAATTTTTTCCAAAGCCACCCTGTCACATATCTTTCAAACATAAAAGGGATCAGCTTATTTGTTCCTTATCCATATAAATTTACGATTGGGCAAGAAATAGGTTTGGCTTTTTCGGGAACGACAGATTTAGATGCGACAGCACACTTTTGGGCGACCGACGGCATTGGAGGGTTAGGACTGAGCGGCATTATTGTTATTTCTATCGTTTGTGCCGTCGTATTTTGGATTGTTGATTCGTTTGCGCGGCATCATGATGCGCGTTTCGCGGCGTTAGTAATTACGTATGCCGCGTACAACCTTTCCAATATCTCTATTTTCACTACTTTGTTTTCGGGGGGACTAGGGCTCTTGGCTCTACTACTGTATCTGATGCCGCCCGGGGCGCCGGTGCGTGCCTCAACAGCAAGAATACGAGCGAGCGTACCTATTCGCGGTAACTAGAAACAAGACCGGCGCCGGGCTTGGGCCTGACTCGGTCCAACGTGTAAAAAACTATATTCCTCCCCACTGGTTGAGATGCTAGAAATCCTGAAGCCAGCGCCGTTAAGCTCCAGGAGTGCTTTTTTGGTCAACTTCCAACCAATTTCCGGCCATCTATGATGAAATTCGACGAGCAATTGACGTACTTGGATACCGTTCCTTAAAATATCCGCGAGGACGGTATATTCCGCTCCCTCAATGTCCATTTTTAGCAGGTCGATTCGCTCATGGCCCAAATTCGCCATAATTGTGGCCAAGCGTCGAACAGGTACTGTGATCTTGGGCCAAGGTATCTCTTTTTTGGGGATCATTGTATGCGAAATGTGCATTGGATTTCGGGGTGGTAGGAACTCAGAGTTTCCATCGAACGAAGCAATCCCGTACTTATGAAATACAATTTGCCGAGGCAGAACTTGGTTTCCAACCCATTCAATAGAGCCAGGTGTTGGGTCAAACGCATGCAGTTCAGCCTTAAATCGTCGGACTATCTCTAAATCGAAGGATAGGTCTTTGCCTACGCCAAATGAATAAACAATACTTGAGTCTGTGACTTCTTCAGGGCAGACGCACCAACGCGCGCCTTCATTCCCTAACCAGATTTTATTGCAATGTATCTGGGGACGATACCATAGTCTTCTGCTACAAAGGCTCTGGGCCAGCGGCTTGAGCCGACGATACACTGTCTGCAGAACACTGCTTTGAGATGCGTTCATCCAATCTCTGTCAGGCTATAGCTTCGGGTTCCGCGGTAGCGACATCCAGTATAAGCTTCAACAATGAATATACCACTTCCCATTGTGTGTCCTGATGACTTGGCGACGCTGAAGGATTCTCCTGAAGGTCTGTTGTGCGCCCACTGTTCCCGCCTATTCCCTATAGTAGATGGCGTCCCTCAACTTCTTTCTCACGAACTAGAGATGGAGTCCTCTTCGGAGAAGCTTCAGATGCACGCTTATGGACGAACGTTCTCCAGCCACTCCGACCGTAGGTGGCGGCGCTCGATGGGCTCATTAATTAATGTATTCGGAAATGGATACCTTTACAGTTGGGCTAGCAAAGTATTGGAGAGTGGTTCGGATGGCCGCCAACTGACTATTTTGGATGCGGGGTGTGGGGACGGAATCTTAAGGCGATATCTGTGCCCCCGCCACACGTACGCAGGTGTGGATTTTTCTATGCGTCCGCTCTTGCGGGCTAAACGTAATCCCGGCATCTACCTTCGGGCGGGCCTCAGTCATTTACCATTTCCCAAAAATACGTTCGATGTTGCTGTTTCCTTACAGGCACTACAATACGTTCCACGGCCAGAAGACTGTCTTATCCAAATTGCTCGTGTCCTGAAGCCCGGCGGAAAACTTCTGTTGTCCGTCCCGAACGGTGAATCATTCAAATATAAGCGGAAACGGAATCCAGAGATACAAATACAGCGCTTTGACAGGCACAGCGTTCCTGCGTTGTTGGCCAACGAGTTTCAACTTATAAACATGCAAGCTAAAGGAGCCTGGATTCCGCTGCCTCTTATCTCGATTCACATTCCGGGTACCTATTCCGCCACTCATGGTCTTTCATGGGCGGCCGCTGCCATATCTAAGAGGTAGAAACATCCCTCCGACTGTCTTGGCCGCAGCTTAACTGAATCCCGGGCTGGCCGCAATTTCTATTCCCAAGGTGCCAAAATCGGCGACTTCTCGCGGGGCTCTTCAGTTAAACTGTTATGTCATGAAATTTTTTAGGTTGGATATTGCTCGACGAGACGGCGTTTGATGCTTCGACTTCGCCCTGCGCTCAAAGCTTCCATTCGATCTTTCGATGAAATACTTGCGAAGGTCTGTATTCCATTAGTGGGGGAATCGGGAACGCTACTAATTTTCCTCTTCCACGGGCTCTTCCTTAGTTTCAAAGAAGCTAGAACAGGCCTTAGTGATCCTCAACAAGGGATTACAGTGGACGCCTTCCGCGAATTTATCAGCTATTTTGACCAGCACGGATATCAGTTTGTTTCACCCTTAGATATCCTTAAAGGGCTAAATCCCAAAACAAGAAACCTTCTTATAACATTCGATGATGGTTACTATAACAATGTTCGGGCGGTGCCGGTTCTAGAGGAATTTCGCGCGCCAGCTGTATTCTTTGTGTCGACTGACCACGTAAAATATGGAAAGTCATTTTGGTGGGATGTCGTCTTTCGGGAGTGGTCGAGAAGAGGGCGAACGGATGTAGAGATTTGCCAGGCCATTTCAAGTTATAAACGATTCACGACCGACGCCGTTGAAAAGGAACTCTGTCGCCAATTCGGTGAACACGTGCTGAATCCCGCCTCTGACTTGGATCGCCCATTCACGCCCGCGGAGCTAAAAGCCTTGGGGGCTCACGCTCTTTGTTTTATAGGTAACCATACAAAGGATCACGCAATTCTCACCAACTATTCGAGTTCTGAAATCGTTCAGCAGATTAGTGTTGC
>Ga0126383_10002895_pt1 | contig 11223 bp, 9 predicted proteins | sample PanSoiMetPlot_35_FD_96882 | JGI IMG/M metagenome (GOLD analysis project Ga0126383, IMG submission 96882) | Tropical forest soil microbial communities from Panama - MetaG Plot_35 | ecosystem: Environmental > Terrestrial > Soil > Tropical forest > Bulk soil | place: Panama | collected 2016-02-17
AGCGGTCGAGCGGCTCGAGCGCGTTCAGCGCGACGAATTCGGGGATCCAGGTGTTTCCGAGCTGGCACAGGTCGGGAGTGACGTCTCCGGCGAAGGCGGTGAGGAGCTTTTCGTGGGCCGCTGTCCACGGCAGCTGCTGGACCTTGACGCGGATGCCGGGATGGCTCTTCTCGAACTCGGGGAGCAGCTCGGCCACCACCTCCCCCTCGCGACCCATGGCCCAGAAGCGCAGGACGATCTCGCGGGAGGAGCGGGAGCCGCAGCCCGCGGCAAGCGCGGCCACCGCCAGCGATGCGAGGAGACCGAGGAGAGCGACCCGCAGCAGCGCCGTCCGCGAGTCAGGGGCGCGAGCCGCCGAGCCAGCCACCCGAGAAGCCGGCCTGCTCGAGGCCGCGACGGAGGTACGGGTTCTTGCGCATCACGCGCCAGACCAGCGCACTTCGGTAGTTCTCCATCATGGTGAGCATCGCTCCCTGAGCAATACCGAGGTAGTCACCGGCGACCCAACCGAACTCGGGAATGCGCTGCCCGTGCCGGACCGGGACATCGAAGAGGAAGGTCCGGTTGAACGAGTCCAGAAAGCCGTACGTCGAGTAGATGTACTGGCCGTACCGACGATGCATCTCCAGCGTGGCGGGAATGACCAGCTCCGGAGCGAACGGCAGGGAAGCGACCACGGCTGTGGGGGCCAGGGTGCAGTCGTCGGACCTGCCGGTGGCGTCGATGCCCCGCGCGCTGTAGGTACGAAACAGCCGGCGACCTCTGGCGTTCACGATCTCGACGTCTGCCGGTCCGTCGCTTGCCGTGATCCCCCAGACCGTGGCGCCGTAGTCGCGGCAGCCCCGTGGGTTGGCGACGGCATAGGCCCGCTGAGCGTAGACCGCGCGTCGGCTGTTCTCGAAGTAGTCGAGGCCGCGCCGCTTCATATAGGCATCGCGGATGTTGCGCAGATCCGCCCACACGTGCGTGTACTGGTGGCCGAACATCGCCGGACAGGTCAGGAATTCCTGACCGAAGACCGTGCCCCACTGCGTGTCGTACGTGCTCGTCCACTCCCTCCACGCATCCGGCCCCACGGGAAAGGTGGGAGAGCCGAGCGCCAAGAGGTACACGAGCATGGCCTCGTTATAACCTCGCCAGTCGTACCTCAAGAAGCCCTCTTCCGGCGACCAACCCAGACTGATGGCGGGCGCCTGGCGCTGCGCCCACCTCCAGTCCGCGCGCCGGTAGATCTCGTCCGCGAGAGCACGAATCTCCACGTCTTCCGGCGCCGGCCCAGTGAAGTAAGACTGGCAGAAGAGCACCCCCGCCAGCAGAATCGCGGTGTCGACCGTCGAGAGCTCGCTGTCCTGGAAGCGCTCGCCCGTGTTCATATCGAGGAAGTGATAGAAGAAGCCGCGGTAACCGGCGGCCCCCCGCGCATCGGCACTCTGGGGCGCTCTGGCGAGAAATCGTAGCGTCGCGAGTACGCGCTGCTGCGCCTGCTCGCGGGTGATGTAGCTGCGCTCGACCCCGATCGCATAGGTCGTGAGCCCAAACCCGACCGCGGCGATGCTGGAGTATGCCGAGGTCGGATACCGGTCCGGGATCAGACCGTTCTCGGAATTCGCCGTCTCCCAGAAGAATCGGAAGGTGCGCTCCTGGAGCTCCCGGATGAACGGATCGAGGTCCGGCGCACGCTCGCGCGCGGTCTGCCGCTTCACCTTCCGCGCGTCGCCGGTCGGTGCGTCGGCGGCCGAACGAGCCATCGAGAGCTTCACCTCCTGCGCCGCCGCCCCTGCGGCGGCGGTCAAGACGAGCAAGGCCATCGGAGCGATCGTACGAACCGCTCTGGAGCCGGGGCAGTGGAGAATACCGAAGCTCATACAGGGCGAATCCCGCCCCGGAATTTTCGCACGATTGGGCGAACGGCGCCGCCAAAAAGGCCGTCGCGCCCGAGGCGGCAGGCGTTCCGCCGGGAAGGACATCCTCGGAATGCCTATTCACCCTTCAACGTCTGGTGGATCTCGATGAGTGCTCCGTTTTCGAATACGAGTACGGTCACACCGTACCGCCACTGCTGTCGCACTCCGTCGCTCGTTGTCGCCTCCGAAATGCCCGAAGGCTCGCCGCGGACCCCGAGGACCTGGTCGGGGCTCATCCCGATCTTCAATTTTCCGTTGGCGATCCGTTCCAGGCCTGCCGCCGCCGCGCTCATCATGTCGTTCACATGGGCCTCGAGCCTCGGGAATCTGCCACCGAGCGTCTTGATGAGCCGGATGAGCTGCGTGCCGCGCTCGAGCATCGTGCGATAAAGGGCTGCGCTTTGTTGGGCGAGCGGCTTGTCGGCTTCCGCCTCGGCGGCCTGCGTCGCCGCGTCGGTCTCGAGCGTGAGCCAGTCGATCTTGTCCTGAAGCGTCACCGCCGACGGCGGAAACGCGGCCAGCTCCGCTCCGCCTTCGGGCGCCGCGGGTCGTCCAGAGTTTGGGGGCTGAGCGTCCGCCACTGGAGCGACGAGAAGCAGCAGAATTGCCAGCAAAGCCCTTCGAGTGAGCAGCATCTCCACCATCGAAGCAATGGGCGGTGGCATTCGCCGTCGACCTCTCGACTACTCACAGCGTAAGCGTCTCGTCAAGGGGATGGCGCGCCCCCTCACGGTGGCGCTCGAGGAACTCGCAGACCGTGGGAAGGAGAATCGGGGTTGACGATCGATGGGGAAACACGGCAAATTTCCCGGGTCGGCCAGAGCGGTCGTGGGGTCATCCGAGGAGAAGGAGGAGATGGTCATGCGGCAACTGCTGATCGCGCTGGTGCTGGGAGGTTTGCTGTCGATGGCCGGCCCGGCCGGAGCACAGGACTGGATGCCCGCGGCCACCCTGGAGCTGTCGCAGGGTTCTGTGGCCGCTGGGATCGGATTCAGCTGGGGCTCGGGAACATTGACGTACCTGGGGCGGAAGTACCCCGTCAAGGTCATGGGACTATCGGTCGGCGAAGCGGGTTTCGCGTGGGGCACCGCAAAAGGCACCGTGGTCGCCCTCAAGAAGCTCGAGGATTTCTCCGGCACCTACGTCGCTGGAGGCGCGGGATGGACGGTGTTCGGCGGCGGCGAGGCGGTGATCATGAAGAACCAAAACGGGGTGGTGGTGGAAATGACCACCTCGAACGTGGGCGTCAAGTTCAAGCTGGCCGGCTCGGGGATCCGGCTCACGCTCGAGCAGTGATCGGTCCTTGCTCGCTCCGATATCTGCCGGGCCTGGTACTCGCGGGAGCGTAGCGGCAACGCGCTACCGTACCCACCCTCGGCCCTACGGGAGGAGCCTATGGCAGCGACCGTGCGTGGAGCAGTGCGCGAATTGCTCGAGCAAACGATCGCGACGATGGATGCATTGCTCGAAGCGTCTGACCGGGAGCTCCCCCTGTCTTCGTCGCACGCCTGCGCCCAGGGCAAGGATCTCTGGACGCTGATCACCAACGACATCGATCACGAAAAGATCCACACGGGCCAGGTGCTCGAAGGGCGCTATGAGTCCCGGATCACTGCGTCCCCCATGCAGCGGCTGATCGCCGAGTGGCTGGCGGAGCGTGCCCGGCTCGTCGGATCATTGGTTGGACTCACCGACGAGCAGTTCAATGCCGAGACGGCTCCCGGCCAATGGACCTATCGAGTCATCGCCAAGCACGTGCTCGCGCTCGAGCAGGACTCCTTGAAGACGCTCGCGGCCGATAGGGCCGCGCGCGCCGGCGGTGATGGGGTGCCCGCCCCTTCCGATTGAGTCGTCGGACCTGAGTATTGGTGGCCGGCCGGCGCGGAGCTAGGCGGCACAGCTGACGAACGTCGACTTCAGCGCCGTGAGCCGCACGCCGCCAGCGCGCACGATGGTCATCTCGATAAACGCCGGGGGCTCGCTCTTCTGCCACGACAGCTCCGAGATGATCTTGATCGAGTACGCGACGGTACCGTCGAGCTCCGTCGCGTGCGTATCGTAGGCCCAGAACGAGCGTTGCTCGAGCTCGTACCGCTGGTAGTTGCAGTGAGTCTCGATCACGCGCCAGGCAAACTCCTGCACCGGTCGCGGCACGTCGGTACCACCGGCAAACAGGATTTTCGATCCGTACGGCACGGGCGCGAAGCCGACCAGGGCGCACAGGATCAACACGAAACCGATCAGACGCACCATCATCGTTCGGGGATACCGCGCTCTCGATCGTCACGCATGAGCTCCTCGTACTCCGAGGTGACGTCGCTGCTCGCGGGCAGCTCCACCACGGAGGCGGCGGTGTGTCCCGTCGGCTGCACCATGAGCCGGCGCGTATGGAAGGGCTGCAGCGTCGCTCGATGGCCGATGCTGAACACCGTCGTGTCGGGGAGCCGCTCGCGGATCAGCGCGTAGAGACGCGACTCCGTCGACTCGTCCACCGCCGACGTCGCCTCGTCGAGAAAGAGCCAGTCGGGCTTCTGCACCAGGGCCCTGGCGAAGGCGATGCGCTGTTGCTCCCCGGGTGAGAGCTGAAGCTGCCAGTGGGCCTCCTCGTCGAGCCGCCCCGCGAGCTGCGGCAGCCCCACCGCCTCGAGCGCCTCGCGCAGCGTGCCGTCGGCCACGCCATCGGCGGGCATCGGATAGCTGACCACGTCACGAAGCTTGCCGATCGGCAGGTACGGCCGCTGGGGCAGAAACAGAATTCTGGCGGCGCGCGCGATCCGGATCTCGCCGCGCCCGAAGGGCCAAATGCCGGCGATGGCTCGGATGAGCGTGCTCTTGCCGGAGCCCGACGCCCCGGTGAGCAGGACCGAGTCACCGCGCTTCATCGAGAAATTGACGTTGGCCAGGAGGGGCTGCCCGTCGGGCCGATAGAGGTCGACGTTGACCACGCTGAGCTGTCCGGGGCGTCCTTCGACGCGGCGCAGGCCGGTCGTCGCCTGTCTGTGCACCGCCTCGAGATGGCGCTCGAAGCCGGCAAGTCGTTCGACCACCGCGCACCACGCCGCGATCTCCTTGTACGACTGCACGAAGAAGCTCAGCGCGTCCTGCACCTGCTGGAAGGCCTGGGCCGTTTGCATGAGCCCGCCGAGTCCGAGCTCGCCGCGGAAGTAGCGGGGCGCCGCAACGATCGAGGGAACGATCCAGGCGCCGAGGCCGTAGCCGGAGGTGAAGTACGTCATGCGCTTCTGGCGGACCATGATGCCCCACCAGTTGCGCACGACGGCCTCGAACAGCGCGCGGAAGCCCCGGAACTCATCCGCCTCGCCGCGGTAGAGGGCGACGCCCTCAGTGTTCTCACGGAAGCGCACGAGACTGAATCGAAAATCGGCTTCGTATCGCTGGCGATCGTAGTTCAGCCGGACCAGGGGGCGGCCGAGCCAGTCGGTCACCAGGGTGCCGAGCGTCGCGTAGAGGATGGCGACCCAGACCATGTACCCCGGCAGCCGGATGGTGTGGCCGGCGACCGTCACCACGAACGAACCAGACAGACCCCAGAGGATGGCGACGAAAGTCACCAGGGTGACGACCGCCCGCAGGCCTCCCGTGAACAGGCCGAGGGTGTGGGAGGCGAGCAGCTGGACGTCTTCCGCAATCCGCTGGTCGGGGTTATCTGTCTCGCCACCCTGCAGTTGCATGCGATAGTACGCGCCATCGGACAGCCAGGCGCTAAGGTACCGATCGGTCAGCCACCGGCGCCACCGGATCTCGAGCATCTGGTTCAGATAGGTTTGGTACACCGCGAGGAAGATGAAGATCGTGATCAAATACGTCACGCGGAAGAGCTGGCCCCGGAAGGCGACCATGTTCTTGTCCTGGAGGGCGCTGTAGAAGGCGTTGTTCCAATGATTCAGGAGGACGGTGAGGTAGACCATGCCGAGCGTCAGAAGAACGACCGCCAGTAATAGCAGGAAGGCCGCCCATCGGTCTTCGGAGGTCCAATACGGCCCGATCATGCGCCAGCCCCGCGGAAGCGTGCGCCACAGGCCGGGCCGGGATGAACTACCCGGGGATTTATCCACGATGCGCGGGGGGGGACTCTGTGGGTGCCGTCATCAACAACGATGAGCGGCCGTCGCCGGAAAGACGACGGTGCCGCGTCAGGCGGACCCTATCGCGGATTCGCGGCGATGGCGAGTCATCGCGCGCGCTTGCACGACCACTCTGCAATAATGAGCCATGGCGAGGCCTCACATATTGATTCTAAGGGACGCGACGCTTGGACGCACACTTAGTAGAACCGCCCGGACCGTCCTCCCGGGTGTCTACCTGATCAGCGCGCTGCTCCTCGTGACCGGCTGCGCCAACCACTCTCTGGTGCCGGCCGCCCAGGCGGACGCGATCAGGGACCGGGAACGGGCCCTGGCCACGCACAGCGACGCCCTCCAGGCCGCGATACGCCAGTCGGGCAAGGTAGGGGCGCTGGCCTTCCTCGACACGAAGGACGGGCATCTCGTCGTGTTGCCAGGCGATAGCCCCGCCGATGCGTGGGCCCGGTCCGTCACCTCGCCGGAGGGCGGGACGGACCCAGCATCGATGCCGCCCGTGGTGACGTTCGTCTATCGGGCCGACATTCCCAAGGCACCCGAGGCCGTCACCCTGAGCGCGCTGCAGCAGCAACAAATGCAGCGCACGTCCGTGGACGCCCTCACGGTCGAGCTCAAGCGGCTCGAGGAGAAGCTCGGCGTGCTGCAGCGTGAGCTCGCCACGGCCAAGCAGGACACGGACAAAGCCGCGGCCGACGTGCGCGCCCTCGCCGAAGATCTGGCGTCGGTCCGCAAGTTCATGCTGCAGACGGCACAGCTCGGCTGGCTCAACCAGGAGCTGGCTCAAGAGAACGCGAACGGGATCCGGCGGATGACGACCGCCACGCAGGAGCTCACCGCGAGCTCGGCCAAGCTCGAAGAGACCGTGAGCCAGCTCTCCGAGGGGCTGTCGGGCCAGCTCAAGGAGCTGTCCGGTCGGCTCGATGCCATTCAGAACAAGATCCAGAACATCAAGTGAGGCCGTGATGCGTCATGGCGGGTGCGTGAGATGCGGTTTCGTCATCTTGGCGAGTCTTGTGTTGCCGCTGGTCGGCATCTCCGATGCCGTGTCCGGCGAGCTGGATGCGATCCGTGGCAACTACGAGAGCATCCTCAAGACCAACGAGAAGCGGATCCAGGAGATCGAGGCGAGGGAACGCAGCATCGCCGACCCGCAGCCGCGCGCGGAGAAGATCACGCAGGACAAGGTGGCCGCGCTCCGCAATTCGCTCAAGGGCGACCGAACGGGAAAGGCTCTGGCCGACGCCGCCGACAAGGCGGCGAATGACCCGAGCGCCATGGCCGACCTGTCGAGGGAGTCGAGCACGTATGTCGACGCCGCGCTGAGCGATTGGGGTGCGGAGGGCCCCGAGCGCAAACGACTCCGCGAGGCCATGGCGGCCGCTCAGAAAAACATCGAGAGCATCAACACGAATCTGACGAAGGCGGCCGGGACGACGGCGGCCGTGCCGGCCGTGGACGCGCTCGAGAAGGCCACGCGGATCGAGACGGCCGTGAACGAGGCCGCCGATCGTCTCCAGGCCCGGTGGCAGCGCGAGCAGGCCGCGCGCGAGCGGGACGCCAAACAGCGAGAGCGTGAGGCGGCCGAGCGGGCGCGCAGCTCGGGCACGAAGTAATGCCCCCGGCGATCGCGACGACCGATCGAACGGGCCGCTCACCACTGCGCGTCGGGGCCCGGGGTGGCGAGCCGATCGTCGGGCGTACCCCTCTTAGTCAGGCGCGCCGGTATGCTGCTCCGGCACGAGTCAGAACCGCATCACGACGCGCGCCGGTGAGTGCCGGAGCGTGACGCTCTCGGCGTCGAAGTCCGCCGATGCGCCGCCCTCCACCTCGACGGCGGCCAGCGCGCGTGAAAGCGGTGGGCGGATCACGATGCCTCCGGGAGGCGGGCGTAGCCCAGGTGCGAGATCGAGCTCGATGGCGGCGTCGCCGCGTCGCCGCAGCGTGTAGCGAAGCCGGCCCCACCAGGTCGGAAGATCGTCGACGCCGATCTCGCCGCCGTCCAGCCACGCGTGGGAAATGCCGGCAGCGAGGACCAGCGCGTGATCGGCCGGGCGCTCATACGCGAACAGGCCGAGCATCGCGAGCACGAACTCCGCGCCGATCCAGGCGTGCGGCAGGTCGCCCAGGTGTCCGGGGCTGCGCGGATTGCGCCACGAGATCTCGGGCCACTCGTTCCACGCCGGCGGGCGGCGATCGCCGAGGAAGAAAGCGAGCACCTCGTGCGCGTCCTCGCGACGGCCGAGCTGAATCAGGGCGCCGAGGATGCGCAGCTCGTACGCGGAGTAGTTGTTCCAGTCGATCTCGCCGCGGCGCCGGCGGCGCAGGCCGCGCAGGTACTCGTCGAAGGTCCAGGCGAGGGCGGCCGCGGGCAGCCGCTGCGCCGCGTCCGTCGTGGTGATCGAGGTGGCGGTCGCGGTAGGATCGAAGTCGGCCCATTCCACCGAGCCGGGAATGTAGGACAGCTCGCGGGTGGCGATCGTCGTCTCGATCGACTCGTAGAGATCTCGGGAGAGCGCCTGGCGCAGCGCCTCGATGTGCTCGGCGTCGGCGGCGTGGCCGAGCGCACGCGCCAGCTCCACCGCGTCGCCGAGCCCGCGCAGCGCCCAGAAGTCGTCCCAGTAGGCGTGCACTGGCTGAGCGAGGTAACCCTCGTGGCTGGCCGACTCCGGCAGGATGCCGAAGCGCCCGCCCTGGTCGGGCTCCCGAAACGCTGGCCCCAGGCGCTGGGCACGCAGGCCCTCCAGATACGAGACAGCCCGGCGGGCGGCCGGCCACCAGCGCGCGGTGAAGTTGTGATCGCCGGTGAAGCGGAAGTACTCGGCCAGCGTGAAGACGAGCTGGCCGTGGCTGTCGTGCTCGGGCAGCCAGTCGGTCCCCGTACGATCAATCACGCACGGCACGTTGCCGTCGACGGCCTGATGCGGCGCATACCAGTCGAGGAAGTCGCGCACCTCGGTGGCGCAGCCCATCCGGAGCAGCGCGGCCGACATCGTGGCGCCATCGCGGATCCACGACCGTGTGTAGCGACGCGGGCCGGGCTGGAGCGCCGGGCCGTCGCGGTTGACCAGGATGTGGGCGGTCGCGGTGCGCATCGTGTCAACGCACGCGGCCGCGCTCGGAGGCAGGCGAATGCCGACAGCGCCGAGCTTGCGCGCCCAATAGCGCGCGACGTCGTCCAGCGCGACGACGGGGGCCGCGCGCACCTCGGCGAGATCGACCGGCCCGAGCGGCGGACGATCGGCGAAGGGCACGGCGACGCGGACCTCGCCCTCGCCGCCGGGCGCAAGCTCGAGATCCCACGCGAGCGCGCCGGAGGCGCAGCCGAACGCGTCCTCGATCTCGGTACGCGGCGGCAGCTCACCGTGGACCAGGTGGCGCAGAGCGCCTCCTTGCTCGAAGGCCGCCGCGCCGAAACCGGACGGGCGGGTGAGCGGCACGACACGCAGGCTACCGTTCACCACGACGCTGCCGTCGCGCCAGGCGAGCGAGCGCACGGAGGAGGGTCCACCGAGTCCCTCGAACGACTGCCACGGGGGCGTCACCTGGAAGGGTCGCAGCGCGACGTAGAGCCGCACGCGCCGGGGGGCGGCGCCGTGGTTCTCGACGCGGTAGCAGGCGCGGGCGGCCGCACCGTCGGGGTCCGTGGCGGCGAACGCCGTGGTGGTGAGGACGAGATCGCCATGGCGCCACCTCGACGAGGGGATCGGCAAGTAGTTCTGGGTCAGCGAGATCGTGAGGTCGACGTCCGCCCACGTGGTCAGCATGCCGTCGGTGTAGAGGAACGGCTCCAGCGAGCAAGAGCCCCGATCGGGCTCGAGCATGCCTTCCTCGTTGAGCAGGGCCGCGCTCGAGGCGCCAGCAACGCCGACCGGCGTCCAGTACGACTGCTCGCGGTGCAGCCAGCGCGGAAAGTGACCCCGCGGCTCGGCCGCGGCGACGGCGTGGAAGAAGTCGGCGAGCGAGCGCCCGAAGCTCACGGGACGCACGTCGAGCCTGCGGATGCCGAACGCATCCGCGCCCGTGGCCGCTTCGAGCAGATGCAGGCGCAGGTGGCGCGACCGACCACCGCCCCCTACATAGACGTAGCTGCGCTCACCCTCGCCCTGGCGCGCTGACCAGAGGTTCGTCCAGCGCGCCCCGTCGGCGGAGCCCTGCACGTCGAAGGCGCGTGCCTCGCGGTGGGGCTCCCAGTCGATGATGAGCCCGCCGTACTCGTGCTCGCGACCGAAGTCGAGGGCGATCCACTGCGGCGTCGCAGCGGACGCGCTACGCCAGCTCGAGGCCGCTGACTCGTCGATGACTCGGGCCGGCGCGTGACCAGGCGCGGCGCTCGACGCCTCCACGCGGGGGGGGCCGCTCAGCGAGAGATCCTCGAATCGCAGGTCGGCGAACGAGACCGTGCCGCGGCCCCCGGGTCCGGCGGCGATGGCGATCTCGATCGCGCCGAGCTCGCTCATGGCGCCGCCACCCGCGGGTCCCCACGCGAACGAGACCTCCGAGCTCCGGATGTGGAGCGGCTGCCACGCGTCCGGGAACTCGAAGGCGTCGCGGCGCCACCACCAGACGTCCCGGCCGTTGGGATCGACGAGCTTGATCTCGAGCTTGTTCGCGGGCGCCGCGCCTCGGACCTGCACCTCGATCGCCCAGGACTCCGGCATCCGGCGCGCGAAGAGCTTGCGGGCGACGACGAAGCCGCCCCCGCCCTTGAAGTCATAGTCGAGGCGGAGCGCGCCGCCCCCGGGTCCGGTGTCGCGATGGAGCGCCAGCTGCGCCAGTCCGGAGACGACCGCGCGCCACCCGGAGACGTCGCGGAAGTCGTCGAGGATCTCCACGGACATGAACCGTTCAGGGGAGCGTGACGAGGAGCTGGTTGGCGCCGTCACGCAGCCGTTGGCCGAGCGTGTCGATGGCGACCACGGCGCCACCCTCGCGATATGGGTTCGGCTCGCGCGCGAAGGGCAGCGGCGCGCCATTGCACGAGAGCGTCTGCGGTCCGTGCCCGCGCGGGCCCACGCGGTAGCTCAGCTCGACGGGGCGACCGGCGATCTCGACACGCGCGGTGAGCCCATCGAGGGCGCGTGGGAGCACGGGGTCGATGCCGATCGAGGAGCGGCGCGGGCGCAGGCCGAGGAGGCGCTCGCGCACGAGTCGTACGGTGATACCCGCGCCGCTCGAGTAGACACGCCACCCGCCCTCCACGCCCACGGCCCCCGTCC
>Ga0126383_10002896_pt1 | contig 11223 bp, 11 predicted proteins | sample PanSoiMetPlot_35_FD_96882 | JGI IMG/M metagenome (GOLD analysis project Ga0126383, IMG submission 96882) | Tropical forest soil microbial communities from Panama - MetaG Plot_35 | ecosystem: Environmental > Terrestrial > Soil > Tropical forest > Bulk soil | place: Panama | collected 2016-02-17
ACGGGAACCGCGTCCTGCGCTTCGACCTCCGCGGCTACGGGCGGACCCCGCTCGAGCCCGGGCCCTACGCGAGCGCCCGCGACGTGCTCGAGCTCCTCGACGGCCACGGCTTCGAGCAGGCCGCGCTCGTCGGCGTCTCGATGGGCGGCCGTGTCGCGCTGGAGGTCGCGCTCGCTGCTCCCGAGCACGTGCGCGCGCTCGTGCTCGTCGGCTCCGGGCTCCCGGGCCACGACTGGTCGGACGAGATGCAGGCGGCGTGGCAAGAAGAGGAGTCTGCCCTGCGCGCAGGCGACGTCGACGCGGCAGTCGACTCCGTTCTCCGGACGTGGGTCGCGGGCCCTGGACGTCGGCTTGAAGATGTCGATCCTGAAGTGCGCGCCAGCGTCGCGGAGATGCAGCGGCGGGCCTTCGAGCTGCAGACGGTCGAGCCCGACGAGGAGCTCCTGGTCGAGGATGTCGCCCAGCGGCTCGCCGACGTCGCGACGCCGACGCTCGTCCTCGTCGGGGACGAGGACCAGCCGGACATCCGGGCGATCTCGGAGCGGCTCGCGCGGGAGATCCCGCATGCCCGGCTCGAGACGATCTCCGACACGGCACACGTCCCGAGCATGGAGCGCCCGGAGGAGTTCGACCGGCTGGTGCTCGGCTTCCTGGAGTCTGTTCAGTGAGCACGGTCGCGCCCGCGGAGCTGGTCGAGCGGATCTGGGCGCGCGACGCGACGCTCTGGACCGGCGGCGACGAGGCCAAGTGGCTCGGTTGGCTCGACGAGCCAATGCGCATGCAGGGCCGGATCGACGATCTCCTTCGTTTCGTCGAGGACGTCGCCGCGCCCGGGGTGATCGATACCTTCGTTCTCCTCGGGATGGGCGGCTCGAGCCTCGCCCCGCACGTGCTGGCGCAGACATTCGAGGCAGAGTCGTTCCACGTGCTCGACACGACGCACCCCGCAGCGGTGCGACGGCTGACCGAGAGCCTCGACCTCGAGAGCACGCTCGTCATCGCGGCGTCGAAGTCCGGGACGACGCTCGAGACCCGCTGCCACCTCGACTACTTCTGGGCGAAGGCCGGCAAGCGGGGCGAACGCTTCGTAGCGATCACGGATCCGGGCTCGGAGTTCGAGGCCCTCGCGCGGGACCGGGGCTTCCTCGCGGTCTTCGACGGCGAGCCGACGATCGGTGGGCGCTACTCGGCACTCTCCCCGTTCGGGATCGTGCCCGCCGTGCTGATGGGCCTCGATCTCGTGCGGTTCCTCGAGCGCGTGGACGAGATGGTCGAGGCCTGTCACGGCGAGGAAGGCAACCCTGGCCTGGAGCTCGGCCTCGAGTTGGGCGGCGGCTGGCAGGACGGGCGGGACAAGATCACGATCAACCCGAACACCGGCGACTTCGGCCTCTGGGCCGAGCAGCTGCTGGCCGAGTCGACGGGCAAGAAGGGCAAAGGGCTGATCCCGGCTCCCGGCGAGTCGCCCGACGGGCTCGACCGCCAGGCGCCCGACGTGCGGCTCTCGGCGCCGTACGAGCTCGGTCAGGAGTTCTTCCGCTGGGAGTTCGCGACGGCGGTCGCCGGCTCCGTGCTCGGGATCAATCCGTTCGACCAGCCGGACGTGCAGGCGGCGAAGGACAAGACGAACGAGGTCCTCGCCGGCGGGGAGCCCGAGCTCGAGCCGCGTGGGTCGCTCGAGGAGCTGCTCGACCGCGCGCAGCCCGGCGACTACGTCGCGATCCAGGCGTTCGTCGACCCCGCCCGCGAGCCCGAGCTGGAGCCGCTGATCGACCGCGCGCGAGAGACGGGCTGCGTCGTCACCCACGGGCTCGGGCCGAGGTATATGCACTCGACCGGCCAGCTCCACAAGGGTGGCCCGAACAAAGGCCTCTTCATCCAGGTGATCGACGATCCCGGCGCCGAGCTCGCAATCCCCGGGCGCAGGTTCGGCTTCCGGCGGCTCATCCGCTCGCAGGCCGCGGGCGACTTCGCCACGCTCGAGGACCGGGGGCGCCGAATCGTACGCGTGAGACTGGAGGACATCTGATGCAGCTGGGCATGGTCGGCCTCGGCCGAATGGGCGGGAACATGACCGTTCGACTCACCCAGGCGGGCCACGACATCAAGACCTTCGACCCCAAGGTCGACTCGACCTCGTCCTCGCTGGAGGAGCTGGCGGGACAGCTCGAGGCGCCGCGCTCGGTCTGGCTCATGGTTCCGGCCGGGATCGTGGACTCGATCCTCGACGAGCTCGCGCCGCACCTCGCCGAAGGCGACACGATCGTCGACGGCGGCAACTCGTACTACGTGGACGACCTCCGCCGCTCGCAGGATCTTCGCGGGCGCGGGGTCCACTATGTGGACGTCGGCGTGAGCGGAGGGGTCTGGGGCCTCCGCCGGGGCTACTGCCTGATGGTCGGCGGCGACGACGAGGCCGTCGAGCGCCTTCGTCCTGTGCTCGAGACGCTCGCGCCGGGTGTGGAGGCGGCGGCGCGAACGCCGGGACGCGAGGGAGATCCGGCACCGGAGGAGCAAGGCTGGCTCCACTGTGGCCCGTCCGGGGCGGGCCACTTCGTGAAGATGGTCCACAACGGGATCGAGTACGGGCTCATGGAGGCGTACGCCGAAGGGCTGAACGTCCTCAAGCACGCGAACGTCGGCATGCGCGACGAGGCGCTTGACGCGGAGACCGCACCGCTGCGCGACCCCGACCACTACCACTACGAGCTCGACCTCGCCGCGGTGACGGAGGTCTGGCGCCGGGGCTCGGTGATCTCCTCCTGGCTGCTCGATCTCACGGCCCAGGCGCTGCACCAGTCGCCGATGCTGGACGACTACGCCGGCCACGTGAGCGACTCGGGCGAGGGCCGGTGGACGGTCCAGGCGGCGGTCGAGGAAGGCGTGCCGGTTCCGGTGCTCTCCGCCTCGCTCTTCGACCGCTTCTCCTCGCGCGGCGAGGCCGACTTCGGCAACCGCCTCCTCTCCGCGATGCGCAACGCGTTCGGCGGTCACCTGGAGAAGAGCGGGTGACCGAGACCGCGGAGGCCGCCCAGGAGCAGGAGAACCCGCTTCTCGAGGGCCTGAGGCTCCGCCGCACGCCCGACCCCTGCGCGCTCGTCATCTTCGGCGCCTCGGGCGACCTGACCAAGCGCAAGCTCTTCCCGGCGCTTTACTCGCTCGCGCTGCGACAGCTCCTGCCGCAGCACTTCGGGGTCGTCGGCGTCTCGCGCACCGAAGAGAGCGACGAGGACTTCCGCGACGCCATGAAGCACGCAGTCCAGGAGTTCGGCCGGGACGACTTCCGGCAGGAGACCTGGGACTGGCTTGCCGAGCGGACCCGCTACGTCACGACGAACGCCGCGGACGAGGAAGGCCTCCGACCCACGGCGAAGATCCTCAACGACTACGACCAGCGGTTCGGCACGAGCGGCAACCGGGTCTACTACTTCGCCGTTCCGCCCAGCGCGATCGCGCCGATCGTCCAGATGATCGGCGAGCACCGAGCGGCGACCGGCTGGACGAGGCTGATCATCGAGAAGCCGTTCGGCCACGATCTCGCCTCCGCGAAGCAGCTGAACGCGATGCTGCAGGAGCACTTCGACGAGAGCGAGGTCTTCCGGATCGACCACTACCTCGGCAAGGAGACCGTTCAGAACCTGCTCGCCCTGCGGTTCGCGAACGGGATCTTCGAGCCGATCTGGAACCGCCAGTTCGTCGACCACGTCCAGGTCACGGTGGCCGAGTCGATCGGGATCGAGGGCCGCGCCGCGTTCTACGAGCAGGCGGGCGCGATCCGCGACATCTTCCAGAACCACATGCTCCAACTCGTCGCATTGACCGCGATGGAGCCGCCGATCGACTTCACCGCCGAATCGGTCCGCAACGAGAAGGTCAAGGTGCTGCGCGCGATGCCGACTCCCGCGCCGAAGGACGTCGTGCGTGGCCAGTACAGCCCGGGCTTCGTCGAGGGCGAGGAGGTGCCCGGGTACCGTGACGAGCCGGGTGTCGCCCGCGACTCGATGACGGAGACCTACATCGCGGCGAAGCTCTTCGTCGACAACTGGCGTTGGGCGGACACGCCGTTCTACGTGCGCGCGGGCAAGCGGCTCGCCCGGCGCGAGACGACGATCGCGATCGAGTTCAAGCGCGCGCCGCACCCGCCGTTCGAGGAAGCGGCCGACGGCGAGCTGCAGCCGAACGTGCTCGTCATCCACATCCAGCCCGACGAGGGCGTCTCGCTCGAGTTCGCCGCCAAGGTGCCCGGCCAGGGACTGCAGCTGCGCACCGTCCACATGGACTTCCTCTACGGCGGCGCGTTCCGGACCGGGATTCCCGAGGCCTACGAGCGGCTGATCCTCGACTGCATGCTCGGCGACGCGACGCTCTTCACCCGCTCGGACGAGGTCGAGGAGCAGTGGTCGCTCGTCGACGCGATCGTCGGGTTCTGGAAGCGCGACCGGCCGGCCTTCCCGAACTACGACGCAGGTACCTGGGGGCCCGCCGCGGCGGACGAGCTGATGCGACGGGACGGTCGCGGGTGGCGACGGCACTAGCCTCGATCGCCGAGATCGAGCGCGAGCTCGGCTCGCAGCGAATGGGTGAGTCCGGCGAGCCGATGCAGCGGACGAGCGTCATGACGCACATTGCCTGGGTGCCGGAGCAGTGGGTCGAGGCCGCGGAGGACGTGCTTGCCGGCCTGGCGGAGCGGCATCCCTCGAGGACGATCGTGCTCGTGCCGGAGCCCGCCGCGGACGACGGGCTCGAGGCGAGCGTCGAGGTTGACTGCTACCCGGTTGGCAGCGACCGGAAGGTCTCGATGGAAACGATCCGGCTGCGGCTCGGCGGGAACCGAGTGGAGGCTCCGGCGAGCATCGTCGAGCCGCTGCTGCTCCCGGACCTGCCCGTTTTCCTCCGTTGGCGCGGTCTGCCGCCCTTCGGGGAGCAGCCGTTCGAGCAGCTCGTCGACACCGTCGATCGCCTGATCGTCGACAGCACCGAGTGGCCGGGACTGCCCGCGCCCTACGCGTGGCTGGCGAAAATCTTCGATCGCGTGGCGGTATCCGACATCGCCTGGGCCAGGACGAGCCGTTGGCGGAGGCAGCTCGCCTCGCTGTGGCCCGGGATCGCGGACGTCGAGCGGATGAAGGTGCACGGAACCGAGGCGCAGGCGTACCTTCTGGCAGGCTGGCTGCGTTCGCGGCTGAAGCGGCCGATCGATCTCGAGCACGAGGAGGCCGACCGGCTGTGCGGCGTCGAGATCGACGGCGAGCCGGCGCCGTTCCCGCCCGGGGATCCGCCCGCGCCCGCCGATCTGCTGAGCGACGAGCTCGAGCGCTTCACCCGGGACCGCGTCTACGAGGACGCGGTGCGCGCGGTGGCCTGAGCCGGCGTTACTTTTTCGGGCATGTGACCGAGAAACCGGGCGTGAACGCTGCCGAGAGCGCCTTTCGGCGTCACTACGACCAGGTCTACCGCTACCTCCGCTGGCGAACGCAGGACCACCACCGCGCGGAAGATCTGACGCAGGAGGTCTTCGCCGATGCGGCAGCGTCGCTCCGTGACACCGGTGATGCACCCCTCGCGTGGCTCTACACAGTCGCCAAGCGGCGGTTCGCCGACGAAGCGAGGAAACGCGGCGCTCAGATCTCAGTCGTATCTGCGCCCGAGGCGGAGGTGTACGGGCCGTCTGTGGCTTCCGCGTTGCGGACGGCGCTGGAGCGGCTCCCCGAGGGACAGCGCCAGGTCGTCCTCCTGAAGCTGTTTCGCGGGGCGCGGTTTGCCGAGATCGGCGAGTCGCTCGGCCTCAGCGAGGCCGCGGCAAAAATGCGCTTCGTTCGCGCGCTGGAAGCGCTGCGCACTGAGCTGGAAGGACAGGGGGTTACGCCATGACGATCCGCGATCCGGAAATTCTCGAAGCCCTGTTCGAAGAGCCCGAGCTGCTGGCCATCGCCGACGCCGTGACCGAGACACAGCGGCAGCCCCGGCGCACTCATCGGCGCGCGCTCTCGCGGGCGGGGGCCCTGGCCGCGGTCGGGGCTGCGGTGCTGCTGGCGGTGCTGCTCTGGCCCAGCGGCAGCGGGAGGAACGGCATCCTCGACCGCGCGCTGGCTGCAATTGGCGACGGGGATGTCCTTCACCTCGTCACGCGGCTACCGGTCGGCGAGGAACTGGTCAACCTGCGCACGGGCAAGACCCTGGTGCCGACCTACGAGGTCGAGAGCTGGAGCGACCGCGACTCGAACCGAATCCACATGATCTTCCGTCGGAACGGTGAGATTCTCGGCGAGTTCGTCTTCCCCGAGGACAGCGGCTCCGATGTGCATATCGGCACGATCGATCCCGCGTACGCCGCCTTGTGGTCCGGGTACCGGCAGGCTCTCGCGACCGGGCAGGCAAAGATCGAAGGGCAGGGATCCCTGGACGGACATTCGGTCTACTGGCTGAAGTTCGCGTCTCGCGGGACCGAGGTCGCGATCGACCGGAAGACCTACGAGCCGCTCGACTTCCGCACCTCGACCGGGAGCGGGAGGCACCTCGACTCACGCGTGTTGCTGGCCCGAACCGAGCCGTTCAGCGCAGCCGCGTTCACGCGGCGCACCTCGAAGCCGAGCCCGTTCTCGAGTGTGGGTGTGGGCAGCAGCGGCAGCGGTGTGCAGGCGGCTCCCTCGACGCCAGGCTCTGGCTCCTCCGCCAAGCCCTGGCTCCAGGCCGGACCGGCAATCGCCGGCGTGAAGCTCGCCTCGGTCGAGCAAACGCAGTCGATCACGAACGGGGAGGCGAGCACCGGCTTCGAGCTCGCCTATGGACCGCAGGACGGTTTGCGGCGATCCGTCATCATCGACGAGTCGAAGCATGCGGCCGAGCCTTCCGGATCCAAGGGCATCCCGGACGGCTTCATCCGCATCTCGCGCGGCGAGGGCAGCGACGAAAACGGGGCGTCGTACCCGATCTGGACCGGTGACCTCGTCGTGGACGGCATCTACCTATCGATCCAGAGCGGGATCAGCCGCGACGCAGTACTCGAGGCGGCTCGGGCGCTGAAGCCGGCGTGACGCGGTGGGCGCTCGGCGGCGTATACGCGTCGTGACAACTGAATTCGCGGAGGCGGCAGAGCGTCACCTCGACGATGTGCACGCCTTCCTCGTGTACCTGACGGGAGACCGAAGCGTGGCGGAAGAGCTGACAGCAGAGACCTTTGCCCGCGCCTGCGAGCGCTGGCGCCGCTTCGACCCGCGGCGCGGGACCGCCCGCACCTGGCTCTGCCAGCTCGCGCGCTCGACGGCGCTTGACCACTTCCGCGCCGAGGATCGCCGCCGCCGCCGGGAAGGCCGTTACGCCGTGAGCTTGTCGGAGTCGCAGGAAGCGGTATTCGGCGAGGGTCTCTCTCCTGCGTTGGAGGCCGCGCTGTCGCGGCTGTCCGCTGCCGAGCGGGAGGTGCTCGCGCTAAGGGTTGTGCTGGACCTGGACGGCGAGAGCGCCGGCCGGATCCTCGGGATCAGCGCGACGGCGTGCTCGACGCGCCTGAGTCGAGCTCTGCAGAAGCTGGAACGGGAGGTGAGCGCCGGTGTCGCCGCTTGAGCTCGTGGACGACCGCTTCGAGAAGCTCGCTGCCGAGTTGCGGGCAGCGCGGCGTCTCGCCCCGGATGCGCTGCGCCAGCAGATTCGCGCACTCGAGGCGCGTCCGCGGCGGAGCTTCGAGCTGAACGTTCCATGGCGCCGCGTCGTCCCTGCGATCGCGCTTGCCGGTCTGGCCGCGGCACTCGGCGTTGCGGGCGTGCTCGGGCTCGTCCACGGCGCGCACTCCGACAAGCGCGCCACGGTAGCGCCGTCCGCGCAGAAGGGCACGCAGCCAACCTTTCCGCAGCGCCAGATCGCACCCGCGTCCGACAACGCCTTCAAATCGGCGCTGGCCCCCGGGCCTGCAAAGGATCGTCTGCAGCAGTACGACGCCTTGCTTCGTATTCGCGTGCGCGACCAGGAAGCGCTTTCGAAGCGGACGCAGGACGCCTATCGGCTGACGCGGAAGCTCGGCGGTTACGTCGCCTGGGCGAACTACTCGACGCCGGCCAACCGCGGCGACTCGGAAGTCCAAGTGCAGATCCCGATCCAGCACGTCCAGGCGGCGATCGCGGCGTTCTCCGCCTACGGCACGCTCATCGGAGAGCGGATCCGGCTGAAGGACGTGCAGCAGCGCGTCGACAATCTCGCCGTTCGCATTCGGCGGCTTCGAGAGCGGATCGCAAGGCTCCACGACCCACGCGACCGCGCTCGGGTGGCGCAGCTCCTCCGCGCGCGAGCCTCGACCGTCAAGCACGCCCAGATGGCGAGCGTCGCGCTCGCGATGGTGGTCGGGAAGAAGACAGCCGCCGCTCCGCCCGGCCGCTTCGATCGAACGATCGACGACGCGGGCTCGGTGCTCGTACGGGAGCTCGAGATCCTCGTCTACGCGCTCATCGTGGTCGGCCCGCTGCTCGTCCTCGGCGGTGCAGGGCTTCTGGCGAGTCGCACGTTCCGCCGGCGCGCGGACCAGCGGCTGCTCGAGCGGACGGGTTAGCTAGAAGGCGATCCAGGTCGGCAGCCTGCCGCCCGGCGGCACGCTCGCGTAGCCCAGCTGGTACTGGACGTTGTTGACGTGGCCGCTCGTCAGGACGAGCACGACACGCTTCCGCTCTGCCGCGTTCCGGAACACCGTCGAGAAGATCACGCCTCGCCCGGGCCGCAGCCTCTTCCCGATGATCCGCCGCCCCTTCGGGCCGCCGACGACGAGCGTGGCGGACGGGAGCGGCCCCTTTCCGTACGGCACGGCGACCACGATCCCGCGCGCGGTCTTCGACACGTGCACGGGCACGTACTGGGCCGAGAGGCCGAGCACCTTGAAGACGCGCGTATGGCGCGGCTTCGTCGATGCGCTGAGGCTATACGGAGGCCCAAGGGAGAGGCCCCGGTCGTACATGTTCAGCGAGAACTTCCTGTAGACCGAGTCGAGCGTGCCGGCACCGCTCTGCCGAAGTGCCGCGGCGAGTTCCGAGACGCCGGCCGCGGTCGATGTGCCCTTCTGGTCGTCGGTCTGGAGCTGGGCGAAGTAGTCCGGGACGATGCTTCGTCGGAGACTCAGCAGGTAGTCCCACCACCAGCCACCGCCGTAGCAGTGGGCGCAGCCGGATCGCTCGTCGTTCAGCGACCGCCACGGTTGCGCGAGGAAGCCGTTGAGGTAGGTCTCCTCGACGGAGTCCTGGATGTTCGGAAAGACGCGCATCGAGAGCGCGACGGCGCTTCCTTCCCCGGCCCACTCCGGGAATGTCCCCTTGACGACGTAGGAGAACTGGATCACGTGGGCGAGCTCGTGCGCCACGGTCAGGCTGAGGCTTCCGAACGCCTGGGGCTGAGCCGGATCGAGGCGCGGCGAGACCAGCACGAACGGGCCGCCGGCGGCGGCCGCCGGTGCGAACGTCAGCCCGAAGGCGCCGGGCGGGAGCGCATGGATGTAGATGTCCGGCTTCGTGTTCGGGCCGGCGGCGTCGGGCAGCGGTGCCTTGAACCCGGCGCTTTCGTAGTACTGGAGCGCTTGATCGGCGGCCGCCCCGACGGCCTCGACGTAGTCGGGAATCCCGTCGTTGTCGTCGTCGTTCAGGGGCGGCGCGTCGACCCCGGTGGTGACGTAGTGGACGACCGCCTGTGCACCGATATACGGCGTCGCCTCAGGCGTGGCGTAGGCATACGGGCCGCCGCTAGTGGGACGCGGCGTCGGCACGGGCGTCGCCGCGTGGGCGGAGCGCGCTCCGAACCCGAAAGTGAGCGCGCCGACGATGGCGCAGATGACGATTGGGCCGCGGGACATGCGGTCTGGTTTTCGGCATCACGACGACCGCCTGCCTCACTCGAAGGAGTGACTCAGTCGAGGGACAGGGCCCGCTCGAGCGCCTTTCCGGCCGCAAGGACGAGCGCGTCGCCGCCCGGCGGCGCGGCAAGCTGGACGGAGGCGGGAAGGCCGTCCTCGGCCGGGCCGCACGGCAAAGCGAGCGCGGGCCAGCCTGTCGCGTTGAAGGGCATCGTCATGGACGTGAGCCGGTCGCGGATGGCGAGCTCGTCGGTCGGCGCGGGCGGCGCCACGCAGACGAGCGTCGGCGTGACGACCAGGTCGACCCCGGCTGCAGCCTCGAGCAGCTCGTCGCGGTAGCGCTCGCGGGCCCGGGCGGAGCGGTCGTACTCGCCTTCGGCCAGCGCGAGACAGCTTTCGACCTTCGGGCGGACGTTCGAGCCGTACGCATCGGCATGCTCGGTGAAGAGCTCGCGGTGCACGTCGGCGACTTCGCCGCGAAAGGCCGCGCCGACGCTTGCGGGCGGGAGCTCGAGGCGGCGGCGGTCGGGGAACAGCTCGGCGGCGGCCTCGACTCGCTTGCGGACGAGCGGGCCCGCGTGCTCCGTCCAGGCGACGCCGACCTGGAGGTCGTCGAGCGCGACCTCGGTGGGCTCGAAGCCCGGTGCCACCGCCTTCATCAGCGCCTCGCAGCCCTCCACGTCTCGCGCCATCGGGCCCGCGTGGTCGAAGCTCGGCGCGAGCGGGAAGCAGCCGTCGAGGGGCACGAGCCCCCAGGTCGGCTTGAGCCCCACGGTCCCGCAGCAGGCCGACGGGATGCGGATCGAGCCGCCCGAGTCGGTCCCGAGCGCGGCCTCGGCGAGCCCGGCCGCGAGGGCAGCTGCCGAGCCGCCGCTCGAGCCGCCCGCAACCCGGCCCGCGCGGAGCGGGTTCGGCACCGTGCCGAAGTGCTCGTTCTCGGAGGTGGTGCCGTACGCGAACTCGTGCAGGTTCGTCTTGCCGACGTCCACCCAACCGGCGGCCTCGAGACGGCCGACCGCCTCGGCCGTCCGCGTGGGGACGTGGTCGGCGAACAGGATCGAGCCGTACGTCGTGACGAGCCCGGCGGTATCGAAGAGATCCTTGACAGCGAGCCGCTTTCCCGGGGGCACGTCGTTCGCGCCGGGCGGCCGGGCGAGGAAGATCCCGTCGGGAGCCGAGCTCAGTCGAGCGCCAGGTAGAGGTAGGCGATCCCGACCGTGACGCCGACCAGCAACACGAAGAGCCCGAACAGCGCCAGCCCCCACTTCACGTTCGTCCGCTCGAACTCTTGCTCCGTTTCGCTCATCCGAGGATCGGGTCGAGGGCCATCAGGATGAACAGCAGCGCGAGGTAGACGAGGGAGAACTTGAACAGGGCCCGAGCACGCACCGGCGTCGTCTCCT
>Ga0126383_10002898_pt1 | contig 11217 bp, 7 predicted proteins | sample PanSoiMetPlot_35_FD_96882 | JGI IMG/M metagenome (GOLD analysis project Ga0126383, IMG submission 96882) | Tropical forest soil microbial communities from Panama - MetaG Plot_35 | ecosystem: Environmental > Terrestrial > Soil > Tropical forest > Bulk soil | place: Panama | collected 2016-02-17
ATGATGGACGAAGATGAGCGCTATGCCACCGCCGTCCACGAAGCAGGTCACGTGGCCGTGGGGCTGGCCGTGAAAAATGGCGACCCAATTCACAAGGTCTCAATTTTGCCGCGCGGCCGCGCGCTCGGCGTGACGCAAGCCTTACCCGATCGCGATCGCCTGATGAAAAAGCGCGAGTACCTGGAAGATCAGATCGCCATCCTGCTGGGTGGCCGGGCCGCCGAACAGATCGTACTGAATACCATGACTGCCGGAGCTTCGAACGATATTGAACGGGCGGTCGAGCTCGCCGGCAAGATGGTCCGCGAATTCGGCATGAGCCCGCTCGGCCCAATTTACCTGGGCGAAAAGTCCCCGGACAATCAGAGCGCCAGTCTGCTCGATCGGGTCGACGAAGCCACAAATGAAATTATCAATGCGCAATTGCGGCGGGCGCGCGAGGTAGTAGATTCACAGCAGGCCTCGATCGCCCGGCTCGTCGAAATGTTGCTGGAGCACGACACGGTCGAAGCCGAAGACATCAAGAGATGCTTTGATCATTCGCACAGCGGCTTCCCGACATTTGCATTGCCGCGGGCCATAAAGTCGGCACCGGGGGCGCTGACAACCGGGTGAATGGTAATTTCTGAAGGTGTCAGAGTCTGGTCTCCCCGATATAATCAGCAGTTGTTCGCACGGGAGTCATCAGCTTGCGAGTGCCGGTCTTAGCCCTGACGGTTCTGTTACTTTTTGGCTTTGGAGATGGTCGCGCGCCGGTCATCACCCGGTCGTCGCCCACTCCGGAGCCGCACTCTACTCCGCCGGCCCTGCCTAAGCCGACGGGCAGGTACCAGGTCGCGACCTCTGTCTTTCACCTCACTGATCCGTCAAGACCGGATTTGCTATCGAAACAACAGTTTCGCGAACTGATGTTTCAGGTTTGGTATCCGGCTGAGGCTGCGCCGCAGGCGGAAATCGCGCGGTACATTCCAAACCACGCTCTGACACAGGCGCTCAAAGACACTCAGCACGACCAACAGGATCCGGCGGTATTTGATGGCTGGGAAAGCGTTCGCACCGGCGCGGCTATGAACGCGCCGGTGTCGAGACAAGGGTCGCGGTTTCCAATCTTATTTCTCTCGCACGGATTAGGAGAGCCGCGCTCGCTTTACACCGGGCTCTCGCAAGAGCTGGCCAGTCACGGTTACATCGTGGTGTGCATTGATCATCCTTACGGGGGCATCACGGTGCTGCCGGATGGGCGCGCTATTTCCACCGCCGACGATCCAGCGGCCGGCAATCCGGAAGTCCAACCGAGACTCGTTGAGGAATGGGCGAGAGATGCTTCGTTTGTGCTCAACCGAATGATGGCGCCCGACAAGACGGATAGCGGAACATCCGGACGATTCGCCGGTCACATCGATAAGAGCCGTATAGGAATGCTGGGGCATTCGCTCGGTGGCGCGGCTGCGTTGGAAGCTTGTCGCGCCGATCCGCGCTTCAAAGCGTGCGCCGATCTCGACGGCGTTCCCTTCGGCAAAGTCAAAGACGAGGGGGTCAAACGCCCTACGCTGATAATGCGCAGCGGCCCCGTCTATTCTGATGAAGACTTAGCCAAAAAAGGCCGGACGCGCGCACAGTGGGACGAACTGGGGCGGCAGGTGCAGGCAACCTGGAACTCGTTATTTGAAAAGAGTAAAGGCGTCCCTATTTATGCCGTAATTATTAAGGGCGCCGGACACATGAGCTACAGCGACGCGCCCTTTGTCATGCCCGACACGATTAACCGGTTCGGCGGTCGCACTATCGACGCGCAACGTGGGTTCGAAATTATGAGTGCTTATCTGCGCGGCTTCTTTGATAAGTACTTGAACCATAAACCGAGTGACTTGCTGGACGGCCCGAAGCCGCCATACGCAGAGGCCTTGGCGGAAAGTTTTAATTCTCGATAAGAGAAGCACCCAGCTTCGCAATCCTCTCATCAAAGATCTCGAGTCGACAGACAAGGCGACTAGTGCACGGCAGCGTAAAAGCCTGGGGCGTGAGCTCCAGGATCGATCGCCCGCTCCGCTCATTAATTTTTAACGTTAGTATTCGCGTCGCTTACGCTGCCAAACGCTCCCCGCACTTGGGCTGTGAAATACAAATTATGGGTGGTGGCCTAATTTGAAATCGGCGGCCGTTTTGGGACTGAGGCGCAAGCGTCCTCGCTTGCCTTTCTCTAAACAGAGCAACCGGGACGGTTGCGCTCCAGTCAAATTGGTCACTACCAAATTATGCCGGTTAGAAGGAAAGCGGTGACTGTTGTGAGAGCATTTTTGTTTGTGGTTTGTCTCTGTATTGGCGGACTGGCATTGGGGCAAACGGTCGTTCCTCCTCGTCCGCCGCACGGGCTGGTGGTTATCAAGCTGTCGCTGTCACGCTACGTGCACCAGCCGCGGCCTGGCCTGCCGAATCAGGATGACGCCGCTCCAATCGGGCGCCGCGACGATGTAAGTCAGGATGCCGTCGATAAAATGCGCGGACCGTCGGCGGCCCCCAGTCCTTCCGCCGGCCTGGGGAAGACGACCTACGACTACTTCTACTCACTGAAGATCAGGAATGAAGGCGACAAGACCGTGCGCGGCGTGCTGTGGGAGTATGTGGCTTCGGATTTGGACAGTGGAGCTGAACTGAACCGGCGCCGATTCACAAATCTTGAAGAAATAGCTGCCGGCAAGACAGCGACTCTGAGTGGCACCTCGTCATTGCCGCCGACCAGTATTGTCACGTCAGGGGGACTTGGAAAGAACGGGGAGTCACCGTACAAAAGCAGCGCCGATATTAAATGCGTCCTCTATGATGACGGAACCGAGTGGGCGGCCGGCGGAGCGAAGGATTGTGACGAACTTCGGAAAGCCCACGACGATGCCCGAGGGCGCAAGACCAAACGTTAATAAGCCTGGTTTGGAGTGCCCCGGCTCGTCGGCGCTTTTGATGGCGCTTTCAACTTAAGACCGGCGACAAGTCGCCGCACTTCAAAGACGCAAAACTTCAATTCCTGAGCTTCAGAAACTAACTCTCAAGCCAAACTGAAACTGTCGCGGATCGGAAGCCTGCGTTGGTTGGCGAAACGTTGGTAGGGGAATTATTCCGGGACCGAAGGTGTTGTTTGGCACCGCGTAGTTCGCCCGGTTAAAAAGATTGAAGCCGTCGGCGGTGAGTTCCACGCGACAACGTTCAGTAATGCGAAAGCTCCGGCTGAGGCGCATGTCGAAGCTCGCGTAATCGAAACCAGCGCCCGTGTTCCGGCCTACACCCGCGGGCCGATCATTATTATTGGTGTCGAAGTTCCGGTCGCTGCCGAGCAGCACGTTGAAGGGCAGCCGCGAGGCGTAGGTGAAGATGTAACTCAGCGCGAAATCGCGCAGGGCCCTGGGCACGGATGATTTCTTCCCTGGCGTTTCAAAGGTCCCGCTAATGACCAGACGGTGGCGCTGGTCGTTATCAGATAAGCCGCGGTCATCGCGGATATTGAAGTTGTCCTGCGGAGTCGAGAAGAAGAAATTCCCGGCATCGTCGATGGACTTGGAAAGCGTATACGACGCGCGCAGGCTGGCCCAGGCGCCGGCGCGCTGGTGGAACGAGACGATCATCCCGTCATACCAGGAATCGCCCGAGCCTTCGTACCGCGAGATGTTGCCCCAGTTGGGATCGGGGCGGCCGAGATTCGGCACGCCGGCCGACGCGGGGAACCGCGGCACGTTAACGTTGCGCTGAACGATCAGGTGCAGGCCGCGCAGATGCAGATATCCGACCGACAGCGACGCCTCCCCCGGCAGTTCGCGTTCAACTTCAAAGCTTAACTGTTCGCTGTAACTCGTCTCGATGTTTGGATCGATGCGGGTGATGTTTGGTTTCGTCGCCAGGGCAGCCGGTTGATTGGCCAGCACACTTGGAAAGCTCGGCGCGCCTGTTTGCGGCGGGGCGAGTTGCACGACAATGTATTTCGACCCATCACGCTGCAGAGCATTCGAGGTGGCGCGCAAAGGAATGCGATCGAAATAGATACCGGCGCTGCCGCGAATCACCGTCCGGCGATCTCCGGGCGCATAAGCGAAACCCAGTCGCGGCGCGAGATTATTGGTGTCGGTCTGAATAGGCGCCGGCAGGAATTGGAGATCGTATCTGAGTCCGAGATTAAGCGTCAGGCTCCGCCGCACTCGCCATTCATCCTGAACAAACAGTCCGACATTCGGATTTGACTGCGCCTGGCTGGGCGCGCCGAACGCCTGTTGAAAAGTGACATAGTTCCCGGCCAGAAAATTGTTCAGCGAACTGAAGTTGTAGACGCCCTGAATGGCGCCGGGGAAAACTATGTTCGCCCGATTGTAGAGAAATTCGATGCCGGCTTTAGGCGAATGCAGGCCATGTTGGAGCGCAACATTTTCGACTGCCTCAAACTGATTGATGTCCCGCGCCAGCGGAGAGACAGTCGCCGTGCCAAAGTTGGCAACTCCTGAAATTGAAACGGACGGCCCCACGGCGTCATTGACCGGCGCGTTGAGGCGACTGTGGGTGAATTGAAAGCGCGCCTCGTTGATGACGTTACCAATCGTCGCCACGTCGTTAACCGCGATTGTCTGATCGGTATCATCGAGGCCCGATCCGCGGCTCACGGCGTTCAATCCGCCGACGGTGCGCGAATTAATTGCAGTGATGTGATAGAGGCTGTAACGCCCCGCGAGTTGATTGTGGCTGGTCAGTTGATGATCAAGCCGCGCGAAGAAGTTCGTCGTGTCGAAGCTCGCCGGCGCCACCCCGGTCTCAACCAATGGCCCGCGATATGCGGCGTTTTCCAGACGCTGATTGATAGCGGCGACGGCGGCCGGCGCAATGGTAAGTACGGCTGAATAGTTCCGCCGGGTTTGTTCGAAGTTGGTGAAGAGGAAGGATTGATTCTGCCGGAGCGGTCCGCTGATGGTGCCGCCGTACTGTGCCTGGGTGAGCGAGTCTTTCCGCAACGCCAGAGGGTTGCGGGCATCGAATCGCTGATTGCGGCCAAACCCGTAGAGATCGCCGCGCCAGCTGTTCGTTCCTGATTTACTTACGATGTTGACCACGCCGGCCGAGGCGCGCCCGAATTCAGCGACACCGCCGGAAGTGATCACCTGAAACTCGCGAATTACTTCCTGGCTGAAATATGTTCCCGTGAGATCGGCGGCGTCATCATTCGCCGAAATACCGTCGAGAATGAAACTGTTGTAGAGATTTCTTTGCCCGGCGACAGAGATGCCCTGACCGGGAACCGCTGAGGTTTCGGCAAAGCGTTGGTTGCTGCCGGTATTGGTCGGCGACACGGCCGGCACGAGCAAAGCGAGATCCAAATAGTTACGCCCATTGAGCGGCAGGTTATTGATTTCCGCCGGCCGGATGGTTTCAGTGACCTGCGTTCGCGTGGTTTCGATTTGAGAAATGCCGGTAACCGTGAGGTTGGCAGAAACGCTGTTTACCTCGAGTTTGAATACCAGATAGAGCGCCTGGCCAACCGCCAACGTGACATTGCGCCAGACGGTCGTAAATCCGGATTCCGCGACGACTAGTTTGTAGTTGCCGACCGGAAGGTAAGGGAATTTGAAATGGCCTTCGTGATCGGAGGCGGTCGTGAACTGCTGATTGGTTTCGATGTTGGTCGCGCTTAGCGTAGCTCCGGAAATATAGGCGCCGTTCACGTCCGCCACGGTTCCGCTGACGCTGGCTGAGGTGACGTTCTGCGCCGTGGCATTGGGGTGCAAAGCGCAGATCGCCGCCAGGATTAGCGCAAAGGCGGTGACGATTCGGGTAAACAATCTGAGCTTGATTGTCATGGCCTCAAAGGGCGGTTTAGCTACGCGCTATTTGGAGTGCGGTGACAGGATTCCCGATTGATCGGGACGACTTCCGCGTTGGATCGCTACCTTTGTGCAAGTACGAATCCAAAGCGCAGTCGGCGCTACGCCCTGCCGGCGCACGCCAAATTAAGAAATGTGGTTATGGATGCTTAGGCGGAAAAGTCTTCGGGAGGTCCCCGCGGCGAGTATTCTAAAGAGAGAATTGCTGACCCGGCACTGCGACTGACATTGATTGCAGAGAATGTAAGCAGCGACAGGGGTTCATGCGCCGCGCCTGCTGTCGCTTTGCCTTTCGCTGAAACCGACCCGACTGCGCAACCTCCGCAGTCAGGAGCACATGTTTGCGCCAGCTTGCCAACCGGCGTATCTGTGTGAGCAGAGTCATTTGCGGCCGGCCGTAAACCCAGGCGTGAAGCCAGACGTTTCAGTCCGCAGAATTCTTCAGACACCGACACCGCCGAGCGCTGGAACTTCTTATGTAATTTAATGGCCGCGTGACAGGTTCCGTTCATGCACGAACCCGCCGCATGAGGCGCGCGCGCGGCACAACATTCCAGCCGGCAGACATTGCTTGCCGAGACGGAAGCGAGCGGGACTACCGCGCACACAAAAGCGGCGGTGAGCAGCACCGCTACGATTATGCGGACGGCGGATCGCGTTCGCTTTATGTATTGCCGGCGATTCATGGGCTGAAGCAGACGGATTGTGGCACGCCATGAGGTGCGGTGCAATGAAAGTTGGCGCCATGAGGTCAGTGCCATTCGCGTGAGCGAAAGGGATAAAGGCGATCGCTGACAGCAAAGGCGCATGCTGACCCGATTTCGCGCGATGCGCTGGATGAACGCGGCGCGTCATGAGGTCAGTACCATTCGCGTGAGCGAATGGGGCGATCGCTGACAGTAAAGGCGCATACTGATCCCATCTGCTGACGCAGATGGTACTGACCGTTTTGCGATACGCACGGGTCGCGACAAAACGGCGCTTAAGACGCAATTCGCGAAAAAGGTAATCTTTATCACCCTGCGGCGCAGCATAGCCGGACACATTTCCTCGATCACCGGCGCTCATGTAGAGTTGCCGTGGTTTGCATCCCAACAACCAAACCCAGATTGATCCCGTCTGCGGAATGAGTGTCGATCCGCAAAAGGCTGCCGCCTCGTTCGCACACCAAGGGCAGACCTACTACTTCTGCGCGATCGGTTGCCGCGAAAGATTCAGAGCGGACCCTGAGCGATATTTGGCGGTTAAGCGAGGGATTCCGATAGGCATCAGCCGGTCAAAGGGCCCGGCCGCTGCCGCTCCCGTTTCTGGCCTGATGCCGAATCGGATTCAGAGGGCAGACGACCGCGACCATATCTGCCCGATGCATCCGGAGGTGCGGCAATCCGGACCCGGTTCATGTCCAAAGTGCGGCATGGCGCTGGAGCCGGAAATGATTTCTGCGCCGCAACAGAAGACCGAGTACACCTGTCCCATGCATCCGGAGATTGTGCGCGAGGCGCCGGACTCGTGTCCGATTTGCGGCATGGCGCTCGAGCCGCGCACGGTGACCCTCGCGGAAGAGAAGAACCCGGAACTAATTGATATGACGCGGCGGTTCTGGGTCAGCGCAGCGTTTTCGTTGCCGCTGCTGCTGATTGCGATGAGTGAAATGTTGCCCGGCGATCCTGTCACGCGGGTGCTGCCGATGAGCACCGTCGTTTGGATTCAGCTGGCGCTGGCGACGCCGGTGGTGATTTGGGGCGGATCGCCTTTCTTTGTCCGTGCCTGGCAATCGATCGTCAATCGCAGCCCGAACATGTTCACGCTGATCGGGTTGGGGGTCACGGTCGCTTACGTCTTTAGTTTGATTGCCACCCTGGCGCCGCGGATCTTTCCGCTCTCGTTTCGCGATGCCATGGGCAGAGTGCCCGTCTATTTTGAAGCGGCCGCCGTAATTACCACGCTGGTGCTGCTGGGCCAGGTGTTGGAGTTGAAAGCCCGGAGCGCGACGAGCGGCGCCATCAAAGCCCTGCTGGGCCTGGCGCCAAACACTGCGCGGCGGATTGAGGAAGATGGAACCGAGCACGACCTGCCGCTCGATCAAGTGCGCGCCGGCGATTGCTTGCGCGTGCGCCCCGGCGAAAAGGTTCCGGTGGACGGATTGATGATCGAGGGTGCAAGCGCGATCGATGAATCGATGGTCACCGGCGAACCGATGCCGGTTGAGAAGCGTCCCGGCGATGCGCTCATCGGCGGCACGATCAACGGCAAAGGATCATTCGTGCTGCGCGCCGAGCGCGTTGGCGCCGACACTTTGCTCTCCCGGATTGTGCAAATGGTCGCCGAAGCGCAGCGCAGCCGCGCGCCGATTCAAAAGCTCGCAGACGTGGTGTCGGGATATTTTGTTCCGATCGTGATTCTCGCGGCGATCCTCACCTTCATTGGCTGGGCCGCGTTTGGTCCCCAGCCGCGTTTCGCCTATGCGATTGTCAATGCCGTCGCGGTGCTGATCATCGCCTGCCCCTGCGCGCTGGGACTGGCGACGCCGATGTCGATCATGGTCGCGACGGGCAAAGGCGCGCAGGCCGGGGTGTTGTTCAAGAATGCCGAAGCCATCGAAGTATTGCGGGTGATTGATACGCTGGTCATCGATAAGACCGGCACGCTCACTGAGGGCCGGCCGCAACTCGTTTCCGTGTCGCCGCTTGATGGGTTTGACGAAGGAGAGTTGTTGCGCCTGGCGGCGAGTCTCGAACGCGTCAGTGAGCATCCGCTGGCGGCCGCAATCATCGCCGGCGCCCGGGAGCGCGGGATTGAATTCGCAAAGCCGCAGTCATTCAATTCAATTACGGGCAAGGGCGTAAGCGGAACGATTGACGGGAGACTCGTGGCGCTCGGAAATCGCGCCTTGCTGAACGAACTCGATATTGATTCGGCCGCCTGGCTGGCGCCGGCGGAAGACCTTCGCGCCAAAGGCCGGACGGTCATGTTCGTGGTCATTGATGGCAAAACTGCCGGCCTGCTGGCCGTAGCTGATCCGATCAAGCCGGGCACTCCCGAAGCGATCAAGGGCCTGCATGCAAATGGGATTCGCATCGTGATGTTGACCGGTGATAGCCGCACAACTGCGCAGGCAGTCGCTGGCGAGCTGGCAATTGATGAGGTGATCGCCGAAGTCTTGCCGGCGCAAAAGGCCGAGATCGTCAAGTCGTTTCAGGCCCAGGGGCGGAAAGTTGCGATGGCCGGAGACGGCATCAACGATGCGCCCGCGCTGGCCCAGGCGGATGTGGGAATCGCAATGGGGACGGGGACGGATGTCGCGATGGAAAGCGCTGACGTGACCCTGGTCAAAGGCGATCTGCGCGGCCTGGTGCGGGCCATTCGTTTGAGCCGCGCCACCATGCGCAATATCAGACAGAATTTGTTCTGGGCCTTTGTCTATAACTCGGTGGGCGTTCCGATTGCGGCGGGAGTGCTTTATCCGTTGTTCGGAATATTGCTCAGTCCGATGCTGGCGGCGGCGGCGATGAGCTTCAGTTCGGTCTCGGTAATTGCCAACGCTTTGCGTTTGCGGCGCGCAAAGCTGTGAGGCTAGTCGTCCGGGGCAGTAGCCCGACCGTGAGGAAGGGCTCAAGAGACGTAGGGAAGCCCTCCCTAACGGTCGGGCTACTGCCCCGGAGTTCAGTCCGACTCAGCAAAGGCCGCGACCTTCTGCAGCGAACTCCAGTTTCGGGTCGTCCCGGTGACACCGAATTCCTTTTCAATCCAGTTGTTTGGGAACCCAAACCAGCCGGTGGGCTTGCGCCGCGCGACGACGAAGGCGGCGCGCTCGTGCATGCCGACCACTTTCAAGCAGTCAGTTTTTGATTCGCGGGGAAACTCTTGCGGGATACCCTGGTTGAATAACGTGACGCACAGCATCACGTCTTTGCTCTGTTTGATTCGCTTGAAATGATCGACGCCGACCAGTTCCTGAAGCTCGGCGCGCGTAAACAGAGCGACAGCGATTTCATGTCCGAAGCTGGCGGTCAGCATCTTTTCGATCTTCTTTGCGAGGGCGTCGCGACCGCTCGATCGAGTTTCAAAGACGACGTTGCCGCTGGCAATGTAAGTCCGGACTTTGCGGAAGCCGGCGGCGGTGAAAGCCGCGGCCAGCGCTTCCATCTTGATCAGTTTGTTGCCGCCGACATTGATGCCGCGCAGGAAGGCGATGTATCTGGTTTCAGCCGGCATTAGCCCCGTCTCCTGAAAACCTTCGTTACTTTGTCTCCGCCAAAGGGTGGAAGATTACGAAATTTATTATGGAATGGACCAGTCACGGTGTATTCGATTAGCGTGTTGCCGCTATCGGAGAGTTCCCATTTCTCTGTTACGTCCGCGATAACTACGTCGCCGCCCATCGGCGTTTCACTGGTCCCTTTGATTATGATTAGCTTATCCCACCAGGAGGTTTTCGACTCAAGTTTTCCTTCATTCGCGGTAGGATTTGTCTCTCCTCGACCGTCCGTGTAATAGGTCAGTTCCTGGGTCGTGGTTTTCTTTTTGCGGGCCATCTGGCGGCTGATTTTCAGGACCGGACCCTGATGAGAAATCACCAGCGTCAGCGAGTCATAAATGAGGTGCGCTTTCGCGTCGCCAAAGTTGCTCGCCTTCAGGTCAAGACTCCAGGCGCCGGTAAGATTGATGGTGTCCGTCGGGGCGAGGTTGGGCGAGGTGGCCTGCGCCGCCGAAAGGCCGGAGATGACCAGCAGCAGCGAGACCGCGAAGATCAGCTTCATCTTAATTCTTCAGCTCCGTCCGTGCGTTTCGCGAATCACACCCGCCAGCTCTTCAATCGCTTTGCGGCCGTCGCCTCTGAAGCTCGACCCGTGCATCAGGCCCAGGGTCCGCGGACTGAGGGCCGCCAAACGCTGCAGGGTCCCGTCGGTGTAAGGCGTGTACGGCATATCGTTGGCCAGCGGCGACTGCATGCCGGCCAGGATTGATTCTCGCGCGCGTCCCACGATGTCCGATTCGATCAAAGGCTGGTCGCTTTGCGCATGAAAGAACAGATCAGAGCAAAGCAGAGTTTGATCAGTTTCTTCAAAAAACAAACCGGCATCCCAGGCATGCGGGACATGCGGGGTCGCCAGAAAACGCAGCTGGTGTTTGCCGATTTCCAGGACTTCGTTGTCGTTCAAAGATCGCGGCGGACGATCCGCGTAGTCGTTGAGCATGACGATGCCGCTGACGACGCTGCACGCCGCCTGAGCTTCCGGGGCGATGCTCAACCACTCGTTGAGTGCGCCACACTCGTCGGGTTCGAAATGGCTGTAGCCAATCCAACGCAGTCTGGTGGGATCGATAATCTTCGCGACCGCTGCCCGGGTAATGTCGAACATCTTCC
>Ga0126383_10002899_pt1 | contig 11216 bp, 15 predicted proteins | sample PanSoiMetPlot_35_FD_96882 | JGI IMG/M metagenome (GOLD analysis project Ga0126383, IMG submission 96882) | Tropical forest soil microbial communities from Panama - MetaG Plot_35 | ecosystem: Environmental > Terrestrial > Soil > Tropical forest > Bulk soil | place: Panama | collected 2016-02-17
AACGAGCCCGAGCAGGGTCGATCAGTCGCCGACAATACAAGCGTCGGTATTCTCAGTGGGAACGCTCGTTCCTGCCAACGCTGGCACTTTAAACCGAGCAGGAATAGGCTTTCCGCAAAGGTCGTGTAAGGCAGAGGCTTGTTTCAGGAGTTAGCATGTTGTCTCCAAACGTGAAAGCTGGGGCGTCATGCGCATTCCTCCAGGACTGCTCTTACGACTCGTGACTTTACCTAGAACCGAATGCTGCTCCTTTCAACCAGTCAGTTCATTATGAACTTTGTGCGTTCCCTGGCCTTTGGCTTAACATGCCAAGCGTGAGTGATCGGTTTCAGCCCCGTCGGACAAGATCCGTCCGTCTGGCACTACTTTCGCCGTTTGCCTACCAAGGTATCGCCCTTCTTTGTCTGCGGCATTGGGGAAGTGCCACTCCCTGGCGCGCTCTGGATTTCTTTTCAGGTGCGTTCTTCGTTCTTACTGCAATCAGATTGGTTTATGAGGTTCGATTCAACCGCCGCATCTTTGACTCGCGGGAAGCGCTGCGCGAAGCATCAGGGTCGCGTTACGACCCCGCCACCGCCAGGTGGGCAAACGTCCTCGTCGTAGTGAATCTGTCCGTATTTCTGGATTATGGGCATTGGCACTTGATCCCGGCCCTCCGCCAGTCGGTGCTGCAGATCACGGGTCTGGCGGTGTACGCGTGCGCCTTGGCTGGTCTCATGTGGACCGATACCTATCTGGTGCGCCACTTCCAAGGGGATCTAAACCATCGGCAGCTAATGACCACGGGGCCTTTCGCCGTCGTCCGGCATCCCCGTTATGCCAGTCTGCTTTTGGCAAAGTTGGGATTCAGCCTTCTGCTCGCGAGTGTTTTTGCATGGATCGTACTATTGACTTCGATTCTTGTGTTTCTGCGGAGGATTCGCTTGGAAGAAAACTACCTGCGAGAAGTTTTTGGTCCCAGCTACGGCAGCTACAAAGAGCGTACGAGCCGACTGCTGCCAGGGATTTACTGAACCGCGTTGGGCAGACGATCGACTGTGCGAATTTACCAGGTCGTTGCAAGTCCCGAGAGAGTTGTTCTCCTTTGCCCACCATGGTGACCAGTCTTCCGTAGACGCTACATGGCCCGGTCGCAAATAAGTTGCGACGTATTCCACGGAATTTCAGATGGAATTCAGATGGTTTGACGCAGCATGGCTTGAGTAGTAGCATCGTTCCGCGTTTCTGTGCCCTTCAGGGCGCGCCAATGATATTGCGCGGCACCAGCTCGCTAACAGATCCGCTCGAGATGCGTCCGGATGGGCAGCTCCGTGAGCTGGTCAATGACGCTTGTGCTCGAATCCATGCAGAATTTGTCCGCCGTGCCCCATTTCTAGGTGAACAGGTACGCAGCTGGATGGCGAACCTGTCTCCGACAGGGAAAGCGCCGGAATACTTTCTGCGGCCACACTCGTTTCCTCTGCTGAACTTGCCTTGGTGGGCTGCGAAGAGTTTCGCAGATGAACCCGACTGCGAATTCCTGGCTGACGTCGTCTATTCCACCATCAATGGCTATTACTATATCCGTCTGCTCGACAACCTGATGGATGGCCATGATACGGTCGAGTTGAACATCCTGCCGGCCACGGCATTCTTTCACACAGAGTTTCAAGCGGTGTATCAGCGGTATTTTGACGCAACTCACCCATTCTGGGAGGTTTTTCGCACGGCGTGGTTTTCCGCCAGTGAAGCCGTAACCCGCGAACTCAAACTGGATCACATCCGCCAGGAGGACTTTGAGCGGGTCACTGTGGCAAAGCTCGCTGGAGCCAAAATCCCTGTGGCTGCGGTGGGTTTCCACTACGGTGCTGGGGAGCGGCTGCGATGCTGGGAGGAATTTACGCTGGCGCTTTCGCGGTGGTCGCAGATGGAAGACGACTTGTTCGACTGGCATAACGATCTGCGGCACGGCAAAACGTCTTATTTCCTTACCGAGGCCAGTCGCCACAAAGGATTTGAATCTGTCGAAGCCTGGGTGATCTGTGAAGGATTTCAGCGGGGAATGGAGGCGTTACGGAAGGACCTTTCCGTCTTGCGCCGTCTCGCACCCTCATTGCATAGTCTCGATGTCGTTCGATATCTGGATTCCCGAGAAGCAATCCTGGAAAGGCTGACGGTTAGAATCGGGGGAGCATTCGATGTCCTGAAAGAAGTGGCCAGAATCACGGAACCCAAGGCGCAGGCTTGCGACTGGATTGAGTTTTCGAAATCGGAGGGTTCATGACACTGAAGCAACTTATCGACAAAGTGATGAGCGACTACGAATGGTATCAACAGCTTAAGAAGGACCCGGCAGAACTATCAAAACTTCATGGACTAAATCTGAATGAGAGGCAGATTGATGCCCTAAGGAAAATCAACTACGAATCAATTGATCATCTCGCAGAAGCGTTTAGAGAAGAATTTACGTAGCTAAGCTCGCGTAGCCAGGGACGGTGGAGCTTGGATGCTCACTGTCGGCGGGTTTCTTGCGCTTCCCTTTGCCAATGGCGAATGCAGGCCTCGACCTGGTCCTCTGAAAGAGTGTCTGCGCACGGATCCACCCGAGTTACTGGAGTTCTGCGTACTCCGCCTTAGCTTCTTTTAGAATGGGGATGTCGGGATCGGCGTCCTTCCAGAGGGTGAGAAAATCTTTGTAAGCAGCAAGTGCCCTCACGCGGGCGGTTTCGGCATCCGCACCCCGCGAAGATCTCGACTCCAAGACATGCGAGCGAGCCAAGCCCACTTGCGCCAAGGCCCCCGTCCAGCAATTCCAGACGATCCCGATGTGATCGTGGACTTTCTGAAACTCAGCGGCGGCCAGTTTAGGTTGCCCCGCAGCGAGATATGCTTCACCGCGAATAAAGGTCGGATAGAGGCAGGAAAGGTTGGTGACGAATGAGATTTGTCCCAGCTCAACGGGAAGGGCAGCGTGCAGATTTTCAATAGCTGCAGCTGGGTTCTTTCGACTCAGCGCCACCTGCGCTCGAATCGCTGGCAACCAAAGCGATTGGAGTTGGGTGTCAAGCGGGAAGTGTTTGTTCAGGTCTTGGGCGATGGATTCGGAACGTGCCGTGTCGCCCGCGATCGCATACGCCAGCGCCGCTTCGGCGCTTACGCCCTGACTCGTGGGAGAAAGTTTCAGGCCGTCCTCCGCTGCACGCCTTGCAGCGGCGGCATTGCCAAACGTGGCTTCGCGCAAAGCCGCATTCTCATGCCACAAGGCTCCTATCTCCTTGCGGTCCGCGCGGAAAGCGGACTCTATGGACCGTCTGGTCAATTCCCGCGCGTTGCTTAGATGACCTCTGTAGGCTTCCGTGTCGGATGCGAGCGAAAGTCCGAGGTTCTCGTAGTCGTGCTGGCTCGCAAACCACTGTTGTTGTTCCCCCATGGCCTGCGTATCCGCCCCGAGAAAAGCCAGAGCATAAAGAGCATCGTGCGTTATGAAATCATCTAGTTTTCGTGTCTGTGCCTGCTGGATGATTTGTCGCGCTTCGCCAAACCGCTGCAAGGCTAGCAGGGTATTGCAGAGGCTTTCATACGGGAACCGACTATCCGGTTCGAGGCGCAGGCTTTGGCGAAACGCATCCTCGGCCGTCTCATATTGCCCTTGCGCGGCATAGAGGATGCCCAAAAGAAGATATGGGGTGGCTTCGCGCGGATTGTAGACGGCAATCAGCTCCCGCTGGGTCTGCGCCGCCTTTTCCAACTCTCCAGTTACTGACTGATAGTAGTTCGCAGTAATCGCCAGTTTTTCGCGCTCGCTGGCATGCTCCCGCAGCTCGAAAGCCTTGGTGTAATACTCGATGGCCCGCCCGGGCTCACCCACACTGGAGTAACCAAGACCTATCATCAAATACGCCATGGCAAAGCTCGGGTCGAGTTGGATGGCGAGTTGAAGGTGTGACAGCGCCGCGGCACCGCTTTCCTCGCGAAATTCTCTTGCCGCAAGGCTGTAGGCTTTCAGAGCTTCGAGCGAAGAAGTGGTCGCCTGTTCGAGGGGTACATCGAACTTCTTCACGGTCGTCAACGACTCACCCAGTTCGCTGCGCAGCTTGGCCACCGCCTCCCCCAGTGCGGGCAGCACCTTCTCTTTGGCCGGTGCCGTGACCTGTTCCTGCGCCAGCAGGTCTTCATTTTGGCAGTTAACCACCTTCAGCCCCAGCACATATTGATCCCCTAGTCTGGCGATGGACCCGCGCACGTAGGCCTTGCTGCCTGCGCGCTGGCAAACTTCGAAGACCGCCTCGGGCGTGAGAGGAGTGTTCAGCGGGCGGGCCATTAGCTTCAAGGTTTCCGCGACTTTGTTATCGGACAGCACGTTCAGGAACGGGGACTGGTTCAACCCAATAGTGAGAGCCTGCTTGAGCGTGTCATCGAAAACCGAGTCCCCTGTGCTGTTGGCAAAATCTGCGAGAACGATGGTGTCCTTGTCGGTGAGTTTTGCGGCCTTATGAAGGCGCCAGTACAGACCCGCGGTAACCAGGGCCACAAGTAAAGCTACGACTGAAACCAGAGTCTTCCATGGGTGTGTCTGTGGGTGTGCCGTAACGATGGATTCTTTTTCTGAATCCGCTTTTCGTCTTTTGCCGGGCGGCTTTGCAGTGATCTTTTGTTTCCTTTCCTCCGGAGCGGCTACGCTGGCTATCGAACCGCCCGAGTCGGTATCGCGCTTCAGGCGCTTTAAGTCCGAACTCATATCCGAGGCGCTTTGGTAGCGCAAGTCTCGGCCCTTTTCCAAGGCCCGACTGATGATGTCTTCGAGTTTTGGAGGGATTTCGCTATTGAGACGGAGTGGAGACACCGGAGCCTTGTTAAGAATGGAATCAAAGATGGCTGCTGACGTCTCGCCCTTAAACGGGAGTCTCCCTGTGGCCGTCTCATAAAGAACGACACCAAACGAGAACAGGTCGGTACGAGGATCTAAATCTTTGCCAAGCGCCTGCTCCGGGGACATGTAGGACACCGTGCCTAGAGGTGTGCCGGGGCTCGTCAACTGTTCTTCCGTAGCCTCTACCGTGGCGAGTGCCGACACGGAAATTCCTTCTGCCACGGGCCGAATCGCAGGTGCCAGCTTGGCCAGCCCGAAATCAAGGATCTTCGCGTGCCCACTTTTTGTGACAAAAATGTTGGCTGGCTTGATGTCGCGGTGAACAATACCCTTGACATGGGCCGCATGCAAAGCGTCGGCGATTTCAATGGCAATATCTAGCAAATTCTCCATCTTTATGGATCGTCCCAAAATGACGTACTTAAGGGTCTTGCCTTCCAAATATTCCATTACGATGAATGCCTTGCCAGCGTCGTCACCGACGTCATAGATCGTACAAATGTTCGGGTGGTTCAGAGCGGACGCGGCTTTGGCCTCACGCCTGAACCGTTCTAAGGCATGAAAATCATGCGCCAGATTGTCGGGCAGGAATTTCAGTGCGACCAGCCGATCAAGCCTAGTATCTTCGGCCTTATAGACCACGCCCATACCGCCACCGCCGAGCTTTTCGAGGATGCGGTAATGCGAGACGGTTTGCCCGAGTAGTGTCTGGGAATCCGCCATATGCGTCCTGAAACAGGCTTAGGACGTGGTGAGGCCATCTTAGGCTGCGTGTCCGAGATTAGTCAACGGACTCATGGTTGGGTCAAAACCAACGTCCAACTGGAACAAGTGGGGTCTTGCCTACCTGTCGTTACCTCCTATTTTTTCGGCCACTGTGATTGTCGGATTGGGGCTTGTGTTGTTGATGAACGCCAGTTTGTTTCCGGAGATCAGAATCGCCGGTGTGCCGCTACCGACATCGTCGACACTGTTTGCTGGGAATCGGAATACCATTAGGCGATTTGACCAGGAGCTGCTCGCCTAACGCCTTAGTAAAGCTGTAGGTATCGATCCAACCGAAGCGACACGCACGCGACAGGCCTTCTCGCGAGAGCCGGTCGCGCACCCAGCGCTGCCGGTATCTTTCTGCCGCATCGTTTAGAGGGTCTTCGCCGGTGATTCGAACCGACCGGAACTGAGAGATCACCGACTGGCGGAACTCGCCTCGGCTAGTGCGCGTTTGCGATTCGCGCTCGACGGAGTCGCCCAGGCAATTTGCGAGCGCGATCTCGTCGTCGGTACGGAAAGGCTCGCCAGTAGCCGGCTTAGGCTGCATTGCGGTGTCTGCACGGCGCGGCGGAGATGCTAATGGCGGGCTGGCGAAGCGCAGCCAAGCGGCTGAGGGCTAGTCCCGAAACTTTCATGAGCATATACAAGCTGGCTACGACGAAGGCGATCGCCGCAAAGACGACGGCGAACAGGGCAAAAGCGGCGGCGAGTTCGCGAACGAAGTAGAGTTGCGACACGGCGACGAGCGCCAACAACCACCAGAGCCAGGCGCGGTAGGCGTCGTTGGTTTGACCGTTGCTTCGGTCCGTCGCGCTGTTTGCGTCGCTCATGCTCTTTGTCGTCATAGCCAGCCTCCTAAGGAACGGTCGGTGCGATGTAACGATGTGCACCTTCGCGCAAAAGCGGCGGAGGTGCAATGCACGGCAGGTGAAACGTGGGTGGACGGGAGGTGAACTGGTGCAGGGGATAACGTGAGGCGCGAGGCCTCCGCGGTTAGAGCTCCTGGGCCCGATTAATCATATTCGGCGGCCATGAGTCGACCACTTTATGGGGCGATCGAAGAGCTTGACCGACTGCAGGCGGCACGGAAAGCTCGCGAAGAGTCTGCCGCTTCAGGGGATGCGGAACTGGCTCAGCCAGCTGAAGTGAATGAGGGGCATCCCCAGAAGCAGCCCGACAATCCCGACTCCAGCGACAGCCGTGCTTTTCGAAGATCCGGAAGATGGTGTCGCGTGCCATAAGTGTGCGGAGCCGCGGCCAGTGTGCGGCAACCTGCAGGTCCACCCGAACCGCGTCGCGCTCGAGCAGTTGAAACAGCGGATCGACGTCGACCCGATCTGTACGCAGAAAGTACGCCACCTCGGTGAGGACCGGCTCCGTCGTCAGCATCAGGGAACGCACCTGCTTCATCAGCGCGACCGCCCAAGAGTGACATGGGTCGTTGCGGTTTAGAAACGCGACGAGCGGTCCCGTGTCGCAGACCGTGATCACGACCGCGCGAACCTGCGGCGGTCGTTGGTCACAGCCTTTCGATCGCCTGCCTCAACCGGCGCAGCGTTGTGTCTGGAAGCTTGACGGTAATTCCCTTCATGATCGCCCACCAGGGTAACTCTCTATTCTGACGGAATGGCAATACCACCCTGTGGGGAATGTGGCGCAGGTCTTTCCCCGGACCGTTTCCGCCTCGCGTTCTGCGGAGGCGGCAATGCCGAAGAGGTACCCACAAAGGGCTGTCAATCCTCAGGCTTGGGCTTGTTTGCCCCAATTCACTGTCATCGCGTTTACGATGTTGGTTGCGAACTCCAAGACGCCTGCCGCCGGCGCGCCATCCGCAGAACCCATCGTCGAATTGAAACTCATCGGCCGACTACCAGCTCGACGCAAAGCCCAGACTCCACAGCTTCTCCCAGTGTTTGAGGTATGCCTTAGGTCAGGGAGAGGGCTTCTGCTTGCGGATCGTCAACCGGTGGCAGCGGGCACCAAACATTGACGATTTGCGGCAGTGCTCATCTCGGAGGATATTTCGACGGTTCGGCGGTCTGGCAAGGAATATCACAATCTCAACAGCGCCAGCCGTTTGGTCTCATTGCTCCAAACCTTCATGCGGCAAGGTAGTGTCAGTCAGCCTCTTCAGCAAAATTGCCAGCGCACGCCGACCTTCTGGCATCGAATCGTCTACGTTGGTGTGAACTTGAAGATAGGCCGTCTGGCCGGCTAACAGGCTGGCTAACAGTTCGCCAGGTGGTGGGCCGAAAACCAGGAGCACCGGCGAACCTAGGTCTTTCATAGTCTTGAGATAGCTAGCTGTCGCCACTTCCTGAGCGCTTTCACTCATTGCAGCTCGCCTCCCGAATCGTCATTTGTGGGCATCTGACTGTTACCAGCCTGTTTCTCACAAAGGCGGATGAGATTCTGGCGAAGGACAGACTGCCGAACATCAGCACGTTACGTGGAGAACTGCATTGGTTTCGGTGGCATCGCTCTCCAAAACCTTGATGGCCTGAACCGTAGGCAGGATCAGGAGTTCAATTTTGCGCCGTTTGGCTTCTCGCTTCAGGTCCTCCATCACCGGTAACGCGCCGGTGCCCGTGCCCACCACGAGGCGCCGGCATTTCCACGGTATCTTTTCTTCAAGAGAAAGGGGCGTGTGCCCGAATTCGCTGCGGAATTTTCTGGAAGGTCTTTTCTTGCGTTTGCTGACCTGCCCGCGGTCGATCATCACGTCGTGCTCGTAGGTGACGCCATCAATGCGAATAGAACCGAGTGTAAAATCCTCGAAACGCATTGCCCATGCCTTAGCAAATTATACTCCGGTGCTCTACCTATACCAGAGAGAGGGAAAGGCACATTTCACCGATTTTACCCGAACCTAGGCTAGTGAACGTGGGCAACGTCCGGTCCCGAATCCGTTCCGCACTGGATGCACCGCTCCCTTACCGAGTGTAGTTAAGCGTAGCTTTTGACCAAGGGGAGACAGCACGCATGTCCACAGAGGAAACGAAAAAACCGACCACGGCTACGTCGTCGCGCACGGCAGAAGCAAATCGCAGAAACCCCCAGCATTCAACCGGGCCGAAAACCGATGAAGGGAAGGCGAAGAGTAGCCAAAATTCCACCGAAGTTCGTTAACCGCGCGACGCCCGAACCGATTGCAGAGATTCTTGCGAGGACTCTGCCGCTTCATTGGATCCGGAACCGGGCAAGCAACCTGCTCAAGTCAACAAAGGGCAACCCGAGAAGCAGGGCCAGAAACCCGGCTTCCAGCGACAGCTGTGCATTCGACTGGAGTGCTTTTACCACGCCAGCTCGTACGGCAAAGAAGATCATTTTGCAAAACGAACCCGGCGAGCCCGAGCAGGGTCGTTGAAAGTAGGACGAAAGCACCTGTGATCGCACCACAGGGAAGGCCAGCTCCAGCACAAGGTAGCTGCTGCCAGACTGTCTTCCGCGAATGGTGTTTTTCCAACTAAGTGCGGAGTCTCACTGGTTGTGACCAGCCCGGCCAACGACGCGCCGCTGGGTGCAAGAAATACGCCCAGTTCTTCCATGAGAGTCTTCAGGAGAGAAGACCATGAAAAAGCTACTTGCAATGTTGGTTTTTGCTGGGTCCCTATCCGCCGCCGCGCCTGCCGCCCTGCGGGCGCAGGACGACGACCACGGCAGACACAGGGGCTGGTACAAGCACGGTCGGTCGGGGCTAGCGCGTTGTCGAAAGGACCCGACGCGAATCATGCTTTACACTTAGCGGAGCCTGTGACATAGTACGTACTATCACTACATCCTGGAGAGGTCATGGAAAAGCCTGTATCCGCCGCTGACGCAAACCGTAAGTTCTCGAAGCTCCTCCGCGCGGTCCGTGAAGGACAAAGCTATGTGGTGACGTCACACGGGCGGGCAGTCGCCAGGATTGTGCCTGCCGAGAAGAATAGTGGTGTCACACGCGGTGCCAGAGCCGCTCTTTTGAAAAGACTCCGGTCTGAGCCCGTGGTTACCGTTGGCCGTTGGCGCCGGGACGAGCTTTACGAGGCGAATCCGTGAGGGTCGCACTTGACACGAACGTTCTGGCGTACGCCGAGGGTGTAAATGGGGCCGACATGAAGCGGACGGCGCTCGAACTGGTAGAAAAGTTGCCGGAGAGTGCCGTGCTGCTTCCTGTGCAGACCCTGGGGGAGCTGTTTAATCTACTGGTGCGTAAGGCGGGTCGGGCGCCAGCAAAAGCGCGGAACGCGATATTGAGTTGGCAAGACGCCTTCTCTTTGATTGAGACTTCCGCCGAGGTGATGCTCGCAGCGGCGGACCTCGCGACCGACCATCAGCTCAGCATTTGGGACGCAGTGGTCCTCTCCGCCGCTGCGGAAGGCGGTTGTCGTTTGCTTCTTTCGGAGGACTTGCAGGAAGGATTCACATGGAAGGGGGTCACGGTCACAAACCCGTTTGCGCCCAAGAAGCATGAATTGCTCACCGCCCTGCTTGCGGCCGACGCACAATCCTGACTCATTTCTTTCCGACTGACTCGATGCTCGAAACGCGACACATTGTCCCACCAGGAGCAGCGTCAAAAGAGAGGTTGTGTCAGTAGCAGGTTGTCGGAGAAATTCTTGATCGAATTGGATAATGAAATTCAGCGGCTAAAGGCTCTCCCGGAAAAAGCCAAAATCGCTAGATGCGGAACTGCTCGCCTGCAGAATTCTAGCCACCCAAGATCTCGACTGCCGGCTACGACCGGACACTGGCACTCGATCATCCAGAGCCTGACGAACCCGTTTAATGTGGCTCAACCGAAGGCCGCAGCGACGTAGCGAGAAGCATTTCAAAGGGATGGCCCAACCGTTGATGTTCAGTGGCCAGACAATGACAGGAGGAAACAGGTGAACGGAAAAACGAAGCTTGACCACGTGGTGGCGTGCTGCCGCGTGGCAGTCGCTGTCTTTGCGGCATGTCCGTTGGCGTTCTCGCAGACCGCGCCGGCATCTTCGGCCGCGAATCAGAAGGCCGGTGAACCGATGTCGGCGGCGTGGGAAAAGTTGACGCCCCATCAGAAGTCGCTACTGGAGAGGATGTACAACGATTGGGCGTACCTAGCGAGATACCGGGACGCCGATACGGCGTTGCCGCCTGTCGCGCCGGGTGAAACGCGCGTCGTATTCATGGGCGATTCGATCACGGAAGGCTGGGGCATGAAGGCGACGGCGACAACTCCGGATCGCGGCGAATTTTTTCCCGGCAAGCCGTATGTGAACCGCGGCATTTCCGGACAGACCACGCCGCAAATGCTGGTGCGCTTCCGTCAGGACGTCATTGATCTCAAGCCGCGAGTGGTCGTCGTTCTGGCCGGCACGAACGATATCGCCGAGAACACGGGAAAAACCACGTTGCAGGAAATCGGCAACAACATCGCGTCCATGAGCGAACTAGCGCGCGCGAATGCCATTGCGGTGGTTTTGTGTTCGGTTTTGCCGGCGAGCGACTTTCCCTGGCATCCGGGTCTCGAGCCGGCGCTGAAGGTCAAGGCACTGAACGCCTGGATCAAGGAATACGCGGCGAAGAGCGGCCTCGTCTACGTGGACTACTACACGCGAATGGTCAACAGCGAGGG
>Ga0126383_10002900_pt1 | contig 11213 bp, 8 predicted proteins | sample PanSoiMetPlot_35_FD_96882 | JGI IMG/M metagenome (GOLD analysis project Ga0126383, IMG submission 96882) | Tropical forest soil microbial communities from Panama - MetaG Plot_35 | ecosystem: Environmental > Terrestrial > Soil > Tropical forest > Bulk soil | place: Panama | collected 2016-02-17
CACGGATCATCCAGCGCTTGATCCGCGCGGGCGGCTGCACACCTTTTGTCACGCGATTCCCGATGTGTGGCATGTGATGGGAGTCACGCAAGCGGCTGGGCTTTCGCTGCGGTGGTTCCGCGAGACTTTTGGTGCGAAAGAAGGCAAAGGCGATGCTTACGATTGTTTAACTGAAGAGGCATCCAAAGCGCCGCCCGGCTGCGACGGACTCCTGTGGACACCTTATTTGATGGGTGAACGCACTCCACATCTCGATCCCAATGCTCGTGCCGCACTCGTCGGTCTTAGTGCATCGCATGGACGCGCTCACGTTATCCGCGCAATCCTCGAAGGCGTGGCATTCAGCTTAAAAGATACGTTCACGATCTTCGATGAGATGCACGTACCAGTTACAAACGTTCGTCTGGGCGGAGGAGGCGCACGTTCCGGCCTGTGGCGGCAAATTCAAGCCGATATCTATGGCCGGGACGTTGAGGTCCTGCAAGCCGAGGAGGGCGCGGCATTCGGTGCGGCACTGCTTGCTGGTGTTGGCGTAAGGACTTGGCCGGACATAGCTTCGGCTGCAACGGCCGCCGTGCGCGTGGCACAGCGCATTTCACCAGGGGCGCTTGCAATGACGGCGATGCAAACAGCCTACCAGAGATATCGCCGCGTTTATCCAAAAACGCGCGCTGTCTACGTGCAATAGAGCCGAAATGAATATCAAGAGGAGAGCCGTTATGGAAAAAGGGAAGTATCAGCCTGAGGCGAAACACAAGTTTTCGTTCGGCCTATGGACTGTGGGGAATCGCGGCCGTGATCCATTTGGCGATTTCGTTCGACCACTTATGCCGCCCGAAGATCTCGTAGCGCTCCTCGGCGAAGTCGGGGCCTGGGGCGTGAATCTTCATGACAACGACCTTGTGCCCATCGATGCCTCGCCAGCCGAGCGTGATCGTATTGTGAAAAGCTTCGCCGCTGCCTGCAAGCGCCATGGACTGGTTGTACCGATGGTGACAGCGTCCCTGTTTTTCGATCCGGTCTTCCGCGACGGGGCTTTTACGGCCAACGATCCTGCTGTACGCGGCTACGCCATTCAGAAAACAATGCGCGCTATGGATATAGGTGCCGACCTTGGCGCAAAGATTTTCGTGCTCTGGGGCGGACGCGAAGGGACTGAGACCGATTCCTGCCGCCGCGCAGAAGATGCGGTAAAGCATCTTCGTGAGGCCGTAAATTATCTCTGCGAATATTCGCTTGCGAAGAAATATGGTTACCGCTTTGCGCTTGAGGCTAAGCCCAACGAACCGCGCGGTGACATTTATATGGCGACAACGGGAAACTATCTTGGATTTATTCCAACGCTCGATCACCCCGAAATGGTTGGCGTCAATCCGGAATTTGCGCATGAGACCATGGCGGGCCTGAACTTTTATCACGCCGTCGCGCAAGCGTGGGAAGCAGGGAAGCTCTTCCACATTGATTTGAACGACCAGCAGCCGGGCCGCTATGACCAGGATTTCCGTTTTAGTTCCGTGAATTTGAAGGGAGCGTTCTGGCTCGTGAAGTTTCTGGAGGACGTCGGTTATTCCGGACCGCGCCATTTCGACGCGCACGCCTACCGCACCGAAAATTACGAAGGTGTTAAGGATTTCGCGCGCGGCTGCATGCGCACCTATTTGATCCTTAAAGAAAAAGCCGAGCGCTGGAACAATGACCCGGAAATTCAGGCGCTTCTCAAGGAAATCAGTGCCGCCGTACCAAATACTCCGCCAACTAAGAAATATTCCGACGCGGGTGCTGCGAAGCTGCTTGCGCACGCATTCGACCGCACTGGACTTGCGCAAAAGCGTCTACCGTACGAGCGTCTCGACCAACTCACGGTTGAAGTATTGCTGGGCATTCGCTAATAGGTGGCGCGAAGACGAGGATATTGCCTCGCTAAGAAATTCTGAAGAAGAAGGAGTTCAACAATGGCAAAGAGGCTTCGCACGGCTGTAATCGGTACAGGTTTTGTCGGCCGAGTCCATCTGGAGGCAATTCGCCGGCTTGGTTTCGTGGATGTCGCCGCGATTGTTGAGCCGAATCTTACTACGGCGAAAAAGTATGCGGACGAATTCGGCGTCGAGCGCTGCGAGGCGGACATCAAGAGTGTGCTCGCTGACTCTTCGATTGACGCTGTGGAAATTTGTACCCCCAATACGTTCCACGCGCCGATGTCGAAAGAAGCTCTGCTCGCGGGCAAGCACGTCCTTTGCGAAAAGCCTTTAGCTACCACTGCTGCGGCTGCGGCGGAGCTCGTGAAGATTGCCGCCGAAAAGAAATTGAGAAACTGCACGGCTCACAATCTGCGCTACTACCCGATGGTGCAGCAGATGCGTCGCATGGTCGAATCTGGGGAGTTGGGAGACATAACAATCGTCCAAGGCACCTATTCTCAGGATTGGCTGCTTTTGGATACCGACTACAACTGGCGAATTGAAGCGAAAGAGAATGGTTCCTCTCGCTGCATGGCAGACATCGGCTCTCACTTTTGCGACATGGCCGAGCACATCACCGGTCAGCGCATTACCGAAGTCTGCGCCGATCTGCGTACTCTCCACAAAACGCGGCGGAAGCCCAATCGGCAGATCGAAGCTTTCGCCGGCAAGCCTCTCTCTGCGGAGGATTACACGTCGTATAGCGTCGATACGGAAGACATGGGTGCAGTGATTTTCCGAATGGGCAATGGCGCGCGCGGCTGCTACACGGCGAGCCAGGTGTCCGCCGGACGCAAGAACCACCTGGCCATCGAAATATATGGCACCCGCGGTGGCGTAGCCTGGGATCAGGAGCGTCCCGACGCGCTATGGGTCGGCAAAAGGGATTCCGCCAACGAGCTGATGATTAAGGATCCCTCGCTTCTTACGGGCGACGCTCGCACTTTCGCTGATTTGCCTCAGGGACACAGCGAGGGTTACGACGACACCTTTAAGCAGATGCTCCGCCGCTTCTACAAGTCTATTTTCGATCCGTCCGCAACCCCGGAGTATCCGCAGTTCGCCGACGGCCTCCGCCAGCTAACGATCCTCGAGGCCGAACTCGCCAGCAACCAGAAGCACGGCTGGGTTGAGGTTGCTAACGGAAAATTTGTTTGACATATAACCGATAATCGATTATTTGTTAGCTCCCACGCTGTTGGGAGAGGTACGCGAAGAATAACAGTAGATCGTTCGGTCAGAGGAGTTTCTCAAATCTGCATTCGCTTGAAAGTCCGAAAAGGGCACAGCGCAGGAGACGGTGGAAATCAATGAAGAGACTGGCGTATGCATGTGGCTGTATCGCTGTGTCGCTTAGCCTGTTTGCGATTGTGAGCGCGTCTTTGCAATCACAAGAAGCTCCTGTTAGCCCGGTGAACGCGCAGCCGTGGGGCCAACTCCGAACAGCTGCGCCGTCACTGTGGGGGGAGTTGACATGGGGCGCGGACGGCCGTCAGGTGGTGACGCAGAAGTCGTGGTATGTGTCGGTTCCCTTGGACAATCTGGCTCCCACTTTTGCCGAAGCGATGCAAAAGTACAACCGGGGGGCACTGACGACTGGTGCGAGCACGTTACGCACCGGAGCATTTGAACTGTCAAGCCGCCTTGTCGACTTTCGCGCCAACCCTGAGGAAGTGAACCCTGTAAAGGACCAGCTGCAGAGAAGAGGAATGCTTGCGAATCATATAGTCGCTTACCGGGTCACAGCGGTTCCCGAGGATGAAGTTGAAGCGCAGCGTTTGTTTGAGTTTGCCAAGGAACTTGGTTGCATGAGCATCGTTGTTGAGCATAGTCCCCGATCGGTGGAAATGCTTGACCGGTTGGTTCGGAAGTACGAGATCAGCGTCGCTCTTGATGAGCCGACTAATCCAACTGATTTCCTTAAACTGGTAGGTAATCTGGATTCCAGAATCGGCGCCTATATTGATCCGGCGCGATGGGAGTCAGCCGGCATCAAAACAGCCGACGCGTTGGCGTTGCTGAAATCGCGGGTCATGGCGGTTCATTTAAGCGGCAAAACCGATCCCGCTTTGCTGAAGGCCATCTATGCCAATGGGATCAACCCGTTATTTTTCTCAATTGAGTACCACGGCTCGGGAGATTCAGTCTTAGAACTTTCACGGTCCCTCGATGAATTTGAAGTCGCGTTCCAACCCGTCGCTGCTGAGCGCCTGGCGGCGGTAGGACGTGTGACCAAAGCCCTCGGACCGGAGCATGTGAGTGAGCAGGACCGTGAAGCGGTTCTGCGAGCAAGCCCGGACAAGCCTTTGGCTCAGCCTAAAAAGTCGCGCAAGCTGCTCGTCATCGACTTGAGCGTGGGGCACTCGTACCACCCGGGGGTGGCGCCGGCAAACCTTGCGCTGCAAACCTGGGCGGAAAAAACCCATGCTTTCGCGCCGATATATTCAAACGATCTGGATAACCTCAAGTATCCCGAAATTGGCAAGTACGATGCGATATTCCTGAACTGCACCGTGGGGGAAGTCGTGGTTGATCTGCAACTGCGAGCTAACCTGCTACGCTTCGTGCGAGAGGGCGGAGGTTTGATTGGCTATCATGGCATGGCGGCGATGGGCTTAGACTGGCCCGAATTCGGCGCCATGACTGCGGCGCGTTTAGGTGGAGGCAGGGCGCGGCGCAACACTGTCCCATTCGAGGAGCAAAAGGGGTATCTCGTCGTCGAAGATGAAAAAAATCCCATAACAGCCTCGCTGCTCGACCGTCAAGAGAAGTGGGGACCGGAGGAGTTTTATCCACTGGAGACGCCTCCCTTCTCAAGGGAGACTGTTCACGTGTTATTGAGTGTCGATCGCAAGAAGAGCGATCCCAATGAATGTACAACATGTGACGCCGTGGACGATCTGCCAGTGGCCTGGATTCGGAATTATGGGAAGGGGCGTATTTTCTATACGTCGCTTGGCCATCATCCATCGCTCTTTGAAACGCCGGATATGGTCAAGTTTATGTTGGCAGGAGTGCAGTTCGCATTAGGCGACTTGGAGGCTGACGCCACTCCGAGTTCAAATAGGCCTCAATAGTCCGCTGTTGTCCAGGCAGGATTTTCGGTGTGTCGTCCACAGCCCCTGGGACGGCGGGACTGAGTTTCTCTACTGGGCCGGGAAGGAAGGATGCCACATGCGGCCGGCGTAGTCCTTTTCATACGCCTTCCCATGTGGGTAGCTCACCATTTCCATTTGCATACCCCAAGGAGTAAGAAAGTAAATCCAAGTCTGGCCTGCGCTTGGGCCCGAAGTGCGCACAGTGGGCTCGCCTAAGAACTTTACCGATTTCGTTTTTAAGTACGCCATCGCTTTATCGAAGTCTTCGACATAGATCGCTATGTGATGGCCACCAATGTCGCTGTTCCTGGGCATCTCATGGCGCTGGTCTGGGGCGCTGTACTCGAATAGCTCAAAATTGACACCATTCTTACAGCGAAGAAACTGGATCTTCGCCTCAGCCCGGGGATGGACATTCAGGTGTGTTCTCATCCAATCGTCCTCTGCACGAAAAGGCCCTAGCGGATAAAACGGTGTGCAGCCGATCACATCCACGAAAAATCTAGTCGCCTCTTCGAGGTTCGGAACAGTCACCCCATAATGATCCGTACCCGTAAACCCTGGGATTCCGTGTTCATCATGCTTCATATCCTTCCACTCTCGGGCTGACGGATCATTTGGATGACGTTCGAGCGCTTGTACGCTGATGGTCATGTACGGAAATAGCGGTAAGGAAGCGAGAGCCTCACGAAGTTCAGAAACGTTTTTTGCGGCCCATATCCCCCAAGCTGCCCGTTCGCCCGGAATTCGCCAAAGGCGCTTCAGCAGCCCGGCTCGCGCAAGTTCACGCGCACGCTCCGCCTCGCGCACGCGTAGTGCTGCCTCCGCCTCCTCGCCCTCGGGAATCGGTCCGACTTGGGTGTTCACAAGGAAATCCATCACAACACCTCTAGGTGGGATCGGCCGCGAGCAGGCTCGCGCTCGCCCACGATGCCGCGAACAGCAGTCGCTATCTGGGTAGCGCCCGGAACGAGAGCCCGCATCAATACGGGCGAAGCAGGAATCCGCACGTTCGGCGTTGCCACACGGACGACCTGTAACGGCATACTTTCGAAGGCTTCGTGCAAGCGGGTAACGACTTCTGCGCCGAATCCTCCGGTTCGATTTGCCTCATGCGCAATAACAATTCGGCCACCTACAGCTTTAGCGGTGGCGAATAATTGTTCTTCATCGAGGGGCGACAGCCAGCGTAAGTCAAGGACGCCAGCTTCGATGCCGGCCTGTTTCAGGGAATCAGCTGCATCCAGCGCCGGCTGCAACATCGTTCCCCACGTCACGATGACCGCGTCTCGTCCGCTTCTGTGTAAGCGAGCCTTACCGATGGGTTCCACGGCGGAAGACAGCGTCACTTCGCCACTCGTTTGATATAGGGACCTCGCTTCGAAGACGATGCACGGATCGTCAGACGCTACCGCTGCCCGAAGGATTGAGTAAGCATCCTGCGGCGTCGCGGCCAACGCAACCCGCAACCCAGGAATATGCGCCAACAACGCCTCGAGGCTCTGCGAGTGTTGCGCGCAAGATCCAGGCGTAACTCCCTGCTGCGTCCTGACCACGATTGGCGCCGCACACCGTCCGCGCGTGATGTAACGAACGTTTGCCGCCTGGTTAATCAGTTGGTCCAAGGCAACAAGCGAGAAGTCCGCCCACATGATTTCCACGATAGGCTTCATGCCCATCATGGCGGCTCCTACCGCAGAACCCAAGATAGCGCTCTCGGATATTGGCGTGTCGAAGACTCGTTCTGGGCCGTATTTCTTCTGAAGGCCTCGAGTGGCACCGAAAATACCGCCCGCGACGCCAACATCTTCGCCATACACGAACACTGCAGGCTGGCTAGATAACTCCGCATCTAGTGCTGCATTGACGGCCTGTATGTACGTCATCGTCTTAACTTCGCAGGCCGTCGCTCCGTGCGAACGTACATCAGTTCCCGATGCCTCCGCCCAAACATGTTCGGCGGCGGTCGACGGATCGGGATCATCAGAATCGAGCACGATTTGCGCTACCGATGACAATTCCGCTTGCACTTCGGAAGTAAGCGCGTCGAGTTCCGCGCGAGTGACTACACCCTCGCGAATGAGTTTTTCCGAGAATAGTGCAATCGGGTCGCGCGTCGCGGCTTGTTCTTTGTCTTCCTTGGGACGGTAGTGTTCGATGTCGCGGTTATAGTGACCCCAGAGTCGTGGCACTCGACACTCAACCAACGCTGGACCATCGCCTTGTCTTGCACGTGCCGCCGCTTGACGGACTGTCTCTAGCACGGCGAGTGGATCGAAACCGTCAATTGTTACACCTGGGATTCCATAAGCATGTGACCGCAGAGCGATTCGTTCTGTCTTGAAAGTCAGCGAGGTCGGAGTCATTTCTGACCAGCCGTTGTTCTCGCAGATGACCACGATCGGCAGATTGCGTGCCGCCGCGAAGGCGAGTCCTTCGTGGGTAGCACCCTGGTTAAAAGCTCCATCACCCAGAGAGACAACAACGACATTACCGTTTTTCTTATGGAGGTTTGCCATCGCGATGCCGCACGCGATTGGCAGGCCGGCACCGACGATGGAGTTCTCGCCGATGAAGCGCGCAGGTGCGCCCATCATGTAAGCCGACCCACCACGCCCCCCATTTAGGCCGATTCGGCTCTGGCAAATCTCGCCGAATACCTCCAACAGGGGCGTTCCCGAGGCGAGTGCCCAACCATGTCCGCGGTACGTGGCGACGACCTGATCGGTCGGAGAAAGTGCGGCGACGGCTCCTACGGGAACAGCCTCCTGGCCGGCACACAAGTGGACCGAGCCCATAATCTTGGGTGGGGTGGCGAGGCTGAGTTCGGTTGCCTTCCGTTCCACTTCCCGGATCAGCGACATCTGCCGCAAGAGCCCAATCATCTCGAGGCTTGACCCCTTCTTAGCGGCTTGCGAGTCCCAAGCGACCATACTCTCTCCTCGATTCTGCAATGCGGATTCTGCAGAACTATATAATCGATTAAATGTAGTGGCAAGCCTCTATCTGAATGGTCGGGTGCTAGACAAGAGGAAATTAGAAGCTACGGTTTTCGCTCTGATGCAGGTTCAGAGAAAGGCCAAGCGGCAAGGTCGAGGATGTGGCTCCGCATGGCAGCTTCAGCTGCGGCACCGTCTCGAGAGGCCAGTGCGTCAAGGACCACAGTGTGCCGCTCTGCGAGCTCCTCAAGAGGGCGGTGGGTAACAGATACAGTCAGGAATGTCGTTGTCGCGAGGCGAAGTGACTGCCAGAACTGCTTCAACAGCCGATTGCCGGAAGCGCTTATGATACGGGAATGAAATTCGATATCGGCCTCAATGGTCGTCTGTTTGTCGCCGCGCAGCGATGCAGCTCTCATCGTATCGATTAGATTACGCAGTCCTGCCAAATCCTCATTGGTCAGCCGAGTGGCTGCGGAGGACGCTGCCACGCCTTCAAGAGCGGCACGAATCGGATAAATCTCCGCCCAATCTTCTTTAGAGATGCGGCGAACCGTGGCACCGCGGAACGCGGACGTTACAACGAACCCCAACAGCTCCAAATCGCGAAGCGCTTCACGTACGGGAGTCTGGCTAGTTCCTAATTCCTTCGCAATTCGCGTTTCTACAATTCGGTCCCCTGGCTGTAGTTTACCGGAAAGAATGTCCTCCATGATCAAGTCGCGGACTTCGTCCCGCAATACACGGCGCCCAAGCACTCTGGTAGGCTGCCGTTCGGCCGTTTCTGTCTGATTCATAGGTCGCCCTGCTCCCCCTGAGATTTTCTTTTCGCGAGCACCTTACCTGCCGACGCTAAATAATCGCCAATAATAAGGACTAATGCCTTTTATTGCCTCTTAAATTTGGAATTTTACGTTTGACACCGCATAAGGTTTAATCGATTATATCTTTTCTGTTTGTTCTGTCGACTGAAATTATCTGCCTTTCGCCAGTTCTCGGCGTCTCCATCTGACTGGGCTACGTCGAACGGCCATTGGAAACATTAGACTTACCTCCGGCAGGTAGGCAGGCAGCGTTGGCTGACTCGGTTTTGATTGCTGCTCGCCGTAGGCCAGGCGAGGTTTTCATCTAGCAGCAATCTATGGGACGGAAGGACTGCATTCGTGGCGCGACAGTTAATCGACCTCAGTATGGCAGTACACAACGATATGATGACCTTCCCACGAGTCGTGCGACCGTCATTGAGCATGTATGAGACGTGGGAAGAATTTGCTGAACGTGTCGGGGCAGCACAATATGGAGTGAACTGGTTGACAGCCCACTGTCGCATTGAGATTGGCGATCACATCGGCACGCACATGGACTCACTGCGTCACATGCGAGCCGATGCTGCGGGGCCCGAGGGTATTCCTCTTGAGTACTGCTATGGCGATGCAGTTTGTCTCGATTTCCGCCACCTGCCGCGCGGTGCCGGTATTACTGCGGAAGATGTGAAGCGCTCTTTATGCAGAATTAAGTACCGGCTCAAACCGCTCGATATCGTTCTTATCCATACTGGTGCCGGTAAAATCCAGGAAAGCGAAGCCTATCTTACCGATCATGTCGGCATGACATCAGAGGCTACGGAATGGCTTCTAGATCAGGGCATTGTAATGATGGGCATAGACGCCGTGACTTTCGATCCCCCCGTCTGGGCCATGTTTGAGCGCAAACAATTCTGGGAGTCGCATCGTGTAATGCTGAAGCGCGAATACTACCACCTCGAAAATCTAACAAATCTCGATGCGGTTCCGCCGTTCGGATTTAAAGTTAGCATCTTCCCGGTAAAGTGGGTCAATACCACTGCGGCTCCTGTACGAGCCGTTGCAATCGTTGAAGAAGGAGCCTAACGGGCATTCGGAAATTCTTCAGGAACGCACCAGCGGGCCTGCCATCGGTGCATTCTTGCCCGTGTCTTGAAACGTACCCTGCTATTGACGGAAGGTGTCTTTGCGGCTCAAGAACAAAGTAGCACTGGTCACTGGCGCTGGTCGAGGTATCGGGCGTGGTATTGCCGAAGTATTCGCTCTGGAAGGCGCCGACGTTGCGGTGAACTACGTCGAAGAGCAGCAGAAGGCGGAAGATGTCGCCGGCTTCGTTCGCGCTCAGGGACGCCGATCCGTAACCGTTAATGCCGATGTTTCCGATCGTATGGAAGTTCAAGCCATGCTTGACAAGGTTTGGAGCGATCTCGGCCCGGTCGATTTTCTTGTGAATAATGCCGGTATTGAGACGATCGTTCCCTTTTTGGATCTCACCGATGACCAATGGACCCGACTGACCGACATCAACCAGCGCGGCGCATGGTTGTGCTCCCAAATCTTTTGCCGTCGCGTTTTGCAGGTCGGCCGGAAGGGCGCGATCGTCAACATCGGATCTATTCAGGCGGGGAAAGTACTCCCTGGTCGCACGCACTACGCTCCGACCAAACTTGCACTCGAAGCACTTACGCGGAATATGTCGGCCGAGGTCACCCCGGCCGGCATACGAGTAAATTGTGTTCACCCTGGCCTGATCGACACGCCGATGACCGAATGGGTCATGAAAAATCCTGAGCTATTACCGGGGATTTTGTCGCAGATATCTGTCGGCCGCGCCGGATCGCCGCGAGAAATTGGCAGCGTGGTCGCATTTCTGTGTTCTGACGAGGCCAGCTACTTAACCGGCCAAGCCATCTTCGTCGATGGCGGGTGGGTCGGCAAATAGAGCACTGCACAATGAGAATTTCGAAAATCCTGCTCGCCGAATGCCGTATACCGTTACCGCATGTGCTGCGGTTGGGCCCGACACAGATCACAACACGAGACTTCGTGGTGCTTCGCGTCGAAACGGACGCGGATGTTTTTGGCGAAGCGATTGGCTACACGCGCGGCACCCCCCTGTTTGACTCGATGGAAATGGTTTCAAACCGAATTCTTGGACGTGACCCGCTGAGGCGTGGAGCGCTCCTCTCCTGGTTAGAGAATACGAATGTTCCGGGCCGGGCCGCGTTCCCGCGGGCCTATTCTCTCATTGATATCGCCTGCTGGGACATTCTGGCAAAGCGCTCCGGAATGCCTCTCTATGTTTTGCTGGGTGCGTTGCACGACACCGCTTCGCTCACCGGAGTTGCTGGGTACTACATGGATCTACGGCCCATGTCTGCGATTGCCGATGAAGTATCCTCTTTTTTCGACGCG
>Ga0126383_10002901_pt1 | contig 11212 bp, 8 predicted proteins | sample PanSoiMetPlot_35_FD_96882 | JGI IMG/M metagenome (GOLD analysis project Ga0126383, IMG submission 96882) | Tropical forest soil microbial communities from Panama - MetaG Plot_35 | ecosystem: Environmental > Terrestrial > Soil > Tropical forest > Bulk soil | place: Panama | collected 2016-02-17
GATCAGCAGATCGCCGACCAGTTCATCCAGGACCGCCTGATCGCGAGGTTGGCGACATTGTTCGGCGCGCTGGCGCTGCTGCTGGCGACCGTAGGGATCTACGGCGTGACCGCTTATACCGTAGCGCGGCGGACGAGTGAAATCGGCATTCGTATGGCGCTGGGTGCGGAGCGCTCCAGAGTGATCGCGATGGTCATGCGTGGAACGATGATACAGGCCGCTTTGGGATTGGCTATCGGTGTTCCGGCAACGCTGCTCTGCGTGCGGTTTATCGAGGCTCAGCTTTACGAGGTTAAAGGCATGGATGCCGGCGGCGTGCTGGCCGGATCGATATTGACGCTGGTTCTGGCCGCAGCGATAGCGGGACTGATTCCCGCACGCCGGGCGGCTTCAATCGATCCGGTCCAGGCATTGAGAACGGAATAGAATAAGTGAATCTAACCGCCATTTCGCCTTTTAAAGCCGTAACTCTTTACATTATGGATGCTGGAACAGGCATTTTGACCTGTTTGGCGATCCGATATTTGCACTTTGAGAGCGGCACGATCACTTACAAAGCGCCTGCTATAAGGATTTTCGCGCGGGGCGAAAACCAAATGGCGGTTGGGTGCGCGAATCGTCGCCACACCTGGCTAGCGGCGGCGGAAGATCTCGTAAATTGCCCCTCGATCGAGTGAAACCACAAACAGGGTGTGATACGTTCTGTTACGGCCTACAGCGTTTTCACTTGAGTGTACAGTTTGAAATAACTTGGAATGCCGATGAATACTGATCAAAATCATCTAGTTCTGTTTCTGAGAGTGAGCTTTTCAGACGAGGATGTGGAGTATCTATTGCCCGCCTCGGCGCCGCTGCGAGTCCTCAGCCAAATAGTCCCTGCGGAGTGACGATATGATCTTGCCGCTGCGCCGGTCAAGCGCGGGCACGTTGGACACTTCGAACCGGTTGCCGTCCACGTCCACGAGCAGCGCCCGCCGTTCGGAGAACCACCGAACATTTTCCTCGCTGTTCTGCAGCACAAATTCCCTGGGGCCCCTATCGGTAATCACCTTGAAATACGAAGTCCCCGACTCGGTTCGAACCGACTCGACCCGTTCAATAATCGCCGTCATATACCGGCGCTTGAGTTCCTCGAAAATGATTTGTCGCGTCTGCTCTTCCAGAACCGCCGGGTCACGGATCATACAGATCTCCCTTCCTTCAGAATCCAGGAAACAGATGTAGTGGTCGGGATTCGAGAGCGGGGCCGCACACACGATCCGGATTCCGTCATAGGATTGTTCGCCGGCAATGGTCAAACTAAGAGCCGAGCGAGTGTCCCTGGATAATTTGATTTGCTTCTTGTCAACAGTCATTTTTCTGCTCTCCCCAAAAGGCAAAGGCGCCGCCATCAATACATGGGGCCCCACATTCTGTGTTGTAGCGAGGTGGTAAAAGATGCCTTGGCGTGCGATTAGTTCTTGATACGTGCCGGTTTCTACGATCCTGCCGGCGTCAATCACTATCAGGCGGCCGGCTTTGCGAACTGACGAAAGGCGATGGGCGACGATCAACGTGGTCCGGTTCTGGGCAAGACGGGAGAGGGCCTCCTGGACGGAGCGCTCCGTCTCAATATCCAACGACGAGGTGGCCTCATCGAGGATCAGGATCCTGGGATCGCGCAGCAGGGTCCGGGCGATCGCTACTCGCTGCTTTTCTCCACCGGAGAGCCGGCCCCCTTTTTCTCCGAGGATCGTGTCATATCCATCATCTCTGCCGACTATAAAGGAGTGAGCGTTCGCAGCCGTGGCAGCCGATATAACCTCGTCCATAAAGGCATCCGGCTTGCCATAGCGGATATTGTCCGCGATGGTGCCGTTGAACATGAACGAGTCCTGCAAGACCACACCGATCTGGTCGCGCAGGTCCTCAACACGGATTTCGCGCACGTCCACGCCATCGACTGCAATACTGCCGCGGTCAGCGTCGTAGAAACGGCAGAGGAGATTCATCATGGTGGTCTTCCCGGCGCCGGATCTCCCAACCACCGCGACCACCTCTCCGGCGCCAACCTCGAAATCGACGTCGTGAAGAACCGGCTTGCCCGGATGGTAGCCGAACGTAACCTTGCGGAACGAGACGCTCCCTCTCATCTGTCGCATAGGCCTACTGGTTTTGGCGCTGCCGGCCTCCTCAGGCGCGTCGACGATCTCGAAGACGCGTTGCGCGCCGCTGAGCGCTTGAGCCAGGGAGGTGTTGATCTGCCCGAGCCACTGCAGAGGCCAGTAGAGCATCCATAGATAAGAAATAACGGCCGTCAATTCACCGAGCGTCAGTCCCCCGCCGAGCACGCGCCGTCCGCCGACGTACCAGACCACGAAGGCGCCGAGGCTCATCAAGAAATAGATCAGCGAGAAGACCGCGAATGAGCGCCGCTCGGCGCTCGCGCTCGTTTCACAAAGTCGCTCGTTGCGGCGCTCGAAATGCAGCAACTCTTGACGCTCCTGTGCGAACGCCTTCAGAACGCGGATTCCCGCAAGCGACTCGCTCAAGTGAGCCGAGAGACGCGCCATGCTCGAGGCCTGACGCTCAAGGCCTCTCTGCAAACTCCCCCAGATCAGAGAGACACCGAGGATGATGAGCGGCGCCGGCAGCAGAACGTAGATCGTGAGCTTCCAGCTTGTGTAGAACAGATAACCGAGAATCCCGACAAGCATCAGGCTGTTCGTGATCAGCAGGGGCACGCCGCTGGCTAGAAACTCTTCCACACGACTGGCGTCGTTTGTGAAGCGCGACATCAGCAGGCCGACCTGCCACTGGTCGAAAAATTTCAGCGGGAGCCTCTCGAGGTGGCGAAAGAACTGTGACCGAATGTCCGCGCTGAGGCGGGCGCCCAGCCATACGCCCACCCACCCGCGCCCGACCTCGCACGCCCAAATCATGAGGCGCGCGCCGAGCAGGCCGACGACCAGCCATATGATCTGGCCGAGGCCGCGAAAGGCCGGGGCAGGAGCGACAACGCGGTCAATGATGTGCTGAATAATGAATGGGGGGAGCAACTCCGCCAGTGTGCCGGCCGCCATGATCGGGAGCAACAGAGCCATCTGACGCCGGTAAGGCTTAAGATGTCCAACGAGCCTGCGTAGGATTTGCCGCTTCTTTATGCAGCGCGGGCAACTCCCGTTCTTCTCGGGAAGCATTCTTCCGCAAATCTCGCACCGGGTGCGGTCCAGAGTGTCTGGCAATGACAGAGGCTCGCCGCGGGCCATCAGCGCACCCACTTCATCGTCCGCACCGGACGGCAAAGCCTCAATGAAAGCAGAAGTCATATACTAAGCTCCGATGACGCTCTCGACCGACCCATACTGGAGCTGGATCAATCGGTGAAAAGCGCCTTCCCGTTCCAGGAGTTCCGCGAACGTGCCTTGCTCGACGATGCGGCCTTCCTCGATTACGACCAGCCGGTCCGCGTTGCGGAGGGTCGACAGCCGGTGGGCAATGGCGAATATTGTGCGTTCCACCGCGAGGCGTTCGATGGCCTCCTGGATCAGTCCTTCGCTGATCGGATCCACCGACGAAGTGGCTTCGTCGAGGATTAAGACCCTTGGGTCGGCGAGAATTGCACGGGCCAGAGCAATCCGCTGCTTCTCGCCTCCTGAGAGCCGCCCGCCCCGCTCTCCGACTCTAGTATCATAGCCTTCGGGCATGTTCACGATGAACTCGTGCGCGTTGGCGATTCTGGCGGCGGCGATGACGTCCCTCAGGCTCGCCCCAGGCTTTCCGTAGCTGATGTTTTCCGCGACCGTGCCGCTGAACAGAAACGGTTCCTGAAGCACCACTCCGATTTTGACTCGCAAGTCCTCGAGGCGAATCTGGCGGATGTCAATGCCATCGACCTCGATGACTCCCTGGTCCGCATCGTAGAACCTGCACAATAGATTCATCATGGTCGTCTTGCCGGCCCCGGACGGGCCTACGATTCCGATGAACTCTCCCGGGGCTACATCTAGCTCGATCCCGCGCAAGACGGGCTTTGCTGAGTCATAGCCGAACGTCACCTCCCGAAAGGCTACATGACCCTGGACGTGGACCAAACGCCGGGCGCCAGACGGCTCGCGGGCTTCCCATTCCTCGTCGAGGATCTGGAAGATCCTCTGCGCTCCGGTGAACGCCTGGGTCATCCAATTACTGACTTGACCGAACCACTGCAGCGGACCGTAAAACAGCAGGAGGTAGCTATAGAAAGCAAGCAATGCGCCGGGAGTCATCCGGCCTCTGATCACTTCGACGCCGCTGAGCAGCCAGAGCGTGACGACCCCGAACGTAGTCACCAGCACCATCGCAGCGAGCAACAAGGCGCGCCGGCGACCGGTCCGAACATTAGCGCCGAACAGGCCTTCATTTTGCTTTTCGAATCGCCCGATCTCGTATTCCTCCAGCCGGAACGCCTTGACCACGCGGATCCCCCAGAGCGATTCCCCCAGCTTGGCGGAGAACTCCGCCCCCGCTTGCCACCACTGGTAGAACAACTCGCTCATTCGCCGCCAGAACACGAAGCCCCAGATCGCGACCACCGGGACGGGCAATGCGACACACAGCGCCAGCCGCCAATTCAGCAGGAACATCACTATGAATATCCCGATGAATGTGCAAACGTTGACTACCGAGTAAGGCAAACCACGAATGAGAAAGTCCTGCAGCGCGCCGGAATCGTTGGAAACGCGCGCTACCAGCGAGCCCACCTCGTGCTTGTCATAAAAGCGCAGGGACAGCATCTCGAGTTGCCGGTAGAGTTGGCTGCGGATGTCGGCGGTTATCCGCGACCCGAGCCACGCTACCGTGGCGCCGTGCGCCCACTCGGCGCTCCAGGCGATCAAACGAATTACAACCAGGAGTCCGACATAGAGCGCGAGCAGTGAGGCGCGAACGTCCAGGGACGCGGATTGACCGGCTTCTGGCAGCAGCGCCCGGTCCACAATCCACTGCGTGACAATCGGCGGCAGCAGCGATGAGGACGACATGACGAGCGAAGCGCCGATCAGCAGCAAGACTCTGCTCGTGTACGGTCTGAGGTACCGGGATATACGCAGAAAGGTCACCCACCGCCGGACGCAGCGCGGACATACACCATTCTTCTCCGGTAACAGGCGACCGCACTTCTCGCAGCAGCTTCGCTCGATCTCAATCCGCACGGTCAGCGGTTCGCCATGGCGCAATTGTTCGATTCCGCTCGCTAACTTCGCGAACTGGAACGCCAGCGAGTTGGAATACGGCGCCCGAACAGGCGCCGCCCCCTGACGCGCGATCTCCAGGCATCCGCCTCCGACCAATGGCGCCGCTGTGACCGAGGAGATATCGCCGAGAGGAATATCTATTGCTGAACCGCCTTCGGAGGGCGCGATCAGGACCCTCTCGTTGGTTACGACAACTGCCGTCTTGGCGAAAGCTCCGGTGAGAGAAAGGTCCGATGTGACGCAAAGCAGCTCTTTCTCATCTAGACGGAACTGTCGGCCAAGCTCTTGCCTCATATCCATGACGGATTCAGCCGGTGGACCGGTCATGACCGAACCCTCCTCCGCCCAATTCTTCGACATTCGTCGCAACAGCCACGCCATAGCCCTGAAATGAGAGCGTGCCATCGCATGTCGTCGCGATTATCTTGTTTCCCGTTTCGTCATCAATCTTGAGCAGCGTGCGGCAGCCTGCGAGGTCTGCGCCGAACTCGTAGATCGAGTATGCGGCAGGCTCGTCTCGCAGGTGCGCAATTAGAATGCTACGCCGGCCGTCATCCGCCTCCGCCACTACCGCATCCACTTCCCGGTTCCGCGGACATTGCGAGGGAAACCTGAGAGAGTCCCCGTACCGCACAAATCGTGAACACAGCCACTTGGCGAAATAGAGAGGCGTGGGCGCGCCATTCTTGTCAAGAATGCCGTAGCCACAAGCATCATCCGTGCCGGTCCAAAGGATCTCCGCGTGGGCTCCTCCCCGCATTAAATGCAGCAAGGCAGAGGCGCCGTAGGCTGCGCCGAACATTGACTGGTTGAACCTGGCCCGTACGCTCGGCAAGTAATGCGAGTGGGCGTTCCATTCTCCGCAGATGTTCCAGATAGCGGAATCCTTCAGCAACCGCGCGACCAACCGTGCGCGCACGCCGTATTCCGCGGTCTGGGCCATAATCAGATCCCGATGAAGCGCCTCGGCCGCGGGCGCCTCTCCCTCTCCCTGATCACGCCATTCCGCGTAATAGTGCCAGTTCACGAACCCGATCAGCGAATTGTCAATTTCATTTATGAACCGCCACACCCAGTCCCGCCAGAATTGGTCGAAGCCCTCAACGGAGGGTCCACCGATGCGCGGCCTTCGGGCGCCCAGCCACGGTTGCAAAGATCGCACGATGGCCCGAGCCGTTTGCTCGTATACACTGCGATACTGCTCAAAGGTGATCCCCCCGCCAATCCACTCATTGTTAGGCTCATTCCAGACGCACCATAGCCAGTCGCGCACGGCCTCACCACCCCACTCTTCGACGCAGTTCCAAGCCAGCTCTGAGCACTGCTCTGCGAACCAACGGACGGCGCGAGGGTCGTCGTACGGCCTTCGAAATTTGGCAAGGGTAATCATGGGTGTGGCTCCGACGTTCAGCACCGCCTGGATGTAGGCGCGGTAGGAGGGCCAATCCGGAATCGGATCTGGCGCATTCTTGTCAAACGCGAAGATCCGTATGATGCTGAGGTTCAGGTCGCGACTGCGCGCCCAGATGCGCTCGCGCTCGGCTCCAAGGGCAAAATGGCGCCAACTGTCGGATTCATTGACTCCGTACCGGAGCCGCATCACGGCTTCGTACTGCGCGGGAGAGCCTGTCATTTGGGCAATCCTCCTAATTGGGATCTATTTTCATCTCTGCGCCTCGGGCGGAAGGGCCTTCACCCTTAGCGTCGCCTGTGTCGCAATGCTGACTTTGTTCACAGCCTCCGCCGCCGCGCGCGCGATCAGTTGGTAGCCGTCGGCATCCGGATGCCAGCCATCAGAGTGTAGGTATACTTTTCCGAAGGATTCGACGGGCGCGTAGACCCTGCCAGTTCCTGAGGGAACCGTGAATTCGCGGATGTGGGCTACGTCAAGCCCTTCCCAGATCCCCTTGCGGCCGCTATTCGTATACACGTAGCACAATCTGGTTCCTGGTGGAAACGACGCCGCGTAACTCCACACGGCGTCGCCCGCTTTTTGATCGCCGTGCGTTCCATCGTCGTAAAGCTGGACGCTGTTGGGAATCAGGTCCCCCAACTCCGGATGACTTCCTGAAATGTAGACTGCCTTCGGCACGGGCGTCCCACCCATGAACACCCGGAAAACCACCTCTACCTTATCCGTGCGCGCCGTCGATCGGGCATGGGGGTCCGGGGCCAGACCGAGTTCGCTTTCGATTCGCTTTTCCAGCTTCGCCCCCGCCTCGGCAAGCAGAGCGCTGCTGTCCACCAACGGACCGCCGGATTCCCGGGACAACCTCTGTAACGCGGCCAGGTACGGACTGTTCTGCCAGAACTCGTTGTACAAGAGGATGACCGAGGCGCCCTTACTCCGGGCCTGCTGGATCATTTCGCGGATGTTCGCCTCGTAGTCCCTGGTTCCCACCCTCGTCCAGGGTTCCAGCTCGTCGAAACTGGATCCGCCAACCTGCCCGATCGTACTAGCTCTCGCTCGGATGTATTCGCTTGGCGGCTGCGCCTTGTATTTTAATAACAGGGCCTCATATCTCAGCAGCCGGTAGAACTCGCTGTACTCCAATGCTCGTTCGACTCTTTGCCGGAGGAGTGGCTTCTTGACCCACACAGCCATGTCCTTGTCGCGATAGCCGATCACCTTCGAGTCGTTCATAGCGTAACCGATCACTACCACGTTGGGATTCAAAGGCAGAACATCTCTCTTCAGCGCCTGCAGCCCCTGGAAGGACGAATACGCGAGAACCCCGTAGTTCAACACCTCGAAACTCGCGCCGGGGAATGCCTCCTCTAGTTCCGACTGCAACCGGCCGGGGTAAGTCTGATCCTGATTGACGCTGGTACCGAAGGTCCAGGAATCTCCCAGGCAGGCGATACGAATGACGCGGTCACCCTTGGGTCCAACCTCCTTTCCCCGATACCCTTGAGAATTCAGTCGGACTTTCCATGCCGCGCTCTCCTGCAAAGACTGCGGAAACCTAGGCAGGAATGCCCGCAATATTCTCCGCCGCTCGTCATCACTCCACATAGGGCGGAACAGGTCCACATACTGCCGGTCTTGGTTCGGACGGTTCCGCCAGATCAGATCCGGGTCCGGCCCCAGAATCTGCAGCTTCTCCGACCAAGGAGGCAGTGGGCCATAGTCATCTCCGATCACGTATGGCAAGGGGACCTGGGTGACCGCGGAATTCCGAACGACATAGATGGTCCGTAGGGCGATCTCTGCCACGCCCCAAAGAACGGCTGTAACTACAAGACCCGCCCCGAGCTTCCGCACGATCGATGCACGCTTTATGAACTTGAGCACACCGCTCCCCTCTCAGAACAAAGTGTAAATGAACGGCGCGAGGGCGGAGCTCGCCGCGAAGACAATGAGAATCCCAAAAAGCACCAGGAACAGAATCAGCGGTGTGAGCCACCACCACTTATTCTTGAAGAAAAACGTGAGTAGTTCGCCAATAATGCCCAACCGGCTGGCGAGATTAGTTAGCACTGGCATACATACGACTCCTTTCCTCAAACTTTTGCTAAACCGCAGACTTTTCGATGAGGCTGCTCCCGAGTACCAGTACGTCTACCACGAAGTGGATGAAGCGCGCCGGATAATGGGAGGTCGCGTCAGGTGATCAACCGCAGACTTTTCGACGAGGCTGTTTCCGAGTACCAGCACGTCCATATCGCTCATCGAAAACGTACTGAACGCCTCTTGAGGTGTATTCACTATCGGCTCTCCTTTCAGGTTGAACGACGTGTTTAGGACGACCGGTACCCCCGTCGCTTGCCCGAACGTCTCGATCAGGCGATAGTATCGCGGGCTCGAATCCTGGTGTACCGTCTGCAACCTTCCCGTTCCATCTACATGGGTGATGGCAGGCAGCAACTCGCGCTTGCTCTCCAGCACGTCTACCACGTACAGCATGAAACGCGCCGGATAATGGGAGGTTGCGTCAGGTAAGCCAAAGTAATCTCCTGCGTCCTTGGCGAGCACAGACGGCGCGAATGGGCGGAATGGTTCTCTAAACTTAATTTTCACGTTCACCACGTCCTTCATCTCCGGGCGGCGCGGATCGGCAAGGATGCTGCGGTGACCCAATGCGCGCGGTCCCCACTCAAAACGGCCGTCGAACCACCCGATCACCTTCCCCTTCAGGAGATAATGCGCCACTTGCTCGATAAGTCGTTCGTCGGATTCGATCAGCTGATGCGCGATGCCGTTGGTCCGCAGGAAATCCACCACCTGTCCCTGACCATGCTCCTCGCCCCAGTGCGCATGCCGCATGACGAAACCTCTCGGTTTCCCCAGTACCATGTTCCAGGCAAAGAGCGCCGCTCCAAGAGCGGCGCCGCCGTCCCCCGCCGAAGGCTGGATGAACAACTCGTCGAAGGGTCCTTCCCGAAGGATCCTTCCATTGGCTACGCTGTTCAGCGCCACCCCGCCGGCCATGCAAAGTTTCTTCGCATTGGTTTCCCGGAAGGCTTCCTGCGCTAGTCTTAGCATCACTTCTTCGGTCACCTTCTGTATGCTAGCTGCGACGTCCGCGTAGTATTGGTTGCGGCGCCCTAGCTCCTCGAAATTTGAGGGCTTCTCCCCGAAGTACGAAGGGTACGGCGTGGAGGGTGTGAAGAAGCGCCAACTCGGATCACGCGGCGGCCCGAACAGCTCGATAAACTTGGCGCTATAAGTCTGTTCTGCCGAGTGGTGAAACAGGAAGTAATCCATGTCCAGTTCGAAGCTGCCGTCCGCAGCGACGCGAATCAGCTTGTAGACCTTGTCTATATACCGCGGTTGCCCGAACGGAGCCATGCCCATCACCTTGTACTCGCCTTCGTTCACCTCGAAGCCCAGGAAAGCGGTGAACGCGCTGTACAACAGGCCGAGCGAGTGAGGGAACTGTATCTCTTTGAGGAGCTTGATCTGCGAACCTTTACCAACCCCGATGCTCGCTGTGGTCCACTCTCCTACCCCATCGATCGTGAGGATCGCGGCCTCGTCGAACGGAGAGCACAAGAACGCGCTCGCCGCGTGTGAGAGATGGTGTTCGCTGAACAGGATCCGCGACTCAGGCACACCCAGCCGCTTCCGGATCAAATCCTTCACCCACAACTTGTCCCCTAGCCAGGCGATCATTGCCTCCCGAAATACCCGAGACGAGCGGGGAAAGGTCTGCAGGACCGAGAGCAAAAGCCGCTCGAACTTCACGAGTGGCTTTTCGAAAAACGCCACATAGTCGATGTCCATCGCAGTCAAGCCGCTCGCACGCAGACAAAAATCGATGGCGTTTTGCGGGAAGTCGAAATCGTGCTTCTTGCGGGTAAAGCGCTCCTCCTCCGCCGCGGCCACCAGGATACCGTCTCGCAGCAGCGCCGCCGATGCGTCGTGAAAGTAACAAGAGATTCCCAGAATGTTCATATACTCTCCTTCCAGGAGCCGTTGACTTCAGTACTGGCGCGCGGCGCGCATAGCCTCCGTCTCCGCCGAATCAGTCCGCCGTTGCCAACCCTTTGGCGCGCCCGGCTTAAGCGCCAGCGGATCGCTGATCCAGCGAACTAGCAATGCAAACGGTGTGATTACCATGTAGTAGATGAGCGTCAGGATTACTCGGGCCTGGAATTCTCCGATCTTTCGAGCCACCACCTTCCACGCATGCCAGATCTTTTTCAGCAATCTAGTTCGGTGTTCATTCATCGCGCCCCCTTTCCTCCGCTGGTCCATAGCGACTTGCATAGCTTACTAGCGTGACGATCGTTATCTTGATTCGTACTGCGACGTATAATTTGACCCATCTTGCCTGTGCGCCGCCTCCCGCTGTTAATCAGGACGATCGCTCTTTTTAGCCGCGACCTTTCTCGAAGATTCCCAGCGGTCGACAGAGGGCCGAATCTCCTTGTACACTATTTCAGCCAGCCGCTTATGGCCAGCTTCCGTGAGATGTGCCTCATCAATGAAATCCTCCGCCCGTCCTGCAAACTCAGCAAAAATGTCGACAGTTGGTACGTTCATCTCGCGTCCA
>Ga0126383_10002902_pt1 | contig 11211 bp, 8 predicted proteins | sample PanSoiMetPlot_35_FD_96882 | JGI IMG/M metagenome (GOLD analysis project Ga0126383, IMG submission 96882) | Tropical forest soil microbial communities from Panama - MetaG Plot_35 | ecosystem: Environmental > Terrestrial > Soil > Tropical forest > Bulk soil | place: Panama | collected 2016-02-17
CGCCGTCGACGCGAAATAGCCGCGCGCGTCGGACTTCGGCTGGAGCGCTCCCGGCGGCGTGACGAACTGGTAGCGCCACGGCGGCAGACTCTGCCCCTTCTTCACGTCGAACCGCAGGCTGAAGGCCATCGGGCACTCGATGCCGGTCACGCACACCTCGCCGTCTCCCTGCGCTGCGTGACAGTCGCCCGCCGAGAACATGGCGCCGGGCACGAATACCGGCAGATAGAGCTTTGCCCCAACGTTCAGATGCCGGGTGTCGATGTTGCCGGCGCCCTTGGTGGGGGGCAGCACGTCGTGCCGGCCAGGTTCGTCCGTGGCCACGCCCATCGTCCCGCAGAAAGGCTGCAGCGGGATGCGGATGTCGTGCCTTAGCTCGGCGTGCTCACCGTTGGTGAGGTCGAAGTGGCGGATGTACGGCTCGGTGAAGTCCTCGGACAGCAGGCCGAGACCGGGAATTATGCCCGTCCACCCCCAGTCGAGCGGCTTCAGGCTCAGCATCTCGACTTCTAGCACGTCACCCGGCTGTGCGCCTTTGACGTAGATCGGGCCGGCCAGCGGGTACAGCCGGTTGAAGTCGATGGCGGTCAGGGTGGAAGCGGGACAGCCGGGCGTCACCTGGCCGTCGGTGACCTCTTCGGTCTCGCAGTGGACGACGTCGCCCGGGTCGATCTCGATCACCGGCTCGAGGCTGTTGTCCCACTTGTAGTGCACCCTGCCGCGCTCAACGACGTGTTCTGTCATCCTCATGGCCATCCTCCTCAGCAAGAGACGCGAACCGGCGAGACGGCTCCGTTCGTACGCTGCCGGGAGCCGGATGTCAAGCCCGCCGGTGGCGTGTTGATGGCGGAGGATCCATCAAGGAGGGTTAGCCCCAGGCGCCGGTGGTGGGTTGACAGCGAGTTCCTCAAACTCTGGGCCGGCACGACGGTCAGCGAAGTGGGAAGCAGCATCACCTTCCTGGCGCTGCCGACCGCAGCCGTTATCGGCTTCCACGCGACCGCTCTCCAGCTCGGATTGCTGGCTGCCACGACCCACATCCCGTTTCCATTTCTCTCCCTGCTTGCCGGCATTGTGGTCGACCGCCTGCCGCGACGGCCGATCCTGATTCTTTGCGATGCCGGCCGCTGCCTGGTCCTGGCCAGCATCCCGCTTGCTGCCATCCTGAACCTGCTGAGTCTTCAGCAGCTCTTCGTAACCGCATTCCTGAGCGGCGTCCTGACAGTCTTCTTCGACGTGGCTTACCTCTCCTACGTGCCCATCCTGGTCGGCCGCGACGAGCTAATCGATGCCAACGCCAGGCTCGGGTTGGGTGCGTCATTTGCGCAGGTCGCGGGCCCCGGGCTGGCCGGCCTTCTGGTGCAGCTCCTCGGCGCCGCGCGGGCGATCGCCGCCGACTCCGGTTCATTCGTGGCGTCTGCGCTCTCGTTGCTCTGGATTGGTAGACGTGAAGACCGCCCCGACGTCCGGCGCCGCCGCGGTGTGGCTCGCGAGCTCATTGACGGCCTGCGGTTCGTCTCGTCCCATCGCCTCCTGCGCGCCCAGATCGTACTCATCGCCTACACGGTTCTAGGCGGGCATTTGATCGACGGCGTCCAGTACGTCTTCGCCTACAGGGACGCCCACCTCACGCCTGGCCTTTTCGGACTGGCACTCACGCTCAGCAGCCTGGGCGCCTTTGTCGGTCTCGCGGTGGTCAAGCCTGTCACCACCCGGTTGGGCGTCGGTCCGTCACTGGCTGTCGGCTTCACCGGAATTCCGGTTGCGCTCGCGTTAACGCCTCTCGCTCTGGTTCTCCCGGCCGTTGCCGTGATCAGTGTGGTGTTTTTCGTCGGCGTGATCACCGACACCATCGCCGACATCAACCAGGTCACGCTGCGGCAGTCTCTGACGCCGGACCGCTACCTGGGCCGGATGAACTCGATATTCCGGACCCTGGTGTGGGGTGCCATACCGCTCGGCTCCATAGTCGGGGGCGCTCTGGCATCGGCAATTGGTACTGTGGCGACTTTCGAGATCGGCGCGGCCATCGGCCTGACCGGTGCGGTCGCGCTGTTCATCTCGCCCATCGGCCGTCTCCACGAGTTCCCGAAGCCACAGTAAAGGCGAGTGGCGCGGAAGCGACACCAAATCGGCGTTTCGGACGTAGAAGAAATGACGTGACGCTCTCGGAGGGGCTGCTCGAGCGCGCAAAGGGAGGGGACCGCCTGGCTTTCGAGGGCCTCTTCACACCTTACGCGGCGGATGCCTTCCGGCTGGCAGTTGCCATGCTTCAGTGCCGGGAGGACGCCGAGGACGCTGTGCAGAACGCGATGCTCAAGGCGTGGCGGAGGCTCGCCACTTTCCGGACCGGCTGTGATGTCAGGCCCTGGTTCCTAACCATCGTGGCCAACGAGTGCCGGTCCCTGCGCCGCGGCCGCTGGTGGTCCGTCGTCCGGCTCGCCGATCTCTGCGGCGACGGCGCGTCCTGGCGCGACTCGCTTCCCCAGGAGATTGATCTGAGGCGGGCCCTGACGCGGCTGCCACAGGACCAGCGGCTGCTGCTCGTCCTTCGTTACTACCTCGACCTCCCGTTCGCTGAGGTGGCCGCGATCGTCGGCGGATCGCCTGAAGCAGCGAAGTCGCGGACCTTTCGCGTGCTCCGCAAGCTCCGGCGATCCGGGGAGCTGGTCGAGGCCGCAGCCGAGGTTCAAGCCTGATGGACGAGCGGGAGCTGCGCCAGCTGTTGCACAGCGCGTACGATCGCGTGCCGCCGCTTCGAGACCCCTTTCGCCGGGTCCGCGAGTACTCTGACCAGCCGCGCGCACGGTGGCGCCCCGCGATGGCAGCTGCCCTGGCATGTGTGATGGGTCTGTTCACGGCGGCCGCCGTGCTTCTCGTCCGAGATGTGAGGTCCGCGCCCAACGCGGGCATCGACTACAGGCCGCCGGTCGCTGCGACTGTCCCTGTGGTGTATACCCCCCGAGCGGTTGCGCAGACGGCCAGCGTCGTGTCGGAGCCTCCCACCCCCCGAGTTGCCGTGCTCAGCGACCAGGTGGCTCTGGTCAGCGTGGGAGACTCGATTCTGAGGGCCTCGGACACCGACCGGACCTGGCTGACGGTGTACCCGGGCCGGCAAGACCACGCTGGGAACGTGCGTGATCTGGAGTGGGTGACGCGCGACGTCGCCTTCGCGACCAGCAACTACGGGCTGCTGCGCTCGGACGACGGCGGCGGCAGCTGGCGTCTCGTCAACGCCCGGCCCGACCTGTGGCGGCTTGACTTCGTCAGCAGCGGCGAGGGCTACGTCGTCGCCGGGACGGATACGCAGGGCAGCGATTGGCACCTCCTCCGTACGAACGACGGTGGCGCCACCTTCACGGCCTACTCGGTACGGCTGCAGCCCGTGACGTGGGTCCAGTGGGTTTCGGACAAGCACGCGTGGGCTGCCGGGCCTGAGGGCGTGGTGGCAACAACGGACGGCGGCGAACACTGGCAAGCTCAGCTCGCCTTTGGGAAGGGGCCCTTTAGTGATGCTCAGGTCGGCTTCGTGGACACCGGCCACGGCTTTGCCTACGTCCGGGGCACCACCAGCCAGCCAGGGCCGAAGCTGTACCAGACTTCGGACGGCGGACGTCATTGGCGGGGCCTGGCGGGGCCCGATATGCCGCCGGGGCTTCGGGACGACCAGCTGGTCGTGACGGGTCCCTCGAGCCTGGAGATGGTCACTCAGTCGGCGGCCGACCGCGTGGTCCGCTGCACTCTCTCAGACGCAGGCACCGGCTGGAGCTGCGTTCCGGTGGGGCTGACTGCTCAGCTTGGAGCCCGCGAAGCTGCCAGAGGACCAATCCGTCTGCTGGCGGCGTTGCGGGGAGACCAGGTTGTGATCGCCGCCAGTACCGACGGCGGCACGACCTGGTCGAGGGTCGAGGTCGACGCCTCACCCTGGACGCGGCGCTGATCGCCGCCGCGCGCGACTAGGCCGTCCGGTCCCGCTCCTGCGGAAGCCTGAGTTCACTCTGCGAGGGCCGGCCGAAGTGCTCCTCCAGAAACCGCTCATTTGCCAGCAGCCTGTCGACGTTCACCTGGCGGAGATCCTCGGCAGCCTCGTCCAGCTTGGCTTCGAGAATGTCCAGCTGTGCCCTCAGCACCTGGGCTCCCGTCCGCCGGTCCGGCGTGATGGGCAGCTCAGATGCACCGGGCGGCAGGGCAAGGTAAGCGTCGAGCGTTGAAGGCAGGTACTGGTCGAGCATGCGCTGAACGAGGTAGAGGTTTCGGCTGCCCGCTGGAAAGCGGTCGGCTTGCTGGATCAGGACCGCCGCCTTGCGGCGGATCCGGCCGACCTGCGTACGCTCTTCCGCCGGCAGCCGCTCCGCCGCGTCTGCGCGGGGTGGAGCCGGCGATGATGCCGGCGGTGATGTACCAGCGGGTGGAACGGTCGGAGGCCGCCAGGGCTGGGCGGCACTCCAGCCTGCTTGCATCTGCCGGTTCCGGGCCGACCTCCGCCACAGCCGGTACCCGCCATAGCCGAGAGCCATCCACGGGCCGATCGTGACCGCCAACGCCACGACCAGGGCGAACGCGGCGGCGACCAGCCCGATCAACACGCCGACCGCCGCCACGGTCACCGGGAACGCGAGGATGGCGACAGCGGCGCCGATGCCGATCCTTCTCCACCAGCGGCGGTTGCGGCGCGCCAATCGATGATCCATCACTGAGCTCTGCTCGCATCTTAGACCGCCGGAGTGGGCGGCCTGGCGGCGCTCAGCGCTGGCAGCCCCGGCAGAAGTTGAGCGGCTCCCGGTTCGAGCCGAGCTGGCTGATCCGGTGGCCGCAGCGCGGGCAGGCTTGACCGCCCCTGGCGTGCACGTTCATGAAGCTTCGGTCCTGCTTCGACTCGTCGTAGTCAGGGTTGGCCAGGATCGCCTGGATGGACCGGGCAAGGACGGCGGGGATCGCCTCGAACAGCGCTGCCTCATCCTCGGCCTTGAGCGTCGCCCGACGGCGCAGCGGTAAGAGGCGTGCCTCCCAGAGGATCTCGTCGGAGTAGGCGTTGCCGATTCCGGCCAGGAAGGCCTGGTTGCGCAGGAGGTCCTTGAGCTCGTCCCGATAGCGACGCAGCCTTCGCCTGAAGCTGTCGATGCCCTCTTCCGCGACCGAGTCCGCCTCAGGTCCCATCTCGGTCCAGGCCGGCACCTCGCGACCCGGGTCGGCTGTCCAGTAGATCCGGCCCATGTCCCGGAAATCCAGATAGCGGAGCTCGTCGCCGCCATCCAGCCGCAGCGCGAAGACCTGCGTCGCCGGAGAGCGCACGTCCGGGGCGGCCAGCTGGAACCGCCCGCCAAGCATGGGATTGATCACCAGGCGCCGGAGGTCGCCTCCGGCCGCCAGCTTCAGGTCGAAGATCAGATGCTTACCCCGGCGCCAGGTGTGTGTGAACTTCCGGAACGGAAGCTCGTGGGCGAAGCTCTCCGGTGGATAGCGGAGGAGGTGACCGCTCCTGGGATTCACGTCAACCGCGGTGACCAGACGACCCTCCAGGCGCGGACCGAGCTGAACGCGGAGCGCCTCCAGCTCAGGCAATTCTGGCATGGTTGAAATCTAGGCGGTCCGGGAAAAAAGGATCTGAACATGCGTTTGGACAAATTCACTGAGAAAGCTCAAGAGGCGCTTCAGAACGCTGCTCAGACTGCGCAAGAGGCGGGGCAGCAGGCTGTCGAGCCCGAGCACCTGCTGCTGGCTCTTACGCGGGAGCGCGAAGGCATCGCCCGGCCCTTGCTCGAAGCAGCCGGGGTTTCGCTGCCCGGCCTCGAGGCCGAGCTCGTCTCCCAGGTGGAGCGGCTGGCCAAGGTTCGGGGCGGCGGGCAGCCGTTCATCTCCAACGACCTGAACCTGGTCCTGGAGCAGGCAGAGCGGGAGGCGCAGCGTCTCAAGGACGAGTACATCTCGACCGAGCACCTACTGCTGGCGCTGGTCGAGCGCCCGGTATTGAAGCGTGCCGGCGTGACCCACGACGCGTTGTTGAAGGCGCTTCGCCAGGTCCGAGGCAGTCAGCGGGTGACCGACCCGAATCCGGAGTCCAAATACCAGGCGCTGGAGCGCTACGGACGGGACCTGACCGCGCTCGCGGCGGCGGGCAAGCTGGACCCGGTGATCGGGCGCGACGAGGAGATTCGCCGCGTCATCCAGGTGCTGTCGCGACGCACCAAGAACAACCCGGTGCTGATCGGTGAGCCTGGCGTGGGCAAGACGGCCATCGCCGAGGGCCTCGCCCAGCGCATCGCCGCGGGGGATGTGCCCGAGACGTTGAAGGGTCGCCGTGTGGTCGCGCTCGACCTCGGCGCGCTGGTAGCCGGCACCAAGTTCCGAGGCGAGTTCGAGGACCGGCTCAAGGCGGTGCTCAAAGAGGTCACCTCCAGCGAGGGCCAGATCATCATGTTCATCGACGAGCTGCACACGCTGGTCGGCGCCGGTGCCGCCGAGGGCGCCATCGACGCCGCCAACCTGCTCAAGCCGGCGCTGGCCCGCGGCGAGCTGCGCGCGATCGGGGCCACGACGCTCAACGAGTACCGCAAGCACATCGAGAAGGACGCCGCTCTCGAGCGCCGGTTCCAGCCGGTGATCGTCGACCAGCCGAGCGTGGAGGACACCATCTCGATCCTGCGCGGCCTGCGCGAGCGCTACGAGGTGCACCACGGGGTGCGCATCAAGGACTCCGCGCTCGTGGCCGCCGCGGTCCTGTCCAACCGCTACATCAGCGACCGCTACCTGCCCGACAAGGCCATCGACCTGGTCGACGAGGCCGCGGCGCGGCTGCGCATGGAGATCGACTCGATGCCTGTCGAGCTGGACGAGCTCGAGCGAACGATCAGGCAGCTCGAGATCGAGCGCCAGGCCCTCAAGAAGGAGCAGGATGCCGCCTCTCGCGACCGGCTGGCGGTGCTGGAGCGAAACCTGGCCCAGCTCAACGAGCAGCGGAACGCCCTTCGGGCCCGGTGGGACCGGGAGAAGGAGATCATCGGCAGAATTCGCCAGCTGAAAGCTCGAACCGAGGAGATCCGGCACGAAGCCGAACGAGCGGAGCGGGCGGCGGACTTCGAAAAGGCGGCCCGTCTGCGCTACGGCGAAGCCATCGAGATCCAAAAGCAGCTCGAGCAGGCGAATGCCGACCTGTCTCAGGTGCAGACCTCCGGGGCCTTGCTGAAGGAGGAGGTGGACGAGGACGACGTCGCCGCCATCGTCTCCAAGTGGACCGGAATACCGGTCACGCGGCTGATGGAGGGCGAGATTCAGAAGCTGATCCACATGGAGACGGCCCTGCACAGCCGCGTCGTCGGCCAGGACGAGGCGGTCGAGGCCGTGGCCAACGCCGTTCGTCGCTCGCGGTCGGGCCTTTCGGATCCCAACCGCCCGGTGGGCTCGTTCATATTCATGGGCCCGACAGGAGTGGGGAAGACGGAGCTGGCCCGAGCCCTGGCCGAGTTCCTATTCGACGACGAGCAGGCCCTGGTCCGCCTGGACATGTCCGAGTACCAGGAGAGGCACACGGTGGCCAGGATGCTGGGCGCGCCACCAGGCTACGTCGGCTACGACGAGGGTGGGCAGCTCACCGAGGCGATCAGGCGGCGACCGTACGCCGTGGTGCTGTTCGACGAGATCGAGAAGGCACATCCAGACGTGTTCAACGTCCTGCTGCAGCTGCTGGACGACGGCCGGCTGACTGACGGTCAGGGCCGTACGGTGGACTTTCGAAACACCGTGCTGATCATGACCTCCAACCTGGGCAGCCAGCTGATCCAGGAGCTGAGCGAGCGCAAGCCGTGGTCGGACGTTCGAGACGCGGCGATGGGCGTGCTGCGTGACCACTTCCGCCCGGAGTTCCTGAACCGCGTGGACGAGGTCATCATCTTCCGGCCGCTGACACGAGAGCAGCTGGCGGGAATCGTGGACCTCCAGGTGGAGCACCTGAGGAGGCGGCTGGCCGAGCGGAAGATCGGTCTCGTGCTGACGGACGCAGCACGAGCTCTGCTGGCAGAGCGCGGCTGGGATCCGGTCTACGGGGCTCGACCGCTCAAGCGAACGATCCAGAAGCTGGTGCAGGATCAGCTTGCGATGCGGCTGCTCCAAGGCGAGTTCGCCGAAGGGGACACAGTCGAAGTGGATGCGGTCGACGGCGAGCTGACGTTCGCTCGAAAGAAAGTGCCGGAAGCCGTGGCTGCGAGCACGTAATCCGAAGGGGCGAGATGTCGAAGCCTTCGTCTAGGGAGGATGGCCCGCCAGCAGACTACTTGCGGGCGCGCTGTTAGGTTTACGGTCAGTGCTGTGACCACAGAACCACCGAATCCACCTGAGGAAAGCCCTCCTCAGGTTCCGCCGACTCCGCCACAGCCACCGCAGCGGGGCTGGCAGCCACCGGCCCGGGAGCCACGGTCGGGCACTCCCCAGCCGCCTCAGCCCCAACAGCCCACTCAGGCGCCCCAGCCGCCCGCGGGAGTGCCGCCGTCCGCCCCCAGCTACCCCCCCAGCTACGCTCCTGGGCCCGTCACGGCGATGCACCTCTCGGGGTTCTGGCGCCGCCTGCTCGCGTACATCATCGATGCGCTCATCGTCGGCGTGGTCAGCGGCGCCATCGTGTCCATCATCAACGCGATCATTCGAGCCTCAACGACCGACGTGGCCGGCATCGGTACGCGTAGTGGGCTGATCAGCCTGATCGTTGGCCTGCTCTACTTCGGCTATCTCTGGTCCCTTAACGGCCAGTCCATCGGCTATATGGTGCTTGGCATGCGGTTGATCCGGACCACCGGTGCGCCTGTGTCGTTCGGGCTGGCCGCGGTCCGCTACTTGCTGATCTATCTGTCGTTTGCGCTCTGTTTGATTCCGGCCGTAATCAGCGCCTTCATGATCGGCCTGGGCAGCCAGAAGCAGGCAATTCACGACGCGATGGTCGGCACCCTAGTCGTCCGCACGTCGTAGAAACTCTCCCCCGCGAAGTCGGGGGAGTACCCGGCGAAGCCGGGGGAGGGGGGCCAGCAACACCACAGGCCGGCAACAGGACCTTGACGGCCGCTCGCCCTCCGGCTAGCCTTGCTGAAGCGCGTCAGGGGTTCGCGCCGAGACTCGCCGGAAGGCTTGAAGCCACCCCGTTGTGATTGTGTCGAGCGAGGGACACCGAAGCTCTGTTCCGCTCGTGCGAGTCCGAGCAAGAGTGAGGTGTTGCAGTGAAGACGCTCCCCGACAACCCGAACCTCGACCATCTGCGCCGGCAGGCGAAGGATCTGCTCGCTGGGCTGCGCGATTCCCGGTCCGAAGTGTCGCTGGCGGATGCCCAGGCGGCGCTCGCCCAGCGGTATGGCTTTCGCACCTGGACCGATCTCAAGGCGGAGGTCGATCGCCGGCGAGGACAGGCAGACGTTGCCGACGAGACGCTGGCCAGGGCGGTGGCTGCGTGCTTCGGCCTAGGCGAGGTGACCGGTCCGATGAGGTCGGTGGCTCGGGCCGACGAGATGGGCCGCCGATGGTCGCTGAAGACTGAGCGGGGCCGCTGGGCGGTCCGGACGATGGACACCTGGCGCCCGATCGTCGACGCAGAGACGGACGTCGCTCTGCAGCAGGCCGCTGCCGGCGCCCGAATACTGCTTCCAGCTCCGGTGCGCAGCCGCTCTGGCGCCGTCGTCGAGTCGATCTGTGGGCACAGCTGGCGCGCATACGAGTGGATCCACTCCGGACCGCCGCTGATCGCGCCGGTGAGTGCGGCGATCACCCAAGAGATGGGTAGGATCCTGGCCAGGATCCACCGGCTGGGACTGCCCGCGCCGGGCCGTATCAGCCCGTACCACAGCTCTCACCGCTCCGCGGGCTGGATCGCGGGAGCGGGGCCGGTCCCCGAGGCGGAGTGGCGTGAGCTGGCGGCGAGGGCGAGGGCCAGGCACGCTGACTGGGCGCCCGCTCTCACCGAGGCAATTCCAACTCTGGTCGATCTCGGGACCATCGGTGAGGGGGCGACCCCGCCGCCACCTGTCCTCTGCCACAACACGCTGGGCCCCGGCAGCGTACGACTTGGAACTCTCCCGCGCGAAGCCGGGGGTGGAGGGGCCGGCAACGGGAGAGGCGGTCTTGTGGTCGTCGGATGGGAGCACGCGGGAGGGCTCCCGCCGAGCTGGGAGCTGGGCGAGGCGCTGACGCATTGGGCGGTGGACCCGGGCAACGGCGTGAATGTCGCCGGCGCCCAGGCGATGATCGAGGGCTACCAGTCGGAGGCTGGAGCCCTCCCGCCCCTGGACATGGCCATGTTTCGTGGCGCCGTCATCGCCCTGGGCAACTACGTGTACGACCAGGTCGAGGATGCCTTGACTGCTCGCGACGCCGGGGATCAGCAGCACACTGCCCGCAGCGTGCGACATGTTCTGTCACAGCTCTCGTCCCGCGCCGAGTCGCGCGCCAACCTCGTACAGCTCCTCGACGTCGCCGTCGCTACAGCACACGGTTAGTCCAGTGAGCCGCTCAGATCCAGCGATCGCGAACCCGCGTCATCGGCTCTTCCAGTGCTTGGGGCGAGCAATCGACCGCGGCAACCTTGTGTCGGCGTCGCCCCTCGCGGCATCGAGTTGAGGTTGGGTGACAAAGATACTGCCGGTCAGGTCTGCACCTCTGAGGTCAGCGGCCCTGCAGTCCGCCCCGAGGAGGTCAGCCACTCTCAGGTCGGCTCCTCTGAGGTCGGCCCCGAGGAGGTACGCCCCTCTCAAGTTGGCTCCTCTGAGGTCGGCACCTCTGAGATCGGCCCCGGTGAGGTCGGCTCCTGCGCGGTCGATCCTCCGGCGCCGGACTCGGCCTCGCACGAGCTCGCTCGTGCGGAGCAGTAAGGCATTGACATCTCGTCGGTGTGCCGCCACGGCCAGCTCGATGAGACCTTCGGGACTGTCGTGCGTGAGACGTTCGGTGTCGTCGAACGCAGCCCTGAGCTCGCCCCGGAGCGGGCGGGCGGATTGCAGCGTCAGGGCTTCGGTCAGATACCAGAGCAGCTCATGGAGCTGCCGCATGACTGTGAATACCTCAAACATCCGCTTCGCGGTTCGTGGCGCCTGGCGCCAGTCCTTGCCGCCGAATGTCACCTGAGCGACCTTTTGCCCAGCGCCGAAGCAGTCGTAGGCGGCGCAACCCGGAAAGCCCTGCTGCCTCAGGGTCTTGTGAATGCCGCAGCGGAAGTCTGATCGCAGGTTGGGACAGGGCTGC
>Ga0126383_10002903_pt1 | contig 11211 bp, 10 predicted proteins | sample PanSoiMetPlot_35_FD_96882 | JGI IMG/M metagenome (GOLD analysis project Ga0126383, IMG submission 96882) | Tropical forest soil microbial communities from Panama - MetaG Plot_35 | ecosystem: Environmental > Terrestrial > Soil > Tropical forest > Bulk soil | place: Panama | collected 2016-02-17
CTGAGCGCGCCGCCATAGTTGTTCTCGTAATGGCTCTCGATGAGCTTGAGCGACAAGCCGTTCAGCAGCCACGGACGGCAGAAGATCGGTTTCAGCGGATAGCTCATGACTAGTTACCCTCCGGTGAGATCGTTGAAAAGGATTCCAGGTGATCCGCGCACGACACGACTCGCACGTACGCGGAGCGCTGGTCGGGCGAGAAGTCGACGGCCCAGTCAGCTCGCGCCGCGCGCGCGCACAGCCCGACCGGCCGCACGGTTTTCCGCTGCGCAACGCGCAATTGCAGGCCGCATGCCTCGGGAATCGGCGCGGAAAGTGAGATTCTCTGGGCCCTTCTGAATCGCGGGTCGATCCTCCAGAGCGAACCGTGGAGATCGCTGACCGCGAAGAACGCCTGGTGCGTCGATGAATAGACGAGTGCGGAGAAACCCACGTCCTTCGCCGTATCGGCATCGAGGGCGAGTGGGTGCACGCTGACGGCGAGGGTCTCAGGGTCGATCCGCCACAGCGTCGGCAGGATGTTGCTGGTGATCACCGCTTCACCGTTAGGGCCGAGCGCGAGGTCGGGCAAGCAGCTGTGATCCGTGCCGACCCACAGCCAGTCGGGAAGGGGTACGACGACTTTCTGCGGAGTCCCGACCTCGTAGATGAACACGCCATCGCGGTTCAGGAACCAGACCCGTTTGCGTGCCGGGTCTACCTGATACCGCAACTCGGGCGGCTCGCCGCGAGCCGAGTAGGCTGCGGGCTTCGCCGCCTGCGGAGGCGCAACGCCGCCGTCGCACCCGACGATCGAACCGATGAAAACAGCCAGGAAGAAGGCCCTGACCGCGATTGCGTTTCCGTTCCACATGAGCGCTCCTTTCCCGAAGGGACTTGGAGCAGCGCTTGAGACGGAAACGTCTTTGTGGACCGGGTGTCTGCAGAACCCGGCTAGGGAAGCTCGGCTGCCGTTTTCCCCGGGCCGAGCGCCTACATGGGCGGCACCGTACTCGCGTCCGAAGCGGTTGTCAACGATTATTTTGTTGTAGTTATAACTTCTGTGTGATATCTATAACGCCAATATGACCCTGCTCAACGCTCTGGTCCTGAGCCTGCCCACGCGCGATTCGACGATCCGGATGCGGGTCTGGCGCGCGTTGAAGGAGACTGGCTGCGGCGTGCTGCGCGACGGCGTGTACGTGCTGCCCACGGGCTCGGCGGGCAGCGCGGTCCTGGCGGAAATGGAATCCGAGATCAGGTCGGCCGGCGGCTTCGCAATGACCGTGGAGCTGAAGCTCAAGACCGCTGAACAACTCGCGCGAGTCCGGAAGCTGTTCGATCGCGGCATGGACTACGGCACCCTGGTGCAGAAAATCAGCGCCGCGAAGGCCTCATTGCCACGCCTCGGCCCCCGCAAGGCGCAGACGACGGTCCACCGACTGCAGCGCGCGTTCGACAAGCTGTCCGGGATCGATTTCTTCCCAGGCCAGGCGAATCGGCAGGCGGCCAACGCGATCTTGGCCCTGAAACAACGCTTTCAGGAGGTGTACTCCCGGGGCGAACCGCATCCTTCCGGGAGGCGGCTGCGGCACCTCGAAAGGGGGCGCTATCAAAACCGCGTGTGGGCGACGCGGAAGGACCTGTGGGTGGATCGCCTCGCGAGCGCCTGGCTCATCAAGCGATTCATCGACCGGGATGCCAGGTTCGTCTGGATCGATCGTCCGCGCGACCGTCCGGCCCGGGCCATAGGTTTCGATTTCGACGGCGCGGAATTCACCCACGCCAACAATCGCGTGACGTACGAGACTCTTTTGGCGAGCTTCGGGCTCGACAACGATCCAGCGCTCGCGGCGATCGGCGCCGCGGTGCACTTTCTCGACGTGGGCGGCATCCCGGTCCCCGACGCCAAGGGCCTGGAAACGGTGCTCAGGGGAATCAAGGAAAAGGCCCGGACCGATGATGCGCTGCTCGCGGAGGCCATGCGGATCCTGGACCTGTTCTATTCAGGTTACGGCCAAGCCCAGGACGAGGGAAGAAAGTCTGCCTAGCACCAACGCGACCCATGCCAGGTTGCGATTGCGAGCGGGACGGCTGCGTGCAGCTGCAGGGATTTCCGGTAAGTACTCCTCTCGCTCTCGCTATCGAACGTCCATGCAAAGACCATAGAGGGCTTTGAGCAGGACATTGCCGCAAGAACGACTTTCCTCGCGGGATCGAAGCGGTATTCGGGACGAGTTGATCGAGCACAGGCAGTGCTTAATTCGCCATACAAGACGCCGAAGGTTCCCAGATGATTGATCACGATTAGAACAATCGGGCTCGACGCGACCGCGGCCGACAGGGCCGCATACGAGGACCCGGGTTACAACGGGCTTTGTTCCTCGGATCCAGCAAAGGAAGACCTCAGCTAAACGATGTGCAAGAAGCACTGAACGGGCGGCGCCGGTTGGGATTCCCAGCGATCCAAGAGAGTGCGATGCCGAGATCGCGCGGCCTGACTCATCGGAGCGGAAAGCTGAAGGTCATCCCGGCACGCACTTCGTTCACGGTCTGATCATTGGTGCGGCCTTTGCGCAACCCGAAGTCAAAGCTAAGGTTCTCGCGTACTTGCCAGATTGCCCCGATCAGCCCAGAGGTCGTCGTGAGTCCTCCAAAATCGCGCTCGCGGTAGACCTCGGCGACCGGCCTGACGGGCCAGTCATAGGGCCCTTCGACGATTACCCCGACGAAAAGATCACCATGGTGCTGGCGGGTCAGCGCGCCGGCGACGTTGAAGTGCACGGTTCCCCACGTCCAGCGCTGCGACATGATTGCCGCCACGCTGGCTCCAGTCCCCGGCTGGCCATTGATGCCCGGCAGCAACACACCGAACTCGGTCGCGATGCTCGGACCGGGTTTGTCCTGCAGGACACCCTCGCGCAGGATGCCCTTGAGGAAGACACCGGCGTCAACGATGCTTGAGCGTCTATTGTCTTCCGAGAGCCCATGCTCGCCCTCTCCCTCGAACACCGCCTCCCATCGTTCTGCAAGACCGACATTGACAACGATCTGGGGAGCGATAAGAAGGTCTGCCGATCCCTCGCGCAGGTAGCTCGGCCCGATCTCGATCTCCATCTCGCCGGGGGCGGCGACAGCCGCATCCGTGCCGACGAAGGGGCGATAGGCAAAGACCTCCGGGCTCCAGCCTGAGAGCCACAACGGCAGTAGCAGGGCCGCCGCTCTGATGGCGGCACGGATCATCATGCCGGTCGGAGCACGCAGATGGCCGCGGGCGCGCTAATTTGCTCCAGCAACGGCCAGCGCCGCTCTACTAACGCACCGCATAAACACGCACTTCGGCCTCCGATCCACCGCGAGCAGGCGCGGCAACGTAGAGTCTCTGAAGCGCAGCCACGAATAGTCCAGTACGCGCCCCCGGCGCGGTATGAACCGCCTCCAGGACGGTATAGCGGTCCGCCTCGCCCTGTTGCACGACGCTGATCAATCCCTGACCGCAGATGGCGTAGATGCGCCTTTTTGCCGCGTCGAAGAAGACGTCATCGGTATCTCCGCCGATCGGAAGCCGCGTGATCAGCTTTCCCGAGTCGGTGTCGTAGACCAGCAGTTCGGCAGGCCGTCGGACACCGACAAAGAGTCGGTGTCCTGCTTCATCCAGCGTCATCGGGAAGTTTGCCGCCGCGCCGTGCAGCTCCCACGTTGCCACGATCTTGCGCTGGACCCGATCCAACACTGCGATGTGATTCGCAGTCGGTACGTTGACAAAGATGCGTCCGCTCGCTTCCTCGAGCTGAAACGACTCGGGATGGCCAGAGAGCTTGAGCTCGCCGGACGGGTCGCCGGTGGCAGCATCGAGTACCCGCAACGCGCCCTTGCCGTAGCCGACGTAGATCTGTCGGGCCTTCGCGTCATACCGGACGTTGTCTGCGTCCTCCAGCCCGTCGACCCGCCTGATCGGCGCGAGCGAGGCCGCGTCAAGGATGTCGACCCTATTCGCGTTCCCGCTCGCTACGAACAGGCGGTTCGACTGCGCTACATAGGCAAGCCCCTGCGGCTCGCCGAATCCCGGCATGCTCCGGACGCGGCTCCCGCGCTTCAGGTCAATGACCTCCACGGTGTTGTTGCCGAGCGCTGCAATGAACAGCCGCTCACCTGCGGCATCCACCGCCATGTGATCGATGCGGCCTTCGACATTTGGCATCGGAATGGTCTGAACGAGCTCCAACTCCGCTCCCAGCGCGGGATTGGCCATCCAGACGCCGAGCCCGAGGGCCATCAGGAAAAATCTTCGCGCGAGGGTCATGCGGCCTTCTCTCGAATTCAGTTCGTCCACGGGAATCTCCAGGTCGATCTCAGTCAACGAGCCAAGCCGCGAGTATCGGCACCCGGAATTCGCCAAAACGCGGGCTGCATTTCATGACTGAGTTCTGTTTTTCAATCAGCGTCCACCACTCACCGTCCCGGTACGCGCATCGACGATGAACTTGGCGCTTTTGCCATCCGCGGTTGCGACCAGCAGTTCAAAGACGGGGGCATTGCCAACGATCGTCGGCGTCACTGAATACACCGTCCCGCGATCCGAGACCTTCTGGACGACATCGGCAAGACCGAGCTTGGACGTCTGGACGAGCGTCAGCTGCGTCGCCGCCCGCTTGAGGTGCTCCTTGTCTTCAAACACCTCCATCTTTGGGGTCCACGGAGCTTTCGTGGCGTCGCCGGCCGCCTCTGTGAGGACGTTGTGCTCCGCGTCCTTATTGCGCCCCTCCTTGGCGTTGTACACGCTCAGGTTGAGTGCACCGTCCTCGAGCTCGAACTTGGCGGAAATGGCCGGCCCATACTGCTTCTCCGATTGCCTGATGCCATCGGCGAGGCTGATCTTGCTTTCCTTCAGTCTTGCGATCACCGCTGTTGTCGATTGCTCGTCTTCGCCTGCCGCCGTAGCCTGGAGACCAGTTAGCGCCATCAGCGCAACCCACAAAATAGCAGCGACGTTTCTCTTTGTAGCAAAGCCGTGTTCCGGTTTGGTGCCTGTCATGGCCATGGTATGGCTCCTTCGTCACAAAGTATGCTTCGGCTGTGCGCGGTCGAGCTGGAGGCATTTCCGGTTCGCACCGCAGGGCGAGCGCGGCCTCTCATGTCCATCCATCGATCAGAAACCGCTCGGGCGAAATCATGCGCGGCCTATCAGGGTCTCACCACTGAAGACTTTCTGAAATCGCTGTAAGGATGCTGCTTCGGTCGAAGGACCATACCTATACTGCTGATCCGAGAGCGGCTCTCGAAGCGGAGCACTCCGTGCGCATCCTGATCGTCGAGGACGAGAGAAAAGTCGCGAAAGCGCTGCGAGAAGGTCTCGAGGCGGAGCACTATGAAGTCTCGGTCGCCGCCACGGGCGAAGAGGGCTTTTTCCTGGCGAGCCAAGGCTCGTTCGACCTCCTGGTGCTCGATCTGATGCTCCCGCGGCGTGACGGTCTCGACGTTCTCAACACGTTGCGCAAGCGGGGGATTCAAACGCCGGTAATCATCCTCACGGCGAAAGACGCCGTCGAGGACCGCGTGCAAGGACTGGACTGCGGCGCCGACGATTACCTGATCAAGCCATTCGCGTTCCCCGAGCTGCTCGCGCGAATTCGCGCAATGCTGCGCCGCGGGCGGATGGACCAGATCCTCAAGCTCCAGCACGACGATCTCGAAATGGATCTCGTCACGCGCAAAGTCTCAAGGGCGGCCCAGTCGCTCGAACTGACCGCGAAGGAGTTCGACATACTCGAGTTTCTGCTGCGCCATTGGGGCCGGGTCGTCTCGCGCGAGATGCTCGCGAGCGACGTATGGCACGTGGCGGCGCGCGCCACGCCGCTCGACAACGTCATCGACGTAACGATCGCGCGGCTGCGCCACAAACTAGATGATCCGTTCGAGAAGAAACTGCTGCACACGGTTCGCGGGGTCGGATTCGTCTTGGGCGGGAGGCAAGGATGAAGGCCGGCGCGCTCAGCGTCCGCGCGCGCCTGACGCTCTGGCACGCGGGCGTGCTGACGCTCGTCGTATGCCTTTTCGCCGCTGGAATTCTGCTTTTCGTTAAGGCGCGGTTCTACAGCGAACTCGATTTGCAGTTGGGCCGGGAGCTCGCGACCATTGACAGAATCTATCGGGAGGAGCCCGGGGAGCTGCCCGATCTCGCGCCGCATTGGGGAATCACCCTCTTTCAGGTAACCGAGGGCAGTAACGTCCGCCATAGTACGGAAGCGTGGGAACGGGAAGGGCTTGCGCGTGCACCGCAAGACGACAACGTGGCCCCGGCATCCTGGGGCGCGCCCGACGGCCGCCACTACCGCGTGCAGAGGATTTCCGCGCCTTCCTATTCCGTTGCGGCGGCGATAGATGAGACCCCTCTCCGGCACACCCTCTGGACGCTCGCAGTCATCCTCGCGATGGGGGTCCCTTTTGCCATCGGGCTCGCGATAGCGGGAGGCTACTTTCTCGCCGGACGGGTGCTCTCGCCGATCGGTGCGATGGCGGACAAGGCGCGGCTGATCACCGCGGAATCGCTCGACGAGCGGCTGCCAGTAGACAACCCGCGGGACGAATTCGGGCGCCTCGCGACCGTTTTCAACGAGACGCTGTCGCGTCTGCGCGATTCCTTCGAGCGGCTGCGTCGCTTTACCGCCGACGCTTCGCATGAGCTGCGCACGCCACTCACGGCGATGCGCAGTGTGGGCGAGGTAGCACTGCAGGGAACCCGCGAAGCGGGCGCGTACCGCGACGTGATCGGCAGCATGCTGGAGGAGGTCGACCGTCTCACGCGGCTCGTCGATAGTCTCCTGACGCTCACGCGCGCCGAGTCCGGGAGGATTGCCCTGACAAGCGAAGTCGTGGACCTGGGAGAGCTCGCGGGGAGCGTCGCGGAGCAGCTTCGCATCCTCGCCGAAGAAAAACAGCAAAGCCTGAGCGTACACACTGCCGCGCCGGTGACGGCGCGGTGCGACCCGGCGATTCTGCGCCTGGGTCTGATGAATCTGCTGCACAACGCAATCAAATACACCCCCAACAAGGGTGAGATCCGCGTCGGGGTGACCTCAGCGCTGCCTGGGCAGGCCGCGATCGAGGTGCAGGACGTGGGGCCGGGAATTGCCGCTGCCCACCGTCAAAAAATTTTCGAGCGGTTTTATCGCGTTGACGCGGGCCGATCGAGCGACATGGGTGGACTGGGACTCGGCCTGGCCATCGCGCGCTGGGCGGTGGAGGCGAATGGCGGCCGAATTGAACTCGAGAGCGAGGAAGGGAAGGGGAGTCTCTTCCGGATCGTTCTGTCGACGGCCACCGAGTCGTGATCGTGTCCTCGCGAGCAGCAAACTCAGCGGGAAGGTCTCTCGGCTATCCGTTCAGCAGGATTCGTGCCCTGCGCCACTTAGGCAGCTCGAGGCTGAGCGGTTATACAAGCGACAGGACCGGCTTGACGAACGTGACAACCGGGCGGCGAGCCCAATCAAGGAGGTAATCATGCGTGCTGTGCTCATGCTCGCAATCGGCGGCGTGGTGATGGCAACTGCTGTGGCCGCTAATGCGCAGGACATCGACTGGAAGAAGGTCGATGAAGCAGCGGGAAGGACTGGCGCGGTATCCAGTGATGTTCATCGCTACGGGTTTCCGCGGACCGATCTGCAGGTGACGCTCGACGGCGTGACCATCAGGCCCGCGTTGGCGCTCGGCGGCTGGGCGGCGTTCAAGCCGGTGCATGGCGGGGCAATGGTGATGGGCGACTTGGTGTTGCTCGAAACCGAGATCAATCCGGTCATGGCCAAGCTGATCGAAAACGGCGTCGAAATCACTGCAATCCACAATCACCTGCTCCGCAGCAGCCCCGCGACCTTCTACATGCACATCGGCGGGCATGGCGATCCGGTGAAGCTAGCGGCGGCGATCCGAACCGCGTTGGCCGAGAGCAAGACCCCCGCGGCGGCGCCGGCGCCTGCGGCCCCAGCGCCCGCCATCGACCTCGACACCGCTCAGCTCGACCGAATCGTCGGCGCCAAGGGACAGGCCAACGGCGGCGTCTATCAGATGGGAGTGCTTCGCGGCGAGCAAATCACCGAGAACGGCATGCAAATCGTTCCCGGCGGGCCAATGGGGCTAGCAACGGCGATCAACTTTCAGCCGACCAGCGGTGGCAAGGCGGCCATCACCGGCGACTTCGTGCTTGCGGGCGACGAGGTGAACCCGGTCATCAAGGCGCTGCGAACCAACGGCATCGAAGTCACCGCGGTCCACAGCCACATGCTGACGGAGCAGCCCCGGCTCTTCTTCCTTCACTTCTGGGCGAATGACGACGCACTGAAGCTCGCCCGGGGACTGCGCGCCGCGCTCGACAAGACCGCGAGCCAGCAGAATTGATCGCGCAGCGATCCTCTCTTCGCGCTACTCGGTGCGGCAGCCACAGATCTACTTTGGCAGCACGAATATGAGCGTTGATCCAGAGGAACTAGAGTGAGTCCGACGCCTGGGAGCACACCTTCGTATTCACTCTGGCAGCTCGTCCTCTACATGTTGCGCCTGGGGACGCTCGGCTTTGGCGGTCCGGTCGCGCTCGTCGGCTACATGCATCGCGACCTCGTGGAGGAGCGACATTGGATCGCCGAGTCCGACTACAAAGAGGGCCTGGCGCTCTCGCAGCTCGCGCCGGGTCCGCTCGCCGCACAGCTTGCGATTTACCTCGGCTACGTCCATTACCGCATCTTCGGCGCCACCATTGCGGGCATCGCGTTCGTCATGCCGTCCTTCCTCATGGTCCTGGCGATTGGATGGGCCTATGTCCGCTATGGTGGGCTGAGCTGGATGCAAGCGGTGTTCTACGGCGTCGGCGCCGCGGTGATCGGGATTATTGCGATCAGCGCGTACAAGCTGACCGCTAAGAATATCGGCAAAGACAAGCTGCTTTGGATCATCTACCTCACGGTGGCGGCGGTCACTGTGGTCACCGAGTCGGAGATCGCGTGGCTGTTCATCGCGGCTGGCGTGGTGGCTTGGATCTGGCGCTGTCGGCCGATGCTCGGCACCGGCGGCGCGGCGCAGGTCCTGTCGACGCAGACGCCGACCGCGGGACTGTTCGCGGCGAGTGCCGACTGGTCGACGCTCACACAAATCGCGGTGTTTTTCACCAAGGCTGGAGCGTTCGTGTTCGGGTCCGGGCTGGCAATCGTGCCGTTCCTCTATGGCGGGGTGGTGACCGAGTATCGCTGGCTCACTGAGCGGCAGTTCGTCGACGCGGTCGCGGTCGCGATGATCACGCCCGGTCCGGTCGTGATCACGGTCGGGTTCATTGGTTATCTCGTCGCCGGGTTGCCCGGTGCCTGCGTCGCGGCCCTGGCCACGTTCCTGCCGTGCTATCTCTTCACGATCATCCCGGCGCCGTACTTCAAAAAGTACGGCAAGCATCCCGCACTGATCGCATTCGTTGATGGCGTAACGGCGGCGGCAATCGGCGCGATCGCGGGTGCCGTCATCGTGCTGGCACAGCGCTCGATTACCGATGTCCTCTCGGGCGCGCTCGCGCTCGCGACCGTCGTCCTGCTCTGGAGGTTCAAGAAGCTGCAGGAACCGATCATCGTGGCCGTGGCAGCGCTGATTGGCCTGATCGCGTACCCGTTGCTGCACGGCTGAGGAGGGTCCGCAAACGCGGCGACGGACCCGCGCCTAGCGTTCGGATCCGGCGAGTCGCAGTTCTGCATTGCTAATAGGCCGACTCCTAGGCAGGGGTTCTTCCCCCGCCTCCGAGTGCCTCGCGCTCGCGGTTGCGCGCGTAGGCGGAGTAGAACAGGTCCAGAATTCGCATTGCCTCGGCGAGCAGCGCATCGTCGCTTCGGGCCTTTTCCTTGATTCCCCTGAGCACCGTTTCCAGGCCGTTGGCGTCGGGAACCGGGATGCCGCCGATGTCGAGGAAGTGCACCGCGGCGCCGATCGCGGCGAGCCCGGGATCGTGGTCGAGGCCGAAGCTCGCGAGGAGGACCTCGAATGTCACCCGGTTGTTGACGTGCGTGAATTCCGCGCCTTCGAAATCGAACCCTATGGCCTTTCTCGGGCGGTCGCGCGAACCATCGATCCATACGAACTTGGCATCGCGATCGATGAATCGCTTGATGAGCCACGCACTCGCGAGGCGATCCACCCACAGATCCTTGCGCGTTGCCCACACCCGCTTTTGATACCGGGCGCGATCGACTTGTCGCAGCCGCTTCCGGGAAGCATGCGGTTCGCCGCGCGAATACGTTTCCTGAAAGCGTCGTTTGAGCGCGGAGAGCGCGTCGGCGGCCTGAAGTTTGGCCTCGCTCGGAAAGAAATCGATGCCCGACAGCTTGTCGAAGGAGCGTTGCAGCCGGTGCACCGCCGTCTGCGCCTTGCGCGATCCCAGGCGCGGCAATGAGGCCTTCGCGGTGGTGATCTTCTGCACCAGCACGCCATAGTCCACGCTGCGGTCGAACAAGCTTCGGACCCGCGCATGCTGATCGGCCGTCTTGAGCTTCAGGTCGACCGTCATTGCGAAACCGCCGGTTGACCTGATCTCGGATTCCATTTCCGCCAGGACCTCGGTGCGCCCTGCACCCGCCGGCAGGACGTACACCCCGTCGCGCAGCACGCCGCAACCGCTCTCCTTCAACGCCCGCCAGACGCGCATCCGGATGGTCGAATTGCGCGCCGGCAAGCTGAGGACCAAGGCGTTCAGCAGCGTCATTTCTGTAATAGTTATCACATGTTCGTGATAACAGCAACCAGAAATGGGTTGACAACCGATTCCGACCGGAGTACGGTGCCGACCCATGTAGGTTCTCGGCTCGACGAAGTCGGCAGCCGAGTTCCCTAGCCGGGTCTTGCAGACACCCGGTCCATAAAGACGCTTTCCGTCCAAGCGCTGCTCCTTCGGGAAAGGAGCGCTTATGTGGAACGGAAACGCAGTCGCGGTCAGGGCGTTCTCCCTGGCCGTCTCCATCGGCTCGATCGGCGGATGCGACGTCAATATCGCGCCTCCGCAGGCACCCAGGGCCGCAAGCGGTGCGCCGTACAGCGAGTCGCCCGACCTCCGGTATCAGGCGGACCCGGCACGCAATCGTGTCTGGTTCCTGGGTCAGGATGGCTTGTTCGTCTATGACGTCGGGGCGCGCCAGAGGATTGCAGTGCCCCTTCCGGACTGGCAGTGGCTAGGCGCGGATTACAGCTGCCTGCCGGATCTCGCGCTCGGGC
>Ga0126383_10002904_pt1 | contig 11209 bp, 11 predicted proteins | sample PanSoiMetPlot_35_FD_96882 | JGI IMG/M metagenome (GOLD analysis project Ga0126383, IMG submission 96882) | Tropical forest soil microbial communities from Panama - MetaG Plot_35 | ecosystem: Environmental > Terrestrial > Soil > Tropical forest > Bulk soil | place: Panama | collected 2016-02-17
GAACTTGGCCTTGGCGCGCTCCTTGACCATCTTCACAGCTTCGGAAAGCGGGTAGAGCTTTTCGCGGTCGACACCCTCGCGCGCTTGCCGCGTGCGTTTGCCCAGCTTGCTCATGGCTTCACCTCATAACCCATCGAGCGCGCCGATCCTTCGATCATGCGCATCGCCGCTTCGATGGTGTCGCAGTTGAGATCCTTCATCTTCTGCTGCGCGATCTCACGGACCTGCGCCTTGGTCACCGACCCGGCAATGTCGCGACCCGGCGTCTTGGAGCCGGCCTCGAGCTTCGCCGCCTTTTTCAAAAAGTGCGAAACGGGCGGCGTGCGCAGCTCAAACGTAAAGGAACGGTCAGCATAGACGGTGATGGTGACGGGGATCGGCGCCCCCTTCTCCAGCTTTTGCGTTTGCGCGTTGAACGCCTTGCAGAACTCCATGATATTCAGCCCGCGCTGGCCGAGCGCCGGACCGATCGGCGGCGACGGATTGGCCGCACCCGCCGGAACCTGCAACTTCACATAGCCGGTGATTTTCTTCGCCATTCTCCATCACTCCTTAGTGGTGCGGCTGTTGGCGGCTGGCGACCGCCTCACCTCCCACGGTTCAGATATCGGAGCTCAGATATCAGATTGCGGCGTAACCCGAAATCTTGCGGCGTAACCCGAAATCTGACCTCTGACATCCAATATCTGCCATCCGACTAAAGCTTCTCCACCTGCCCGAACTCGAGTTCGACCGGCGTGGCGCGGCCGAAGATCGAGACCGCGACCTTCACCCGCGAACGCCCTTCATCGACTTCCTCGACGGTGCCATTGAAGGAGGCAAAAGGCCCATCCGACACGCGTACCTGTTCGCCCACTTCGAACGATACCAATGGTTTCGGCCGCTCGATACCTTCCTGCACCTGTTGCAACAGCCGCTGCGCTTCAGCCTCGGACAGCGGCATCGGTTTGTTATCGGAACCGAGAAAGCCTGTCACCTTCGGTGTATTCTTGATCAGGTGATAGGCCTCGTCGGTCATTTCCATTTTGACGAGCACGTAGCCGGGAAAGAATTTGCGCTCGGCGTCGACTTTGCGGCCGCGCCGCACCTCGACGACCTTTTCCTTCGGCACCATGATGTCCTCGAACAGGCCGGACAGCCCGCGCTGTTTGGCCTGTTCGCGGATCGATTCCGCCACTTTGTTCTCGAAATTCGAGTAAGCGTGGACCGCGTACCACCGCGCTGTCATACGATGAATTCCGGATCGTTAATTTTGCTCATCAATGCATTTCACACCAAATTACGCGCCCGAATTACACACCCAAGACAAAGCTCACGGCGACCCGCATCAGCTGATCAGCAAGCAAAAAGAAGATTGAGGCGATGGCGACCATCACGAACACCATAATCGTGGTGACGGTCGTCTCCTTGCGCGTCGGCCAGGTAACCTTCTGCGCTTCCGCGCGCACTTCCTGCATGAACTTGAACGGGCTAACTTTCGCCATCGCCTTATCCAGCGGCTGCCTCGCCCAATTTTAAGGACGAGACCGGCCGGCGGTTCCTTTTTGGGATTAGGTTCGTCGCGGAAGTCCGTCACCGGGCCGCTGACGATGAATGTTACCTACTGCCGGTTCGCCAAATCGTCAAGCGAGACCGGACTCCTTTCGGCTAATCAAGCGCTTGCTGGCAGTCATTTGGCTAGAAGAAACGTGGTGAACGGCAATACTGTGCAGGCCCTCATGGCTCGTCGCACGCGGTGGTCTCAAGGAAAATAGTGGCCTCGGTTCTAAGGAAAATAGTGGCCTCGGTTCTAAGGAAAATAATGGCCTCGGTTCTAACTGGCAGGAGTGGAGGGACTCGAACCCCCAACCCCCGGTTTTGGAGACCGGTGCTCTAGCCATTGAGCTACACTCCTAAGCCGCACTGACATTTGCCTGTTAGCGCCTGGTGGCGCAAGTCCCGGCCGTCAATCGGAACGCCAGAGGCACGGCTGCTGAATTTGCCAGCAGCTAAAGAATTGGAGCGGGTGAAGGGAATCGAACCCTCGTCATAAGCTTGGAAGGCTTCTGCTCTACCATTGAGCTACACCCGCGACAGCGTCCAGCCGGACGGAAAATAGCGGATCACGCCAATGCGGCAAGGGGACGGGCTGGTGGCGGCGGCCTAAAGCTCGCCACGCGCGGCCAGAGCCTTGATCCGGTCGGCGGTGCGGCAGGCGATCGCCTGAATCGTCAGCGACGGACTAACCCCACCCACCGTGGGGAAAACCGACCCGTCACAGATCCACAAATTGGAATGTCCCACGATCGGCAATCGGCATTGACGACGCCCGCATGCGGATCGTCGCCCATACGCGCGGTGCCGTTGAGATGACAGGTGTCGTCGGTCTCGTCCCAGATTTCGCGCGCGCCGGCTGCATCAAGAGCTTGCCGCATGAAGGCGAGCGAATGCTTCATGAGCTTCTTGTCGTTGTCGCAATAAGAATAGGTAATGCGCGGCACCGGCAGGCCGCGGTTTCATATCGCGCAAATCCTGTCCTATAGAGCAATCGAATGCTAATTTGCCGCCATTGGGCCGCCGCCCGCGGATCGCCGTGAGACCGATATGAACAGCCCCAATAGTTTGGACCCCAGCACTATTCTCGATCGCATCATTGGCGCCGTCACGCGCAATCTGCGAATCGAGGAAATACTGCTGCAGCTCGGCCTCGACCCGAGCAACATCACGTTCGACGCGGTGTTCAACCGCCTTATCGACGTTGGGCTGACCCATATTACCTTGGCTAACATGCTGGCTTTGACCGGCGCGGTATTTTTTGTCGCCACGCTGATGGTGCGCACGATCGTCCCGCTTCGCATTATCGGCATCATCAGCAATGTGTTTTTCATCGCCTACGGCGCGCTCGCCGGATCAATGGCGACGTTTTTCCTTTATCTGTTATCGCTTCCGATCAACGCCATCCGGCTCCGCCAGATGCTCAGCCTGGTCAAAAAAGCGCGCGTATCTGCACAGGGCGATTTGTCGATGGATTGGTTGCGGCCGTTCATGACCCCGCGCAAATACCGCAAGGGCGATGTCCTGTTTCACAAAGGCGACGCCGCAAACGAGATGTTCTTGACCGTGACCGGGACCTTTCTGGTGACCGAAATCGGCATCGAACTGCCGCCCGGACGCATGATGGGCGAACTCGGCTTTGTCGATCCCAAGAACCGGCGCACGCAGACAGTGGAGTGCATCGAGAATGCCGACGTCCTGACGATCACCTACGAAAAGCTGATGGAGCTTTATTTTCAGAATCCGGAATTCGGATATTACTTTTTGCGCCTGACCACCGAGCGATTGATGCAAAATATCTCGCGACTCGAGGGCACCGTTGAGGCCAAGACCAAGGACATTGCCCGATTGGAGCACCTCCTCGCCGCGCGCACCGTCGCCTCGCCGTGATTACCGCCGGTTGCAGCCCCCGGCGCGTCACCCCATATTGCGCGCTCATCCGAAGGAAAATCCATCATGCCCGACGAACTAGCTCTGTATACGAATCCGATGTCGCGCGGACGAGTTGCGCGGTGGATGCTTGAAGAAGTCGGGCAGCCCTACAAGGTCGAAGTGCTCGACTATGTCTCAACGATGAAGGGGCCGGATTATCTTGCGATCAATCCGATGGGCAAGGTGCCGGCGCTACGACATGGCGATGCGGTGGTAACTGAAACCGCGGCCATTTGCGCTTATTTGGCCGATGCCTTTCCGCAATCGGGTCTTGCGCCGCCTCCCGGCGATCGGCTGCGCGCGCCCTATTATCGCTGGCTGTTCTTTTCCGCCGGTCCGTTCGAGGCCGCTGCCAGTAATAAGGTATTGGGTTTCATCGTGCCGCCTGAGCGCGAGCGGATGATGAGCTATGGCAATTTTGCCAAGACTATAAGCACGCTCGAAGCGGCCGTTTCGTCTGCGGATTACCTGGTGGGCAATCGGTTTAGCGCGGCCGATCTTTACGTCGGCGCGCAGATCGGCTTCGGGATGATGTTCGGCACGCTGGAGCGACGTCCCGCCTTCGAGCGCTATTGGCAGCGGATGAGTGCCCGGCCGGCCTATGCGCGCGCGACACAACTCGATGATCAGAAGGCCGCTGAATTGAAGAAAGCGGCCGGTTAACCGCGCGAGCCGCTGTGCGATCAAGGCAATCGCATGAGCGGCTCACCCATGCGAATCGCCGCGCCATCGCTGATATTGTCGCACAGAGCAAATCCGTCAGGCGCGAACAGGATGATGGTCGAGCCGTGCTCAAACCAGCCCAACTCCTCGCCCTTGCGCACTGAATCGTCGCAAAGGATCGCGCTGCGCCCCCGGTAATTCCGGCTCAGGGCCGTGCCGAGGCAGTGCAGGTGAACGCTCGCGACCATAATGGCCGCGACCGCCACCAGCGTCACAACCTGTCCATTGGCCGCGAGCCTTAAGCGCACGACCGCCCGTTCGTTCTTGCAGAACAACTGCTCGATGCGTTTGAGCGCGATCGGATTGACGTTCCACGTGTCTCCGGAAATGTAGCGGACCTGCTCGATGCTGCCGTCATGCGGGGCATGGAAGCGGTGATACATGCTCGATTTCAGCCGCAGCGTTGCGTAGGCACCGTTGCGATAGTTCTCGATCAAACCCGGGTCACACAGCAGATCCTCCAGCGTGTACGGAAACCCTTTGGCCTGGAACAGCGTGGTGCCGCCGATCATGCCGCTGGCGCCAACGATCGCATCGCAGGGGCTGACCAGAATGTCAGGGCGGCGCTCGATCGGGCGGGCGCCGTCCTTGAGTTCGCGAATAAAACAGTCGTGAAGGCTTTCGAATTGCGTCTTCTTGGCCTCGCGCAGATCGAGATCGGAGAATAACCGCCAGGTGGCAATGGAAAAATCGCGGATGAGCGGCTTTTCGATCCGACTGAACCAGCCCATGAATTGCGTCGCAAGGCGGCGCGGAATGCGATTGGTCAGCAGGAAATTGAGGTCCTCCTGCTGGAAAACCTTTAGGATTTGGGCTCTGACCGTCATGTCTTTGTAAAAACTCGGGGCTACACCCCGATTCGATGCAATGGGGCTCTGCGACTCTCGCCTTCTACGGCATCGGCGCCGCCGCTGTGGCGACTTCGGTGGCGGCGTTGCGCAAGCGGCTTGAACTGTCGCGAGCCAAGCACCCGTCCCTTTCCGGCCATGCGCGGATTGCGCGCCAGCTCGCGCGCTTTGTGCCGTTCTATGAATATGATGCGGAGCGGTTCTTCTGTTGCGATGGCACCCCGCACGACATCGCAGCCCGCCGCCGCGCCGGTTTCGGAGAGCTTTCGCGGATTTACCGGACCCGCTTCGCCGAGACGATTCGCACAACCGCCGAGGCGGCGGAATCGCTGTCCGATTTGCAGTTCACCGCGGCCTATCGCGTGCCGTTCCAGTACCGGCGGCCGGTGCGGGCCCACCTGCCGTCCGCTACTTTCGTGGAATCCTCTCGCGGGGTGACGCTGACCGACCTCGACGGCAATCACAGCTACGATCTCACAGGCTCGTACGGGGTCAACCTGCTCGGCTACGATTTTTACAAGGACGCGATCGAGCGTGGCACAGCGCGCGTGCGCGAACTCGGTCCGGTGCTCGGCTCCTATCATCCGCTGATCGCGGAAAATGCAAAACTGCTGAAGGAGATTTCCGGCCTCGATGAAGTTTCGTTTCATATGTCGGGCACGGAAGCCGTGATGCAGGCGGTGCGCCTCGCGCGTTATCACACCCGGCGCACGCATCTGGTGCGGTTTTGCGGCGCCTATCATGGTTGGTGGGACGACGCGCAGCCGGGGGTTGGCAATCCGACAGCGGCGCGGCAGACCTACACGCTCACCGAAATGTCCGAGCGCGCATTGTGCGTGCTGCGCAAGCGACGCAACATCGCCTGCGTTTTGGTCAATCCCCTGCAGGCGCTGCATCCCAACGTCCCTCCGCCGAGCGATTCGGCGCTCATCAATAGCTGGCGCGGCGCCCAATTCGACAAAACGCGCTATGGCGAATGGCTGAAGAAGCTGCGTGCAGTCTGCAGCGAGCGCAACATTGTCCTGATCTTCGACGAAGTCTTCGTCGGCTTTCGGCTCGCCAAAGGCGGCGCCCAGGAATATTTCGGCGTGCGCGCCGACCTCGTCACCTACGGCAAGACGCTCGGCGGGGGCCTTCCGGTCGGCGTCTTGTGCGGTCGCCGTGAACTGATGAAGCGTTACCACGATGACCGTCCGGCGGATATTTGCCTCGCACGCGGTACTTTCAATTCGCATCCCTATGTGATGGCGGCGATGAATGAATTTCTGCGTGCGCTGAAAACGCCGCAGGTCGAGGCGCTGTATCGCAATCTCGACGAGGTCTGGAACGCGCGCGCACACATTCTTAATGCACGGCTCGCCGCAGCCGATCTGCCGGTGCGCGTCGCCAACCTGTCTTCGATCTGGACGGTCTGTTACATCCGTCCGTCTCGCTACAATTGGATGCTGCAATATTACCTGCGCGCTGAAGGACTGCTGTTGAGCTGGATCGGCACCGGCCGACTGATTTTCAGCCTCAACTATAGCGATGCCGATTTCGCCGACGTTGCCGACCGTTTCGTTGCAGCGTCCATCGCCATGAAGCGGCACGGCTGGTGGTGGCGCAATCCCGCCTTGACCGACCGCACCATCAAACGAACGGTGCTCAAGGAGATCCTCGCCGAACGCTGGGCGCGCCTGCACCGAGCGGCTTTCGATCACGGACAAGATCCGGCCTAGGCAAACCGCGGCGCCTCTTCGACATCCTCGGCATCGGCGTCGTCCCAGCGGTGCCGCCCAATATCATGGTCGATCAGTTCGCCGCGTAAAAGCGCAAGCGGCGCTTTATGATAAAGCTTGATGTCGTGAAACGGATCAGTGACGATTTTGGTGGCCCATACCAGGCCGGTCTGCAAGTCTTTGATCAAAAACAATTGCACAATGCGAAACAGCACGCCGGCGATGCCTAGCGCGAGCCAGATCATCGCGACCTGACGGACGAAACCGGCTTTGTCAACGGCCGGCGCAAGGAGGCCGAAATAGGTCGGATCGAGATAAAGGGGCAGCGGTGACAGCGCCCAGATCGTCAACAACACAACTTTGCGGCGCAGATTGTAACCGACTTTGATCTCTTCCTTGTATTCGTGCGTGGCCCTATTCACCACGTCGTAGTCCTTCGGCTCGAAGAAGAAATGTCCGGTTTGCCGCGTGGTCATCGCGACCAGCCAGCCGGCGAGCGCGGAAATCGCCGGGTCCTTGAAAATCATCACATAGGAGAACAGAAAGCTTATCGCGCTGACGAGGTGAAGCGTCTGATTGATCCGGCTATGGTGATAATAACGATGATCGTCCCAGCGTTGGGTCCGCAACGCTTCCAAAAAGCTTTGCATTCGTCTGGTCCTTGTCTGCGGCACTCCCGTGAGCGCTCGCGCGGCCGTTTGATCTGGCTATGGCGATTCGATGAATCCCTGATGACAAAGCCTGTAATCAGCCGGCGGCACGCACGGTTTCGAATTGGTGAAGGTCGCCTTCGGCACCGACTTTACCAAAGCGGATCAGATTGAAATGCCCGAACGGCGGCATGGCGCGGCGTTCGATCAGGTGCACATTGGGACTCTGCGCCGCCCACCGTGCATAACGGCCGAAGGAAAACTCCGTACGCCAGCCGAGCTTACGTGCCGCCGGTTGGAACCAGTGTTCGAGCGAGTGCCGCAAGCCCGCCTCCGCGCCAATGCGGCTGACCAGCACGATCTCCCCACCCGGCTTGAGCACACGCGCAAACTCATCGAGGGTTGCTTCCGGATTGGGCACGGTGGTGATGACATATTGCGCGACAACGACGTCGAATGAATTGTCGGAAAAAGAAAGATGCTCAGCGTCCATCACCCAGAGCCCTTCGACATTGGCGAGACCTAGCTCGATGACCCGCTCCTGCGCCTTCCGCAACATCGGCGTGGAAAGATCGACCCCGCACAGCCGACAGTTGTTAGAATAGAGCGGCAGCGAGATTCCGGTGCCGACGCCGACTTCGAGGACGCGTCCGCCGATCCGTTCGGCCGCGGCCACGGCGGCGTGCCGACCGCGTTCGAACACAGCGCCGAAGACCAGATCGTAAACCGGCGCCCAGCGCGCATAGGCTTTGGTGACGGTAAGATTGTTGAGATCGGAGCTAGAGCGAATGTTCATGCGTTATCCTTGTCGCGCCGCGATCGGAATCGGGCACGAGGCTTTGCGGTTCGGGATGAACTGCCGCTTGCAGCAGCGCTGTGGCCGGATTTTTTCCGATCGCCGCAACGGCGACCTTGCTGGCATGGGAGATGAACTGACGCGCACTGTTCTCCCACGAATAGCGCACGGCGAATTCACGACAGGCGTCACGCGAAATCCATAGCGCCTGCATACACGCGGTGCGCAGGTCGTTATCCAACACGCCGATCGGATAATTGCCAATGACGTCGCGCGGTCCGGTGACAGGAAATGCCGCAACCGGCACGCCGCTGGCGAGTGCCTCGAGCTGCACGATGCCAAATGTATCGGTGAGACTCGGAAAGACGAAGACATCGGCCGCCGCGAGATGCGCGGCGAGAATGCCGTTGTCGAGCCGGCCGAGAAACTTGGCGACCGGAAAACGGCGCTTGAGCTCGGCTTGCTGCGGTCCGGCGCCGATCACCACCTTAGAGCCAGGCAAATCGAGAGAAAGAAATGCCGGCAGGTTCTTTTCGACCGCCACCCGTCCCACGGTCATGAAAATCGGCCGCGGAAAATCCAGATCAATCGCGCGATCCGGGCGGAACAGATCGACGTCGACGCCGCGCGTCCACATCCCGAGATTGGAAAAACCGCGGCCAGACAGTTCGCTCATCAGCGATGGCGTCGCTACCATGGTCACGGCGGCGGCGGCATGAAAGCGCCGCAACGCGCTGTAGATCCAATTTTCAGGAATCGGTGAGCGTGCCGCGATGTACTCCGGAAATCGAGTGGTGTAGCTCGTCGTGAACGGACGGCCTACTTTCACGCAGTAGCTGCGCACCGCGTGACCGATTGGCCCTTCGGTCGCAATGTGAATCGCGTCCGCTCGGCCTTGCTCAATACGCGCCGCGATCGTTTTGCCGCGCGGCAGCGCCAGCCGCAACCCCGGGTAAGTCGGAACCGGAAACGTCCAAAAGCCGTCAGGTGACAAAAATTCGATTTCAACGCCGATCTTGGCAGTGGCGCGCGCCAGTGCGCCTAAGGTGCGAACGACGCCATTGACCTGCGGATGCCAGGCGTCCGTCGCGACCAACACTTTCATGTTGCCGCTTTCGGCCGCAAGCCTGCTGCCGCCGCATTTTCGAATCGCATGTGACAACAATTGCCATTTCATATCTCATTCGTGTGACGGTCGCGAAAACCGGCGGCAACGCGGGCGACGGCGGCAGTCGTCCAGCTCGTAACAATCCCGTCACCAAGCAATGGGATTTTGCCGCCGCGATTCGGCTTAGCGGAGTTTTTAGCGCCCTGGTCCCGCCGCGTTTATTTGCCCAGACGACCATCGGCAGCGCCCGGAGCCGAGCCAGCATCGCGATCAGCGCCGCCATCGTGATCGTCGCCGCAGCGGTCCTGTATCATTTGCTGCGCGGCATCGAGAGCGGCAAAGTCATCGCCGCGCTCGAGGCACAGTCGCCATGGCGAATCATCATTGCCGGCGCGCTCGTAATCGCCGGTTACAGTAATCTCGTTTGCTACGATCTGTTCGCGCTGCACACGATCGGCAAACGCAACATTCCGCTGCGCGTTGTCGCTTTTGCCAGCTTCACAAGCTACACGATCGGCCACTCGCTTGGTGCTGCGACCTTTACCTGCGGGCTGGTCCGATTTCGCGTCTATTCATTCTGGCAGATGAACCTCATCCATATTGCGAAAATTGCGCTGTTCACGGGCATGACCTATTGGCTGGGCAATATCGTCGTGTTGGGCGGGGCGGCGGCCTATGCGCCGCAAGCCTTAACGATGGTCGATCACCTACCGGCTTGGCTGAACCGGCTGGCCGGCTTCGGCGGAATTTTCGCCGTCATTTGCTATCTTTCCTGGCTTGCCGGCAGACGACGCCTGATCGGCCGCGACAATTGGCAAGTCGCGTTGCCCGGCGTGCGTGGCACGCTGTTGCAAATTGGGATCGGCGCGCTCGACCGCGTATTGGCCTCGCTCTCCATGTACATGCTGCTGCCGACGAGCCCGGCGGTTGGCTTTGCGACTGTGCTCATCGTATTCGTGGTGGCGACGCTACTCGGGATCATCAGTCACGCGCCGGGGAGTCTCGGGGTCGTCGAAGCGGCGGTCCTGATCGGACTACCGCAGTATCCGCGCGAGGAGTTGCTCGCGGCGCTCGTCACGTTCCGGTTACTCGATTTCTTTCTGCCATTGATGCTGGCGACGCTGATGTTCGGCGCGCGCGAACTGCGCCTACTCCACACCGCGGCGCGCCGATAATTGATCTTGATCAATGAAATCTGCCGATTTTCAGCGATTGCATGTGTGCTGATGGGGCGTGGGGCTCTCCACTATCTTCGCCAAAAGAGATCGCAAATGCACAGATTGCCTATGAAACTAATGGCGACCGCATGGCTGATCGTGCTCCCGACCGGCGCTTTTGCCCAAGCAGCCCAACCGGGCGCCGCGGCGCAGAGAACCCAGGCTGCCGCCAGTCCGTCGCAAGTCCAAGTCGACTTGCTGCGCGGATTGGCCGACGTATTCTCGCGCGGCATGGACACGCTTACGGCGAAGCTCAACCAGCGAGGCTATGGCGCCCGCGTCTACAGCACCAATGGCTGGCAAACGGTCGCCCATCGCATCGCTGGCGCGTATTCACGCGGCCACAAGGACATCATTGTCATCATCGGCCACTCGCTCGGCGCCAACGCCACGTTCGACATTGCCAATCAGCTCGATCAGCAAAATATCCCGATCGAATTGATCGTCACGTTCGATGCAACTCGGCCGCAGCCGGTGCCCAAGAACGTCCTCCACCTGGTGAATTTTTATCGCGAGAATGGCTTCCGCAAGCCGGTCTCCGCCGGTTCGGAATATAAGGGTGAGCTGACGAATATCGATCTGACCGCCGACACCGGTCTGTCGCACACAACAATCGAGAAATCGCCGCGTCTTCATCTCGTGGTCATGAAAAAAATCGAAGATGTCGTGAAAAAGGACCTTGCA